>OBEQ010094861.1_pt1 | contig 10510 bp, 20 predicted proteins | sample 1670901 | NCBI WGS metagenome assembly OBEQ01 (sample SAMEA104232315, study PRJEB22302) | groundwater metagenome | biome: forest; feature: aquifer; material: groundwater | place: USA | collected 2011-08-07 | depth 5.4 m | reverse complement strand
CCCCCGACAAAGGCAAGGCCAACGATGCCGTTCTCAAAGCCCTCGCTGATTTTCTCAAAGTTCCACGTTCCCGCCTTCTGATCCGATCCGGCCACGCCTCCCGTAACAAACGCATCGAGCTCCTCTGATTGACATGATTGCTCACAGGCGCAGCCGGGGATTCACGCTGGTCGAGATCGTCGTGGTGATCGCGGTCCTGGGTATTCTTGCCGCGATCGCATTTCCGACCTACGTGAACCTCGTCCGCAGAGCGAACGAAGGCGTGACGCAAGGAGCCCTGGGCGCATGGCGCTCGGCCATTGCGATCGCTTACGTTTCAAGCGCCCAGAGCGGCGTCCCTACATTTCCGAAATACGTTGACGTGCAGAACAATATTTGCGGCACTCATACGTGTTTCGCTAACGGACCGTCCCCGAGGAACGCTTTGATTAATGACGTCGGCATAGATGTCGCGCCTGCTGGCCCTTGTGTTTGCGCAGCTCGCGAGGCGGGAAAGGCGTGGTATTACAATGAGAGCACGGGTGTCATGGGTGCCGGGACGGACAACTGCGCTATAACGGATCCCTGCCTCTGGTAAGCCCCGCAACTCAGTCCGCCTCCCGAAACAAGCGAATCGAAATCGTCTAATTGATATAATCAGGTAAGGGGGAACACATGGCAGACAAAAAGCCCGCCTTTGAGTTAGAGATGACCCGGATCGTCGATGCGCCCCGCGCCCGCGTGTACGAGGCGTGGACCAAGGCCGACCAGATGTCGAAGTGGTTCGCGCCGAAGCCGTTCAAGCTGATCGTGAACCAGATGGATTTCCGCGCGGGAGGCAGGTTTAGCATGGCCATGCGAGGCCCGAACGGGGAAGACTTTCCGTTCACCGGAACTTATCGCGAGATCGTCCCGCCCTCGAAGCTCTATTGGTCGGGGGAGTTCGCGACCGGCCCCGCCGATCAAGTCTCGACTGTCGTGAGCTTCGAAGAGCAGGGCCAGCGCACCAAGGTCCATGCCCGGCAGACGTTTCACGTGATGACGCCTTTGATCGAACACGCCACCCAGGGCGCCAAACAAGGCTGGACGATGACCCTGGACCAGCTCGCGGCATTTTGCTCGGCACGGAAATAAAATAAAGGAGATGTGTTGTGAGTAATCAAACGAAAAGCCTTGTGTCCCTTTTTCTGCCCGTCATGATGCTCTCTCTTTGCGGTTGCGCAACGATCATCAACAGCCCCACTCAAAGGACACCCATGACATCCAGTCCGATGGGAGCGACGGTGACCATCGATGGCAATCAGAAATACACGACACCGACTGAAGTCCAACTGGAGCGTAAGCATGATCACCAGCTGCTTTTTCAAAAGGACGGATACGAAGATCTCATATTTGTAATGAAACACGTCGTCAGCGGAGTCGTCGCGGGAAACCTTATCGCGGGCGGTTTGATCGGGTGGGGCGTTGACGCGATGACGGGGGCCCAATTCAAACTGATACCGGAAACGGTCAGCGTCACGCTGGTGAAGGCCGATTCACAAGAAGCCAAAAATCAAATGAACATCACGGATAAGCTGGGGCACCTCGATCGTCTCTTGGCCGATAAATCCGTTACCAAAGTGCAATACGACAAGGCGAAGCTCGCCCTGCTGGACAAGCAAAACGCGGCCCTCAACAATGATGAGGCCGAAAAAATAATCGACGGCGCAATATCCGCATCCGCGAAGGCGGACGCGCCGGCGCCGCAACCCGCGACCAACGTCACCGTAAAATAGCAGCTCCGGAGGCGCTACTCCGGGGGGACGACCTACAGGGTATGAGAATATCATGATTGTTTCGTACGATAATCTGGTCGGGGCCGTCTATATCAAAATGACATCAGACTCCAAAATAGCCAAGACGGTGGAGTTTGCGCCCGAAACACTTGTGGATTTAGCTAAAGACGGCAAGCTCATTGGCATTGAGATGCTGAATCCCGGCCGCCGTGTTCTGAAGCGGCTCGCCAAGAAATTCCACAGCCCTGAATTGACCCGAATCAATCTTCAAAAACTGCAAGAAGCCGTAAGCTAAATTAGAGGATGGTATGAATATGAATAAAGCGGTAGGTATGGCGGTGTTTGCGGTGGGGATCGTTCTTTTGGTTTATGGATTTAACGCAACCGGTTCGCTGGGCTCGCACCTGTCCAAATTCTTCAACGGCGCGCCGAGCGACAAGGCCATCTGGCTTCTCGCGTCGGGGGCGATTACGGGTGCGGTCGGCGCTTTCGTTTTTTTTAAGAAATAGACCTTGAAAAGGGGTTTTACGGTGCTCGAGCTGGTCATCGTGATCGCGGTCATCGGGTTTCTGGCGGCCATCGCGCTGCTGAAGCTCGCGGACGTGAGGCGCCGGGCTCAGGAAACCACGGCCATGCAGATGTCGGCGTATTGGACGTCGGAGCTGCGAACATGCTGCCCCGTGAATATGGATGTGATGCAGCTTCCGGCCGGAGAGGATCACGCGCTCGCGTTTGGTCAATATGTCAATTGGGCCAGGATGGGAACGCCCACGACCATCAACCCGTTTCATTCCATGCCGCTGAATCCCGTGACGAATACCAGCATGATGTGGCCTATGGCCGGCGGCGCCGTGAACCCTCGCCCCGATTGCGTGAATGACCTGCAGACTCCGCCGCCGCAAACCATTAACGGTGTATCCTATCCGATCGGATATGTTTTCAACCGGTATGACGGCAGGGTTTGGCCTACGACCGACAGCTGTGCCAAATGGGATCCCACAGCGGAACTCAGCATGCAATAATGACCGTACAGTTACTCCACGGGGGCTTCAAAGAATGATTAATGTAAGAGTCTGGACGAGGTGGGTGGCGACGATCTTTATTCTGGTCCTTGTCGTAGGCCTTGTCGCCCGCATCGGCTTCAAGGCGGTCGGCCGCAATCCCGGCCATTCGAGTAATCCGTTGGCGACCGGCCGCTGACGGAGCTCACCGCCATTTCCTCAGCTATTCCCTCAGGCGCTCCCCCGGGTATTCCCCTACAGTAGGTCACGCAATAGCCCCGATTTTATTGCGGATGCGGCTGCTCTATTATGCCGGCAGAGGAGAAATACCATGTCAGCAGTAAACGGTAGAGCTAACGCAACAAAAGGGGTGGGGAAAATGCGGAAATTCAGTGCGATTGTGATCGGATTTTTTGGTTTCATGACGTTCAGCGGGTTGATGCTGGCGCATGCGCAGGTGGGAACCAATACGAATACGGAAATGCGCAGCATTTCCGGGTTCATTTCGAGTATCGACGTCAAGAACGGCAGGATGCAACTGAGCAGCGATCGAGGTCAGGACACGAGAGGGATATCGTTGTACACGGTTAATCTTTCGAAGACCCTTGTGACCAATCCTTCGGACAGTCAGTATCTCGTCGTTAAGGATTTAGCGGTGAATCAACACGTCACCGTTGAATTGATCGATAATCCTAATGGCAGTCCCGAAGAAGTGGTAGCCCGGAACATCATCGTCAATTCCGGATTGGCAGCTCAGAGAACGGCCGCGGTTAATTACGCCACCATCGATGATCGCGTCAACAATCTCCGCGTCAGCAATGATCGCATCAGCACAGATCGCGCCAGCCTTGTCGGCCCGCGCGGTGAAGCGGGTCCTGCCGGTCCTATGGGAAGCCAAGGCAACGTCGGACCCCAGGGTCAGACAGGTGTTGCTTTGAGAGGTCCCCGCGGTGAAGCGGGTCCTGCCGGTCCTGCGGGTGAGCAGGGATTCGACGGCCCAGCCGGTCCTGCGGGTGATATCGCCAGAGGTCCTATTGGCGCGGACGGATCGTCCGGCCCCCAGGGTCAGCAGGGCGTAGTCGGGAATATAGGGGAACAAGGGAACAGCGCAGCCGGTAATGCCGGCCCGGCGGGCATCGCCGGTCCGAGGGGCGAGCGGGGTCTCACGGGAGACGCGGGTTCTAAAGGTTCGACGCTGTATGGTCCGACGGGTCCTTCCGGTTACGCAGGTTCAGAAGGTCAGCGGGGATCCATCGGAACGACAGGTTCCAAAGGCGCAACTTCGGGCGGCGCCATTGGTTTGGCCGGTCCTTCCGGGTCGTCAGGTTCAAGGGGCAACAAGGGAGAAACGGGCGGTCAAGGCGTCGCGGGCAGAGTTGGTTATTGGGAGCTGTATAAGGAATTCTTTTTCGCTCCCGATCAGACCGGCCTTACCCCTGATGCCGTAAGAGCAGTCAACGAGATCGCGCAGTATGTGAGGCAAAACCCTTCACTGCAGGTCGGACTTGATGCTCCGGAAAACTCGATCCATAAAGATCAGAATGATCTCCGCGTCATTGCGATTCGGAACGGATTGATCGATGCCGGTGTTTCATCGGATCGGATCAAGATGGGCTGGATTGGAGATAAGAATCTCCGGCGTGAAGGACGGGTTGCCGTATTGTTTACGACGATCTAATTAAGAACACGATCGGTTGTTAATGGGGACGTTCTTGCATTGTTGCCGAAATGATGCAAGAACGTCCCTGTTTGCGTCAGGTTGGGGCGTGTTAAAATGCCATTGAACCCAATGAGAACCGAGACCGCGCTTTCGATCCTTTCGGCGATGATCACGCCGGCCATTTTGATGCTGGCCTGCAGTTCGCTGATCATGACGACCTCGAGCCGGCTCGGCCGCATCCTGGAGCGCGCCCGGCGCCTGTCGGAAGAGGCCGAAGTGGCGCCGGCCGGAAAGAAGCGCGACCTGCTTTTTTCGATGCTCCTCAAATCCACCAGGCGGGCGAAGCTCCTCCAGCGCTCGATGGTCCTTCTCTATTTAGGGCTGGGCACGCTCATGCTCACCAGCATTGCCATCGGCGTCGCGGCGATGTCGGGCGATGGCCGCATGCCGGCCGCTTTGGTGACGGCGGGAGGGATGCTCGCGGTCGGTTTTCTGCTCACCTCGAGCGCGCTTCTCATCCTCGAGTCCAGGATAGCCTTGGCGTCGGTGGACGCCGAAATGGACTACGTCCGGAACCTGATTCATGACCGCGCGTAGCAAATCTTTGGGTCTTGCCATTATTGCCGTCATGATTGTGTTTTACGCGGCAACCTCGAGACTCCCGGTGAGGATCATCGCCGCGGAGGCGGGGAACCAGGGATTTCGGACGATGGTGGGGGTCGGGGAAGTCATCCGGAACCGCGGAAGCTTCGAAGGGTTTTCGGTCCTCCGGAAAGACATTGATAGCGTATGGAAGAGCGAACTCCCCTCCGCGCGCCGCAAGGCCGAACTCGCGTGGGCGCTTTCGGCCGTGACCCACTTCGCGCACGGCGCCACTCATTTTGAAAACGTCCGTGCGTTCGGCCGTCCGCCCTGGGCCTCCGAGATGCGCGAGACCGCGGTTTTGGACGGTTTCGTTTTTTTTAAACCCGCCCGGCAAAAGCAATCCTTTAATTGATATAATTGCCGATATGACGGCGGGTACATTTTTCAAAATAAAAAGCATCACGGTGCTGCTGCTTTTGGCGGGCGTCTGTTCTTCCGGCCATTGCGCGGATGGTTTTCATTCACTTGATGAGTTCGGCGAGTGGATCACTTTTTACTATCTCCATCCCCAGCCTGATCAGGTTCCCCATGCGGTCCGTTATTTCAGCGACTCAGCCTTATACGGAACCAGCTCGACGATGCCGGTCGTCGCTTTTTTTGCTTCCGTGTTGGAAAAGGACGAAACCGCCCTGAAACGCGTGTATCAAGAAATTTCAGCGGACGGATCTGATAACTCCAGGATGGTCCTTCTGAATGCCCTGAAGCTCATTAACTCTGAGGCGAGCCGCGCGATGCTGGGCGACGCCAAAGATAAGTGGCAGTCACCCCGGCTGCAGACGGTTGCCGACGGCGGCTTGCAGCATCCCTTTAAGCCTTTGTTAACCGTTGACGTCGATTCGCCGATGATACTGGATATGCTGTGGTCGGCGTTTTTTGCGACCGGAGACGAGAAGCCGGTGCTTCGCATTCTGTCGGCGCTCGATTCGCCCGACCCTGTTGTGAGCGGGGCCGCTCAATGGTCGCTCGCGTCGAATGCCCAGCGGCACCCGATCGTCCGACAAATTTGCCAGAAGGCGTCATCAGAGAGCGCGGGAGAAAGAAAAGCGGTTCTCGAAGATATTCTCAAAAGCAAACAACCGTAGGTGATTTTATGACTCAAAGGGTGCGGCGGTTTGATTCGAGCTCGGACGAGTACCACAAGGCGTTCCAGCTGTTTTTGGACCACACGGACCAGAAGGCCAGAGCGCGCGAGCGGCTGGAAAAGCTCGTGGCCGGACTGCCGTCGCGGAACGTTTTTATCGACGCGGGCGCGGGCACCGGCAAGGTGACCGCGTGGCTCGAAGGGTCGTTTGGGCGGACCATCGCGGCCGAGCCGAACGCGTCACTGCGCAAGGAGCTTGCGGCGACCTGTCCCTCCGCCGAGATCCTCGGCGACATGATTCTGGACGCGAAGATCGCGCCAAAAGCGGATTTTGTGCTCGCGTCGCATGTGTTTTATTACATCGACGGCCGGGATTGGATGCCGAATCTCGAAAGGCTCGCCTCGTGGCTGGCGCCCCAGGGCATGGCGACGGTCATACTGCAGAACCGCAAGACCGACTGCATGGAAATGCTGAGGCATTTTTTGCGGCAAAGCTTTGACCTGAACCTGCTCGCCTCCGCCTTCGACAAAGCGCACGCCGGCAAATACCGGACAAGCGTTCACACCGTCCCGAGTTTTATCCGCACGCCCGACCTCGAGACCGCGTGCAGGGTGGCGGAATTCATGCTGAACCTGCTGCCGCTGGCCGATCCTCCGGCGATGGCGGACCTGCGGTCCTACGTCGATCGGAACTTCAAGCACGAAGGCGGTTACCGTTTTTCGTGCACGCAGGATTTCCTCGAAATCCAAAAGCTGGGATAATTGAAAAGAACCGGCGGTTTCACGATCGTTGAATTGGTCGTGGTCATCGTGATTATCGGAACTCTCGCCGCGATCGCTTATCCGGTATACGTGAACATGAAGTCCGCGGCCGACGATGCGGAGGAAGAGGGCGTTATAGGGGCGCTCCGTTCAGCGGGCGAGATGTTTTACGGCAATAACAAACTGGTTCATGCGGGAGATCCGGTCGGTATGTTTGAGCCGGCTGGTCCGGCGATCGACCCCTTTACGCTTTTGGCCACGTCGCCTGATTACGTTGAAGTATGTCCGGATGATTGCTCGCCGGAGGCGGTCTTCCCGGCGGCGGACGGAAAAACCTGGCGGGTCCAAGTCGGAATGAACGGCACGACCAAACTCTATTGCCCTCATTATGACGGCAATCCGTTAACGGGCGATGCGCAAACAAAGGGTAAGATTTATATTTTCACTTCAGCCAACGGAAGCGTCGAAGAATATCACGGCAAATAACGCCGGGCTTTCAGGATTCCAGGTGCTTCTGGACCCGGCCGGCGAGATCGTCCACGTCCATGGGCTTGTAAACGACCTCATTGGCGCCGGTATCCAAAAACCTCTCCTCGTCCTTAAACAGGAAATCCGACAGGATGATGATGGGGAGCGCTTTGGCGTCGCTGCTCTTGCGGGCCGTGCGGCAGACTTCATCGCCGAGACCGTCCGGAAGAAAAAAATCCAGCACCATCAAATCATAGGCCCCTGCCGTGAGGCGTTCTTTGGCGCCCTTGATCGAGAAGGCTTCATCAATTTCAAAGCCAAGCGACAATAACCGCCCCCTCATCAGCATGACGGTGTGGGCATCGTCATCCACGATGAGGATTTTTTTGGCGGGCGCGTCTATCCGGTCGTCGATCTTGGATCTGAGCATGGCGTCACCTCGCCTTTATATTAACACGATAGGGGCTTTATCTCTTCGTCTTAAGGGGTTATGATAGGCGGAAATCCATGAATTACTTTTGGCTTTTTGTGTCCTTCTCTTTGGTGCTGGCCGGGGCTTCTTCCATATACAATCTGGTCAGGACCATTCAATCCAAGAGCTGGATTCCTGTTGAAGCAAAGGTCGTCGAATCATCCGTCAAATGGGCCAAATTACGAAGCCCCAAGTATCTCCCGAAGGTCACTTACGAATATTCGGCGGAAGGCCGTTCTTATACGGGCAACCGCATTTCGTTTTGCGAATACATGCGCTTCTACCGAGCGTGCCAAAAAGTGATCGATCAATACCCTGCGGGAAAGTCGATCACCGTTTATTACGAGCCGGGCAATCCCCGATATTCGGTCATCCAAAACGGCGGCGTAAAAACTGCGAGCATGATACTTGTTTTGGTGACGATCCTGACCACGTTCATTCTGTGGTGGGTTCGAAGCCGGGGTTATTTCGACATCATTCATCAACCATAAAGGAGCAAAGACATGGCAAAATCGATTCCTGAAGGCTATCACTCAGTCACGCCGAGTTTTACGTTCAAGGATTCGCAGAAGGCGATCGAGTTTTACAAAAAAGCGTTCGGCGCCAAAGTGCTGGATATGATGAAGAACCCGGGCGGGCGCGGTATCATGCACGCGACGATCCAAATCGGAAGTTCGATCGTGATGATGGGCGACGAAATGCCGGGGATGAGCTGCAAGAGCGCCGAAACGCTCGGCGGGTCGCCGATCAGCTTTTACATCTACGTGGCGGACGCGGACGCGGCATTCAAGCAGGCTCTCGCAGCCGGCGCCGTGGCGGCGATGCCGATGGGGGACATGTTTTGGGGAGACCGCGCCGGGTCGGTCAACGATCCGTTCGGTTACTCGTGGATGCTCGCCACACACAAGCAGGACCTGAGCCAGGATCAGATCCGCAAAGGCGCCGAGGCCTTTTTCGCTCAAATGACAAAGAAATAGAGGAGACCGACATGAGCTTGCAGCTGGGTACGATCGCGCCGAATTTTAATCAGAAGTCGAGCGTCGGAGACATCGATTTTCATAAGTACATCGAGGGGAGCTGGGCCGTCCTTTTTTCGCACCCCAAGGATTTTACGCCCGTTTGCACGACCGAGCTGGGGCGCGTTTCGAAGCTGAAGCCGGAGTTCGAGAAGCGCGGCGTGAAGGTGATCGCATTGTCGGTGGACGGCGTGGAGTCCCACAAAGGATGGATCCGCGACATCAACGAAACGCAGAACTGCACGATCAATTATCCCATTCTGGCCGACGAGGACCGGAAGGTTTCGCAGCTCTACGGCATGATCCACCCGGCGTCGCTGGATAACCTGACCGTCCGGACCGTCTTCGTGATCGATCCGAACAAGAAGATCCGTCTCACGATCACCTATCCGGCGTCCACCGGAAGGAACTTCGACGAGATCCTGAGGGTGATCGACTCTCTGCAGTTGACGGACAAATACAAGGTGGCCACGCCGGTGGACTGGCGGCACGGCGAGGACGTCGTGATCGTTCCCGCCCTGCAGGACCCGGCGGAGATCAAGGAGCGCTTTCCCAAAGGGCACAAGGTCGTGAAGCCCTACCTGCGCATGACGCCTCAGCCCAACCTTAAATAGAAGCGCAAATAATGGCCAGGTCCGTTTCGAATAACCGGCAAAAAGATATTTCGCGGCTCTTGAGGGACAAAAACCGTCTCAACAGGGACCGGATCAACGCGGCGAAGACAAAGGGGAGGGAGCAGCATGGCGGAGGTAAAGGTCCAGGTTTCAAAGAGCGGGCCGATTCTGATCAGGGGACCCGTTGATATCGTAGACGGGGACGGCAATGCGCTGCCGGTCACGCCGGGACAGTCGGTCGCGTTGTGCCGGTGCGGTCATTCTTCGAAGAAGCCGTTCTGCGACGGCTCCCACCGCAAGGTGGGTTTTGTCGAATAGTCGTCATTCCTCGCGCGCCCCGGCTCTGATATGATTGAGTAGTCACCCATGGAGGCGCTGAGATAAATGGATCGGGACGACCAGAAAACAAGCGAACGCGAGCCGCAGGATTTTTGGACGCCCATTTCGTTCATATGGCCGGTCCTGATCCTCATTCCGATCCTTCAGCTTGCCATCAGCCTTCCCGAAACCGAATACGCCACCAAAAGCATGCGGTTTTTTATCGGGACGTTTTATTTTTGGCTGCCGTTCTACCTCATGTATCTGGCGGTCTTCGCCATTTTGTCGAGCCTTCGGGCGGAGACGTGGTCGTCCGCGCTGATATCGGCGACCGTCGCTTTGTCTTTGGTGTATTCGTGGTGTTATTTCGGCGGCGTCGCGTTCCGGCTTTTTTAACAGAGGAGAGAAAACAATGAAGGCAGGCAAGTGGGTTTGGATGATCGGATTGGCGGTATGGGTTCACGGGGCGGCGTTCGCGGCCGAAGCGGCCAAAGAAATGACCCCGGAACAGCAGGCCCAGATGGAAAAGATGAAGAAGCTCATGGGGCCGTCCGAAGCGCACAAAGTTCTTGAGCCGCTGGCGGGCAAGTGGAATTACACGGCCTCGTTCTGGATGGCGCCTGATGCCAAGCCCGAAACGTCGACCGGCACTTCCGAAAGCGAAATGATCTACGGCGGCCGGTTCCTTTAGGAAACAACGAAGGGGGCCCGGGGGGGGG
>OBEQ012493474.1_pt1 | contig 10511 bp, 11 predicted proteins | sample 1670901 | NCBI WGS metagenome assembly OBEQ01 (sample SAMEA104232315, study PRJEB22302) | groundwater metagenome | biome: forest; feature: aquifer; material: groundwater | place: USA | collected 2011-08-07 | depth 5.4 m | reverse complement strand
CGTTGCACCGTTTGCGCCCGAACACATCGCCAAACAATTTGAGGAGATTTACCGGAACGTTATAGGGCACGCGCTTGCTGTTTGATTTTTTGGAGAAACTGATAAAAGGGTCATTTCTATGAAAATAAGTTTTGTCATTCCCGCACATAATGAAGAGGAGTATCTTGCCGCGTGTATAGCGTCCATTCAAAAAGCGCTTGCCGCCGGCACGTATGATGCGGAAATTATCGTCGTGAACAATGCGAGCACCGACCGCACGCACGATGTTGCCGCGTCGTTTGCAGGGGTGCGGGTTGTTGACGAACCGCAGAAGGGCATCACCTACGCCCGCGCCGCCGGCTACCGCGCCGCAACCGGCGATCTCATCGCTAATATTGATGCCGACACTCGTCTCCCGTCCGGTTGGCTTAACCGCGTTATGAAAGAATTTGAGCGCGATAAAAATAAAAAACTCGTCGCCTTGAGCGGACCGTTTCTTTATTATGACCTGCCGTTGTTCTCGCGCGCCTTGGTAAAGTTTTTCTATGGTTTGGGTTATGCGACCTACTTCGTTAATCATTTTATTCTGGGTGTGGGCGCTATGTTGCAGGGTGGCAATTTTATTGCTCGCCGATCGGCGCTTGAAAAAATAGGTGGGTACGACACCTCTATTGAGTTTTACGGGGAAGATACCGATATCGCGCGGCGTTTGGCTAAAATCGGCAGAGTGAAGTGGACATTTAAGCTTCCCATGTATACCTCGGGGAGACGGCTGAAGGGCGAGGGAGTCGTTACGACCGGAGCGCGTTATGCGCTCAATTACTTTTGGACTACTTTTTTTGGCCGTCCCTTCACGCTCAAGCATCGCGATGTGCGGGAGCACAGCACTTCTTCAGCGCCGGACGCCGCACCTCCGAAAGATAAAAAATAAATCGGGCGGCGATGGATTTTTTTCAGAAAAAGAAAACACCCCGTCATCACAGGATGCTTTCTTTGGTAAACCCGCTCGTGCCGACCCGGCGCAGAGGTCGGCTGTCTATTTAGAACAAGAGCTGGAAAATAATGATAACAAGAGCGATGACGAGGAGCGTGTGCACCAGATTGCCGCCAATCTTAAAACTGAATCCAAGGAGCCAAAGAATCACCAACACTGCAACAATTGTCCAAAGCATGGTTTTTGATTAAGGGGGGTTAATACAGGCGACCTTTTCTCGTAATACTCTTCACAGCGGCACTCAGGCAAGGGATGATGAATTGCGGCTGAAGTACTTGTGCCTTAAGTGTAACATATGGTACGCTTAATGGCGAGTCGCGATACCGTAAGCTCTCAAGCGGCTTTCGGCGCCGTCATATGGTATATGGACGCAACACTCATTTTTGCAGAAACGATTTTTTATTTCACGGTGTCTTTTGCGGTCATCACGATCGGCATTTCATGCGCCATCGTCACCCGTCACCTCATACGTATCGCCCGGGAAATCGAAGACCTTTCCCGCAATCTTAATCATGCATCAAGCGAAGCGGGTGAGCGGATAAACGACATTATAGAAAGACTTTCGGACATACCGATACTTTCCTATTTCCTGCGAAAACATTCGGCAACGCGTAATGGGAAAGGTCGAGGGAGGTTGTTTAAGAAATAAAAATAACATGAATAAAAAAACACTTGATACGAAAAGCTCGGGTGGAAGCGGAGGGAGAATTTTGGAGGGTACTTTGGTCGGGGCGGTACTCGGTATTGCGGCCGGAATGCTCCTCGCGCCGGAGTCGGGAAAGAAGATGCGCAAGGATATTAAAAAGCTCTACGGCGACTTCTATCGCTATATCGCGCCAAAGGTGAAGAAATTGGAGCGGATGGGTGAGACGGAGTACCACGCTTTTGTGGCGGAGGGCATAAAGAAATACGCCAAAGCCAAGCGGCTCTCGTTGGAGGAGGAGAAGATGCTTGCCAAAGAAGCCAAGCGTTCTTGGGGGCACATAAAGAAGCATCTGCCGTAGGAATTGGTCGGGCTTTTTCTTAACCTTTTGGGCTAGTTTGGAAATCTATTCGCGAACTAATCATTAGAAAAATTATAACAACAGTAATTAATAATCCTGGAAGCGGGGAAGGATCGGATTCTGGAGTAGGCATAATCATAGGTGTGATCGTGCTTATTATCGTTGTCGGATTATTTTTTATCTATGTTCTGCCTGCAATTCGTGCTGGCAATGCCATACCTAAAAACGGTAGCACAAATGTAAATGTTAAGTTGCCGGCGGGGAATACCCCACCTTCGCCTACGCCTCCAGTATCCCCGACTTATTAATTAAAATCACAACTTTATCTATGGGAATTATTTTATGGATTATCTTTGGCGCATTGGTCGGTTGGGTAGCCTCTTTGGTGATGAAGACTGATGCGCAACAAGGGGCGTTACTGAATATCATCATCGGCATAGTCGGTGCAGTCATAGGCGGCTGGATCATGAGCGTGATCGGAGCAAGTGGCGTAGGGGGATTCAACCTATACAGTTTTCTTGTCGCATTACTAGGAGCGTGCGTGTTCATTGCCGTCGCCAGAGCATTGCGATACTAGAATAATTACTCTATCAACACTAATATTTCCCCTATGGACTCTTATAATTCTCCCACGACGAAGCCGCTATTCAAAGGCACGCAAATCGTCTGGTACGTTCTCTCACTTCTTGAAGTGCTCCTTGCATTCCGTTTTATACTCAAACTTACCGCGGCAAACCCCGAAGCCGGATTTTCGAGCTTTATCTATGCCCTTACATGGCCGCTTGCCGCTCCTTTTCTTGCAGTATTTCCCAGGACTATCGTGGAGGGCAGTATTTTTGAGTGGACGACCCTTTTGGCGATGGTGGTGTATTGGATGATCGCTCTGGCGATCATCCACCTGTTTCTCTTGAGTAAAACCGTATCAACGCCGGAGGCGGCAGCCAAGCTTGAAAAGCAAGAACGGTAGACAGTGAAAGAAAAAAATCATCCCGACGGATATCGGGATGATTTTTTATGTGGAATGTGAGAGGTGCAGTGTGCCACTCCGGCGAGTGGTCTTTAGAGATGCCCTCGGAGGGATTCGAACCCCCAACAACAGCTTCGAAGGCTGGTGTGATATCCATTTCACTACGAGGGCTTAAGAAAAGCGAGGTACTCCATCTAATGGTCGACCTTTGGCGGAAGCTACGGGCGCGTGGGTGAAAAATAGCACGAAAGTTTGAAAATATCAATTTTTGTGCTATAGTTGCCGTCATGAAAAAGGCTGTGATTGTTCCGTTAGAAGTGGCGGCTGTTCTCAAACGGCTTACCGAAGGCGGCTTTGCGGCGTATCCGGTGGGTGGTTGCGTGCGCGATATTCTCCTCGGCAAAACACCGCACGACTGGGATATCACGACCTCGGCAAAACCGGAGGAAATCATCGCACTTTTTCCGGAAAGTTTTTATGAGAATAAATTTCTGACCGTAACGGTAAAGACCGAGAGCGACGATGCGGCGGTGAAGGAGATTGAAGTTACGACCTTTCGCGCCGAGGGAAAGTATACGGATAAGCGCCATCCGGATGAGGTGCGCTATGCCAAAACACTTGAAGAGGATTTGGCGCGCCGCGACTTTACCGTCAACGCAATGGCATTGGATGTAGACGCCGGCAATGCGATTATTGACCCTTTCGGCGGTGAGAACGACCTCAAGAAAAAAATTATCCGCGCCGTCGGTAATCCGGAAGAACGCTTTGGCGAGGACGCTCTGCGCACGCTTCGCGCGGTGCGTCTCGCCGTCCAGCTTGATTTTGCCATTGAGAAAGAAACATTTGTCGCGATTCAAAAATTAGCCGGCGCATTTGAGTTTATTGCCGCGGAGCGGATGCGAGACGAGATGATTAAGTTGTTTCTGTCTGACCGCCCGCGCACGGGCATTGAACTTTTGCACAACGCGGGACTTCTTCGGCACATTATGCCGGAGTTAGAACAGGGCATCGGCATGGTGAATCGGCCGAAGTATCTCACCATATGGGAGCATAATTTAAAGGCGCTTGAATACGCCGCGCATGCGAAGTACGGACTGGATGCACGTATCGCGGCACTGCTGCATGATGTGGCAAAACCGGCGACGCGCGGACCTATTAATATAAAAAACGACGAGTGGACTTTTTACGGTCATGATGTCGTAGGCGGCAGGATGGCGACCGAGATGCTCACGCGCCTGCACTTTCCGCATGCGACGATAGAAAAAATCACGACGCTCATCCGGTGGCATTTGTTCAAATACGATCCGGACGAGGGTATTACCGATTCTTCTGTCCGGCGGTTGATTCGCAATGTCGGCGCGGAGCGGATGGACGACTTGGTGCGGCTCCGCATTTGCGACCGTATGGGGATGGGTGTGCCGAAAGCGCTCCCCTATCGGCTCCGGCATTTTCAATTTCGCGTAGAAAAAATCCTGCGCGAAGAGGAGGCGCCGAGCGTGAAGATGTTGAAAATAAACGGAGATGATGTTATGACTACCTTGGCGATCGCGCCCGGACCGAAGATCGGGAAGGTCTTGGAGGTATTATTACAGGAGGTTATTGATAACCCGGCGAAAAATAATAAAGAAGCGTTAACGGCGCGGGTGCTGGATTTGGGAGGGCTTTCGGATGAGGAACTGACACAGATGGCAGAAAAGGCAGAGTCCGCAGTAGAAATGCGCGAGGACGAGCGCGAGGGCGGTATCAAGGCGAAGTATTGGGTGAAGTAATGCAAGCGCATAAGATATTTTGAATTGTCATTGCGAGGAGTTCCGCATCTAGCGGAACGACGCGGCAATCTAGCGTGAGAGTAACAAAGAATGGATTCCCGCTGGAGTTTATCCTCGCATAGGCGGGGGCGGGAATGACAAGCGGGGCGTAGTATACCGGCAGTATCCCCCACAAGGGGGGACAGGCGCGCGATTCGCCCCGTGAGAAATTATCGGAGATTAGTATACCGGCAGTACACACGCTTCGGGTGCGTGAAGACCGGGTTCGATTCCCGGATCTCCGAAATATTTTCTCACGGTACGGGGGTGCGTGAAGACCGGGTTTCCGCCCAATGCGGACCGACCTTCGGCGGGCGATTCCCGGCGCCCCGACCGGTTTTGGGCCCATAGTAAAGTGGTATTACGCGGCATTCGCATTGCCGAGGCGCGAGTTCGATTCTCGCTGGGTCCACCACCATATAAAACCGTCCCGAGATATCGGGACGGTTTTAGGTTGAGCTTGAATCAAGCGCGAACTACAGCTCCTTTACTTTTACTTTTTGGACGACGCCGCGGCGTTTTTTGGGGAGGCGGAGGGTGAGGAGACCATGAACAAGCGACGCCTCAACGGCCTCTTCTTCTATCTCCTCGGGGAGGAGGACGGAGCGTGAGAAGGTGCCCCAGAATAACTCTTTGTAGTAATAAGCGTCGTCGGAGATGTTTTCCGGGCGCGTGCGCCGTCCGCGGATGGTGACCGTGTCGTTGGTGACGGAGACATCCAAGTCGTCGGGCATGACACCGGCGACGGTGGACTGAATGATAATGGAGTCGCCGTGGTCGTAGATATCAACCGTCAGCTCCCCCTCGTCCTCTTCCGCGGCGGGTGAAGAAACGGATACTCGTTCAGGTGTGTGTGTCATTGGTGCGGGAGAGGACATGGGCGCGGGAGCGACGTGTTCTTCGTGATGCATGCGCTCATGCTCCGGTTGCGGCTCAACTGCGGCGGGCGGGGCGGCTTTTGGCATGAGGGAAGCCGCCGCGGGCTTGCGGCTCTTTGACGCGGAGGCAACACGCATCGCTTCGCGCACCAACTCCCCTTCTGTCTTTTTTATCATCGGCGGCTGTTTGACCGCGGTTGAGGAGGCGACGAGTTTGTTAAAGAAAGTATTCATGGGTGCGGGGCGCGAGAGACGCGCATCATTCTTAATAATAAAAGAGTGCAATTTATCGTTATGAGGGCGGGAAGGTCGGTGCAAAAGATTTCTTGGGTATTCTTTTGAGCCGTTCAAAGTCAATGAAAACCATAACTGCCATCATGGCAAGCAACACGATGAGGTAAAGCGATGCTTGCGGCAGTGTCTCTCTTGTCAGTATAAGATAATTGAATGCGACGTGCAACAAGGCGGCAATGCACATGCCGAGTGCGACGAAGTGGCGGCGGCGGGGCGCGAACCACGCGCGGGCAAGAAAGAAGCCGACGATGCCGGAGGAGAGTGCATGGAGGAGATTTGCGCCCACGAAGCGGCTGCTGATAAGTTGCAGCCCCGCGAGCGTGTCGTTGCCGATGAAGGGAAGCGCGAAGAGTCCGTTTTCAAGCGCCGCGAATCCCATCGCCGCCGTCATGAGGTAGATCATCGCGTCAATGGGCTCGTCAAACGCCGAGCGCCGCAGAACGATGAGTTTGACGACAAGATATTTGGCGTACTCTTCAATCAGCGCAATGCCGCCGAAGAGGATAAAAAGATTTAAACCCGTGGTTGATTCCAAAAAATGCTCATTGCATGAGGCGCCGAGCGTCAACCGCGCAAAACCGCATTCGGCGAATGCGGCGACGATGGCGGAGAACATGCCGGCGATAAAAACGAGAAGAAGGAGGAGTTTCGGTTCGGGATGAGCGTCTTCACGCAAGTAAAATAACAGCCATGCGACAGGCGGCACCAGGGTGAGGAGGAGCGAGACGATGGTGAGGGACATGGGATGAGTGAATTTTTTTATGAGCGAGCGCGCGGCCACGGAGCGACTATGAGGAGCGGTGAGATGTTTTTTATTTTTTTGTCGCGCGGGTGCGGGAGATAGCGCCATGCCGTTTCCGTGACAAAGGGCATAAACGGATGAAGGAGCGTGAGAAGCGTGGTGTGAAACTCAAGAAGAATCGCCTGTGCCGCTTCTTTTTCCGGTGTGCCGTCGAGCAAAGCGAGCGCAGGTTTCATTTTTTCAATGATCTCGTCGGCATAATAATGCCAGAAAAAATGATACAGTCGCTCGGCGGCGCGGTGGAGGTTGAACGTATCCAGATCGCGCGTGGTGTCGGTAATCAGTTTGGCGAGCTTTTTTCGTATTGCCTGTTGGACTTTGGTATAGCGCGGAGATTTTTTCGGTGCCACCGGAATATGGAGGAGGAGAAACCGCGTCGCGTTCCAGATTTTGTTGGCGAAATTGCGGTAGGCTTTTACCTTATCCGCATCAAAGCGCACGTCGCTTCCCTGCCCGATACCCACGGTTAACGACATGCGAAGGGCGTCGGTGCCGTAGAGGGCAATCATCTCAAGCGGATCAATGCCGTTGTTCAGCGATTTGCTGAATTTTCTGCCGTCTTTGTCTCGCACAATGCCATGGAAGTACACCTGGTGAAATGGTACCTCACCGAGCAAATAGCCGGACATGAGAATCATGCGCGATACCCAAAGCTGTAAAATCTCATAGCCGGGACTGATGACGCTTGTCGGGTGATAGGTTTTGAGATCCGGTGTCGCCTTCGGCCAGCCGAGCGTGGAGAATGTCCACATGCCCGACGAGAACCACGTATCAAGTGTATCCGGATCCTGCTCCCATCCTTCGCCTTTGGGCGGTGTGATACCGCAATATGTTTTGCCATCCTTATACCACGCGGGAATCCGGTGTCCGTACCATAACTGCCGTGAAATGCACCAGTCGTGCAAGTTGGTTACCCAGTGGACATAGATTTTTTCAAATTGCCGCGGCATGATTTTGATCTGTTTGCTCTTCACCGCGTGGAGCATCAGTTTTTTTAAGGTAATACACTGTCCCTTTTTAATACCCTTGATGGTTGCGTGCGGCATGCGAAACTCGCGGTTCACGGCGATAAACCACTGCTCTTTTATTTGCGGTTCGATGACGCCGTTGCCGCGACTGCTGGTGGCAATACGATGCGTGTATGCCGCATCGGTCCGGACGAGCAATCCTTTTGCGGCGAGTTTTTCAACAATCAACGGCCGCGCTTTTTTGATATGAACGCCCGCAAACTCCCCGGCAATGGGCAGAAGCGTGCCGTCGTAGTTGATAATCTGTTCTTTATCCAGATGGTGGCGCTCCGCAATATCAAAATCGGTTGCGTCGTGCCACGGGGTAATCGTCATAACGCCGGTACCGAACGCCATATCTATAACTTTATCCTTAATAACCGTTGCCGTTATGGGACCGTTGATCCACTCCAATTCAATATGCTGACCATGCGCATAATCCGCATACCGCTTATCATCGGGATGCATCACCACATATTTATCGCCGAATTTGGTTTCGGGCCGCGCGGTGGCGATCACGAACGGGCCGTACTGAAGATAGTACAGCGGGGTTGTTTCTTCCCGCCATTCAATCTCGTCATCGGAGATCACCGTTTTTAATTTCGGATCCCAGTTGATCATGCGACTGCCGTGGTAGATTAAACCCTCGTCGTACATCCGCTTAAACGCGGTGCGCACGGCGAAATTGCGCGGCTCGTCCAGCGTGAACGCCTCACGGCTCCAGTCCAGCGACGAGCCCATCTTTTTGATCTGGTGAATGATGGTGTCGTGACTCTCCCGGGCGAATTGTTCAACGCGCCCAAGAAATGCTTCACGGCCAAGATCGTGCCGCGTCTTCCCCTCTTTCTTGTAGAGAGCATCTTCCACTTTTGCCTGTGTCGCTATCGCCGCATGATCGGTACCCGGAATCCAAAGCGTCCGTTCCCCCCGCATTCTATGATAGCGGACGATAATATCTTGAAGCGTGTTTTCAAACGCATGGCCGAGGTGAAGCGTGCCGGTCACATTGGGCGGCGGAAGAACGAGAGAAAACGGTTTGGCGGATTTTTTTGTGACACCTTTTTTGACGCAGATATCGGGATTAAAAAAACCGCTCGCCTCCCATGCGCGATAGATCTCGTCCTCGGTTTCCTGCGGATTATACTGGGGTGATAATTCTTTTGACATTGATGCGGGAAGGGATTATAACTACTAGGTCAACTTTAGCATATTTTTTGGTTCTTGAGAAAAGGGGAGATTATGCCAGCGGAAGATAACTTCATCAATAAGAAATGCGCGCGTTGTTCTCAATCAATTTCCGGTCCTGCGCGCTTTTGTGATGGGTTCTGGTGGCATGAGAGGTGTTATCATGAGGGAGCCAGGCAACTCGCCTCTGCGACGCGTATCGCCCTATCAGCTAGTGAACCGATCTTCTCGCGCACTGATGATTGGGGCGGTTATGCCCCCGAAGAGGTGATCGGAGACGATTTTTACGGACCAACTATATTCTGATCTCTCTAGAGTTGTTTGTTCGCATCGGCTTGGACTTCGGTCCAGGCCATTTTTTTTCCGGAAAAATATGCCGCGGCGGCGATCATAAGCGCATTGTCGCCCGTTACGCCGCGGGGCGGAAAGCGGAGCAGCACGTGTGGAAGTTCTTGGTGCGCCGCTTCCGTGAGGTGTTCGCGGAGCCGCGTGTTTGCCGCCACCCCACCGCCAAGCGTGATCATACGAACGCGATATTCTTTCGCCGCACAGACAGTTTTTTTAACCAGGACATCAACGGCGGCTTTTTGAAACGATGCGGCGATATCGGCTTTATTTTTTTTCACCTGTGCCGGCGGCATAGCGCGAATGAGATACAACACCGCCGTCTTAAGTCCGGAAAAACTAAACCGATAATCGGGTGAGTTGATCAGAGGACTCGGAAGAGGGTAATGTGCCGCATTACCCTCTTCCGCAAGCGCGGCAAGCATAGGTCCGCCCGGGTAGGGTATGCCCAGTAAACGTGCGACCTTATCAAACGCCTCGCCCACCGCGTCATCCACGGTGGCGCCGATAATCTTCCACTTCCCGTGTCCCCGCATGAGCACCACCTCCGTATGCCCGCCGCTTACGAGAAGAGCGAGGAGGGGGAAGTTAAAGTGCTCAAGTACACCTTCTTTTAAGAATGCGGAATACAAATGCCCCGCCATATGGTTTACGGGAATGAGCGGCTTATCCCAACAATAACTCAATGCGCGGGCGAAATTAATCCCGACCCAGAGTGCCGGCGCGAGTCCCGGACCGTTTGTCACGGCAATCGCATCTAGGTCGGGTACGGGCATATTCAGAATATGCGTCGTGAACAATTTCAAAAGCTCCGGCTCATGGTCAAAAATAGTGGCGAGAGTTTTTTCTCTTTCTTCCGTATCCTTTTTTTTCTTCAGTGGTGTCATTTGAACATCTGAAAGTTCCGCCTCTTTCAATGCATGTATGAGCATGGGGACGAGATTTTTTTGGTGTTCCCGTTTGGCGAGATTGGGCACGACACCGCCAAAAGGGGCGTGGATTTTTATTTGTGACGAGACGCTGTGCGAGAGGGTTTTTTGCACCGGTCGCGTTTTTGAACCGGAAAACTCTACGATCGCGACGGACGTCTCGTCGCAACTTGTTTCGATTGAAAGTATCCTCATACGGGCGGAATCCTAGCACGGATGGCGCATAAAAAAAAGCACCCGATTGATGGCGCAGAACAGACTCTTATTGTTTGTCATTGTGAGGGGGTGGTTGATACTATCTCCTCTGTCATTGCGAGCG
>OBEQ011010881.1_pt1 | contig 10512 bp, 17 predicted proteins | sample 1670901 | NCBI WGS metagenome assembly OBEQ01 (sample SAMEA104232315, study PRJEB22302) | groundwater metagenome | biome: forest; feature: aquifer; material: groundwater | place: USA | collected 2011-08-07 | depth 5.4 m | reverse complement strand
TGGGTGGTTGGGCAAAAACAGATATTATCTGCCTTGTTATCGCGCTTTTTGGAATTTTTCTCTGGCAGACAACTAAAAACCCGACGCTGACACTCTATAGCTCAATTGCCGCCGATTTTACCGGTATGATCCCGGCCATAATTAAAACTTACCGCCTACCGCAAACAGAAATTGCCAGTTTTTTTGTAATAGATAGCGTGGCCGGCATCTTTAATCTACTTGCCGTAAAAACCTGGACCGCCCACGAAATTTCCTACCCAATTTATATCTTCGCAATCAACGCGCTAATGGTTATGCTGGTATTAAAACCGCGGTTAAAAAACAGGATTGTTGTATAATTTAGATATATGGCAATTGACTGGACAAACATCTACAAAAAATACAAAGGTCTATGGGTAGCCTTAAAAGACGATGAGAAAACTGTCATTGCAAGCGGAAAAACTGTTGTTGAGGTAATGAGAAAATCGCAAAAGAAAGGTTTTACCCTCCCCATTCTTTTTAAGGTACCTACAAAGATTATTCCCCAAATAGGTAGCTTTTAATTTGTGAAATTTAAATATCACAAATTAAATCTTAGCCCACAGTCAGATTTCTTTGGTAAATTCATTGTCAAACCAATCATACCAATTAAAATATCAACATCGGATACAAGCTTAAAATACGCCGCATTAATAGATTCTGGTGCTGACTTTTGCATTTTTGATGCTCAAATAGGTGAATATCTTGGTTTAACAATTAGGCGCGGAACTGAAGTGAAATTTGGCGGGATCCAAAACATGGGTTTTGCAAGAGCTTATTTACACAAGATAAGTATCGAAATCGGCGGTCACGAATTTAGAATAGAAGCGGGTTTTTCTTACGATACTTCTAAAGATGGCTATGGAATTTTGGGACAAAAAGGATTCTTCAACTTATTCTCTATCAAATTTGATTTAGCAAAAGAGGAAATAGAATTAAAACCTCGCTAATTTACTACATTACTTGGTTTCCCCGCCAAGAAATTTTCCATATTACCGACCCATCAGTCCCTCGGCTCAAAGTCGAGGGACTAAGCGTGAATTGACCGACTGTTTAAAGGTAACCAATCATGTCTTTTAGATTTTGCTGGAAATCTTTAACGTTTTCCGGGAAGATGACAACAGAATTTCTAATCCTGTCTTTTCCTTCACCGGTAAACCTTGACTCCGTAATTTTTAAATATTTTTTGTTATTAGAAGCAAGATTAACGTCGAAGAAAAAAGTTTTAGCTCCCATTCTGAATTTAGAAGATTTCACTTTCCCTGTGTCTTTGTTCGTGTCCATGTCTTTTACTCACCTCCTTTCTCGTCTTTTAATACCACTTTATATATAACCGAAATAAACCCGAATTGTCAAGGGATCAAAATTTGATCCCGCAGACCCTGAGCGAAGCTATAGCAGTGAGTTTGTTCGCAGAAGAACTATGCTTATCGAACTGTCAAAGGGTCAAACCCGAGACTCTGTCTTCAAAAAGTGGTAAAATTCCTGCGTATATTGCCGGATCATCTAATGCTAGGATAGCGGACTCTGAATCGACAACGTGGTTTATACGCTTTAGAGTAAGGTGATGCCGTATAAGGATATTGTCAAAAGAAGGGCGAGTCATAAGAGATATTATCTGAAAAACAAACAGTTATACAAAGAGAAGAATGTTAGAAGAAAGCGCGAACTGATTGATTTTGTTATTTCTCTTAAGCAAAAACCTTGTATGGACTGTGGAGTACAATACCCCCACTATGTGATGGACTTTGATCACAGGGATAGGAAATTAAAATTGACAAGTATTAATCGCATGGTAAACTTTCACAGTTACTCCAAGAAGAAGATTTTGGAAGAAATTGAAAAATGCGATTTGGTTTGTGCAAATTGCCATAGGATAAGAACGTATTGCGGAGTCGTCTAACGGTAGGACAACGGATTCTGGATCCGTTTATTGGGGTTCGAATCCCTGCTCCGCAGCCAATCTTTGGTTTCTTGGTAGTTTACGATAGCTTGGAATATGTTTCTGAGGCTAAATTGAACGTTTTTGTCCTTTAAAGATAGGTTCGAAAATACAAAATTGATTAGGTACTTCTTGTCGTCTGCATTTCGAACCTTGTAGATTTCTCCGGCCCGGTTTGCCACGTCTAATACCAGACAGCCAAAATCTATATATTTCTGGTCTGCTATTTCATGTTTTTTAATCTCCCCTTTGAGATTTTCAAGTTCCAGAAGATATTGTTGTCTCTTTCTGTGGTAGGTTTCTTCGTCAATTACTCCGTCGATTTTGTCATCATAAACCTTATCAAGTCTATTCCTCACTTGAATGAGGTTGTTGTTAAGCGCGTTCAGCGCACTCTCTCTAAATGTTATTTCTTCTTGATGGCTTTCCCTTAACTTGTTTTTTAACCACTCTGTCGTGTTTGGGCCTAAAGATAGCCCACTCAGCAAAGAGCTGATTTGTTCATCAATCGACTCCTCTCGAACACTGCCCGTTTGTGTGCAAGGTTTAAAGTGAGTGCAGTGGTAGTAAACCCATCGGTGAACCTTGCCATTGCCCTTATTGATCTTTATTTTTTCATCCGCTGTAATTTTGCATCCACACTCACCGCATTGGAGACTGCCACGGTAAGTAACGTTATGTTTGGCATAAACAGGGATTAACTCACCGTTTTTGGTACGCCTCAACATTTCCTGCACTTTATCAAAGAGTTGTTTGTCAATTAATGGTTGGTGTTTACCCTCATATAATTTACCGTTCCATAACATAGCGCCATAGTAAATAGGATTTCTTAGGATATTGAAGTAATTACTTCTTGTTAAAAGTTTGCCGTTGGTGGATCTGAAACCCTGTTTATCTAACTCTCCCTTTAAAGATCGTAAGGAGTGAGATCCCGAAGCATACAACTCAAATGCTTTTACCACAAAGCTACTTCTTGGTTCATCTGGTGCTAAGAGTTTATCAACCTTCTTATATCCAGTTGGTGATAGTCCTCCGGGCCACTTTCCCTCCTCAAGCATCCCTCGTTGGCCTTTTTTGACCTCGTCGGACAAATTATCTATGTAGTTTTTGGCAAGCACGGCTTTTATATCGAATTGAAATTTTGCATGAGAGTTTGAATTCTTATTGAGAACAAAATTATCTCTGGTGAAAATGAATGTTACGTCATAATCATACACCAGTTCATAAGCTAGAGTCGCATCTTTTAGGTTGCGGGTCAATCTGTCTGGTTTTTCCAGATAAACGAACTTTACGTTTGGATGTTTTTTGATGTAGTCAACGGCAGCGTTAAAGTCATCCCTTTTCTCGCTGGCCTTAGCTGATTCGATAATACTGAACTCTGTCACAACTTTTCTACCGTCTTTTATAGCAGCTTCTCGGTTAGCTTTTGCCTGTTGAGGGAGGGAATAGCCCTCATCCTGACGTTGCGAACTTATTCTGTTAATGGTTATTGTTTCATCCATGGATAGCATAATTATGTTTGATCAGTTGCGTATCTTAAATGGGTTGTCTAGGACGACTTTCGAACCGACCTTTTTCTTTGTCAGGTTTATTGTCATTGAATTTAATAAGGGCTTTGAAAAACTCTAGTAAATTAAATGCGGCTTCATAAAGAGCTTGTCCCTCCAGTTTAAGACCATAATCTTTCCAGATCGCCTCTTTGAAATTATCCAAGTCGGTCTTGGATAACCTAGTCATTTTTTACTCCCTGGTTAAAAATTTCCTTAATTAAATCAATTTGTTCGTGTTCTTTTAGGAAATAGAGTATTTCCCGCTTCCTGCCTTCTGAAAGGATTGCATCAAGTTTTTGATACAGAAGCACGAATAAATCGATCAGCTCGTCATTTGTGTACTGGTCCAAGGGTTTGCTAAAAGGGAAGTCCATCAAGTGCCTCCTCCAATGTTTTTGGTGTTTCTTTGTCATCTCCAGAAACGATGGTGACCGGCGTTGCATGGTCACCATCTGTTTTAACCTCAATTTTGTCCTTAGTGACCATTGTGACCATAGAAGCAGAGGCGGGTGTGGTTAATTCGTAGCGCTCTTTTAGGCTTTCAACTTGCTGTCTTTTGATAAAATATGTCTTGCCTTGGTTTGTCGGTTTACCCCTTTTAAACCCTAGCTTCCTTAGGCAGCCGCCGACCCAATTACTGTTTAACCTCTCGTCCAGGTAGTCGTGGCTACGTTCTTTCCGATCTTTCATCGATTGATATATTTCTTTTACGAGGTAAGGTCTAAAATCGACGACTATATCGTCAAGCGCTTCAATCACCCATAGAGTCCAATCGTCCAGGGCTTCATCTTCCATGACCATTTCCTTTGCTACGGTCAGTACCACAGGTGTAAGTTGTGGTTCATTTACAATATATTTATCTACAAAGGAAGCTATTGCTAATAGAGGAGAAAAAAGCTCGTAATTTCTATTGGTTAAGTCTGTTTCCGTTTCCGGCTTGTCAAAGACTGCGGCAACTGCCAGAGCGTGTTGCAATAAGAATCTATAAAGCTTATCTCGTATACCCTTCCAGTCAGCCGATCTGTCGTTTAGCTTGGTTCTCCCTTTCGATTTATCGGCGGCTCTTAACATGATTATCGGAATAGTTCGTGTCTCCAGAGTCCTATCAAGCGGATTTATGGCGGCAATGGACTTTGGCGAGTAAACGTTGAAATGCTCGACTTTGAAGCTCTCCGGGTTTGTTCTGGTAACAACACCCGTTGCTTTATAACCGGCGTTGAATAATAAGCGTAAATCAGGGTTCTGCTCACGACCTGTTAGCATTTCGCCTTCGTCCACCAAAATAGTGGACTGAGTGTTTTCAATCGTCCTAAATAGCGATGATGGGCTAGCGTTGGATGACAGCACCGGATTAAAAGCTAAGCGATACATAATCTCCAAAACCTTACTTTTGCCAGAGTTTGCGATACCGCCTAAATAAATGTATGGATATGCTTCAAAAATAGGGAATATATAAGTGCCGATAATCCAAAGAGTAATTAAAGTTGAGTAGTCAGGATTATTAAATTCAATGAAAGATTCCAGGGTCTGTTTTATCGGGACGAAAACATCATAAAATGGATTAACCTTGCCTGCTGTTGTATGGTCACTTTGGTCACCTTGGTCATTTTTGAGGCTATTTTGGGAAGTTACCATAAAGTCAGGTGACCATCTTGTTTCAGTAACGCCGAATTTTGGAATACTTCGTGGATAGGTATTTCTTGCGTCCATTTCCTCTAGTGTCAAAGGCCATTTCTCTCCTTTAGAACTAATAATCCACAGAGTTTCTTCAATCCGGTACTTTTTGTTTTTGTCGATCCCCGGCTCAACCTGTGGAATTCCCACCAGAACTTCTTGTCGTTCCCGGTCAATTGTTAGCGCTGGATTAAAAAATCTTCGGTTTTTGACGTCTGCGTTCTGTGACTGCTGCCCCGTGACTACTTTTGCTTTTCTCTTTGACTGTTCCTTTTCCGCGATTGATTTGAACACTGCGGCTAACTCACCAAGACCCAATGGTGGATTATTTTTCTTTTCATTCCACGCCTCAAACAAAGGCCAAACGATTGATTCCCAATCCAGCGGTTTAAATTTAGCCAGAAGTGAACCGACCATTGCCGCTGCTCCTACGTTGCGGCCACCTTCTGATAAACCTGCAACTATTTCGGATAGGTTGTTGGCTACACCAGTGCTGTATTCTTTTTCAGCAACAGGCGGGTAAGTCTTAATGAATTCTTCAAAACTTACAGTATCATTGGGATTTACTTTTTCAATTTTTATTCTAAAAGGATCATTAGGGGTTTTTAAATGCAAGGTATCAGGGAGGCGCAAAACACGGGTAATACTGTCACCTTCTGATTTAAGACCGGTCGTCTTTCCAAAACCTGCAACAATTCGACGGTAATAGGCGTTCGCTTTGCTTCTGTCCTCAATAGTCTTTAGCGGGATAGGACTCTGCCATTCCCAGAATGGCTGAATACCATTCTTGGTCTCGATAATATAGTTAGGAAGTAGTTCACCGGTTTTTAGCTTTTTGATAAGTACTTCCTTTTTCCTTGCTATCTCCTCTTTTGAAAGATTTTGTTCTTCCTTTGCAACATCCAAGTCGAGGCCAATCCTTTTAAATTCCTTTGTATTTTCGATGCCTCGCAGATTCGGGTCCTCCTGGGGGTTGATCGCAAAATATGCCCCGGCACCGCTTTTTTGTAGTTCTTTTATTCTCCGGGGATCAAAAGCGAAGATCTGCGCCAATTGACCGCGTCCTTCCCCGGAATCGTCAAATGTTTGAATCGTTAGTGTTGTGAGTTTAAATAATTTCTCCATCTTTCATATCTTCTTTCTTTGTTTCTACTGTTGGTACTAGAATATATCCTTTGGTCCCGCACGCCTGACAATCTTTTCTTCCATATCCAACAGTTCCGAAGCCATTGCATACCGGGCAACGCTGGGCAATAACCATTGGCTTAAATGATTTATTATTTATGTTGATTTCAGGTTTTTCTTCCATCTTGTCCTCTTTTAGCTAAAAATTCCCATAAAAAAACCACGAGATTGTCTCGTGGTGATAAAGTTCACCTAATTAATGTTAATTATATCACATGGAATTTTGGTTTTCAACCATCCCTTTAAACCTTTGCTTTTTATACTTCAATCCTAAACATTTTCTGCAACCAATATTTGACGATGCAAAACTATAGATAATACCCGACCTTTGCCCGCAAACTGGGCATACAAACCATACTCGCTCCCCATTAAATCTAGTCTTGGAGGTAGTTAGACCAACGTTCACACCTAAAGCCTCAATCTGAGCCTCTAGCAGCCTCATTTTAACCTCTTTTTGGGCTTGCCGTACTAAGTCATTGATATTTATCCTCTGCGTGTGCTCGACAAGTTGAGATGTTCCTAAATCATATGGGGTTAATGAATTATTCATGGCTAATTCGCTATGGGTAAAGCTTGGAAACTTAATGTTGAGCTATTAATTTCCAACATTTTCTACCCATTACCTCATCGTTTGCTGTTATTTTCCTGTTATTTGCCTGTTATTAGTTTGTACTATCTGGTTTTGACCCACTACAGTAGTGTCAGAATTAATCGTGAGTTGGAGTGGGGGCTGCTTCATCATCCTTAACGTCTGAATAGTTGCCAAAAAATGTCTATTTGCCCGATCGAGTTCTCTTCCTAAGTTCTCGTATATTTTTAATTCAATTACCGCCCTGTTACATGCACGGCAGGACTTATCTGATTTATCTGATGAATAGTAGCTGTTATTACCTCCGCAGGTATGGCCACTTGCTAATGACTGCTGGAAGGATAATGATTCCGTCATTCGCTGTGTTAACTCAAGCGTACGAACATATTCCATTGCAGCAAGTTCAGTTGTGGCTTTTTCGCTTATCGTTTCACATTTATATTCAAACTGTAATTGCCGCATCATATCGATTGCAAAGGTTCTGAACTGATCAAATAAAGCATCGCACATAAGTACGCCGTTTTGAAATTCATTTAGGCTTACTGCCTTAAAAGTTCTATAATCAAATGCTGAATGCTCCCTAATTCCGATGGCTAATGTTTTGTCTATGCCTTCTACAACGACTTCTGGGTCACTATCACCTCTAAAATTATAAATGCCCTCTGTGATTGATATAGTTGAATTAACTTTCGGTGAAGTTTTTAAGCCATTGTTTTGCATACCTATATTTTAACATTTGATTGCATTCACGTTTGTAGCCCGTTTTGGTGGGGCTACCGGTTAATCTATTGTTATTTCATTGTTATTTACCAGTTATTCATACTGAGCTACACCACAACGACGCATGCTGTTACCGCTTAAGACATAAACGGGCGTTTAAATTGCTTTTACAGCTTCGGATTGAGCGTAGATTAAGGTTCTAATAGGCTTGCGCTAGCTTACTTCCCTGATCCTACAGTTTCAGGATCAATAGGTTTCCCCGTCTTTGGATTTGTTTTTCACCCTGGTAAAGGTCAAGCCAAATCTTGTTCTTGGTGCGTAAGGATGTTCTTTTTCATAAATTTTCTGCTCTCGCTTTTCTAATTTGTGCTCTTGTCTTTTTAATTTCTGATCTTCCTTTTTTAAGGATTCCTCCTCTGTTTCTTTAAAAGCCCAATAAATCAAATAAATAAATAATGATGGAACTGCTAAAATTAAAATACCCAAGAAAGCGATTTTAAGCAATCCGAGCAGTACAGAAGCACCAAATACAAGGACAGCGAGGATTAGCCATAGAACAAAGAGAATTTGTTTATTAGTATCATTCATTATTTTATTCACTTACCTTATTTTCCATTATTTGCTCGATCGATTTAAGCTTACATCGAACAAATTGACCTCTAAGGTCGCCATTATCATCTTTATTAAATCCTCCATAGTTGAGACCAGACATTGCGGCAATTATTTCACACGCCTTATCATTAGCTCGAGACATTGCGTCCCAAGTATCCCCATAATACTGATGAGGAACTGTAGAATCTTCAAGGATAATTGATATTGAAAAACCTTTAAGTTCTTCTATGGACGCTTTTATGGACGCTTTCCCTTTTCCGCCCCAACGGCCGTCTGCGTCTGTTGGATTTCTAAAATTCCTAGGAGCAATATCTATTTCTGATATCTCAAAGTTGTACTTAAAATACATTTTGTTTTTCATTCAATGACCTCCGTTGCAAAACATCACATTGCCACCATAACAAAATGAGCCGTCACTTCCGAACATCACATCTCCACTCCGGTTATAAGTTACGGGTTGTTTTTGGGCTTGCCGAGGTGGTGTTTGTACGTACTGTGTCTGCGTTCTGTACTCCACTTGCGGGGGTCTATCTTGCAAAGTCTTTATTTGCGCACTTGCTGAAGCTAATTGTACTTTATAATCATCGATATCTTTTTGTTTTTGGCTAGCTAAGGTTTGGTTTTTACTAGACACATTTGACCATTCCTTAACCATCTTTTTCTGATAAGCTAACTTCGGTTGGAAATATAGATACATGACTATCAACCCAACAACAATACCTATTATCAACAGACCAAAGTTGTGAACTGGATTATTTTTTAGATATTCTTTTGTATTCATATATTTTTATTAGTTTATAGGTGCTACTGTCGGGACTGGTGTGAGAGAAGGGCTCGGAGTTGGATTACCTAAAATACATGGTTTCCTATTATCCGTAGGATCAGAGTGATATCCATTATCACAATTGCAAGCGTAAACCGAGTCATCATAATTTGGAGTAGAATTATCCCCACAGTTGAAATCTGATTTTTTTTCATAAACATATGCTGTGGTACAAGCACCGCCACTGGTATCAATGTGTACATAAGTTCCAGATATAAGTCTACCGCTTTTTGATCTATAGTCCTCGCCAGTAAATTTCTTAAAGTAAGTGTCCCAATTGCCTTGTTTTGTGTTTATTACCTGTCTACAATCATCGTATTTTACTGTACCTTGGCTCTCGCCACCCATGAGGCCTGAAATTACCCATAGGATTAAACCAAAAAATATAAGTGACCCGATCGCTCCAAATGCATCATCCATTATTAATCTTCCTTACTTTTTTTAACTTGATCGCCTTTATAAAGAAGCCAGAAATATGCAATTAAAGACCAAATAATTACGATCAATGGCAACGGGTGTAATATGTACCAATTGATTTTGTATAGAACACCTGCAATTACAGGCATAATACCAACCCAAAATAAAAAGATTAGCGAATAAATTTCAAGAATTAGCCATTTTCTAGACCCACCGAGATTTTGTTTCTTCCTTGCTATATATGTCAGTGCACCGTGTATCATTAAAAATCCTGTGGTTGAGTTTGCGTGATCCTGACCACTAACACCGCTAGCAAGTACAGTTATTCCTAAGATTAACGCAGCTTTTGAACCGCTAAACTTAATCTTCATACATTACTAATTTTAAAGTTAACAAAACTGGTTGGTTTTCCAAATAAATTTACCTTCAATTGCAAAGCCAAATCTGAACTATATTTCATGTTAATTCTGACATATATGCCATATCGTGAACAGATATGGCAACAGTATACTCCAAATTCGGACAGCAGGTAAGAAAATTGCGCAAACAACAAGGATTAACTCAGGAGGAACTAGCCGAGAAAGCAATGATTGACCCCAAGTCAATTATAGAAATAGAAAATGGTAAACGGAATCCATCACTAAAAACCATGCACAAAATTGCTAAAGTATTAAAAACTTCTACGTCTGAACTTCTTAAACAGACCTAGCCATTTTTTACTGGAAAATACTGGAATTTGTTGGAAAATGTAGGATATTAATCTCTGTGAACTAGATATTGGGACTAAATGTGATGAGCGTGGTTGGTTTCGACTACAGAAGCCGATTCTGTCTCATTAACATAATTGAACTCAAAATGATCTGTTACTAGTTTACCACCAGTTAATATGAGTAACTCCTCTAGGGTTTTGTCCGGGTGCTGACTACGAATTAGATCTGGTATCCTTATGGAAATTTGTTCCCAAAGACTTTCGCTTTCAAAT
>OBEQ010623021.1_pt1 | contig 10513 bp, 14 predicted proteins | sample 1670901 | NCBI WGS metagenome assembly OBEQ01 (sample SAMEA104232315, study PRJEB22302) | groundwater metagenome | biome: forest; feature: aquifer; material: groundwater | place: USA | collected 2011-08-07 | depth 5.4 m | reverse complement strand
GGCGGATAGCTCAGTTGGGAGAGCGCAGCCCTTACAAGGCTGAGGTCAGAGGTTCGACCCCTCTTCCGCCCACCAGTTCTTCCGTGATCATGCTTGGCGGGGTCGTGGTGCAGCCTGGTTAGCACACTGGACTGTCAATCCTGACGTCGGCGCGCATCCCCTCGGTAAGTCGCCGACTTACCGAGGGGTTTTTCTTTTCCCCACTGGCTGGAGTAGGGCCGTTTGGGCTGTGTTCCAGACCGTCGCGGGCATAACCTTGGGCATAACATGAGGCGTGATCGCCGGCGCGCCGACGCGGTGGAAAGCAGTTGGACAGTAGCTCCCCCGAACCTTGGAGACTTGCGGATGACCATCCGTAACTGGGGAGCGCTGGCCTTCTAATCCTCGTTTGGTCTTGAACCCCCTCGGTAACCCGTGGACTTACGGAGGGGTTTTCCTTTTCCTCATTGGCCGGCGTGCGCTGGTTTTGGGTGGGTTTCGGGCCGTCGTGGGCACATTTTCGGGCACACCGGTCGGAGCGTGATCTTCAGGCCTGAACGTCGGGCACATTCTTGGGCATTACCGATGGACGTGATCCGAGGCCTGAGCGTCGGCCTGATGCTCTAGCCGCTCCTTCCTGGACGACTCCATCTCTGGGAATAGGTCGAGCCCCGTCCGCTGCCGGATGTCCTGGACGCTGACCAGGTGCTCCCGGATAAACTCGTCGGTCTTCTTGAGCCCCTGGGGCTGGGCCGGGCATAGTCCCGCGTGTGCGTGGCTCAGATTTTCAGTCCCAGCACTGGAAACCGCAGCCCTAGCGCGTTCGGAGTGCTTGACAGCCCGGACATTCCGGTAGCACGGCGCGATGTGGCGCAGCACACGACCGTAATGCCCGATCCGGGCGTACCACCCGCTCGCCTTGAAACCTCGCAGTGAAACGACGAATGGCTGAGGGCTCAGGACTTGGCGGGGGATTGTGCTCCCACTTTTGAAAACACTGAGGGCAGTAATGCTTGTGCGGCCCACGCCGCGCCTCCGCGGAAGTTGGACCGTCGGGGGAAGGGTAACACCACGGACAGAACGCGGTCCCGTCGGTGCACCGGCCTTCATGCCTCCACTTACCCTCGCACGTGATGCAATAGTGCAGGTGAGGGCCCCGAATAAGCAATTCCTCGCGGCCAGTGCAGATCGGGCAATCCTCGGAACCGATATAACCGACATACTGATCGCTGTTGTGATAGCGAGTCGGAATCGCGCACTTGGCAGCGGTTGTCCCCGTGTGTTGCCACCAGTGGCCTTTCTCACACTTATGAGGGTGTCCCTCCTCGAACTCCTCCCACTCCTCCTCACGCCGCTTCCGCTGGCTCGGTAATCTCTGAGACCTCCAGGCGTGGATGAAGAAGCCCGCCAGCACAACACCCCCAACCAGAAGCCCGGTCGCCGGATCGTAGGCCAGTAGGAGGAGCCACGTCACGAATAGGCCGACGATGAGCGCCCCAACCGCTAGCCAGGGAAGCACAGCCAACGCCACAGGAAGAAGGGCAAGACCAATGACGATCACCGCGGCCACGAAAAGAAAGTGGAGCATGGCAGCCTCCCGCCAAGGTAACTCGGTCAACCTCCGCCTTGTTGTCTGACTCCCCGATGACCCTTCGCCGGATAGAGTAGCACCACAGATGTGAACATTCTGACACCTCGTGGGTGTCCTCGTGACACTGGCGTGTCATCTCGCCGCCGTAACCCCGCGTAGCCTGCACGATCCCCCCTATCTTGCCAATGGCTTACAGAACCCCACCTGTGGCATAGCCATTGCTGCCCCTGATGGCTATCGGAGCCCGTGGAAGCACGGGGGACTACGACGGACTCCGCTGGGGGAGGTTGACCGCTTATGAAACGCTACCTGTCGAAAGTAATCGTTGTCGGGATGGTCTGTCTCTGCTTGACTTCGCCCGCTTTCGCGCAGACTAGCCAGGAGACGCCTGAATCGGTGGCCAAGGCCAGCTTCGCCGCGATGCAAGCGGGGGATTGGGCCACGTATACCAGGTTGATGCACCCGGACGGACTCGCTGCAATGAAGCGAAAGATCGCGGTGGAGGTCAACGCTGACAAATCCGGCCAAGCGGCCAAGGAAGCTGTCAAGTTGCTGAGGCTGAAGAGCCTCGATGAGTTTGCTCGGCTCAGCGATGCCGCAGTGTTCGAGCGTTTTCTGGCGGGGTTTTCGACACCTGAACTGAAGGCGTCGATGCAGGCTTCTACCCAGACGGTTTTGGGTAAAGTGCCTGAAGGACCGGATCTGGTTCACGTCGTCAGTCGGCTACATATGAACGTCGGGGGCGCGTGGGTGAACAAGGTGGATGTGACTAGCCTCAAGAAGTACGGCACCATCTGGCGTCTGCTGATGAATGACGAGATGTTCAATGGAGTGGCGGGTCGGGAGCAGCCGATGGTCTACGCCTATCCGGCGAAGGGAGAAACCGCTGAGCAGCAGTCCCGCGACTTAAACGAGTGCCAGTCGTGGGCCAAGCAGCAGACTGGCTTTGACCCCACGACAGGCGCAGCCACTGGGGCAGCGGCGGGCGGCCTCGCGTACACGAAGAACAAGGATGGGTACGACCGGGCCTTCGCCGCCTGCATGCAAGGCCGTGGCTATGTATTCAGGTAGAAGCCAAACCGGCTAGAGGGCTGGCTCGTTGTCAATCGTTAACTACCTCGCGTAGGCTCACAGGGAGAGAAGGGGAAATGAGACTTGCCAGCGTTGTGGCAACCATCGCCCTTGCCGCTGCCTTCACGGGATGCGCGGCGCCTGTTGCGAAGCAGTACTACAACGCCTGTCTGGAAGCGGGCTACAACGAGGGTGAGTGCAAGATGCGGGCGATCGAGGTCAACCAGCGGGCGTGGCAGAACGCTGGAGACGCCATGCAGCGTTTCGGAGAGGGCCTTCAGCGACTCTCTCCGCCGCCCCCGGCTCCCTCAGCTCCGGCACGGCGACCTGATCTTGGAGATCAATACATCCCTAGCCGACAGCTGTACTGCTACCCCGGCGGGGGCGGCACCATGTTCTGCCAGTAGAGGAGCCGTGCTAGGCAGGGACCTCATGGAGTGCCAGTGGCCATGGCCCACCTCCGAGGGTAACGCGGTAGCGACGCCCACTCCCATGGCATCCCTGAAGCGACTGGTTCGGTGGTGGATGCGACGCCTTCTCGGGGCCGAGGAAGGCATGGCGTAGGAGGAGGCATGGACGCTCTGCATCAGGCGGCGGCCTCGGGGTCGCTGCTCGAACAGCTCAAAAAGGAAGAGAGAAGCACCGTCGTCCACATCGCCCAGAAGTCACGGTTCCGCGCAACTGAGGTGCGCATGATGCTGATGGAACACGTCGCCAAGTGCTTCAAGTGCGACGGCGCTCTTCTCTGCCCGGACGGGGCGCGGATGCGCCGGCTGCGCGAACGAGCGGCTGAGCGCGATCGAAATCTGAACGTGTCGCGAGAAGAGGCTGAGTGATGCTGTGAAAGCCCATGTGCTGATGTGTTTGGTGGAGCAAAGGGCTCTAAGAGGGGGGCAGTCCCGCCGTCACGTCGGCGAGGTCGAGGTGCTGGGCCGCTCTCAGAACTTGCGTGGACTGACATCACGGAAAGGAGGCAGCGGATGAAACGCGTGTCCTATGCGTTGATCGTCCTGCTCCTCGTGCTAACCGCTGTCGGGGTGCTCGTCTACCGCGAAGCCGACTGGACCGTCTACCTGTGGCAGCGGGGGACCATCGAGGAACGACTGCCCGATGGAGCCTGGGTGGTGCGAACGGCGTACCCGTGGTGGTGGACCACGGAATTGATGTTCACTAAAATTCCGGTGTTCGAGCGGCGGAAAACCTGCGACGAGAAGGCCGCCTACTTGAAATCTATATTGACTCCGGCTGGCGGTCCCCCCGTGGCCGGAGGGAAGATTGTGGACCCTGAGACCTTCCAGGTGACCGCCGAGTACTCAGCGGACCCCTACCACTCAGCGCCCTGGACCATGCGGACTACGTGGCAGTTGGCGTGTGGACGACACGCCCCGGATAGTTGGTTCCGGTGGTTTCCGGCCCTACCCCGGACGATCCAGCCTCAGAATCCTCGTGACCAGGGAGCCCGTGGAAGCACGGGGGAGTACGACGGAGTTCGCTTGGAGGGAGGTTGACCGCTTATCAAACGCTACCTGTCGAAAGTAATCGCTGTCGGGATGGTCTGTCTCTGCTTGACTTCGCCAGCTTTCGCGCAGGCCAGCCAGGAGACGCCGGAAGCCGTGGCGCGGCAGTATATGGCGGCGATGCAAGCGGGCGAGTGGGTGACGTGCGCTCGGCTGATGCACTCCGACGCGCTGGCGGCTGTCAGGCGGCTCATAGCCGCCGCGAAGGACGCCCAGGACGTTGCGGAGGTAAGGAAAATCCTCGGGCTGACGGAACGCGAGAGGTTCGCGGACCTGAGCGACACGGAGCTGTTCGCGCGATTCCTGCGCGGGACGATGGCGCCGGTACACGCTGCCGTCCGCAACGCGACGATCACGGTCATCGGCAGTGTGCGAGAATCGCCAGACGTAGTGCACGTCGTGATTCGGGTGACCCCGGCACCGGACGGTCAAGCGGTGAGCGTCAACAGCTTAAAGTTGGAGGGCGGAGTCTGGCGAATATTGTTGCTTAAGGAGCTGTAACTGACACACGGCATCAAGCGGGGAAAGCAGGGAGATGCGACACATAGTGGTGGTGCTGTTGGTAGGGCTCTGATATTGCCAAGCTCTCGTCAATGCTCGGCTGGGAGCCCTATGGAAGCGCGCCGGGTCAGAACGCGGACCGCTACAGTACTCCTCCTCAGCCTTCTCATGGCTCTCCTCCTGCCAGTCCAGAGCGGGGCGGAGGTCCGCTACCACGCCTTCCCCAACCGCCTCAGCCTCAACCACGTAAAGGTGGACAGAGCGCCGGTCTTCACGCTCACGGTCACCGTCTGGGTGGGGAGCGTGAATGAAGACCCAAAGAAGAACGGAGGCGTGAGCCACCTGCTGGAACACATCCTCTTCCACCAGCCGGACATGCCGGAGAAGGAGTTCAACGCTCAGATCGAGTCACTTGGCGGCACATACAATGGCAGAACCGCAGATGACTACACGCAATACCACGTGACCGTCCCCGCCCAGCGACTGGACCTAGGCCAGCAGTGGCTCCACAAGGTGCTCTTTCATGACCGGCCCGTCACAGACCGCTTGGCAGAAGAAAAGGAAATCGTCAACCGAGAGAACGGGTGGTCGGCCCCCACCTGGTGGGACCGGCTCTGGACCTTCCTCCGTCCCGAGCATCTGAAGCTCCCCGGACTTTGGGAGCACCAGTTCGGATTGCCCGAGTATGACCACCCCGCCGGGGGAACCTACGAGGTGGCGAGCCGATTGACCGCCGCCCAACTCGAAGCGCACTACCGGGCGTACTACTACCCGGAGAATATGTTCCTCCTCTACGCGGGACCCCATGAGCTAGACGAGGTCATCGCCACCCTCAGTCCTACGTTCGGCAAGGTGCCTCCGACTGGAAAGAGGGCCAACCTCGCTTCCCCGCTCGACAGTAAACCTCCCCGGCCCTACTTCTCCCACAAGCTCCCCGGCGCCTTCCGCCTTGAGCCGGGGTTCTTCTGGTACCCGAAGGATCGCATCGCAATCGGCCACGTGTTCAGAGGATTCGACTCTTCCCAGCTCACCCTCTATCAGTTCGTGCTGGAACAGTTACTTCAGGATCGGCTCCGGTACAAGGCGGGAAAGACATACTCTGTTTCGCCACATCTCCTTCTGCACCGTGGAGCGGGTTTCTTGTGGTTCGACTTGGAGGCCGGACCAGACACGTACTGGACACAACTGAAGGAGGTCAAGGCACTCGTCTGGGGGAATCTGGGAGAGCACCTAAGCGAGACGGATTACGAGCGATACAAGACGACCCTTTTAGAACGACTAAGTCCCAATGGAGTGCACTACGAGCAAATCTGGAAAGCGATCTACCACGACCCCTTACACCGGCCCGACGCCGAGGAAACCGTTTTGCGCTCCCTTTCCTATCAGGAGTTCTTGGATTGGGTCCGCACCTGGCGAGGCCAGACCGCGCCCCTGCTGGAGTTGTCCATGCCTGCCTTCCCGTTTCCCTATGTCCACATTCTGGCCTTCGCACTCTCTCTAGGACTCGGTATGTACCTGGCGCGCTCCTTCTTCCGGCGTCCCTTTCCGCGTGAGAGCATCAGGCTCATTACCCGGGTGCCTTACGGTGTCCTGCGCTGGATTCAGCTCGGCTTGTCCTATGTCGTGGCAGCCGTCGTGTATTTCCATCTCTCCTGGGCGACCGAGTACGGCACTCTGTTCTTCAGTCGCGTCAACACGTTGGCCTTACTCCAGCCCTACCTCGACTGGACCTTGAAGGGCTTCCTCTTCGGCCTCTGTCTCGCCCTGGGAGGGCTTTTCATGCCCCGAAAGGTCCTGGTCACGGACAGGGCCTTGCTCGTGAAGAGTCGGTCGCCTTTCTTCTTCAGAGTCCCCCTCGGGGATATCCAGAGCGTCGAATGGGTGTCTGGGTGGACCGCCTTGAGGGAGATCGTCAGGCTGAGGGCGCTGCCGGCCTACCCCTGGTTCCGGCGGGGCCTCCTCATCCGCCGCAGGTCCGGCCTCGCTCTGGCCCTCCACACCAGGGATGACCGGGAGCTGCTGGAGCTGCTTTCGTCTCCGAAGCCGTGGGAGCCGATCGATCCAGAGGTCTCCACGATCTGGGCGAGCCAGGTTGCTGGCGACGGGAATCACAACGTCGCAGTTCTGGGGGAGGACCCCGAGGAGGCGCTTCGGCCCCGCTGAAATCCTAGGCGAATTCGCTAAGGCGGTCCTATACCAGTAGTCAGGAGGTACACACAATGGACGAGCCAACATCCAGCACCTTGATCGAACGCCTGGACCGACTGGAACGCGAGAACCGCCGCCTGAAGATCGCCGGGGCCATCCTGTTGCTAGTGGTGGCCGCCGGGGGCGCGATGGGCCAGGTACTCCCGAAGGCAGTGCCCAAGGTGGTCGAAGCGGAGCGATTCGTCCTCCGGGACACGAAGGGGAAGATTCTGGCCACCTTGGGTGCGGAGGCATCGGGCTTGCTGGCCCTGGTCCTTTATGACCAGAACGGGAAGGCCCGAGCCGTACTGGGCGTAGTAGCGGACGGCAGGCCGGTCCTGTCCCTGCTTGACCAGAACGGGAAGGACCGGGCCGGGCTGGGCCTGCTACCGGACGGAGTGCCGACTCTGTCCCTCCTTGACCAGAACGGGAAGGACCGGGCCACGCTGGCCGTAAAGGCGGACGGCACGCCGGCCCTGGGGTTGTTTGACAGGGACGGCAAGGTGATCTGGAGAGTTCCCTAGACGGTCTCAGGGCCGGGCCGCTCAGGGTCATAAAACCAGTTCGTCTGGTCTCGTCCGGTCCCTGGTGCCCTCGTCACCCCGTCCTCGCACGGAACGGGCGGACCGGGGGGGATTTTTTCCCACATGTCCTGTCTGGTTTCGAATGGATTGTGCAATTCAAATCTCTCGGGCCGCTTGGTTTTGTCGAACAGTTTCCTTATGAAGGGGTTCTTCTCGCAGGCGAAGAGATAGTCCTCGGCATTTGAAATTATGCCTTTTGTGTACTGTCGTACCTTAGCGGCAGGCAACACCTTGCTTGGAACCAAAATCCTCTCTCCGGGGCTTCGGGGAGGGGTCTTCTTCCGATCATGCATCCAAACCAGCGCTGCCCTGCTGCCTATCGGAAAGAAGACTGGCGCCATAAGAAAGCCGCCTCTGAACCAGACTGGCGCCTTTGGGTCTGTAAGCCGCAGAATCGGATGGTCGCACGTAAGGAAGTTGACCTCAGCGGAGCGCAGCACCAACAACCTTTTCATCAGGAAGGTCGTTACGATCTCCTTAGCCGCCTCTAGGGCGATTATCATTCCGAACTTGGTGTGCGCCTCGACTCTATAGTTCCCCGCAAGAGCATAGTCGCGCAAATGCTCTGATTCCACGTCGGGCGGTAGCATGCCGCCAATCAGGTCTTGCATAACCCGCCGCTGTGCAGGAGTTCGTACGGCCTGGCAAGCCACGAACCATGCGAGGACGAACTCTTCCGCTGCGGTCAACTCCACAGTCGCTGGTCCAGAATTCAACTTGGCCAAAATGGGTCTGGTTTGGTTTTCAAGTTCGGCCAGATCCTTCTCCAAGCTCGTATTCATTTTCCCGTCTTTTTCCACAAAGGAGTAAAGATGTCGTTCCTTGGCCACTTTCTCCATATTGCTGAGGACGGGCTCTCTACCTCGCTGGTATAGCCAAATGAACCCAGGCCTCCCAGTGTCCTCGAAGAACGTCAGATAAGCGCCTCTCGGGAGGTAATGTTGCTGAACGGGTTTGCTCATGCCTTCCATATCATTCTACCGTAAAACCTTGGATGAGGGCCTGACCTGCCAGTTTGACCCGCCAGGGTCAGGCTGCCCCTCGACCCGACCGGGGCCGTCCCGTAACTTTTTGATTCTTTGAACCGGCCCAACGTTTGCATATCCTTGGGTTAGGAGGCTCTGTCTATGGCCTACTTTGCCCGTCAAGAGGCCACACGGATGGCTCGCCACGGCTGCCACGTACGGCACGTGGACGCGGATGACAGGCCAATAGGTGCGCGATGAAAAAAACCACAATCACGCTCGTGCTGCTCTGGTGCTTATGGACTCAGGCATCACACCCGAGCGAGCCGCCCTTCCGTCCCTGGACGCCCACGGATGAGGTCTTCGCATCCGAGCGCGATTGCGAAAGGGGAATCGAAAACAAAATCGATCAACTTCGCTCCAGCCTCGTCGAGCAGGGTTTGAATTGGCCAATCGTGGTCCGGCCGGAAAAAGTCATCTGGTGGTACACGCCGGGCAGGGTCAGGGTGATCGAGTACACGTGCCGCCCCCGTGACCTCGAATGGCGGCGGGTCGGATGACGCGGCCGGATGCTCGGGAACATTTTCAGGTAACGGAGGGCTCCGAATGAGTGACACGGTATTCAAAGAACCAATCCCGAAACCCGAACCGCTCAAATCGCCTGCAAATCAAGCGGTGCCAAGCGGAATCGGCGGCTGGCTGATCTTTGTCGCCATTGGTGCCTGCCTCATGCCACTACTGTTCCTGTATCAGACCGCCAACGCGTCTGAGCCCCTCGAAAGGGCGATTCTGGGTGCCTTCCTCATCTTCTCCCTCGTCATTCTCTATGCCTTCTTCGCCAAGCGACGCTACTTCCCCAAGTTTATGATTGCGATGCACGCGCTGTTCACCCTGGCTTTGCTCTTAGGCAGCCTTGCTGAACCGACCCAAGAGAACATTCGCGACCTAACACAGGCAGCCGTAAGTTCCGCGATATGGATTCCTTACCTCCTAAACTCTAAGCGGGTCAAGGCTACCTTCGCCAGTGCAGCCGCTGGCCAGGCGTCCACGCCTCCTTTCGCGGGATTCAAAACAGCGCGACTTGCTTGGTGGGCTGCTGCGGCAGGCACCGCAATCAACATCGCGACCGCCGTCTACACGCTCGTGATCGATCCTAGTCAAGGCTCCTTTGTCGTGGGGACCGGTCTTTTCTCGGTGGCCATGCTGAGTCTAGGTCTCGCGGTTCGACGCGGCGATCGACTTGCCGCGTGGAGCCTCTTCGCAGTATGGGCCGTTAATGTTTGCTGGGGCCTCTACTTCAACCATCTCAGTTTTATCGCGCAACTACCACTCCTTATACCGTCCTTGATTGCGGCGGATAACCTTCCTTCACGCCCCGAGGAGAGCCGCATGGTTTGGGCCACTCTCTTATACGAACTCGCGTTCGCGCAAGCCTTACTGACGGCCTTCATAGTGGTTGCTGCAACGATTGGTGGTCCTGAGGTTGTCGGTCAAGATTTAAGTTCGCGAGTCAGTTACGGTAATCTCACCGATGTGGCCCTTCTTGCCGCGCTTGGCTTCGGTGCGTTGCGCAGGAAGCGTTGGGCGGGCTGGTCTCTCGTTATTTACCAGGCTGGCAATAGCATCTTTAAATTGTTCGCTGATCCTTCCGCGAACATGATGATCCCGCTGGGGATGACCCTAATGTATGCTATGGGAGCCTATCACCTCGCCCGGTTGCACAATACCGCTCACCCCGCTGCTCCCGCATGCCTATGAAAACTTGGCGAAAACGCGACACGGCTGAAACATGGCTTTCAGGCGGCGACCTCGAAGCGAAACTCCAGCGGTCTGTTTGCGTACAAGTAATTGCGGGCCCCCGCAACCAACGACGACGAGGGTTAGCCAAGACCCGGCTGACCCCTTCGTCGTTTTTGCTAATAAACTGCTAACGTCCAGAGTCACGAGGGCACCAGAGAAGTCCTGTAAGCCGGGTTCTCTGCCCACGTCGAGTTCTCTCAATGTTTCACTAAGTTGTGCGACGCCTAGCAGAACAGACCGAAGGGGTTTGTAATTCTGACTACCACGTCCTTCGTAGACGCCGCTAGGCTCAACAGGCTTTATTGGTTGCGGGGGTCG
>OBEQ012437103.1_pt1 | contig 10515 bp, 3 predicted proteins | sample 1670901 | NCBI WGS metagenome assembly OBEQ01 (sample SAMEA104232315, study PRJEB22302) | groundwater metagenome | biome: forest; feature: aquifer; material: groundwater | place: USA | collected 2011-08-07 | depth 5.4 m | reverse complement strand
TACAAACTTGCCCCTTACGCTGACAAACCAATAGGCGGCGCGCACAGTAACTTCCTCCCCCAGGCCTGTCTGGATGGCCAGGGTATAGATGGGAAGCTGGAGGTGCCGCCCGGCGTCTACGGGGTCTTTCTTCAGCACCTCGTAGCTTCTGGTGCCGCCTGTCTTGTAGTCCAGCACCAGCGCGACCTTACCAGTAGGATCTAGGTCAACTCGGTCCACGGCGCCGCGAAATCGCAGTGTCCCCACGGCCGCGATTTCGCGCTCGGCAGGCGGCAGGCTGGGCTCGCCATCGGTGGCCCTCTGGAGGCCAAAGCGCACCTCCACACGGTGGGGAGACACCCCGAAGCGGGCGCGGAGCGCGGTATCTGCTGCCAGGAAGGCGTCCAGGTCTGACAGGATAGCCTCCCGCTCCAGCTCCCAGAGGAGCGCCTTGCCGGTGACCCCCCTGGCTTCGGCCTCGGCGAAGGACTGGTGGGCGATCCGGTGCAGCAGGTCCCGGTGCTCTTGGCCCCATGGCTCACCGGGGGCCGGGAGTCCTCCTTGCTCCTGCACCGTGCTGATAAAGCGCTCCAGAACTCCGTGGATGAGCGACCCCTTCTCAAGGGGGGATATGGTCGCCACTTCCTCGGGCTGCTCCAGTGCGGCCACGCCCAGCACGTGGCCCAAGAGATAACGGAAGGGGCAGGTGGCCCATGCCTCCAAGCTGGTGGCGGAAAGGATCGGACGGTCCAGAAGTCGAAGCCGGCGTGCCCGGTCGCTGATCGCGGAAACATCGCCGTCCCACTGTGTGAGTTGACGCTCCGTCCGCCCCTGTTCCAGGGCTAGGACGCGAGCCAGGTGTCCCGATGTCGCCAGATGGTGTCTCATCACGGGCCTTCCGGCACGTCTCCAGCGCCAGAGGTAATGGACATCACGGTCGTGTACATCGACGGGTGCTTCCGTGGCTAGGGTCCGCAGCCCGTCTTCCATGGATGCCACCACGGTAAGCCACGGCGCGGACCCTAGAGACCAGAGATTGGAGGTGTACACCGGGGTGCCGTGGAGCCGCGCTGCAGCCTCCAGGAACCAGCGAGAAGGGAACTGGCCCCGCTGTGCTCCCGGGTTGCCTCGCGGGAAGGAGAGGACACACCGATCCCCGGCTGCCAGGGCGGCCAGGTAGCGGTAGCGCTCATCTGCATCCCGCATTCCTCGCAAGGGAATGCCAGCCGCAGGGCCGCCGGACCGTTGCCGCTCACGGTCGGGCAGGAGTGGGTCGTCCGCATTGCGGGGTGGCACCACCCCCTCCACCATGCCGACCACGCACACGAGGTCGAAGCTCATGCCCAGGGCCGTCCCCAGGGGCGCTACGAACACCCCACGTCCCGTCTGCCCCAGGTGGCCCAGCGGAGTCGCCAGGGCTTCCTCCAGCGCCACCCGGAACCCCTCGAAGGAGGGACGTGGCTCCACATCGTCCAGCGGTCGCATCTCCTCCAGGGTCTCCTCGATACGATGGAGGGCCGCTTCTTCCGCCTCGTGGGAGCTTGCAGTGGCACGGTCCAGGTACGAGGTCATCAGATCCTGAGCCCAGTGGGCGAAATCCGACCAACCACTCCCGTCCGGGGGAGCTTGCAGCCGGCCGGCAAGACCGGTCACAAAGTTCAGGAGGGCCTGGGTGGAGGCCGCTTCCTCCCTCATGCGGGCTGCCCGGGCCTCAGTCACTTCCTCCCGCCTCAGGCCCTCCTCTGCCAGGCGCTCGAGCTCTGCCGCGTAACGCCCTAGCCGCTGCTCCCACTGGGCCAGGCCCTCGACCACTCCAGCCTCTCGGGATATAGCGTCCCAGCGGGAGGGCTGGATTGATCGGCGGTGCCCCCCTTGGTGCACAATAGGACAGCCGGTGAGCCACGCCATGAGCGCGCTCCTGGGAAGGTCGCTTCCCACCAGACGGATCAGGCCCAGCAGAGTGCGCCCTGCGGCTGTTTCGGCCAGGGGGACATTTCCGGGGCCGGCCATAGGCACCCCAGCAAGTGATAGTTCTTCCTGCACCAGTGCGGCGTAAGGCATGGCCTGGCGGTAGAGGACTGCCATGCGGTGGAAAGGGACGCCCTCCTGGGCAGCCCGAAGCAGGTGCCGCAAGACCCAGCGCACCTCCTGCTGCGGGTCGGGGGCTATGACGAGGCGGGTGACGGGTGGCGGCTTTGGCTGCTCTGCATCCTCTGGAGGGCCCAGGATGGGAGCCAACTGCTCCGCTATGGTGCGGACGGGCCCATCGGCTGCTGTATCACCTGTGATCCCCAGGACCACTGCGCAGGACCAACGCTCCGCCAGGGCCTCGACCAGGGCCCGCTCTCCCGGGCTCAGGTCGGACACGAGGAAGAACACCACCGGTCCGAGGTCCTTCAAGCCAGCGGCAGCCCCGTCTCGCACTGCCCGGGCCGCCGCATGGGCCAGCGCCTCCCGGTCGTAGTAGTGGGGGTCGGTCCTCTCCCGGAACAGGCGGTACAGGCGCACCACTTCAGACCGTAGCTCACCCTGGCCCGACAAGGCTAAAAGCCCTTCCTCCGAAGCATGACGCAACTCACGGAAGGTGGACCGGAGAGGGTGGTGCAGGGCGGGATGCAGCCGGACAGCTTCTAGGGGGCCTCCCGCATCCGCCGCTACTGTGCGCACCGCCGAAGCCTCCAGCAGCGAGGTCAGCGGACGCTGTCCCTGTGCCGCCAGGGAGGGAGCCCCCAGCAGCTCGGAGAGGCGGGGGAGGACGAGAAGGTGCGTATTGGCGCTGCCGTGCCGACCCAGGTCGTGGCGCAGATCAAGGCCAGCGTAGGTGGAGGGCACTATAACGCTGACGGGCGCCAGAGGGTCTCCACCTTTGAAGGCATCCACGAGGGTGCGAAGCCGCTCCCGCGCCCTCCCGTCTATCGGCTCCAGGAAAAGCACTGTCTATACCCTCTTCCAGTCTTCCAGTCACTCATAGCCAATGAGGTACCACAAATCCTAAATCTCGGTTGAGAGGTTTGGGGTATGGGTCAGAAGGGTTACTTGATGTCAAGGGATACTTGCAATTCACTAAGACCACACCACACCACCCCCCTCCCAACTTATGTCTTGTCAAGCCCATTAATCATGGTTCCTTATTTTGGTCAGGTTCTTGGTCTTCTCGCACCTCAGAACAAGTGAACCAATTTGCCCCAGACCCCTCGGCGAGATCGAAGCGGGTTACTGTACGCACTGCCTTCGAGTTCAGGGGGTCGTCAAGCACTGCAATCTCGTAGTGCCCAACGCGGTTCGGGTCAACATACACACGATACAGGAAATAATGGGTATTCTCGCGCTCCGCCGCTCTGTACTCATTGTCCGTGAGTTCAACCTCGCCTGTCCGGCTACTTCGGCCTTTGACTTCGATGTAGCGCAGGACGTCTCCGTGGCTCACGGATTTTTGCGCGATAGCCTGATCGCGAACCACTTCCGATGCCACACTAATCAAGTCGCAACCAAAGCCATCAGCACCGCGTAGATGGCTCACCGATATCAGAAATCTGCCTTGGTGCTTTTCGAAGGCTTCCACGATCTTGAACGTGATGTCCTCGGTCGCCAACGGGCCTCTCCCACCACCGCCGCCGCCACCCAAGCCAGTTATTACAAGCTTTCGCCTTTTTCCGGGCCTGTCGGCGGGTCCCGTAATAGGTTGGAAAGTCCCCCCAATCCCTGGCATTGAGCCGGAAACTTTGGAATCTCCGCTTCCGGGTATACCCGAGGACCCAGGTACCAGTGGCTGGGCTGATGACGGTAGTGGTTGACCCGGCTGCTCGGCTGGTCTCGGTGACGGGATCGACTGTTTCGTCTCTTCGTCGTCATCCTTGAAAGAGTCGTCGAATCGAGATTCCGCACGCTCTAAGGCCTTGTCGGCGTCGGGGCCAAGACGGACACGCAGGACCTCTTGCATCTCCAAATGATTGTTGCACCTGAGGATGCCGCTTACCTCATCGGCTGCGTCGATTCCGAGGAGCTCGGCAACCAGATCTGCGACAGTTAGCCAAAAGGTAAGAAGGCTTGGGCTTTGTTGACGGTATTCACCTATTACGACAAGCGATGTGTCGATCACGATATGTGCGCCCGGTTCCTCAAGATTAATGATTTCCCTTGTCCCGTTTGGCAGCTTGGCCGAAACCTGCGCCCGCACGCACACTCGAAGTACGGCCTTTCGAAGCAGGTTCAGTTCACGGCCGCCGGTGTCCATCGTGCGGGCGAGCCGTAATGCATAGACATACGGGATGGCGAGTCGTAGGCGTCGGTTCGCATCCTCGCTGCCTGGATCGTAAACAGTTTTCTCCGACACGAGATCGACTTGAATGTCCTCTGAAGTTAGTGAAGCGATGCCGAACAGCTGTTTCACGAGCGAGGTGTTCTTTCGTGTGGGAATGTCAACTAGCGGGATGTGAGCTTCAATCATCCTTGTGATCGTGAGGTTCGCGTTGTAGCGCAACTGAGTGACCGGTAAATATGAGGGCGGAGCCCCTTTGTACCGGCCCCACATTTGCCCCGCCTTCAGGAACCTTTCACGATGTGCCGACTCGTCTGTGGTTAGGTTAGACTCGATCAAAGTGCGATATATTCCCGGAGCGACCTCCCCTTTGGGATCGCGATCTGGAAGCGCCAGCAAGAGCTCATAAAGAGACTGTCCGCTCAACGCCTCCAGTGAAGACACCGCACCCAAGCGGGTCAGTAGTGCTTCAAGCGCCTCACGTCCACCGTAAGATGCAACCAGATTGTCCTTTTCGTCCAATGCGTGACGTGCGTAAACTCCACGCAAGATGCGGACGCCCTGATTGCTCAACATGATCCCCGAAGGCCGTCGTGGCTTTCCGTCAGCCGCTGGCACCCATTCTACTTCTCGAAGGCAAAAGAGCGTTGCGTTCGGGATGGGCACAGAAGGGTCTAGCCATAGTTTGGTCTCGTTTCCGATCTTGGCGGCGAACTTTGCCGCCGAGTCGGCCTCTTCGGCGATCAATGCGCCTCCAGTAGAAAGCAAATAGGCGGCGATGGAGGTGGCGTCGCCCTCCCTCAATAGCCGTACCCAGCGGTCTGGTACCATGCTGTGGTCGATCATGTATTCGCGACAGAGTCGTCGGACGTCATCTGGTGTCTTACACTGTTGTCCACGAACAGTTCGTGGATAGTCGAGGCCATCAACGACTGCCTGAAGGAACCTCTGATGATCGTCGCCGGATCTGAACTGCTCGAAGCGCGGGGCTGCGTTTACGCCAAGAGCTTCTAGGAACCCTTCTGCTTTTTCGGTTGCTAGGCCGCCCAGTCCGTTGTCGGAAGCCTGGCCGACGAACTCATCCTGGCCAAACCTCTCATAAAGTCGCCAGACGATCTGGCCACGCGGATAGTCCGGTCCCAGGTAACAAGTAGTAGCCCGTTGGAGCGTCTTTCGTGTCGTGATCACTTTGATGTTCAATTGAGGAAGCACCTGCCGCGCTCCGCGGGAGGCTTCGAAAAGCCAACGCAGAAGCTCACTCCACCGATGTGCTTTTGAAGCAAAGTCGCCGTCGAGGCCTTGCTCTACCTGGTCTATCAAGGCGCGGGCCACAGTCTCGAACCTGTACTCATCCACTTCGCAATTAAGTCGGTCCAGGTCTACCGCGAGAGACCGCAGCCCGTTCGCCTCCGAGCCACGCAGCAGACCATTCTGGAATTCCTCATCTACGAAGCGAATGCTGGACGCCCAAGGGGGAATAGCCGGCAGTTTGTCAGTAGGTGTGAAGAAGCAGCCACCCCCGTTCATAATGCTTCCGTCGTCGCCAATCAACAGACAGTCTGCCCCGACCTCGCTCAACTGGCTAGCTGCCAGCAACCGCCCGACAATTTCCCCGGCCTTTCCGCGCGCTGTATCGGACAATTGGCGCCTCAGACGGTCCTTGAGAGAAGCAGCATCGAACCATGAGAGGTTGAACATCTCCAGGGTGCCTGTCAGTCTGTCTTCTGGGCCGACCGCGAGAACCTCCGGGAACAGGCCAAGACTAAGCTCCTCCAGCCATATTGCGTGAGGAGCCTGTCGGACATCTGCACCTGACCGCAAGGTTCGATCGCGTCGTGGGAATATGGCCCGTTTCGCGCATTCTTCGACGAGTGCATCGACGAAACCGAGCGTCTTGAGTTCTGGGTCGGCGTTCTCGACTCCTCTGAGCAGTTCCAGAGCCCGGAGTGGATTCAATGGCGATGCTTGATTTTCGACCACTTCGGCCACGTGAGATGCCAGCTGCCGCAAGACCTCTCGGTTTGAGGCGTGGTTCACCAAATGGTTGCGGTCATCAGTGGTTTCGAGCGTAGCGTGCATCACCAGGCTGCAGGGCAACCGCTCGTGAGTTGGAAAGAATACGCATAGGCTGCCCCTTGCTTCGGCCCTTGGCACTTCTGGCACGGCGACCGCAACCTCAAACTCACGTTGTCCGTGCGAATTCCTGTAGGCATTTTCAGGGGATACCTGTCCCGCGTGCCAATAGACTTGCCAAAGTTCAGTATTTCCGTTCTCCTGTACGATCACTGTCGTTCGCTCTGGGCTGTGAACCTCCCGAACGAGCTCCCATGTTCGTTTCACATCACCGGAGATTTTGACCTCCGTCAAGTGTCGGCAAAACAGCAAAGAACTCGTAGGTAGACCGTTGAGCTGTTCCAATATCTCCTTATGGATCGCATCGCCTCGTGTGCCTTCCGGCAACGGAAGAACAACGAGAGTATCAAACCCTTGGGCGCGGTAATCGCCAGCCATTTGTAGCCAAGGATCGTCCTCGGGAGGAACAGCCGGAAACCGCATCACGGCAGCTGGCCAGCGCCCCGTGGAGCTGCAGAAGGGGGCCACAATCTCATTAAGCTCGGGGAGCTGCGCGGCCATGTTCTGAACCGTCTCAATAGCCTTTGCGCGATCAAACACAACTTCGTACTGGCCACTTGAGATGAGGGGACGGTCCGTCCAAGTGAGGACGGACCGGAATCCCAGCCCCTTACATCCGATGAACCTGTTTCGCTCAAGTTGCTTGGGGCTACAGTCGCTGATGACCAATGAGGTGAGCCCCTTCCCGCTGAAGGGTTTGCCCGTGTTGGCAACGACGAGGCGCTCGCGTGATAAGTCCAGAAGAAGCGTACAACCTTCTTCGGCATCGACGCCCGCGTCATCTGCGTTCTGCACTAGTTCAAGAAGCTGCCGGCCTCGGTATCCATCCAATGCGCTGATTTCCCGGTTGTAATGGCTGACTAGCTCGAAGCCTTGCCGCCGATACAGTTCAATCTGCTGTGCAGCCAGATCGATGATGTGTTGCTTTTCAAGCGTCGCAGTTTGGTCTTCCACTGTATTCCTCGGCCAGTTCGAAGATGGCGGGATTCCACCATGCCGTCCATTTTACATTGTTCCTGCCTTGACCAATAAGATTCCTTTGCGGCAACCCCGACGGTTTACACTTGCTTCTGGTGGAGCCAGGGAGTACCACCTTCCATCGTGAATACGCGCCGGTCGATTTCGCCTGTTACGCTGGCCTGGCCCCAGCAGGTCTTACAAAGACGGTGGACGGCCCACTCTTACTCTTGGACTCGCGTGTCTCGAAGAGGTCGGGTCGAGACTTGACCAACAGCGAGAGCTGCCTGTGGCCAAAGGTCCGTGGGTCAAATGCCGGGTCCAGTTGGCGCACGTAGCTCCCGACCGCTCCGAGGAATGCCCAGCCGTCTTCTTGGGCGGTCATCTCGATAGCCTGTGCAAGTGTTTGCGGCCAGCCGCTCGACTCGGACGTCGCCTGCGGCGCGGGCTTCGCGTTGGCCTTGGGGAGGAGGTTTTCGGTGTAGACGAAGACCTCGCAGGCGTTGACGAACGCCGTGGGCGTGTCCTGCCGACCCACGCCCATAACGAACAGGCCCTGCTCGCGGATCCTTGTGGCGAGGCGGGTGTAGTCGCTGTCGCTCGACACGATGCAGAAGCCGCTGACCAAGCCCGAATGGAGCAGGTCCATAGCATCGATGATCAGCGCGCTGTCGGTTGCGTTCTTACCAACCGTGTAGCGGAACTGTTGCACCGGTTGAATCGCATGGACGTGGAGGGCCTCTTTCCAGCCGCCCATCTGCTGCTGGGTCCAATCTCCGTAGATGCGCCGCGTGGTCACGACGCCGTACTTTGCGGTCTCGGCCAGGACGTGCTCCAGTAGGGATGGCTGGGCGTTGTCGCCGTCGATCAGCATAGCGATGAGGCGCGTATCGGACGCCGAAGGCATCATGACCATGTCGTCCCCCGCTGCGATGCTCTAGGTGCCGTGTTCGCCGCACATCCGAGCCCACCAGGCCCTATCCCTAGCTCCACACGAAGTCGAAACACACGAGGTGGAGGTCTTCCCTCGACAGGGCAAGGTGACGCTCGTCTGGACCCGTAGTCTGGTCACTTTCCGGCTGCACCAGATTGCAGACAAAGGCCACTAGGCCGTGAACGTCCTGGTCCCGCTGAAATAGGCCATAAGCTGTGCGGAGTTCCCGTACGGCCGTATGAGTCATAGGTTCGCGGAGGCGTTGCATCGCCTCTCTAACGTCGCTGCGCTTTACGGCAGGACTGTTGAGGTAGGTCCGGAGGAGCGTGATCACGGTCTGCTGGAGAGGGTCCAGTACCTTTGGAGCCGCCTCCAGTGCCTGCTGCTCCTGCACGGAGGCCAGGATGTCTGCGATGACCTTCTCCTGCGCGGCAAACACGTCCGCGTCACCTATCACTCGCGGCGTGTCTGGCGAGCAGGCGATGAGATTGGTGATGAGAAAGCGATTGTCCAGCATCCGGTCGCGCTTGAGGTCATAGTAGCGCCAGAAGTGCCTCTTGCCATCACCCCGTGTTCCAGGAGCCGTGAAGTAGAAAAAGACCCCGCGCTCTCCTTCTCGCACCAGGCCTGAGTGGATACCGTCCGGGAGGCCTTCCAGCATCTTCTGGGCCCCCGTCTCCAACAGGGTGCGCAGTTGTTGGAGCAAAAACTCGTTGCTCGCCAACTCCGCAAACTGCTCCTGTTCCTCGATGACACGCCCGTCCTCATCCAGGATTCGGCGAAGGGTGTTGAAGCTCTGGGGATGGACCACCTCCCCGAGGACCGAGGCATCGAGGAATCCCGTGCGATCGATGTCGCTGATCTTGCGGCTCAGTCTCTCCACCAGACCCAGCAAGCGCTCGAGCCCAGCGTCTGGGAACATGTTATGCACCCAGAGGACTGGGAACTCAGACCCGATGCGGTCGATGCGACCCGCCCGTTGGACCATTCGAGTGGGGTTCCAGTGCAGGTCGTAGTTGACGAGCAACCCGCAGTCCTGAAGGTTCTGGCCCTCGGACAGGACGTCGGTGGAGATAAGTATGTCTACCTCTTTGTCGGTCCCCGCCAACTGTGGGCGGTTGTTGGAGCGAGGCGCGAAGGCTTCGATGAGCCCCACCCGCTCTGCCGGGGATGCGCCGCCGTCCATGCGACGGATGACAGGGTCACCGGCCTTTCGAAGGGACTCTGCCCCGTGATCTCCGGTCAGCTCTCGGTACAAGTAGCGGGCGGTGTCCCGGTAGTAGGTAAAAACAATGACCTTTTGACCCTTGAGGTCCGTGGCAAGCAGGTTCTTGAGCGTCTGAAGCTTGGCGTCTTGGTCGGGCTTGATGTCTTGGATCTGATGCCAGATGCCGGTCAAGGCTTCCGCGTCATGTTGGAGTGAGTCGTGAAGGCGCCTGAGGTCATACTGGGCTGTGTCCAGAATGGGTAGGCCCTCCAGAACCTGCTTCGCCTCTTCGGTGGCGTCCAGAGCATCAGCCTGGCTGGCTGGAGTGCTGTCGTCCTCTTCGTCCTCACGGACCAGATAGCGCATGGCCTTCTGGAATGAAGTGCTGTCCAAGAGCTTGCCGCCCAACAGGTAACTCTCAAAGGTCTTGGTGAACTCCAGTGCCCGCCGCACACTGATTCGGAAGGCCTCGATGCTCGACTCGAACCGCTTGAGGTAGCGACTCTTGAAAATCCCGGCCAGTGCTTCCTCTCGGCCCTCCTCAAACTCGTCTCGTTTCACTCCCGCCTTTTTGTATGTTTCCAACTGGTAGGGCGCCAACTGCAGGTTCTCGATGGCGTCCACAACCCTGTCGTAGATGCCGGCGTAGGTTGCATCGAGGTTATATCGGATAGTCTTCAACTTACGATCGGGCCACTTGATGACTTTGCCCTTGATGGTCGCTTCCGGATACGCTTTCCGGATGAACGCCCGGGTCCTCCGGATGACCACTTCCTCCAGCAGATTGAAAAGGCTGACGCCGGTCGAGTGGTCAGTCCGGGTCCGCCGAGCGTTTAGGAAGAAGCGGTACAGGTCTCCTATACCCGCCCCCGCGAAGTAGCTCCGGTCACCACCGGTGAAAAGCGTGATCTGGTTGTAGAGGTCAAAGATGTCGTTGTTGATGGGCGTAGCGGTCATCAGAATGAGCTTCTTGCGGCTGCCACTCTTGCCCCGACCGGCATGCGCGCTGATGACCCGCTCCAGGTTCTCGTAGCGCTGTGTGGTGCG
>OBEQ010838861.1_pt1 | contig 10515 bp, 9 predicted proteins | sample 1670901 | NCBI WGS metagenome assembly OBEQ01 (sample SAMEA104232315, study PRJEB22302) | groundwater metagenome | biome: forest; feature: aquifer; material: groundwater | place: USA | collected 2011-08-07 | depth 5.4 m | reverse complement strand
GCTACGGCTCGCGGAAGCGGTTGACGATGGGCAGGCGCCAGTCCTTGCCGAAGGCGCGTGGGGTGATCTTGATGCCGATGGGGCCCTGGCGGCGCTTGTACTCGTTCCTGTCCACCATGGCGACCACCTTCTTCACTGTCGCCACATCGAACCCCTGCGCCGCGATCTCCTTCAGGCCTTTGTCCCCCTGCACGTAGGCCTCCAGGATCTGGTCCAGCACCGGGTACGGCGGGAGCGTGTCCTGGTCAGTCTGATCCGGGCGGAGCTCCGCCGACGGCGGCCGGTCGAAGACGCTCTCCGGGATCAGGGTTCGCCCGGCGCGCTCGTTCACGTGCCGGGCCAGGCGGTAGACCATCGTCTTCGGCACGTCCTTGATCACCGCGAAGCCGCCCGCCATGTCGCCGTAGAGGGTGCAGTAGCCCACGCCGATCTCGCTCTTGTTGCCGGTCGTCAGGACCAGCCAGCCGAACTTGTTCGAGAGCGCCATGAGGAGCGTGCCGCGGATCCGCGCCTGGATGTTTTCTTCCGTGACGTCCTCCTTCAGCCCCTTGAACGGCCGGGCCAGCGCCCGCTTGAACGCCCGGAAGACCGTCGTGATGGGGAGCGTGAGGAACTCGATCCCGAGGCTCTTCGCCAGGCGCTTGGCGTCGGCCCGCGTGCCGCGGGAGGAGTACGGGGACGGCATCGTCACACCGGCCACGTTCTCCGATCCCAGGGCCTCGCAGGCGATGGCGGCCACGAGCGAGGAGTCGATCCCACCGGAGAGGCCGACCACCACCCGCTTGAACCCGTTCTTCCTGACGTAGTCGCGGGTGCCGAGGAGGAGCGCCTGATAGATCTCGGCGACGGGCTCGAGGCTCCGGACCTCGCGCGCCGGCAACGGCGGCCGGGCCGACGGCTGAAGCGCCGAGAGTTCGATCCGGGGGACCCGCTCGGGAGCCTTGAGCTTTTCCTTCCGGCGGCGCGAGTCGTGCAGCCGCGCCCGGAAGACCTCGTCGAGGTCAACGTCTGCGACCAACAGGTCCTCCTCGAAGGCCTTCCCGCGGGCGACGCACTCCCCCTTCTCGTTGAAGATGAAGCTCTGGCCGTCGAAGACCAGCTCGTCCTGGCCGCCCACGGTGTTGACGTAGGCGAGGCAGACCAGGTCGTCGGCTGCGCGGGTGGCCAGCATCTTCTCCCGGACGTGGCCCTTGCCGGCGTGGTAGGGGGAGCCGTTGATCGTCACCACCAGCTCGGCGCCCGCCAGGGCCTGGGCGGTGGCGGGGCCAGCGGGGTACCAGATGTCCTCGCAGATGTTGGGGGCAACAACCAACTCACCCAGCGCGAAGACCGGCGCCTCGGTGCCGGCCTGGAAGTAGCGGTTCTCGTCAAAGACGCCGTAGTTCGGGAGGTACTGCTTGTGGTACACGCCCGCGAGGCGGCCGTCGTGGAGCACCGCCGCGGCGTTGAAGATGTCGTCCTCCTTGTCCACGAACCCGACGACCGCCGTGAGGCCGCGGGAGCCCTTCGTGACAGCCTCGAGGGCTCTCAGATTTCCCTCGATGAAGGCGGGCTTGAAGAGGAGGTCCTCGGGCGGGTAACCGGTCAGCACCAGCTCGGGGAAGGCCACGATGTCGCAGCCGAGCGCGCGCGCCCGCTCTAGCCAGTCCAGAACTAGGCGGACGTTCCCCTCGAGGTCGCCCACCGTCGGGTTTACCTGGGCCAGGCCGATCCTGAGCTGCCTCATGCCCTGTCTCTCCCCTCCCCTATTCTAATCCAGCGCCCCGGCCAAGCGCGCGGAATTGCCAGACCCCTCCCCGCCGCTTGACAGCCATCGGAACGGCGGCCACCCTGAAGGCGTATGGCGAAGGTTCCCTGGCTCCCTTCGGAAGTCCCCAAGGGCGAAACGCCGGAGCGGTGTCCCCACTGCAGCCGGCCCGCCATGATCCGCTGGACGCTCCGCCGAGACGCCCAGCGCCGGGTCTTCCGGACCTGGGTGTGCGCGGAGTGCCAGCACCTGGAAGAGCGCGAAGAGCCTGAATAGGGCCACGTCCCGTGGTAGAGTGAGCGAAGGAGAGCCGCGATGAACCCCGACGACCTCAAGGCGACGATCCAGGACAAGTACGGCCGCGCTGCGAAACGGGCGCAGGAAGGCGCCGGCTGCTGCGGCAGCGCCTCCGGCGGGGGCGTGATCACGCGCGACCTCTACGTGACCGACGAGCTCACCGGCCTGCCGCCCGAAGCCGTCGCCGCCTCGCTCGGGTGCGGCAACCCCACGACGCTCGCCGTGCTCAAGCCCGGCGAGGTGGTGCTCGATCTGGGCTCGGGCGGCGGCATTGACGTTCTCCTCTCGGCCAGGCGCGTGGGGCCGACGGGCAAGGCTTACGGCCTCGACATGACCGACGAGATGCTGGCCCTAGCGCGCGAGAACCAGCGAAGGACGGGCCTCACGAACGTGGAGTTCCTCAAGGGAGAAATGGAGAAGATCCCCCTCCCCGACCGCTCGGTGGACGTCGTCATCTCGAACTGCGTCATCAACCTCTCGGGGAACAAGGATCGGGTCCTGGCCGAGGCCTTTCGCGTCCTCCGCCCCGGCGGCCGCTTCGCCGTCTCGGACATCGTGGCGCGCGGGGAGCTGCCCGCCGTGATCCGCCGGAGTTTGGAAGCGTGGGCCGGCTGCGTGGCCGGGGCCCTCACCGAAGACGAGTACCGGGAGAAGCTGGCCCGAGTGGGGTTCAGCCGGATCGCGGTCGAGCCGACCCGGATCTACCGGCTCGAAGACGCCGGAGAGCTGCTCGCCCAGTACAAGGACCTCCTCGCGGCCGGAACACTCGAGGGCGCGAGCCTCGATGAGCTCATCGCCGAGACCGACGGCAAGCTCATGAGCGCCTTCGTCCGCGCCGTGAAGCCCTAGGAGCGGTTCAGGAAGTCGATCAGCTGGCGCAGCCGGCCGTAGCTCGACCGGTTGAACGGCAGGACGAGGCGGGGCAACTGGGGAAACTCGTCCGCCTCGGCGGGAAGCGGGCCGGGGACCATCTCGGCGGGACCCTTCAGGATGTCATCGAACTCCCGCTGGAGCGCGGCCAGAGCCTCGGGCGAGAGCGACTGGTGGAGCCGCAGGACCAGCTGCTCGCCCACGACCCGCTGGGAGTGGAACACGCGGTAGAAGCCGAGGGTCTCCCGCGCCGCCTCCTCGACGCTGTCCGTCACGCGGTAGAGCTGGACGTCCTCGGCCGAGATCAGCCCGTGATCGACCATCCGCTCCCGAACGAAGTCGGCCCAGGCCTTCCAGTAGTCCCCACCGGGAGCATCAAGCAGGATCACCGGGATCAGCCTGGTCTTCCCCGTCTGGATCAGCGTCAACACCTCGAACGCCTCGTCGCACGTGCCGAACCCGCCGGGGAGATAGCAGACGGCCGCCGACTCCTTGAGCAGGAAGAGCTTGCGCGTGAAGAAGTACTTGAACGTGATCAGCTTGGGATCGTCCGCGATCCAGGGGTTCGCCTCCTGCTCGAAGGGGAGCCGGATGTTGAGCCCGAAGCTCTTCTCCCGCCCGGCGCCCTCCTGGGCCCCGCCCATCACGCCGCTCCCGGCCCCCGTCACGACCATCCAGCCCGCCTCCACCAGCCGGCGGCCGAAGGCGTACGCCTGGATCGACAACGGGTGGTCGGCCGGCGTCCGCGCCGAGCCGAAGACAGTCACCTTCGGCGTCGCCCGGAACGGGGCGAACACCTTGAAGGCGTACCGGAGCTCCTTCAGAGCGGAGTTGGCGATCTTCAGGTCGCCGCTGTCGGTGCCGTCCTCGAACATCTTGAGGACGGTGGTGAGCATCTGCGAGTAGTACGACCAGGTCTCCGCGGGGATCTGGAGCCCTTCGAGGATCGCGTCGAGCTCTCGGTTGGCCTCCGCGGAATGGAGCTGGTACTTCCTGTCGTTCGCCATGGCTCCAGTATAGAGACGAGCGCGGGACGCAGCAACCTTTAGAAGATCACCAGCGTCGGGTCTCCCCGTGCTTGAGAAGCCAGAGCCGGTCCGGGTCGAGCCCGCGGCGGCGCGCCTCCGCCTCCACCCGCCTCGGCGGTTCCTCGATCGGCTCCTCGGCCAGGTCGAAGGTCCCCCAGTGGATGCCGACCATGTGCCGACCGCCGACGTCCAGGAGCACCTGGAGCGCTTCCTCCGGGCTCGTGTGGTGAGCCTCCATGATGGAGGCAGGCCGATAGGCGCCGATGGGGATCGCCGCCAAGTCGAAGGGGCCGAGGCGCCGGCCGATCTCCTTGAACACGTCGTAGTAGCCCGAGTCGCCGGCGAAGTAGAGCCGCTTCGTTTGGCCGGCGACGGCCCACCCGCCCCAGAGCCGGCGGTTCCGATCCCGGAGGCCGCGGCCGCTGAAGTGCTGGGCGGGGAGGAACGTCAGCGTGAGCCCGTCGAACGTCCGGCTCTGCCACCAGTCCAGCTCCTCCACCTGCGTGATTCCCCGCTCCCGGAACCAGGCCTGGAGTCCCAGGGGCACCAGGAAGAGGGGACGCTGACCCTCGGCCAAGCGCGTCACCGTGACCGCGTCCAGGTGATCGTAGTGGTCGTGGGAGATGAGGACGAGGTGGATCGGCGGCAGGTCCTCGAACCTGAGCCCCGGAGGCGTCACGCGCGTGGGCCCGGCGAAGGAGACCGGGCTCGCCCGATCGGACCACTGGGGATCGGTGAGGAGGTTCACGCCGTCGAGCTGGACCAGGAGCGTCGAGTGGCCCACCCACGTGACTGTCGCATCTGTCCGGTTATCCCGGAGCGCGCGCCCGTCATTGGCGACTCTGGGCAGATCGGCCGATCGGGGCGTGAAAGTCGTGGCCCAGAGACGGGAGAGGAAGAACTTGGTGCGGAACCACGCGCCCGGGCGCGCGTAGGCGGCATTCGTGTTCCGGAAGCCATGCTCGAGGTGATGGGCGGGGGCCCCGGGGTTCGGGCCGCCGGGCTCGGCGCAACCCGCCGCCAGCGAGCCGACCAGGAGGACAACAGCGGGCTGGAGGAGGCGCGCGCCCCTCACGCGCTCTGGCGCTTGGTGAGACTCCCGGCGCCGCCGCCCAGGCCGCCGGCCATCCAGAGCTCGGCGGCACACTCCGACTCGGCCGCCTCGTGGCCCAGGATGGTGAAGCCCAGATCGCGGATCATGGCGAAGTCCGCCTCGGGGAGCTGGCCTTTGGTCGTGAGGTAGTCGCCGACGAAGATGGAATTCGCCACGTGGAGGCCGAAGGGCTGAAGCCAGCGGAGCTGCACCTCACGGCCGCCGGCGATCCGGATCTCGGCCGCCGGGTTCAGCAGGCGGAAGAGGCAGAGGATCTTGAGGCACTCTCGCGGCCCGAGCGCGGGCCGATCGGCCAGCGGCGTGCCGGCGATCGGGATCAGGAAGTTGATCGGGATCGAATCCGCCCCGAGCGCCCTGAGCGCGAAGGCCAGCGCCACGACGTCCTCGTCGGTCTCGCCCATCCCGAAGAGTGCGCCGGAGCACGGCGAGAGCCCCGCTGCCTTGGCGTGGCGGATGGTCGCGACCCGGTCCTGGAAGGTGTGGGTGGAGCAGATCTCCTGGTAGAACCGCTCGCTCGTGTTCAGGTTGTGGTTGTAGGCGTGGACCCCCGCCTCCCGGAGGCGCTCGGCCTGCCCGTCCCTGAGGAGCCCGAGACAGGCGCACACCTCGAGGTCCGGGTGGGCCGCGCGGACCGCTCGGACGCCCTCCACGAGACTGTCGAGCTCGCGCTCGGTCGGGCCCCGCCCGCTCGCCACCATGCAGAAGCGCGCCGCCTTCGCCTTGACCGCCCGCTCCGCCGCGGCGAGGATCCCCGGGACCGGCAGGATCGGATACCTGGCGATGTCGGCCGTCGAGAGGGCGGACTGGGAACAGTAGTGGCAGTCCTCGGGGCAGAGCCCGCTCTTGACGTTCAGCAGGAAGTTCAGCTTGACCGTGACGCCCCAGTGGGCCCGGCGGACGCGCGCGGAAGCCGCGAGGAGGGAAAGGAGCTCGTCGTCCGGCGCCGTCAGAACCGCCCGGGCCTCCTCGGGCGTGATCGATCGGCCGGCGAGCGCGGTCTCGGCCAGCCGGTCCCAGTCGACGGTCCGGGTCACAGGTCGTCCTCGCGCGGCGAGCGGATCGTCGAGAGCCGATCCTTGAGGGAACGGATGACGGCGTCGTCCATGGACACGGCGCGCTCGGCGATGGAGAAGCGTCGCGTGCGCACCTCATCGGCGAATTTCCTCGCCGCGTTCCGGATCGTCTCGCCGAGATCGGCGTAGCGCTTGGCGTGCTTGGGCGTGAAGTCAGGGATCCACCCGAGCAGGTCGTGGATCACCTGGACCTGGCCGTCGCAGTCGGGCCCGGCGCCGATGCCGATGGTCGGGATCTCCAGGCTTTCCGTGATGAGGCGGGCGAGCTCCGCCGGGATGCATTCGAGCACCAGCGCGAAGGCCCCGGCCGTCTCCACGGCCACCGCGTCCCTGACGATTTCCTCCGCCGCCGCGAGCGATCTGCCCTGGACCCTGTAGCCTCCCAGGTTGAGCACCTGCTGCGGCGTGAGCCCCACGTGCCCCATCACGGGAATCCCCGCCGCCACGAGCCGGCGGACCGTCTCGGCGACGGACCGTCCCCCCTCGAGCTTCACGGCCTGCGCTCCCGCCTCCTGGATGAAGCGGGCCGCGTTGTCCATGGCCCGCTCGAGGCTCACCGTGTAGCTCATGAACGGCATGTCGGCGACGACGAGGGCCCGTCGGCTTCCCCGCATGACCGCCTTGACGTGATGGAGCATGTCGTCCATGGTGACGGCCGTGGTGTCCGTGTACCCGAGGACCACCATGCCCAGCGAATCGCCGACAAGGATCAGCGGGACCTCGGCCTCCTCGACGAGCCGGGCCGTCACCGCGTCGTAGGCCGTGAGCATGGGGATCGGGATCCCCTGCTCTTTCATCTTCCTGATCTCCGGGATCGTGACGCGCATGGTTCCTCTCGTACCATCCGCGCCGCGCGCTGTCAAGTCAGGAAGGTGTCAGCGCGGGGAGGCCGAACGGGCAGGGGTGCGTCCTTCCGGGGCGGGCGCCGCGAGGCCGAGAGTGCGGAGACGTTTCCTGAGCGTGTTCCGGTTCAGGCCGAGGAGGCGGGCGGCCCTGAGCTGGTTGCCGCCTGACAGGAGCAGGACGTGGCGCAGGAGCGGCCGCTCGACCCGCGCCAGGACGGCGCGGTAGACGGAGCCCGCCTTCTGCGTGACCACCTCGCTCACGACCGACGGCAGGGCGGCGTCCACCAGCTGCTCGAACCCATCCACCCCCCGTCCGTCGTCCATTCGCTGTCCTAGCACTCTTTATTCGATCGGCAGCAAGCCGCGTGCCGACGAAGCCACGACGGCCAGGCCCTGAATTTTCAAGAGGTTGGCTGTCTCTGGTCCTGGCGAGAGCCGACCGGGATGCCTTACTCGTAGGCAGATTCGGAGGTCTGCCCACGATTCGCGCAGTTCGCGGTGCTCGCGGCAGGGCCGCCCCGCGGAAGGTGGAATCCCCGGCCTTCCCGCCGGGGCGAAGCGGCGATTTGGGGGCGGGCTAGAAGAACGAGTAGTAGAGGCTCAGGGAGATGGTGTCCAGGGACGTGGACGTGGGGCTGCCGATGTCGCGCATGCCGCGGAACTTGAAGACCTTCTCGTCAGCGTCGTCGTGACGGTACTCGACACGACCGACCAGGCCCTTCCAGATCTTGTACTGGACCGTGGCCGTCGTGGACCAGAGGTCGACCTTGGAGCCGAAACCGGTGCGGGCCCCGTCGGCATCCTTGAAATACTCCTGGCGCAACGCGGTGCGGAGCTGCTCGGTCCAGTCGTAGGCCGCGTACAGGGCCCAGCCCCACCAGGTCGCGTTCGTGTCCTGGCGGGTGGCCAGCAACTCGAGGGACGCTTCCTTCCTCTCGTACCCGTAATCGACGTTCAGGCCCAGCGTCGTGTTCTTGAAGCCGGTGTAGTTCAACACGAAATCCGTGACATAGCGGACGCGGGTGTTGTTGTCGTTCTGCTCGGGACCCGAGATCCAGTTCAGGTTAGCGGTAAAATCCTTGACGGGCGTAAAGGCAAACTGGCCGGTGGCCGAAGGCCGGTCATTGTTGTCCCTTGAATTGTCCCAGCCGAGCACGACCCCCGCCGTGACGCTGAACCAGTCCGTGAACGTGTACGACACGAGCCCCCCCGTATGGGTGAAGGGAATAGCCAGACTGAACAGGTAACCTCTGGAGAAATTCAGATTGTTGGGAGACTCGATCACCTCGTAGCCGAGGAGGGTGACGAACTTGCCGCCCTTGAGCGTCAGGCCGCTCCCGAGGGGAACCGTTGCCGACAGGTAGGCTTCCTGAAAGTCGAACCACCTGGTATTCCGGAACGGGAAGACGTGCTCCTCGTCCCGGAATATCCCCAGCGAATGGTTCTTCTGGGAGTCGAGGCCCGCCGTCGCCACCAGGCCGAAGCCGAAGGGGTACTTCTCCGAAGGGTCCTTCTTGATGCTGAACTCGGCGATGTTGAAGGTGTACCCCTCGTTGAAGTCGTAGAGCCGGAGCTCGTTGACGGCACGCCTGCCCGCCCCGGTCAGGTTACCGGTATAGCTGTTCTCGATATAGGAGAAGAGGGTGACCTCCTCCCAGAGCGTCTTCGGCTTCTCCGCCTCTTTCGGCTTTTCCTGGGCAGAGACTCCCGAGAACGACCAGGCGACGAACGAGGCGAGGACCAGCGCAACAGGCACGAGCTTTCGGATCAACACGTTCCCTCCCTGGGTGCTGACGATCTAGGCACACCACTGACCTGGAAGTCAGGCCCCCCGATGCCCCGTTTGTAGTCCAAGGCCTGGCACCGAGTCAAGGGGATTTTATAACGCGGAGTTCCCCCGCTCGCCGGTCCGGATCCGCATGGCGTCCTCGACGGGAAGGATGAAAATCTTGCCGTCGCCAATGTTCCCCGTCCTGGCGGTGGCCTGGATGATCTCGGTCACCTTTGTCGCCATCTCGTCGGGGACCATCACCTCGATCTTGATCTTGGGAAGGAAGTCGACCGTATACTCGCCCCCCCGGTACAACTCCGTGTGTCCTTTCTGCCGGCCGAACCCCCGCACCTCGCTGATCGTCATCCCGACGATCCCGGCCTGCGTGAGCGCCTCCTTCACGTCATCCAGCTTGAACGGTTTGATGACGGCCTCGATCTTCTTCATGGCAGCCCCTCAGCGGCCCCCTTCGGGGGCGACCACTCTGGCGGGAGCCGCCTGGGCCCTCGCGGAGCCCAGCGCGCCCAGCCCATGGACGAGCGTGGGCGGCCCTTGGATCTCCGGGTAGCCGTGCGCGCCCATTTCGGGCACGTCGAGCCCTTCGAGCTCCACCTCGCGCGACACGCGCATCCCGATGGTGACATCCAGGAGCTTGAAGAAGAGCCAGGAGGCGCCGAAGATGAAGCCGAAGTTGACCACCGGACCGATGACCTGGGCCACGAGCTGCCAGGGATCACCGTACAGGAGCCCCTTCACGGTGCTCGGAACCCCGTTGAACCCGTCCCCGTACGTGCCGTCCGCGAAGAGACCGAGGCTGACGACCCCCCAGGCGCCGCAGGTGCCGTGGACCGAGATGGCACCCACCGGGTCGTCCACCTTCAGCGTCCGTTCCAGGAAGAAGACACTCCAGCACAGGAGCACGCCCGCGGCCGCGCCGATCACAACCGCCCAGAAGCTTGAGACTAAGGCACACGGCGCGGTGATGGCGACGAGCCCGGCCAGGAACCCGTTCGCCGCCATGCTCGGGTCGGGCTTGCCGTACCGGAGCCACATATAGAGCGCCGCGAAGATCATGCCCGCCGCGGAGGCCAGCATCGTGTTCACCGCGATCACCGCGATGCGCAGGTCGGTGCCGGCGAGCGTGCTGCCGGCGTTGAACCCGAACCACCCGAAGGCGAGGATGAAGCACCCGAGAATCGCCATGGCAATGTTGTGGCCCGGGATGGGGTTCGGCGTGCCGTCCTTGTTATACTTGCCGATCCGCGGCCCGAGGACCATCGCGCCCGCCAGCGCGGTCACCCCGCCTACCATGTGAACGACGGAGGAGCCGGCGAAGTCCACGTAGCCGTGGCCGAGGCCGAAATTCTTGCCGAGCGTGGAGAGCCAGCCGCCGCCCCAGACCCAGTTGGCGAAGAGCGGATAGGTGATCATCGAGATGAAGAACCCATAGATGAAGAAGGCGCTGAACTTCCAGCGCTCAGCCATGGCGCCAGTCGGGATCGTCGCCGCCGTATCCATGAAGACCATCTGGAACAGGAACAGCGCGAACACGCCGACGTCGTAGGTCGAGCCCGCGAGGAAGAAGCCTTTGCTCCCCCAGAGGCCGAACTCTTTGCCGAACAGCGTGAGCGTGAACTCGCCGTCGAGCACGCCGGTGCCGCCGAGGCTCGCCAACGGGCTCGCCCCGCCCATCTGAAGGGCGAACCCCATGATCCAGTAGCCGGTCATCCCGATCGCGTAGATCATGAAGTTCATCATCATCGTGTGGGC
>OBEQ011258895.1_pt1 | contig 10516 bp, 11 predicted proteins | sample 1670901 | NCBI WGS metagenome assembly OBEQ01 (sample SAMEA104232315, study PRJEB22302) | groundwater metagenome | biome: forest; feature: aquifer; material: groundwater | place: USA | collected 2011-08-07 | depth 5.4 m | reverse complement strand
TAACCGTTTCAAGTTGGAATTCAACATGGATATTTATTTAGCCAAAACTCAAGGGTTCTGCGCGGGTGTCGCCTTCGCCATTGACATCGTCGATGAGGCCCTCGCTTTGTACGGCGCGCCCCTCTATGTTTACCATGAAATCGTTCATAACACTTATGTCGTTAACAGATTTCGTGAAAAAGGTGTCATTTTTGTCGAAACCATTGACGAAGTGCCCGAAGACTCACGCATTATTTTTAGCGCCCATGGCGTCCCGCCCAGTGTTATTCAAAAGGCTAAAAAAAGACAATTGAAATTTGTCGACGCCACCTGTCCTTTGGTCACGAAGGTCCATAATGAAGCTGTCAAATTTTCCGGCCAACGATATGAAACGATTCTGATCGGTCACCGTGGTCATCAAGAGCTTATCGGGACAGCGGGCTATGTCAATCCCGAATTGCTTCACATCGTTGAAACCGAAGACGATATCGACAAACTCTCTATGGATCCTCAAACTCCGGTTTCTTATATTACCCAAACGACTCTTTCCGTCGATGATACAACCGCGATGATTGAAAAATTAAAGAAAAAATTTCCCAAACTCATGGCCCCTGCCCGTTCGGATCTCTGTTATGCCACTCAAAATCGCCAAGATGCCGTCAAAGAATTAGCCAAATTTTGTGATGTGATTATTATCTGCGGATCACCAAATAGCTCCAATAGCAATCGTTTGCGCGAGACGGGCGAAAAGGCCGGGTCTTTAAGTTACATTATCGATGACGCTCAAGAATTTGATATGAGATTGCTGAAAAATTATCATAAAATTGGAATCAGCTCCGGCGCTTCGGTTCCTCGAATCATTGTGGATGAACTCGTTGATAAAATTAAGGACCATTACCCTCAAACCACTGTGCATTCTTTTGAAAATCCGGAAAAAAATATTGTGTTTGCCTTGCCGGAAGTTGAAGAGGCTTTAAAATAAAGACTATGGCGAAACTCATTCTTGATGGCTCTGAACATGATGTTCCCGACGGCGCAAAAATTGACGCGATCTGTGAATCCCAAGGCATTCCTTTTAGTTGCAATTCCGGTGTCTGTGCCACATGCCAAATTGAAATCGTGGAAGGCGCTGAAAATTTGAGCGAACTCAATAAAGAAGAACTCGATTTGGGCATGGATCGCAACAATCGTTTGAGCTGCCAATGCCTAATCAAATGCGGCGTTGTCAAAATCACTTATTAAGATGTCCTTCCAAATTTCTTCCACGCCTTTAGAAAAAATTAAATTAAAAACCAATTTCTCGTCGCCAAAAGCTGGAGCTTTCAGTTGTTTTGAAGGCCTTGTTCGTGACCACAATCATGGCCAAAAAGTTCTCTCACTTGAATATCAAGCTCATCAACGCCTTTGCCAAAAAGAAGCTCAAAAAATTTTAAAAGAAGCGTCAAAAAAATTTGATGTTATTGAGATGAAATGCTTTCACAGAATTGGTAAGCTTAAAGTCGGTGAATTGGCCGTGTGGGTTGGGGTCACGGCTTCTCACCGGGACGATAGCTTCAAAGCCTGCCGTTATTTGATCGACGAGATTAAAAAACGTCTTCCCATCTGGAAAAAAGAATATTATCAAAACGGTGATTCTGGATGGGTTAATTGTGAGCATTGTAGGAACTAATTTGGCTCTTCTCTCTGAAAATACCAATTTTAAAATTCAATCCAACGTCTCTCTCTCGCGTTTAACGACCTTTCGATTGGGAGGCCCTTGCCGAGGGCTTATCCTCTGCCAAACACCGTCTCAGCTTAAAGATGTCGTGCGATACTTTGCTCAGGAAAATTTACCGTTTATTGTGATGGGTGGCGGATCGAATCTGATTGTTTCCGATCAAGGACTCGATTGTTACGTTATCCGTTATTTAAACGATGTTCCTTCAATCGAAATCATTGGCAATGATATTCTTGTCACGGGAAGTACAAATTTAGACGCTCTTGCCCTTTTTGCCGCAGAACAAGGATTAGAAGGAATCAATTATTTATCAGGAATTCCCGGGACTGTTGGCGGCGCCGTCGTCGGGAATGCCGGAGCGTTCGGTAAACAGATTGGGGATGTCCTTCAAACGGCAACTCTTTTAACAAAGTCAGGCGTCGAGAAAGAAGCTCTTCCTCAAGAATTAGGTTTTGCCTACCGGCATTCTGATCTTAAGAAAACAGGCGATCTCGTGATGACCGTGCGTTTAGCATTAAAATCAGGAGATCATGACACTCTGCTTAAAGAACGCGAAGACATTCTTAAAATTCGTCATGAAAAACATCCCGATTTAAAAAAAGAGCCTTGTGCGGGAAGTTTCTTTCGTAATATTGAACCGACCTCAAAAGCGGGAAAGCGTCAAGCCTCGGGTTGGTTCTTAGAAGAAGCTGGCGCGAAAGCTTTACGTGTCGGTGGCGCCTACATTTTTCCCAAACATGCGAACATTATTATTAAAGGAAAGAATTGTAAATCCCAAGATGTCTTCGAACTTCACAAAAAAATGTACGAAGTCGTGAAACAGAAATTTGGACTGGAACTGGTTCGTGAAGTGCTCTTCGTTGGAAAATTCTCTGGTATGCCCGCCGGTATTAAAACAATAATGTGGTAGGTTTATCCCCCCACCTGAAACATTTCAACTTTGTGAGGGTGAGCCCTTGTTAAATTTTTAAAGGGCTCATCCTGAGGCCGTGAGGCCGAAGGATCTTTAAGCTCCCTCGCTTCGCTCGGGATGATGGGTCCGGAAATTTTGTTGAACCCATCACGCAGTTCTGAATAACGATCAGTCCGTTTTTGCCAAACTGTTTTGATGGTATTCAATAAAACCTCGTCGGACGCCCCTTGTCTTAACAGCGCGCGCAAATCCGTGCCGTCACTGGCAAAAAGGCAGGTGTAAAATTTCCCGTCAGTCGAAAGACGCGCGCGTGTGCACGACTGGCAAAACGGCTGGCTGACTGAAGAAATAAAGCCAATCTCTCCTTGGCCATCCAAGAATTCATAACGTTCCGCCACTTCGCCATAATAATTCGAGTCCAAAGGTTTCAACGGATATTTCTCTTGAATAACCGCAAGGATTTCTTTCGATGGGACAACGTAACGAGATTCCCAATGATTGCAATTGCCCACGTCCATATATTCGATAAAACGAATCACGTGTTTGGTGCCGCGAAAATACTCAACCAAATCCAAAAGTTTAGTGTCATTAACACCTTTTTGAATAACCACATTAATTTTAATCGACTCAAATCCAGCGTTCTCGGCGGCTTTAATACCATTCAAGACGTCGCTAACAGAACCCTTTTGACCGCTTAAGTGTTTAAAAATCCGCGAATCCAGTGTATCTAAACTGACCGTTAATCTTTTCAAACCAGATTTTTTAAGTTCGTGAGCGGAAGCCTCTAACAATGATCCATTTGTTGTTAAAGCGAGATCTTCGATGCCAGAGATGTGAGACAATTCTTGAACCAAGTCAGCTAACTTGGGACGCAATAACGGTTCGCCACCCGTCAAGCGAACCTTTTTAACTCCCACCTGAACAAAGAGTCCGACCAACCGCAAAATTTCTTCAAAAGTCAGCCACTCTTCTTTTTTCAAAAATGAATAATGCTTGGATTCTTGATCGGGCATGCAATACGGACAGCGAAAATTGCAGCGATCAATGACGGAGATGCGCAGGTCGTGGATAGGGCGATTGAGTTTGTCGTAAATCATAAAAATTATTCGGTGCTGATGGTTTTTTCGCGATCGAGGGCACCCTTCATCGTATGCCACGGGAGACTCGCGCACTTGACCCTCGCCGGAAAATGCCAAATGCCAGAAAAGATAGCGAGCTTTCCTAAAACATGTTGATCTTTTTCAGGATTCAATTTCCCGATGATGAGCTGATGAAATTGCTCGAAAAGAATTTTAGCGTCATTCAAGGATTTGCCTTTAAGACTTGTCGTCATCATCGATGACGAGGCTTTAGAAATCGCGCAGCCATCGCCTTCGAAAGAAACCTCCTCAATAATGTTATCCTTATTCACCTTAAGGTAAATCATGAGATGGTCCCCGCACAAAGGATTGTAACCCTCGGCAATATGAGTCGGTTGATTTATCTTTCCAAAATTGCGTGGTTTTTTATTATGCTCTAAAATGACCTGTTGGTAGAGTTCCGTCCGTTGATCGTGTTCCATAAATTATTTAAAAACATCCTTTACTTTGTAAATGGCTTTGACAAGTTTGTCGATCTCTTCTTCCGTGTTATAAATTGACAAAGACGCCCGCGACGTCGCCGGAACTTTAAAATGCTGCATAACCGGCTGCGTGCAATGATGACCGGTCCTAATCGCTATGCCCTCTTCATCAATCAATGTCCCTAAGTCGTGAGGATGAATATCGGGCAGAACGAACGATAAAACCGCGGTTTTCTCTTTGGCTGTCCCAATCAATCGAAGACCATCAATTTTTTTAATGGCTTTTGTCGCGTAATTTAAAAGATGTTGCTTATATTTATGGATTGCCTCGAGGCCAATGGACTGAACATAATCAATCGCCGCTCCCAACCCAATCACGTCGGCGACATTGGGTGTACCCGCTTCAAATTTGTAAGGCAACGTATTGTAGGTTGTCTTCGCGAATGTGACGGAAGAAATCATGTCGCCTCCGCCTAAAAATGGCGGCATTTTATTTAACAAATCCTGTTTTCCGTAAAGGACACCCACTCCCGTCGGGCTAAAAAGCTTGTGTCCTGAGAACGCAAAAAAATCACAATCAAGATCTTGAACATCAATTTGCGTGTGCGTCACTGCCTGAGCTCCGTCGACAAGAACGGGAATATTCAAACGATGAGCCGCTTGGATAATTTTCTTAACTGGATTAACAGTTCCCAAAGAATTGGAAACGTAAACAATGGACACAAATTTCGTTTGAGGACCAATAAGTTTTTCGTTAAAAAGCAATTCTCCCTGATCGTTCATCGGGATAATTTTTAAGATGCACCCCTTCTCTTCACAAAGCATCTGCCACGGAACGATATTGGAATGATGTTCCATTTCAGAAATAAGGATTTCATCGCCCGACTTGAGGAAGTGTCCATAACTATGACTGACGAGATTTATCGATTCCGTCGTGCCACGCGTAAAAATAATTTCATGAGAATGCGCGGCGTTTAAAAATTTTTGGACTTTCTCTCTGGAATTTTCATAAGCCTCAGTGGCTTTTTGACTTAACGTGTGGATGCCCCGATGAACATTGGAGGTTTCTTTTTTATAATGATGCTCGATAGCGTCGATCACAACCTGCGGTTTAAATGTCGTCGCGGCGTTATCGAGATAGACTAAAGGCTTGCCATGAATTTTAACATGGAGATTGGGGAAGTCTTTGCGGATGTGTTTGACATTGAACTTTCTCATTGTGATTCGGGCGGGTCCTGCCTGCACCCGCCATATTATTTCTTATAACTGGGCAAATGATGGTTCTAAAAACTCTGTTAACTTTTGATGAACCGCATTATTAGGAATCTGATTTAAAACATCCTCGGCAAAACCGCGAGCCAACATCCTGACCGCGTCTTGCTTCGCGATCGCCCGCGTTCGTAGATAAAAAACTTCATCTTCATTCAACTGTCCGATCGTGGCGCCATGGGTGCATTTGACATCGTCGGCAAAAATCTCAAGCTGCGGTTTAGTATCCACCCGGCAGTCTTTCCCGAGCAAAAGATTTTTGTTGAGTTGGTACGAATTTGTTTTTTGAGCAATCGACTGAACAAAAATCTTGCCATTAAACACGGCTCGCGAAGAGCCATTTAAGATTCCCTTATAAAGTTGATTGCTCGTGCAATTGGGAACCCGATGATCAACGGAGGTATGATTATCCACGTGCTGAGTTCCATAAACGCTGTAAAGTGCGTTCAAGATGCATTCAGCGCCTTCACCATTTAAAACAACGTCGAGATTGTTACGAGTCACAGCCCCGCCAGCGATAAACGAAAACCCGTGATACCTTGAATCTCTCTCCTGCCAGACACGTGTGTTCCCGATGTGGGAACTTTGAAGACTTTGCTTTTGAACCTGAAAATATTCAACCTTCGAGTTCTGAGCCAAAAAAATATCTGTCAAAGCGTTGGTAAAATAGTGCGTCTCGTCGTTTAAAGAGACGTAACTTTCTAAAATAGAAGCCTCACTGGATTCTTCCAAAGCAATCATCGTACGCGGCAGCGTCATCGTTTCAGTTTTTAAGGAACTCACAACATGAATAATATGAATCAACTTTTCACTGATCGTTTTACGGTTAACTTTTAAAAAAAGTCCGTCCCTGGTTAACGCGTCATTGAGAGCGATAAAAACATTTTCCTGATCAGGTTTGTATTTTAAAAACAATTCTTTGAGTTCAGAAGAACTTTTGAGGGCGTCTTGAAACGTCGTTAAGCTGACCCCTTGAGGCAAAGCTTTAACATCAGACAATTCTTGAGACATCATGCCATTGACGACGACAACAGTGATTGTGTTATCTAAAATAAAATTTTTCAAAGCCTTTCGATCAATAGTTTCCGCAGCGTTCATCGCTAATTCATAGCGGCGATTGACCACAGAAGAAATGTTCGTATACTTCCAGTCTTCATCTTTAACAGTGGGGAAACCGACTTGTTTCACGCGCGCGAGATTTTTGTCCCGCAATTCACTTAACCAGACAGGACTATTATTTTTAGGCAAAGTTCGAGCAATCTCTTGAACGCTGTCCATTAATGTAGGATGTGTTTCTGATGACAACATATCTTTCATCCTTTGACCCGTTACCTTTTGATTAACCAATCATATCCTTTTTCTTCAACCTCAAAAGCCAACTCTTTTCCGGCGGAGCGCACGATTTTCCCATCTTGAAGAATATGAACAAAATCAGGAACAACATAATTCAAAAGCCGCTGATAATGGGTAATGACTAATATCGCGTTATCTTTCTTTTTAAGTTTATTGACGCCGTCGGCGACGATCCGCATCGAATCAATATCTAACCCGGAATCGGTTTCATCGAGGACAGCAAAACGCGGATTTAAAACCGCCATTTGAAGAATTTCGTTACGCTTCTTTTCCCCTCCCGAAAAATCAACATTCACCGGACGATTCATAGATTTTTCATCCATTTCAAGAATTTTCATCTTGGTTTTAAGATACTCGTCAAATTCTAACGGGTCCATTTCTTGAACGCCATGATGGCGACAGATCGCGTTAAAAGCCGCCCGAAGAAACATCGACGTATTGACGCCCGGAACTTCAATGGGATACTGAAAAGCGAGGAAAATTCCTTCTCGCGCTCTTTCTTCGGGTTCGAGTTCGAGGATATTGATTTTTTTAAAATTAACGTCGTAAATGATTTCCCCTTCAGTCACTTGATATTCCGGATGACCGGCAATAACCTTAGCCAGAGTGCTTTTCCCGGAACCGTTAGGTCCCATAATCGCGTGAACTTCTCCCGCGTTAATTTTTAAATTGATTCCTTTGAGAATCTCTGTTCCATCAACTTGAACGTGTAAATTTTTGATTTCTATCATTTCAAAATTCCTCTTTCTTATTTAACGACTATCCCACACTTCCTTCTAGCTTCATCTCCAAAAGTTTAACCGCTTCGACGGCAAACTCCATGGGGAGTTCTTTAAAAACGTCTTTGCAAAACCCATTGATAATCAGCGAAATGGATTCTTCAAGATCCAACCCGCGTGATCGAAGATAAAAGAGCTGCTCGGCATTGATCTTAGACGTCGAGGCTTCGTGTTCCATGACCGCCGTATTATTTCTAACCTCAATATAAGGAAACGTGTTAGCGCGGCATTTATTTCCCACCAGCATCGAATCGCATTGAGAAAAATTACGCGCTCCATCGGCGGAGGGCAAAATTTTAACTAATCCCCGATAATTATTGTTCGATTCATCGGTCGAAATTCCTTTAGAGATAATCGTACTCTTGGTATTTTTCCCGATGTGAATCATTTTGGTTCCGGTATCCGCTTGCATTTTATGGTTGGTTAACGCGACGGAATAAAATTTACCGACGGAATTATCCCCTTGCAAAATGACGCTGGGATATTTCCAGGTGATCGCGGCTCCCGCTTCAACTTGCGTCCAGGAAATCTTAGAATTCTTGCCCACACATTTCCCGCGCTTCGTGACAAAATTATAAATCCCGCCTTTGCCGTTTTTGTCTCCGGAATACCAATTTTGAACCGTGGCATATTTAATTTCAGCGTTATTCAATGTAATGAGTTCGACGACAGCCGCGTGAAGTTGATTTTCATCGCGCGACGGAGCGGTACAGCCTTCAAGATAACTCACATAACTGTCATCTTCCGCGACAATCAGAGTTCGTTCAAATTGTCCAGATCCAGCGGAATTGATGCGAAAATACGTCGACAATTCCAAAGGACATTTGACACCTTTGGGGATATAGCAGAATGATCCGTCGCTAAAGACGGCGGAATTTAAAGCGGCAAAGAAGTTATCCGTTGATGGTACAACGGATCCTAAATATTTTTTGACTAAATCGGGGTGATCGTTGATCGCTTCCGTCATGGAACAGAAAATAACGCCTACCTTTTTAAGTTCGGATTGATGCGTGGTTCCAACGGAGACACTGTCAAAGACCGCGTCGACGGCCACGCCGCTTAAACGTTTCTGTTCATTGAGAGGAATTCCCAGCTTTTCAAATGTCTTGATTAATTCCGGGTCAACTTCATTGAGACTTTTCGGACCAGACTTGTATTTTTTGGGCGCCGTGTAATAGGTGAGGCCTTGATAATCGATAGGACCATATTCAAAATTGGGCCAATGCGGTTCTTTCATCGTCGTCCAATGCCGATACGCTTTTAAACGCCACGCTCTCATCCAATCCGGTTCTTTCTTCTTATCAGAAATTAAATGAATGATCTCTTCGCTTAAACCCGGTGGAATCCGGTCCATCTCGATATCAGTGTAGAATCCGTACTTGTAGTCCCGGCTTGAGAGCGCGTTCTCTTCAATCGTTTTTTCATTCAACATTTCTTTTTCTTTAACTTTAACCATGACTGTCTCCGTGACTATTTTTTCGTCGTTACTATTTCCGATTCTATTTTTTTGTCCCGAATATTTTTCTCCGCCTGATGTTTGGATTCAATCAAATCAGCGACGACAATATCCGTAAACAATTTGTTAATGCGTTCATTCAAATTTAACATCGGCGCGATAATATGACACGTATGAGAAATGTCGCAATGAGAATAATTTCCATGAAAACAATTGGCAATTTCAATGGGGCCGATGATCATATCCGAGAGTTCTTTCATCGTGACTTTCGCGAGATCTCGGACAATTTGATAACCGCCCTTGACCCCTTGCTCGACGTGAAGAATTCCGTGCTGGGCCATAATTTGAAGAACGCGGGACGTGGGATCAAACGGTGTTCCGTAAATATCGCAAACTTCTTTCGCGGAGGTCAATTGTCCCGGACTTTTATGACTCATGTGCTTTAAAGCAATGAGCGCGTATTCAATTTTTCGGTTAATCTTAAACATGTTATTTTTTCAACTCCACGGGCCCCTGCCTCTTGCAATTTTTCAATTTGCAGGGACTAACTCCTGGAAATGCTTCGCATTTCGCAGGGTAATTCATTAATCTTCGCCGCCAAAATAAAATCGTTTTCCGACAAGCCCCCCACCGCGTGAGTGCTTAAATCAATTCGTAATTTGCGATAGTCCGTCAGATGAATATCTGGATGATGATTTTCACTTTCCGCCATTTGAGCGACCTTGTTAATAAAATTGACAGCCGCTAAAAAATTCTTGGTCACATACTCTTTGTAAATTCCTTTGGCGTCAAACCCCAATTGCCAACCAGGGGCTTCAGACAAATATTTTTGCGCCTCTTCTTTCGTTAAGGCCTTTCCGACCCCTTCGCAAGACTGACATTTCTTTTGTTTAAGTTCCATATTCTGTCGTCGACGGGTCCTGTCGAAGATCACCCGTCTCCTCCTTTTTAAAAAACATCAGCCAGTTCGACGCTGACATCAGGATTAAACTGATCCCGCAAAATATTTTCAATCGCTTGAAGTGTCCCCATCGTCGAACTTGGACACGATCCGCACGCGCCTTGATAAAAAACTTTCACACGGTTATTAGCGTAATCGACAACTTTAATGTCGCCCCCATCCATCTGCAGCGCCGGGCGGACAGTCTGGTCGAGAATTTGATTAATTTTAGCAATTTCAGGAGTATCTTTGACAAGAGCGGCGGCTTCTAGGCCCTTGTCTTTAACCTCTGGAGTTTTGAAATTGGGATCGTGAGTTTTCATTTTTTCAAGAATCGTCGCGCGGATTTTTCCTTCCAAATCATCCCATTCCGCGGATCCGTCTTGAGTCACAGTAATATAATTATCGAAAAAATAAACCTCTTTAATGGCCAGCGAAATATCAAAAATCGTCTGCGCCAAGGGGTTCTCTTTGCAATCACTCCCCTTTTTATAGGTAAAATTGCCCTCCGTTTTAACAGAGTGATTTAAGACAAATTTTAACGCATTT
>OBEQ012874150.1_pt1 | contig 10518 bp, 3 predicted proteins | sample 1670901 | NCBI WGS metagenome assembly OBEQ01 (sample SAMEA104232315, study PRJEB22302) | groundwater metagenome | biome: forest; feature: aquifer; material: groundwater | place: USA | collected 2011-08-07 | depth 5.4 m | reverse complement strand
GCATGCCTACTAATTTAGCACATTTATCTATAAAGTAAATAACTTTACATGCCTACAAATTAAAGTACGGAAAAATAGATAGGCCATTGAATTGATTGGCTTATTCAACCAATTTCAGGAGGGAATTGGGAGGAACTTCAGGTTAGAGCGAAACTGCGTCGTGCTACAGCGACTTTGATTAGGCTAACCGTGTGCGTCTGACTCTACGTTAGCTTTTCAGCAAGGCGTGCGCCTTCTGTCTGCAGAGCTATGTTACTGATTGGAAAGAGAATAACAAGTGCGGCTTGATGAGCGGCGTACTTTGACTAACGAACGGTTGGGCGGTGATGGCGATATTTATTTTGGCTCTTTGTGTATTGCAAGATCTTCCTTTTTAATGACTTTTTTTGTAATATTTGTCTCAAAAGCAAGACCCCGAAATCCATAATGAGCGTTTATTTTTTTGGAGCGGAGCGATATGGATGTCACCAATTTGTAATGTACAGTCAGTAGAATATCAAAATCACAATGGAATGCGTTGTAGAATGTCAAAATAATAATGGAATGAGTAGTAGAATATCAAAATAATAACGGGATGAATAGGATTCCAGGTCGCCCTGCAACCATGCATTCACTCAATCCTGGCTGGCAATGATCGACAACTCCATCGCTCGCGCACCGTACAGAGGACGCTGGCTGAATCCATATTTTCCAATATGAATGCGACTATCCATGAAAGTTCTTTTCGATCAAACGATCAACTGCGCTCCGTTGACATCTCCACAGAGGGAAATCTGGTTCGATCAAATGCTGCACGGCGATGCGCCGCTCTACAACATCGGCGGCTACCTGCGATTGACAATCGACTTCGATGTGGCGCTCTTTGCGCGCGCGGTGGAACTTCTGGTGCGGAAGTTCGATGCATTGCGCACGGTGTTGATTGAGCCGCAGGATCTGTCCCAGGATGACGATGGCTTGCCCATGCAAACCTTTGCCGATACGCTGCCGGTTGTTGTTCCCTTCCATGATTTCTCTTCTTACAAAAATCCGCACGAAGCTGCCATGGCATGGATGCGGCATCGGTTTTCCGAGCCGTTCTCTTTGCAAGGGGAGCCGCTGTTTCGCTACGCGCTGTTGAAACTTGGCGCCAATTCCTTCTATGTGCTCACCTGCTATCACCATCTGATCGTGGATGGCTGGACGATTGCGCTGCTGATACGCGCGCTCGGTGACATTTACACTTCGCTTGAGAGGGGAGACAATCCGGATCTCTCCGCGCCTTCCTATGGGGCATTTATCGAGAACGATCGCAGTTATGTCGTATCTTCGGCATTTGCCGCGCAACGGCAATACTGGCTGCAAAAATTTCAACCCTTGCCTGAGCCGCTCTTTACCGCTCGCTATCACAGCCCGGCGCTCAAGCAATTGCCTCCCAGCGCGCGCAGCACCTTGTTCTTGCCGCGTGACGGGTACAACCGTCTGGCGGCGTTTGCGCGCGAGCACGGCGCAAGCACGTTTCACGCGATACTCGGCGCCGTCTATGTGTATTTCACGCGCACTGCACAGCGCGAAGAATTGGTGGTTGGCTTGCCGGTGCTTAATCGCAGCAACGCCGCATTTAAGGCGACGGTCGGCCTATTTGTCGGCGTCAGTCCAGCGCGCTTTAACTTCGGGCCAGACCTGCATTTCGACGAACTGCTGCAGGCCATCAGCAGCGAACTCAAGCAGAATTACCGCCATCAGCGCTTTCCGATCAGCGACCTCACGCGCGATCTGTGCCGCGTGGACGCCGTTCAGACGCGGTTGTTCGATATCGGCGTGTCCTACGAGCGTCACGACCATGCAGCGGTTTTCGGACAGGCGCAGGGTATTGCCATACCGTTGCTCAACGAGCATCAGACCACACCGCTCATGCTGTACGTGCGCGAATTCCACGACGATGAAGCGGTGCAGATCGATTTTGTCTATCACAGGGCGTACTTCAACCACGATGAAATCGCCGCGATTGGGCAGCGTCTGGTGAATCTGCTCGATGCCGTGCAACAGACGCCGCATGCGCCGCTTACAGCCCTTCCGGTGTTGACCGCTGCCGAATACCGGCAGCTGACCGCCGGATGGAATGCGACGGCAGTGGATTATCCGCAGGCGTGGCCGGTGCATGCGGTGATCGAGAGGCAGGCAGAAGCGACACCGCATGCCCTTGCGTTGGTGTTTGAAGAGCGGCAGCTCAGTTACCGCGAATTGAATAGCGCAGCCAATCGCTTGGCGCACCGTCTGATCGCGGCAGGCGTGACGCCTGACACGCTGGCCGGCATCTGCGCCGAACGCTCGATCGAGATGGTGGTCGGCTTGCTCGCCATTCTCAAAGCCGGTGGGGCTTATGTGCCGTTCGACCCGGATTACCCGGTAGAACGGCTCACATATATGTTTGGCGATGCCGGTATTTCCTTGTTGTTGACACAGTCATCGGTCTGGTCGCAGATCGGTCTGGGCTTGACACAGGATCGCTTGCAGGTGATGGATCTCGACATGGCATTGGCGTCGGAATTCCCTTCCATCAATCCTGACATTGCCGTCGATCCGCGCCAGCTCGCCTACATGATTTACACCTCCGGTTCAACCGGCAAGCCCAAAGGCGCTGGCATACCGCACGGCGGCCTGACCAACCGCCTGTTCTGGATGCAAGACACCTATCGCTTGACCAGTGCCGATCGGGTCTTGCAAAAGACGCCTTTCAGTTTCGACGTCTCGGTCTGGGAATTCTTTTGGCCGTTGATGACCGGCGCCGTGCTGGTCGTGGCAAAGCCGGGTGACCATCAAGACCCGGCGCGGCTGGCTGAACTGATTCAACGGCAAGGCATCACGACCTTGCACTTCGTGCCGTCGATGCTGCAGGTATTTGTGGAACATGGCGCGCTGCCGCAATGCACGTCGCTGCGGCAAGTGATGGCCAGCGGCGAGGCGTTGCCGGCGGAATTGCAGCAGCGCTTTTACCGGCAATCGAAGGCTGTCTTGTACAACCTGTACGGCCCGACCGAGGCTTCGATCGACGTTACCGCGTGGGCGTGCACCGATGAACCCGCGCACACCGTGCCGATCGGGCGGCCGATTGCGAACACCCAGATTTACCTGCTCGATGCGGCCATGGAACCGGTGCCGGCCGGGGTGGAGGGCGAGCTGTACATCGGCGGCGTGCAACTGGCGCGCGGCTATCATCGCCGTCCCGATTTGACCGCCGAGTGCTTTGTTCCCGATCCGTTCGGTGCGCCGGGCGGGCGGCTGTACCGCACCGGCGACCTGGCGCGCTGGCGGACCGATGGCGCGATCGAGTATCTGGGCCGCACCGACCATCAGGTGAAGATTCGCGGCTTGCGCATCGAGCTGGGTGAAGTCGAAGCCGCTCTGTTGACGCATCCAGCCGTTCGCGAAACCGTGGTTGTGGCGCGCGAAGAAGTGGCGGGTGAAGGAGCCGGCGACAAGCGGTTGGTGGCCTATCTGGCGACGAAGTCGGCAATGACTGCGGAAGCCTTGCGCGCGCATGTGCAGTCCAGTCTGCCCGATTACATGACACCGTCCGCTTTCGTATTCCTGGACGCGCTGCCGCTCAGTGCAAACGGCAAGGTTGATCGCAAAGCTCTGCCGGCCCCGGACATGACTCGCAACGAGGCCGGCTATACCGCACCGCGCACCGCCACCGAAAAAGCGCTCGCCGCCATGTGGGAAGCCGTCCTCAAAATGGATAAGGTCGGCATTCACGACCGTTTCTTCGACTTGGGTGGGCATTCCCTCCTGGCGATGCAAGTCAATGCCAAGATTCGCGCACTGCTTCATGTTGACTTGCCGCTGCGCACCTTGTTTGAAGCGCCGACCTTGCGCGAACTGGCGCTACGTATCGAGCAAGCCGACAGTGTGCAAGCCGGGCCAGCTTTGCTGCGGGTCGATCGCAGCGGCCCTCTGCCGCTGTCGTTCGCCCAGCAACGCCTGTGGTTCCTCGACCAGTTGGAATCTGGCAATGCGTTTTACAACATGCCCCACGGCTTGCGCTTGATCGGTGAGGTCCATATCGCCGCGCTGGAAGCCGCCTTGAACGCCATCGTCGCGCGCCATGAAGTGCTGCGCACCGCCTTCAAGGCAGTCGATGGCGATGCGATGCAAGCGATTGCCGAGATTACGTGGACGCCGTTCGCCGTGACGGATCTCTCCGAACTGCCGATGCAAGAGCGCAAGGCCGAAGCGCGCAGGCTGGCTGAAAGGGAGGCCGTGCGCCCTTTCGACTTGCGTACCGCCCCCCTGATGCGCGTCCGCCTGTTGCGCCTGGACGCGAAAGAACACTGGCTGCTGTTGACGCTGCATCACATTGCCGCCGACGGCTGGTCAATGGGCATTTTAATGCGCGAACTGACGGTGCTCTATCACGCCCACGTCGCCGGCATCCCGTCCGCGCTGCCTGTTCTGCCGCTGCAGTATGCCGATTTCGCCGTCTGGCAACGCGCCTGGCTGCAGGGTTCGCACGGGGAGCGGCAGCTCGGCTACTGGCGCACCAAGCTCGCTGATGCGCCTGCCTTGCTGGCCTTGCCGACCGATTACCCGCGTCCCGCAATGCAATCGTATCGCGGCGCGCACCTTGAATTTTCGCTGTCGTCCGAGTTGACCAGCCGACTGCATGCGCGCGGTCTCGACGCCAATGCGACGCTGTTCATGACCCTGCTCGGCGGGTTCGGCGTGCTGCTGGCGCGCTATAGCGGGCAGGACGACATCTGCATCGGCACGCCGGTCGCCAACCGCCAACGCACCGAACTGGAAGGCTTGATCGGCTTTTTTGTCAACACGCTGGTGCTGCGTCTGAAGCTGGACCGCAATCGGACATTTGACGACTTGTTGCAGCAGGTGCGTGAAACCGCGCTGGCGGCCTATGCGCATCAGGATGTACCGTTCGAGCAATTGGTGGAAGCCTTGCAGCCGGAACGGGATTTGAGTCATGCGCCGCTGTTCCAGGTGATGTTTGCGCTGGACAACACTGCCCCCCATGCCGTCGTGCTGGACGGACTGGCGCTGCAGCCGCTCGATATCGATTTGCCGATCGCAAAATTCGACCTGACGCTCGACATGTGGGAAGACGCCGGCCGGCTGCATGGCTATGTCGAATACAGCACCGACCTGTTCAAACGGGCGACGATAGAACGCATGATCGACCATTTCCAGGTACTGCTGGACGCTGCGGCGGAGCGTCCGGAAACGCCGGTCTCGCAACTGCCGCTAGTCGTCCGGCCGGTCGCCAATGCCCGCATGCCTATCCTGGATGCGCATCTGAACCCGGTTTCGGCCGGTGTCGCCGGTGAACCGCATATCGCCGGTAACGGTCTGGTGCGTGGTTATCTGCGGCGGCCGGACCTGAGCGCCGAAAAATTCATCCCCGATGCGTTCAGCGCGGCGCCCGGCGTGCGCATGTGCAAGTCCGGCGACCTGGCCGTCAGCATGGAAGAACATGAAGCCTTCTTCCGGCGCATGCTCGGCGGCGTTGATGAGCCGACCGCGCCGTTCGGGCTGCAAGACCTCCGGGGCGACGGCTCGGGCATCGTGGAAAGAAGCCGGCGCGACGTTGATCCCGTCCTGGCGCGCCGCCTGCGCGAGCGCGCGCGAGCGTTGGGCGTGAGCACCGCCAGCCTGTGCCACATGGGGTGGGCGCAAGTGCTTGCGCGTACGTCGGGGCGAACCGATGTGGTGTTCGGCACCGGACTGTTCGGACCCATGCAGGGCGGCGGAGGCATCGACCATGTCATGGGCCTGTTCATCAATACTTTGCCGGTGCGCATCCGGATGGGCGAAGAAAGCATCGCCCAAAACGCGAAGCGCACCCACGCTCTGCTGGCCGAACTGCTGCACCATGAGCATGCGCCGCTGACGCTCGCGCAGCGCTGCAGCACGGCGCCGGCCCCGCTGTTCTCGGCGCTGCTCAATTACCGCTACAGCCCGAAGAGTGGGCAGTCATCGCGGGCCTGGGAAGGCAGCGAACTGCTGTCCGGCGAGGAACCCAGCAACTATCCGTTCGCGCTGTCGGTGGACGACCTGGGAGAAGGCTTCACGCTGACCGCGCAAACCGACGCGGCAGTCGATCCCGCGCGGGTATGCGGCTTCATGCATACCGCGCTCGAACGGTTGGCCGAGGCGCTGGAAACCGCCCCGGATACCCCCAGCCATGCGATCGATGTGCTGTCCGAGGAAGAACGCGGGTTGCTGCATGCATGGAACCAGACCGCAACCGGGCTGCCCTCCGGGCAAACCATCCATGCCTTGTTCGAAGCCTGTGCTGCGCGCCACGCTGATCGACCGGCACTCGTCTTTGAAAACGAGCAACTGAGTTATGCGGAACTGAACGCCAGGGCCAACCGCCTCGCCCACTATTTGCGTGCGCAAGATGTCGGCGCCGATGCACTGGTCGGCATCTGTGTCGAGCGTTCGATGGAGATGATCGTCGCTGTCCTCGGCGTGCTCAAGGCCGGCGGCGCTTATCTGCCGCTCGACCCGGCGTTGCCGCAAGCGCGCATGGCGTACATGATCGACGACGCCGGGCCGCGCCTGCTGCTGACCCAGGCGCATCTGCTCGACCGTTTGCCCAAAATGAACATCGTACCGGTTTGCCTGGACCGCGATGCGGCGCTGTTTTTCGCAAGGCCCGATTACAACCCGCTGCCGCAGACGCAGCCCGACCATCTGGCCTATGTGATCTATACGTCCGGCTCCACCGGCAACCCGAAAGGAACCTTGATTCATCATCGGGCGCTAGTCAGTTTTGTGCTGGCGCAGCAGGGGATGCTTTCCCTGCGTCCTGGTGTGCGCGTGTTGCAATGGGCGTCGTTCAATTTTGATGCGTCGATATGGGATATTTTTCCGACGCTGACGGCCGGTGCGCAGCTTTGTCTGGCCTCCAGCGAAGCGGTGCTGCCAGGGCGAAACCTGCTGGAGACACTGCGCCGGCACCGCATCGAACGGGTCATGATCACGCCGTCTTCCCTGGCCGTCCTGCCGCTGGAACCCCTGCCGGATCTGGACATGCTGATCGTGGCCGGCGAGCGTTGCGACCATGCGCTGATCGCCCCCTGGATACAGCGCTGCACCGTCATCAATGCTTATGGACCGACGGAGGCGACGGTCTGGGCCACCGTCCATCCGTGCGCAGCGGATGGGCAGCGCCATCCGCCGATCGGCCGGCCCCTCGCCAATACGCAAACCTATATTCTCGATGCATATCTGCATCCCGTACCGATCGGCGTCACGGGCGAGCTGTACATCGGCGGCGAAGGACTGGCGCGCGGTTATCTGGGACGGCCGGACTTGACCGCCGAACGCTTCATCCAGAATCCGTTCAGCGATCAACCCGGCGCGCGGATGTACAGGACCGGTGATCTGGTCCGGTATCTGCCTGAGGGACAGATTGAATATGTCGGCCGGATCGACCACCAGGTCAAGATCCGTGGCTATCGTGTCGAACTGGGGGAAATCGAATTTGCATTGAGCCAGTTGTCCTCGGTTCGCGAAGCCGTCGTGCTGGCGCAGGATGCGCTTGCCGGCGGCCAACGGCTGGTTGCTTACGTCGTGCTGGAATCCGAATCCGATTCCAGCGCGTTGCGCATGGCGCTTGGCCGCAGTCTGCCGGATTACATGGTGCCGGCGCATTTCGTGTTGATCGAGCAGATACCCATCAATATCAATGGAAAGATTGACCGTAAGGCACTCGATGCTTTGGGATGGGGCGAAGACGAACTGATCCATGCGCCCGCATGCACACCGACCGAAGAGCGGCTTGCAGCAATATGGAGCCAGCTATTGTCTAGAAAGCATGTCGGCCGCGACGACAACTTCTTCCACATCGGCGGCCATTCGCTGCTGGCTGTCCGGCTGATGGCGCGCGTCAACGACGCCTTCGGGCTGTCGCTGCCGCTGTCGCAGATTTTCCTGTCGCCGACCGTCGCGACGCTTGCCGCAATGATTAATACGCGCCAAACCGCCGCGCAACTGGTCGTGCCGCTGAAGCAAGGCGTGATAAAGCAAGGAGGACCTGCCGCCCCGATCTGGCTGATCCACCCGGGCGGCGGCACGATATTCTGCTACCGCAAACTGGCAGACCGGCTCGACGATGCGCATCCGGTGTATGCGATCCAGTCGCCTGAAATCGCCGGCCTCGACATCGGCCCCTGCGATTTCGACCTGCTGTGCCAGCGTTACCTGTCCGAAATCACCCGATTACAAGCCGATGGCCCGGTGTATTTGGCCGGCTGGTCGCTGGGCGGCGCGCTCGCCTTCCGCATCGCCCACATGCTGGAGCAAGCAGGACGCCATGTCGGCTGGGTCGGGCTATTCGACACCATACTGGTGAAAAACAGGGAGCCGGTGCGCTTTGCAGAGTTCCTCGGCTGGGCATTCACCCGTGTTCAAGCCGACGCATTGGCGCCAGGCGAGGTACTGGAAGCAGCGCACGCCCGCGCCGCCCAATATGTCACGCAATACGGCGCCGCACACCTTGCGCAACGGCTGTCCGTCAACCCGGATTGCCTGACGGAGGAATTGGGACTGGATACGCATTACGTGGTGTTTTTGCGGCGGCAATACGAGATACAACAGATGCACACCGTGTTGATGGCGGACTTTGTCCCTGGAAAAATCCATGCGCCCCTGCATGTGTTCCGGGCGAAGGAATCAGTGCAGCAGGGCGCGCCGGGAATATACTGGCTAGCCCATACCCATGCCGCGCAGCGCAGTACGCAACACACCTTGCCGGGCCATCATGACAACCTGATTTTGCTGGAAGAAAATATCGGCGCCATCGTGCAAGTTCTTGCCGCGTCAGATGAAAGGGATGCTCTCGTTCAAAACAGCGTCAGTTGGGAGCGGCGCCTGATCGCAATCGACCGCCGCTCGGGGCTACAGGGAGATGTCATGCGGCGCAGTACGCAACACATCTTGCCGGGCCATCATGACAACCTGACTTTGCTGGAAGAAAATATCGGCACCATCGGGCAAATTCTTGCCGCGTCAGATGGAAGGGACGCCCACTTTCAAAATGGCGTCAGTTGGGAGCGGCGGCGGACCGCAATCGACCGCCGCTCGGGGATGAAGCCCCTCCTACAGTGAGATGTCTTTAGCCGCGATCAGCCGCCGCGGAAGAAGGGAACAAAAGTGCCTCTGCCTTGCTTAATCTCGCGCCAGTTTTTGACTCAGCTCGTATCCGAGAACTTCCTCCGGATAATTGACCGTTGCCTCAGGGTCTCTCTTGAAATCGAGTAAAAGCACGACACGCGTCGCGTTGCTTCGATTCCAGGCTTCGTGTTCGACCGTATCGTCGAACACAAAGCAAGAACCCGGCAACCAGGGGCGAGTATCATTTCCGACCCGGATCGCACAGTTTTCCGGCGCGATTAAACCGAGATGACACCGCAGTACCTGACTGGTGTAACCGGTGTGCGGGGTAATGTGCGTGTGCGGTGCGAGTGACGAAAAGCCCGCCGTTTCCAAACCCGGAATTTCTTCCACGATCTCCGTGGTGCGCGGGCAGAGTGCGCACAATTCGGGGATCTTTGTGCCGAATTTGTAAAGGCCGAATACTTTCCATTCGCCGTTATAGATATTACGCTCAGGCCAGTTAATGAAATAGGTTTTATCCAAAGCGACCAGTTCGTCGCGAATCACTTGCCACTCGCGTTGAAGTCGCGCGAGGAACGGAAAGTCAGATGCCTTCAAGAACATAAGTCGTCTTTCTACGGTTGATTACTTGAAAAGTCTTCACGCGCTGCGGATCCGGCGAAGGGTATAGACCCGTCGGCAGGCCCCAATCCGCGCCGTCGCCATTACATACCGTCGTGAAATCATAGCCAGCTATTGCGCGGCCATTTGCTTTCTGAGTGAAAGCGGACGCATATCGATCCACACTTCTTTAATATATTCCAGGCAAGACGCTTTACTGCCTATTGGTCCGACGTCCTGCCAGCCGCATGCATTCGCCTTGCCTTGCGGCCACAGGGAATACTGCTCTTCATGATTCACCACGACGCGGTATTGCGTATCTGCTGCATTCATCTTGATCATTGCCTTTCAGTTTTGCTTCATGACTTCGAGAAAAGTTTACGCCCCACCGCTCCCAAACCTTCCGTCCGCACTGCGCCGGAATTCTTTTGGCGTCATGCCTTTGAGTTGCAGAAAACGCCGGTTAAAGTTGGCGACATTATTGAAGCCCACTTCGTAGCAGACATTCGTCACATAATGATCCGTGTTCATCAACAACTGACAAGCCTTGTTGATGCGTATCTGGTTGACGAAATCGGTAAAGCTGTTGCCGGTTCCCTTTTGAAAAAAACGCGAGAATTTGCTGAGCGACATGCCGAGTTGTTCGGCCAGCATTTCGGCCGACATCGGCTGACAATAATTTTCCGTAATGTAGTTCAACACGGTATTGATTTTGACCAGCGCTGCGTCGTCAAACGACTGCGTCTTCACGCTCGACAACAAACGATAATTCGTGGTGCGCGCCAGCATGCAAATGAATTT
>OBEQ010781234.1_pt1 | contig 10519 bp, 5 predicted proteins | sample 1670901 | NCBI WGS metagenome assembly OBEQ01 (sample SAMEA104232315, study PRJEB22302) | groundwater metagenome | biome: forest; feature: aquifer; material: groundwater | place: USA | collected 2011-08-07 | depth 5.4 m | reverse complement strand
GCGACGGCTGCACAATCGCCGCCATCAGCACGCGCGGCGGCGATGGTGTCGGCCAGTTTCAATCCGGCGTCGATCAGCGCAGCCCATGGATCGGGAGCGGGCATGGCGTTCACTGCGATACCCTGCTCATCCGGCTGCGGCGTCCCGTGTTCCATGAGATCGCCGGCATCCCGGTCATCGGCCTGCTGCCCGCCGCGCCGAATCTCCGCATCAGCTTCGGCGACCGTTTCCGGCATCTCCGCCATCGGCTCCGCCTGGTCCATCGCGCCGGTCACTTGATCGACGCTCTCCATGAATTTCGACAAGCGCGTGCCGTTCATGAAGACCGCGGTCTCGCCGCCGTCCAGCACTCCGGAAAACAAGGATTTCTTGAATGCGAGCACGGACAGCATGCCTTCCTCGATGGTGCCCTTGGCGACAAAATTGACCACCTGTACGCTCTTGGTTTGCCCCAGCCGATGCACGCGGCCGATGCGTTGTTCCAGCACGGCCGGGTTCCATGGCAGATCCATGTTGACGATAGTCGCAGCGGCGTGCTGCAAGTTGAGGCCGACGCCGCCGGCATCGGTGGACAGAAAAATGCGGCAATCCGGATCGTTGCAAAAACGGTCGATCAGGGCCGGACGCTTTTCGCTCGGCACCCCGCCGTGGAACAGCACATACGCCAAGCCCCTGGCTTCCAGCCTTCGGATAATCAGCTCGTGGGTGCGCACCCACTGGCTGAAAATCACGACCTTGGCATCGGGTTGCTCGAACCATTCGTCCAGCAAGGTCGCCAGTTCGTCGGCTTTGGCGCCGTGATCGGTTTCATGATCGAGCAGATAGGTACTGTTGCAAGACATGCGCATGTTTTGCAGCGCACAGGTCAGCCGGCGCTGGTCGGCATCGGACAGGAATCCGGTCTTGCGCCAGCGCAGAACGATGCGCCGCACGATGTCGCCGTTCTCATTGTGATGGGCGATCTGCTGCTCGCTCATCGGCACGAAGAAAGTATTGTCGACGCGCGCGGGGAGTTGGGCCAGGACTTCCGCTTTGCGCCGGCGCAGCATGACCGGCGCCAGCGTCGCGCCGATGCGATCCAGATCGCGGTAGCCGACCACGCGGCCGGCTTCGTCACGGATCTGATGCTCGTGCAGCAGGCGCCAGGTCGGCCCGAGCCGGTGCTGATCGACGAACTGTACGATCGAAATCAACTCTTCCAGCCGATTCTCCAGGGGCGTGCCGGTGAGGACAATCGCGTACGGACTTTCGATGCGCTTCAAGGCGCGGGCGGCGATGGTATTCCAGTTCTTGACGCGTTGCGCCTCGTCGACGATCACCAGATCCGGCGACCAGCCGGCAATCAGGTCAAGGTCGCGCGCCAGCGTTTCGTAATTGGTGATCTTGCAGGCACCCTCCTCCTGATATTGGCGCTGACGTGCCGGCCGCAAACCGTGGATGACCTGGGCTTCGCGAGTCGAGAAGCGCTTTATTTCGCGCTGCCACTGATGCTTGAGCGAGGTAGGACAAACGATCAGCACGCGCTGCACGCCGCAATGGCGCGACAGCAACTCGGCGGCTGCAATGGCCTGGATGGTTTTGCCCAGACCCATTTCATCGCCGATCAGCGCGCGTCCGGCGCATGCCGCGAACAGCGCGCCCGCGGCCTGGTACGGATAGAGCGGCGTGTTGAGCAAGGTGGCCAACGCGGGGCTTTGCGCGCCTTCCGGGTAAGCGTCGTGCAGCACGCGGCGCCGCGCCTCGGTGTCGCGGATGTCGGCAAGAAAGGCGAGCGCATCCTGGTAGCAGCGTACTTCGTGCCCGGTCTTTTGCGCTGCCGCGACGAAGGCATCCAGTTGTGACAACTGGGCCTCGCGCAAAACACCACCGGCCTTCTGGTCGAATAGCTTCTCGGCGCGCTTGACGAGTGCCGATGGACACTCGGCGCCGGCACAAAAGCGCAGACTGCGCGCCTCGCCATAGTGCAAATAAATCTCGCTGTAGGACGGATGGAAACCGCTCTTCAGCGCCGTCTTGCCGCCGCGTTTGGCCTCGATGCGCGCGAGGGTGAATTCGATATGCTTGCATGTGCCCAGGCCATTGGTCGCAAAATCAGGACAGGAGCAAAAATTTTCCCCGGCGTTGACGCCGCGAATCGCGACGCGATAGCGATTGCCGCTGTCCGGGTTGGTGACGGAGAATTCTGAGAAAACCGGCTCGTTGCCAATATTCTCCAGCACGAAGGATTGTTCACGGCCGAATTGCCGCCGCAGGCGAATCTGCCATTCTTCTACGGACATGTCGTCGGGGCGGCGCGTGCGTGAAAGCCGGGGTTCGGCGGGTGCTTTGTGTTTGGGTTTCTTGACGGAATGGGGTGCTGCGGATTTTTTAGGCGAGGGCATGGATGGATGGCTTGGATATGGGATCAACAAAAAGCGGTCGCTGCATGTGTGGCACAAAAGAGCGATGTATTGCTTAAAAATTAACGGAGCACGAAAGGATATTACTTGACGATATCTGGCAATGCAACGCCGGCCTGAGGCGAGGCGGACTGAATCATGTCGCCCATCCTCAGTTGAGGGACAGCTTCGCGCATTTCCAGGGCTGAGTTCGGCGTTGAACAACGCTTTTTCACAAATCGGAGACTTCACAGCCTTCTCAACCACCTAACCCGGATGTTGCATAAATTACGCTTTGCATTTACCGCACTTATTTTGGCGGAAAATATTTTCGAGCAGGTAATATTTTAAAGCCCTCTGGAACCGGCTTGAACGGATCACTTTCATTGGACCAACGCTTGGCTCTACTTTGAAATTCCCTGAGTTTTTCGATATTCAATTCAACCGTCACACAAAAATCATTTTCCCCACCTCTAAGACGCGCAATATCTCGATGAAAATCTTTCTTCGCCGGAGAACGCACACGGCTGTCACCATAATTTCGATTATTCACAAAAACCGTATAGGCATGAATGTCAAGCGCACAAGCCTCTATCAGTGCAGAGAATGTTTCAAGATCCTGATTCCACGCAAGCACCATCAACGCATCAACCTCTCCTTGAAAAGCAACTCGATCCTTACTGTTTTGTAATTCTGAACAAACCATTACACCAAAATGAAAGCCATTGTGGCTATACACAGGTTTACGCAGCGCGGTCTTTTCGTATTCTCTCCAACTTTTTCCGAATATATGAGTGAGAGTTTTATCTTCACCGACAGAAGGCTCAAGTTTTGACTGCCAAATTCGTACTGATGACGGGTAACCCAAGCGATCATCACTAAGGACCAAGCAAGCTTCACTATGAATCGTATTGCTATCGACATGGCGATACTCAGTTCCAGCAATCATACTGATACCCGATCCTTGAAGACGATTAGCGATACTGTCCACCCACCTCAGCGGCAAAGACAACTCGGGCAACAACAGATATTGCGGTCGTGGCGTCAGTTTAATCGCTTGATTCACCAACTGAGATAATCTCTTGTATCTCGCCAGAGACAGATCTGGTTTGTTACAAGCCGTCGCAGCCCAACTATCTTCTTCCGTAGCCAAGTTGGTAATTGCAACAATCACACTCTTTGACTTTTTTGTACCTAGATGTATGAACCGCCGACTCAATTGTTCGTCCTGTGTGGCATCTTTTTTCTTCGCACTATTGTCGGACAGTAGGGAGGGCCGTACCCACACACCACGTAGCGCATGCACGTAGCGAGCCCACAACTGTGATGGCGTCCTCGTTAGATGATCTTTTAAACCAACACACACGGGTGCGTACTCCGCGATTTCAGCGGGCGTCAAAGGGCGTGTCGGAAATAAAAACGGCGTAATACCCCCTAGCTTTGACCGACCCATACCGGAGTTTCCAAAGGGGCCTTCTTTAGCGGCCTTAAAAAAATCTCGAAGGTCATCATAGTCAATTAAATTCGTTGCCTTGAAAGCCCTCTTAATTTTCACTTGAGCTTTTCTGGCAGCGTACGTCAATGGCGGTAAACTGTTCGGTATCTTACAAAGCCGTTTATACGGCACTTTCGCTAAATCGGCTAAAGCAAGCAAAGGAGCCTTATTCTGGAAGTCTTCAGAGGTATTTAGAAAATCCTCAAAAGTTACGAGTTCATTCAGAAGTTGATCCAAGAATAATTCTGCTAATTTTTTAACATTGCTTGCGGGAGTTTGATCCCCCAACAGATCAACTGGGTAGTAGCGTGCAGCCGCGTCAATAAATGCACAGGTTAACGCCCCTTTGACGAAACGCCAAATCTTTAAGTCAGCATTAATTTCACATTCAACACCATTGATCTCCATCGTGGATTCACAGTGTTTAGCAAGCGTATCGAATGCCTCCAGAGATTTCCTGACTATAGCCTCCGCTTGCCGCCACTCTTTCAATCCAATCGCGAAACCCAAAAGCCTTGGTAAGTATTGATAATGTGCGAATATTTTGTCGGCTCGTAGTACGTGATTATGAGCAAACTCGTAGAAATCATCTCGCTGTTTCTTCCATTCATGTTCTGGTAGATCGTGTGCTAGAGTCTCTACATGCCGCAACTGCAATGCCCAGCTCAAACGACGGATCGTCAGTCCGTCGGCTCGCCGTAATGTGTCGGCCTCTTCACCAACGGTTCCAGCGGCCGAAAGCACCCTCGCAGCGGTCGTGTGTTCCAACTGATCTGGTTCCGGCATTAACCTATGCTCGCTAGACAATTCCGAAATTTCTTTTTCAATGCTGTCGAGCAGGTCACAGCCAGCTCGACCTTCGAGGATAAATAATTTTTGCTTATCACCCTGCAATTGGATTTCCGACTTCCCTTGGTATGGTTTGCCAAGATTGATTGTCCAAAGATCAGGAGAATCGCCTTCACCACTATTGAGAAAGGGATCCTTCGATTCATTGAGACCCAGGCGATCTGCCAAGAACCTCATAAAAGTACGCGTATCCCAAACCATATTTTTACCGGGATCACGCAACACCAAAAACATGTCGTCTATGTACCGTCCATAGTGCACGGGCGTCACCTTTTCCCGCATCAATTTGTCCCACTTATGTAACAAAATATTTGAAATAATGCGGGAAGCTGACAATCCAATAGTTAGCCCTCCATTGACGCGCACCTTTTTTTCACCTTGTAATGTGTTGGCGAATTCACCGGCTTTCCCTGACCACTTGCATAACATCTGAGCAATCTGTCCCGTAAAATCCCTCTCTTCCGCGCTTAAAATTCCTTGGAGCCCGATTTCCATCTGAAAATTATCTGTGGCAATGAAACTTGGATCAAGAAAATGGTAATAGCTCTTGAGATCTAAGGACACAGCAATCACGGGACGTTTCTGGTCCAGTTCGCTTCGTATCGCTTTTAATCCCATGCTTCGCCAATTCTTATAAGGCTGAAAATATGGTTCGAAAGACCCTGTGGCCGAGATATGAAAGCGCTTAGGAGCATTTCTATCAAGCACATCGTCATTGCGCACCCGCCGAAGCCGTGCGCCATATACCAGGTCATCGTCTAAGCAGGCATCAAATTTGTGGCCAATCAAGTTGATCCACAATGCGGAGACGATGTGCGTTGCAACCGGAAAATCGCCCACCACCCGAAACGCTGGCTCAAGCTTATATGTTTGACATAAGCGGGAAAAAGCGCGGCTGGGATCTGAAAAGTGAGTGTGGCCATTTTTGGTATTAGGTCTGGCTTCAAGACCAAGTTTCTTTGGCAGCAAACGGCACGGCCCCAACATATCATCTCCGTTGCCAAGGCCCCTATTGGATTTCAGCTTCGCTAAGAGATCGCTTAGGTTAACTAGCAAGTTTTGCTCATACTCTGCAAAGTTTATCGCTGCAGGAAAGCAATTTTCAAAAAAACAATCTGCTTTTGCCTTCCGATACGCCACTAGCAAGTCATCCAGAGAAAGTTCTTGCCATCCGTTGAACTGCGATTGATAACTCATAATCACTTTCTGTTGCTACCCAAAGATCAGGCAGTCATCTTGTTCATCAATTGGCACAACTCATCGCTCAGTAAACTGCATCCAACCAATAGGGTTGCAGATTGAATTAGCATATTTTCAGCCTAGCATTGTTCGCAGAGTTTGGGTCTTATAAAACCTTGGCCCAACACCTGGCAATCTCGGATGAATTAAAAAAGACCAAGCTGCTCTTTCGCTTTTCCCTCAGCCTTCTTTGAATCTTTCAACTCCGGCTCCCCAAGCGCAAACCTCGCCAACGCCGGCAACGGCATCACAACCGCGTCACGCCATTCGACCAAACGCAACATCGCCAGCCGCCGCAACGCGTCGCGCGCCAGCTCCTTCTCCGCGCCGGGTTCACGCGCAGCCTTGCTCCAGTAACGCCCATATTCGGGCGTGATTTGCATGATGAAAACCGCGATTTCTGATTCGGCGATGGCCCGGCCCGGTTCGGTGCGGCGGATGCCGGCCAGATGTTCGGCCACCAGCAAGGTGACGTGCGAAGCCGTGCCGTGCGCGGGCATCGCCGTGTCGGTCAGGTCGCCGCTCTCGTCCACCAGCGCCAATCCTTCGGCGCGCTGCTCCGGCAGCAGGCCGCTGGCTTCGCATAGGCGTGTGGCAAGGGGGCCGCGCTGGTTCTGCAAGTAGGCGCGCAGGTCGCTGTCGAGTTCGTCGAAATACAGCACCGGATCGTCGAGCAAACGGCGCGACAGATGGTGGCGCATCGCGGCGCGACGGCCTTCGTCATTGTCCGGCGTGTACTCGTCGACCAGTGCGGCCAGGCGCGCATCGATGCCTTCCGGCGCACTGCCGGCAGGCCAGGTCGAGGGTCCGCGCGTGGCCGCCAGCAGGCCGGCCAGCACACGCCGCTGCACGTCGTAGAGCGCATCGCCGGTGCGCGAAACGAAGGCATCCTCGTCGCCGGCAACGCGATGCAGCACGCCCAGCTCAAGCAGGAAACGGCACACGCCGACCAGATCGCGCCGCTCGTGCTGCGCTTCGAGTGTGAATGAAAAGCCGCGCCCCGCCAGTTCCGGTTCGGCCGCCAGCGTCAGCAGCCGTTCGCCCAGCGTGCGCAGCGTGATTTGCGGCTCGGCGCGTTCCAGCGCCGCACACGCGAGGCAAAACAATACGTAGCGGCGCCGTTCAAAATCCGGTGCGCCGCGGGTCGCGTCGCGCGTATCGGCGGGCCGCTTGTAGAGCCGGGCGCAATCGCGTTCGACATGCAATATCCAGCCGGTCGCGTGCGCAAACCATTCACGCAGTTCGTCGGCATGGCGCCGCACCGCGGCAAAATCCGTGTGCGCGGCAGTCATCAAGGGCTGCATCAGCAAGGCGCGCAAGGCGTCGCGCCGTTCCTGTTCACGATGTTTGGCAAGTACGCTGTTGAGGTCGCGCGCGTCGTTGCGGATCTCGCTCATGACGCCGCCAACGTGGTCATGACATCGGTGATGGTGATGATGTGATCGCGTCCGGCAAACACACCGAGTTCGGTTTCGATCGCGGCATGCGAATCGGGGCTTAAGGGTTCGAGACGGATTTGCAACAGGCCGTCGGCAGTTTGCCGCGTGATTGCCTGGTCCGGCGTCGCCTGCGCCGCCAGCGCTTCGCCCAGCAAAGCCAGGAACAGACGGAATGTGTGCGCGTCGAGCCGAACCAGTTCGGACAGGCGCGTCGCGCTCCCGGTCGCCAGCGCCTGACGCGCCGCCTCTACCTGCGCGCGCTCTTCGGTGATCTGTTGCGCCAGCAATGCGCGCGCGCCGGCGCGGTCCTTGACGTGCGGCGCCGGGCCGCGCGGCGCCATTTCGCCGCGTTCACGCAGGCGCGGATGGACCACCACGCTCGGCGCATCGGCCCAGGCGGTTGAAGCGGGAACATCTTCAGCGTGGGCGCGCAGGCTCAAATGCCGTGCCGGATTCAATGCGAATGCGGCACGCCACAGGCGATGCGCATCGGCGTCGTTTTCCGTATCGGCGAACCAGCGCGCCAGCACCCGGAAATCAGCGGAACGGTCGCTGCGCCCGCTGCGCCGTTCGTTCAAGGCCGCCACCGCCGCCAGCAATTGCGGAATCGCCGCGCGCGCCTTCGCTCGCAGCAACTCGGATTGCGCCTGGATATGGTCTTCGCTGACGAACCAGCGGCGCAGGCCGCGCCAGCGTTCGCGCCAACTGTTCAGGCCTTGTTGCAGCGCATCGGTTTGCTCAGCAATATCGCCCGGCGCGGCATCGCGCGATTCGCGATTGGCGGCCTGCCACAGCAAGGGTTCGATACGCGGCGCAAGCGCGGTGATGCGTTGCGCGATCGCGCCGGAACGAGCGACCAGATCGCCGATAAAGCGTTCCAGGTAATCGATCAGCCGCTGCTTGTAAGCCAGCACCGCCTTGATGTCGGCTTGCTGCAGTTCGATCGTGCGCGCCACGCCGGCCATGAAGGCTTGCGCATTGTCGGCCAGGCCCTCGAATACGCGCACCAGGTCGCGCAATACTTCATGCACCTTGGCAGCGTCCGGCGCCGGTTCGCCGGCCAGCGCGAGCAAGGCTTCAAGCCGGTTGAAGATGTCTTCGAGCGCGACGGTCTGCAATTCGCCGCGCCGTTTCAAGGCCTGCGCGAAAGTCGTCAACGCCGCCTCAACCGCCTCGCCGCCGACCGACAGCCGGTATAGAAATCGTGCGCGGTAAAAGTCCTCGATGCTGGAGACGCGCGCGGTGTCCGGCTGCGATTCCAGGTTGCCCCATTCGGCCAGTTGCGACAGCGCCAACTGGATTTCTTCGAGCGCGGGCGGCTGATCTTGCCAGTCCGCTTCGAGTTGCACTTCATCGGGGCGCAGGTGCAGCCGGAACTGGCGCTTGGCCGCCGCGAAGCTTTCCATGATCACGCGGTAAAACTGCGCCTTGTCGGCACTGACATGGCGGAATAGTTCGCGCCTGGATTGCGTGTCTTGTAGGGTGGGCACAGTCTTATCGTGCCCACGATGTTAGGCGGTTTCCGGTTCGCCCGGCGTTGAAGAAGCAAGACGCAACGCTCGCCATCTTCAATTTCAATGCTGGTGCCCGCAAGCATGGCCGCCGCCATCGGCTGCAGTCATCGACGCGTCGCGCCCGGTTCCGCCCTCGAAGCCGGCCGCTTGCAGGCGCTGCAGATAATCGTTCCAGAGCTGGTCCTGCTTGCTGCCCAACTTATACAAATAATCCCAAGAATAAATACCGGTATTGTGGCCATCCGAAAAATGCGGCTGCACCGCGTAATTGCCGACCGGCTCCAGCGCCGTGAGCGTCACGTCGCGCTTCCCGGTCTGCAAAACTTCCTGCCCTGCCCCATGGCCACGCACTTCGGCCGATGGCGAATAGACGCGCAACAATTCAAACGGCAAGGAAAATTCCGCGCCGTCGTCGAAGACCACTTCCAGTACGCGCGATTGCGTGCGCACCGTGATGGAAGTCGGGATCGGCGTTGGCAGTGTTTGTTTGGATCCGGTCATGGCGAGAGTCTTCCTGCTGATGCGTTATCGTGTGAAGTGGTGCGCGATCGCCGCGCGCAATTGCGGCAGCAAAGCCACGCGTTGCGCCAGCGACGCCGGCTCAGCTATCCGCGTGGCGGCGGCCCACACCGGGGCCGGGAAATGCGCATCGTCGGCATAGCGCGGAATCACATGCCAGTGCAGATGCGGCACGACGTTGCCGAGGCTGGCGACATTGATTTTGTCGGGCCGCATGACTGTGCGCAGTGCCGCTTCGACTTGCCATACCGCCGTCATCAGCGTGTTGCGATCGGCGGCCGGCAAGTCGGTCATTTCCTTGGCATGCGCATGCCAGATCACGCGGCAAAAGCCGGGAAATTTGGCCTCGTCGATCAGCACGACGCGCAGGTTTTCGTCGCGGTAGACGACTTCACCGCCGGGCTGTTCGCACAATTCACAAGCGGCATGAGTCGTCATTGATCTTGCCTCGCTTACACCAGCACGCGCTCGATGCCACCGTTGTTGGCCCGCGGGACATCCTCGGGCAACCAGTTTTCACCCAGCAAATGCCTGGCCATCTCGACCACGATGTAATCGGCGGTAGTGCCGGAATCATCATCGAAGCGCGACAAGCCTTGCAGGCAAGCCGGGCAGGAGGTGAGGATTTTCACGTCGCCGGTAAAGCCGTCGGCCCGCAACTTGTCGGCGCCCTTGTTCATCTCTTCTTCCTTGCGGAAACGGATCTGCGTCGAGACATCGGGACGCGATACCGCCAGTGTGCCGGCCTCGCCGCAGCAGCGATCGTTTTTCTCGACCTTCTGGCCATCAACTGTCGTGATCAGTGCATTCACGGTTTTCAACGGGTCTTGCAACTTCATCGGTGTGTGGCAAGGGTCGTGGTACATGTAGCGGGTGCCGCTGACGCCTTCCAGCTTCACGTTCTTTTCCATCAGATATTCATGGATGTCGATGATGCGGCAGCCGGGAAAAATCTTGTCGAATTCGTAGCCGGCAAGCTGGTCGTAACAAGTGCCGCAAGACACGACCACGGTCTTGATGTCGAGATAATTCAGTGTGTTCGCCATGCGATGGAACAGGACGCGATTGTCGGTGATGATTTTTTCG
>OBEQ012825830.1_pt1 | contig 10521 bp, 13 predicted proteins | sample 1670901 | NCBI WGS metagenome assembly OBEQ01 (sample SAMEA104232315, study PRJEB22302) | groundwater metagenome | biome: forest; feature: aquifer; material: groundwater | place: USA | collected 2011-08-07 | depth 5.4 m | reverse complement strand
GGACGTTTAGCGATCCGAGCTCAACCGTAAACGGGGTGGCATGGCAATTTAACGTAAACGGCGGCGTCGGATGGGCACAGACTTGCAACGAGTCCTTTCCGATCGCGTGTTGCAGATAAATGTTTCAAATTTTTTCTCGTCCGTTGCATTTTTCCTTAAAATGCCAGCAGTACAAGACTTGGGTTTGACATCTTATTGTATGTGGTATACTGTGGTCATAGTACCTTGAAAAGTCCTTATTATTGCGGATTTCGCTCCGAGTACTTTTTGTTAAATTGGTATTCATGGTGAGTACCAGCTCGAAGCGAAGGAAGCATAAACAAGGCAAGAAAGGAGGAAGGCGCGATGAGTAAACTTCTGCGTATGGCGGCATCGGCGTTTGGCAAGATGTCAGACGTTCCGCAAGCGCGTGTGGGAGTTTTCTCGGTCGTCCACGGGAAGAGTGGATCGCTCGAGAAGCTCGGCACGCGAGCCGCGAACACGAAGTGCGCCGGCGAGTGCACCTGTCGCTGCTGCAAGTAGCGCGATGATGCACGGGTACAGGCGACGCTACAGAGGTCGCCTGTACCAATTTTTTCCACCCGTTCCGAAACAAATAAGGAGGTGAAACGTGAATACGCTGACTCCGCTTAAAGCGCCGATCTCGGTGAATTTTGAGACGACGCAAGTTTGCAATTTGCGTTGTAATTTTTGCTTTAGCAATTCAGCAACATACCAGCACAAGAATCCACCACTGGAACGCGTGAGGCGCGTTATTGATGCTCTTACCGAGGCCGAAGTCTTCGAAATTCGCTGGTTCGGTGGTGAATTCACCGCCTTGAGCGGATGGAAGGATGTAGTCCAGTACGCCTTCGACAAGGGTTTCTTCATGGCGTTCGTGTCAAACGGAACACTGATGACACACGAGTCGGCAAGGTGTCTGGCGCGTTATGGCGTCACCGGTGGCGCGATGTCCGTTCATGGCCCGGAAGCAATGCACGACCAAGTTGTTGGTGTCCCCGGTGCGTTTCGCAAGACCATCGAAGGAATCAGGAACTGTTGGGAAGAAAACATCGGTGTCACGACCTTGTTCACCCCCACACAGACGAACTTCCGATCCCTCTACGACCTTGCTCGTTGGTTCAAGGAGAACAACGTCCCGGTGACCGAGATTGATGTTGGCCGACTCTGTCCGTCTGGTGAGGCAATCGAAGGATGGAGCAAAAGGCGGTTGACTCTAGAAGACTACAAGTATTTGTTCCGAGTCATGCGAGAGATCCATCGGGATTTCGGTATTCATGCCTACATGGGTGACGCTTTCCCGCTTTGTGTTCTCCCATACGATGATTGGGAACTTGTCACTGGCTGCTGGCAGGGAACTGGCTTCGGTCAAGTATCCTACACGGGCGAAATGAAGTCCTGTTCGATCCTTGGCGGGACATACGGGAACATTCTCGAGACGCCGCTGATCGAGATATGGACAGAGCGACTCAAGACCATGCGCTCGCTCGCATACTTACCGCGTCAGTGTCGGCTTTGTCCGCACTTTTGCGGAGGTGGCTGTTCGGCATCGCGATTCGGCACTACACACTATGCGCCGGATGAGTTCATCCCTAAACCGGAGGAGGAAAGCGTCCTCACGCTGGCGCGGCGTGTTCCAAGTCTTCTGAATTTTTATGTACGAAGTACTCTCGACCGCTGGAAAAGACGGAATGGTGATGGCCAAAAGGATAAGCCTCTGCCCGCGACGACTGCGAAGCCGCGCATCAATTGCCGGTTTCGGATTCGAAAAGACCTTGATGGGTACGTCGGCTTCTTCAAGGGTCGAGGGATTCTTACTTTCGACGAAACAGCGGCACATGTTGTCCAACTCATGGACGGCCAACGCTCCATCGAAGATATCGTTTCCGAGATGGAGAAACGCCAACCATCAGAGAACGGTCAAACGCGCGAGAACATCCTCTCCTTCCTCCAGTCCATCAATCGCGGAGAGTTTCTCGCGTTCAGCGAGTAACAACGCTCAACTGGAGGGAGTAGGTTCATCCCCACTCCCTCTTTTTCCTCTTTTTCGTTCACATTTTGCAAGATTAATGTTAAAATTTAAATATGACACAAGTGGTTTTTTCTCACAAAAAAATACAGGAAAAGAAATATCTTAAGCAGCTCCTCGAAGAAAGAAGGTGGTTTGAGTCTAAAAAATTTGACGCATTTCTTCCAAAAAATAAGGAATCAATCGAAAAAGAAATTATAAATAAAAATGGCTCATTAAATAAGAAAATCACTTGGTTGAAAAAAGAATGGAAGAAAAGTGAAAGAGATTATTTCAAAGTAGTTAGGGGATTCCATTATACAAAATTTTCACCGCGTTATAAATGTCACGTTAGTTGTTTCGGCCCAGAAGGAAAATACACACGTCCCAACATGCTTTTCATTCGTTTACGGACTAGGCAAGATAAAAAAAGAGTAATTGAGACAATTGGGCATGAGTTGTTGCATTTAATATTTGCTGATTTTTTTGAATCTAAAAAATTAGGATACGCGGAACGGGAAGGAATGATCGACACTTTGATTCTGCAAAGTAATCTTTCTCAACTTTTTCCTCGGTATGAACCGCAATCAATTGGTAAAGTGCGCCCAAAGTTATTAAAGACCATCTTGAAGTAAATATGTGTGCATACGCACGCCGGTTGTGAGGTGCCGGTATTTTCTTGTTGCAATTTTTTCTTTCGTCAGAATTTTTTACTATTCACGGATTTTTTTTGCAAGCTTCGCTAGTTGTTTATCATCGGCACGTTTGTAATCATGAGAAGAAATATACCCTTCGTACTTTTCAAAATAGGTATTAATGTTTGATTTGATTGGTCTCCATTCTGATCTTTTTGTGCCATGCATTGGGAAAAGTTTTGCATGAACATGATCCACGCCGAAACCCTCGAAAATCATGCCGGTGCGTCCGACATCTTCCAATTTTGCGTCGAGCAGTTTTACCGTTTGCTTTGCGGCTCTTACTAAACCAATTAAAACTTCTTCCGGCAAATCAAACGCATAGGATGGATAATGCTCCTTTGTAATCACCACGGAGAAACCTTCGGTGTTTGGGAAGATAGAAAGAAAAGCAAGGTGTTTTTTATCTTCCCAGATTGTATGCGCAGGCGCTTCGCCTTTTGCAATTTTGCAGAAAATGCAGTCCATAGAGTTAAAGAAAGTATTACATTTATATTGTAACAGAATTCTCGGACAGTGTCTACATTTTTCACTGGGTTGTTGACAACTACGACGGCTTGTGGTGTAATGGGCGCGGTTGGAACGAGGGCTACGCGGAACCCAAACCAAAGGAGAGAGGACATGAAAAGAATTTTTCAGGTACTTTGTGTGGGAGTGCTTGCGTTCGCAAGCGCGGCGTGCGTCACCTACACCGGGGTGACCAAGGACACCAAAGGACAGGTGTACTTGACCGGCGGAACAACCTGGTTTTTCATGTTCGGCGAGTCGTGGGTCAAGCGGTGCGACGAGACCGGAGGGGAGCTGATGTGCAAGGATCTCCTCGTTTCGGACGCGACGACTCCGTAATCGCGCAAGCAGTGTTCTTAACGTTTTGTGGGTTTTCCGGCAGGGGAGCCCACTTTTTTTGTTTGGTTGGTGGTGTAGGTAACCAAGCCGCAAACCATAGTGGCATGGTTACATCACTCGTTGCGGTAGATATCTTGCGATCGACCAAAATCCTCCGCACGGTTTTTTGTTTCAAGGTCAAGGATAGTTCTTTCGATTGCTGCGAAATTTTTTCTGTAGTATTCCTTAATATTGTCGTAACTCAATTTGTCGGCAGTCTCGCGATAGTCTGTCCATGCGAGACGATCCCCATGGTGTTCTCGTTTGAGCGCGCGATCATCTCTCGATTGCATAATAGACATTTCCACAACAATATGATCACCGTTTGGATGGTCATATTCGAGTGCGGGAAGCATGGTCACAAGTTTTACCGGCATGCCGGTCTCCTCCAGGACTTCGCGTCGAGCCGCATCTTGTGCAGTTTCATTATTTTTAACATGTCCTTTTGGAAATGACCAATCATGTTCTACTCCACGATAGAGCAGGATAAGTAACTCGGGATTTTTTTCGCTGAGCACGATGGCTCCTGCTTTCCGGATTGTTGGCATAGTTTTTGAAAAAGAAAAAGCATCCTCATTATACAATACCCAGTCGGGGTCTACAACGCGCGTAGTCTTGTATTGGTCAAATACATGATGCTTGACACGGCAGGCACAATGCGTTAGACTATCTTTCAGTTGGAGTTCACATAGCACAACCAAACGAAACGGAGGATCCCAATGGAAAATCGTACAAGTGCTCTTTTCACGGCCATCATACTGTCTCTTGCCGCGTCCTGCGGTGGCGGAGGCGGTGACGACGGAGAATCGCCGATCCTCGATCAGGGCGTGGGCTTCCCCGATCTGGGTGTGGGTGCAGTGGGCGAAGCCGAGGCAGAAGCGGAGGGAGAAGGAGAAGATTGTCAGGTCATCGACGACGGGGCAACCATGAGCGTTACGCTCGAGTTTGCCGGCGAGAGCATCAACTTCTCTAAGTCAAATCATTCCAGCGAGTGCGAAGCCTGCATGCGGGAAGGAAAGTGCCAGACTGATGGTTGTGTCATGGCAAGATATACAACGTGTGTAGGCGAGTGTCCTGGGTGGTTTGAAATAATGGGTGGACTTCAACCGGGATGTATGGATGACCTCAATGTCCAAGTCGATCTGACACGGATCGGCGAATCGTTTGAGTTCAGTAGTGACGATGTGCATGCCCACATACGTGTAAGTACCGGGGATGGCTGCAGTGTCGAGACGAGTCCTAATCAATATTGCCCAGGTTGTGACACCTACGGCGAGGTAACGACTCAAGAAGACGGCGACTTCATTCGCGTCGATTTTGAGGCGCAGGGATACATGCAGCGTTTTTGCAGTCAATACTGCGCTCGACAAGATGGATGCGGAGAGCTTGATGACAGTGGGATAATTACAGGGACAGCTCGCTTCCCGCGGGAGTAGGAGCACCGGGAACGACTGGGCAACGCACGCATCTTGAACCCAAACAGCCAGCCAGACCTGTATATGCTCCATGCGCTTGGTGGAGAAGTGTAGGATTCTCGATATTTCATCACCGGCGGGCGGTACACCCCGCCTTCGCCGTAGCGTACAGGCGCGTTAGCAGTTCCTTTCGGCTCCTTCTGACTTTTCAACTTCGACCTTGGTTGAACACTCGACCAGGGCTTTTTTTATTCCGCAAAAATTTGTAAAATTTTCAGAAATCAGCCACAACAAACGAAATAAAGATATTCGGCAAAAACTGCCATACTTCCCAGTATGGCAGTTTTTGCTCGTTTGCAAATACAAGACAATAGTTACATAGTGTACACTATGTAACTATTTGCTCGTTATCATGGCTCAAGAGCATTCGAGTGCGCCGTAAACGCAATGCACGTGCATTGCGTTTACGGCAGTCGAGTATATTTTTCATTTGCGGGCTAGTTTTGTCGATCGCAAAATACAGCCCGCACGGTTTTTGATGGTGTTTTAGATTTTAGTACATGCCCTTGACGTTCCCCTAAAAATCTGGTACGATTAAGATGGTATGACATTCATTCACCAAATGGGAAAACAACGGCACAAAACGATTTTAATCACTGGTAGTAGCGGGACAATCGGAACCAGATTAGTAGAGAGATTATTGCAATTGGGATACGATATCATTGGAATAGATAAAAAAAATAACGCGTGGGTGTCGCAAGTGAATAGAGTGACAAAAAAAGTAAATTTGCTGGACTATAACGCACTAGCAAAGTCAGTTTCTGATAAATCGATTTCTCTCGTTATCCATCTTGCCGCCAATGCCAGAGTACATAACTTAATTGTTGAACCGGAATTGGCAAAAGACAATATCACCTCCACAATCAATGTTCTGGAATTGTGCAGAAGAAAGAATATCAAGAGCCTTATTTTTGCTTCTTCTCGAGAAGTATATGGCGACGGCGCCAGAAAAATGAAACGGGAAAGTGATATTTCAATTGATGGCACTGACAATCCTTATGCCGCATCCAAAATTGCCGGCGAAGCATTTGTACGGGCATATGCTCAATGTTATGACATACGCTTCGCGATATTACGATTTTCAAATGTGTTCGGCATGTATGATGATAGTGATCGAATAATTCCTCTTTATATTTATCAGGCATTGAGGAATCAAAAAATGGTCGTGTATGGAGGTGAAAAAACTCTGGATTTTACCTATATTGATGATACTGTAGATGGGATACTATCATCCATCCAGAAATTAAATGCATGTCATGGCCGTGCATATAATATTTCCAGCGGGCATGGAATACGATTACAGGATGTCGCTAAGAAAATTAAAAAGATGACTGGCAGTACGAGCGAACTTTCCATTGAAAAAAATCGAACCGGAGAGATTATGAACTACGTCGCAGATATAAAACTTGCGAAGAAAATATTACAGTATGCACCTCAACATTCGTGGGAGGAAGCGATCAAAAAAACAATCGCTTGGTATCATAATAATCCTGTTGCTAAAATAATTAGATAGAAGAAGTTGTCTATGTTTTACGTCTTGATTTCAAGAGCCGAAGCATATAAGGATGCGGTGGATTTGATCGTTCGCGCATGTACGCAATGCTCGATTAGTGCATATATTGTTCTTTGAATATAGAAAAAAGGGTGGCAATCAGAGATCACCGCCCTTGAGTTTTTTGTCCTCGCGTAATGTAATGTTGTCGGGATTGGAACGGAAACGGAACCGATTATGGAAGTCCGAGTCGTCTCCGTGCGCCTTCAACGAGCGATCGCAGAAGTTCTTTGTCGCCGTTGTAGCGACGTAGGAGTTCTTCCGGATCGAGAAGATCTCTATCGAAGGCGTCTTCGGATGGAACGAATTTGACGAGATTGATTGAGTTGCTTGCGAAGAACACCATGACTTTCAGAGAAGTTGAGGAAGTCAGAACCGCGTATGGCACGGCATCCTGCACTTGCGCTCCAGCTTCTTCCAGAACTTCACGTTTCAGGGCCGTAAGACAGTCCTCGTTGTCCTCTCGGTGTCCGCCGGGAACGTCCCAGCCCCGCTCGTTCTGGACTGCAAGGATCTTGTCGTCCTTGAAGGCCACCAAAAACACCGCACTGATGTTCTCTTGAGCGGGCATGGCCTCGGAGTGATTCAAGAACCGATGAACGAATTGTGTTGGCATGTTATTTCTCCTTTATGTTTAGGGAAACGGTGTTCCCGTTTGAAGTTACTGCGATCCTGTCGCCATGCGCGATACCGGCAAGCATGCGGTCATCGCAATGAATGACCATATCCAGGCGGCGGTCTTCGTAGACCGAATACTGAAGATGGTCGTGCTCGCGGTGTTCCGGATGAGCAATGAGCGCCACACCATTCCGCAAATGATGCGGCAACGCTTTCAAGAAGCGGAATGTACCTTCTCCTCTCTGGTGAGAAACAAGAAAGACGGGATGAGCGATTCCCTCGGTCATATCTCCCAGAGATGATAAGCCTGAAGAATCCCTTATGTCAATCACCAAACCCTCCTCAACTTCACCCACCGAATGGTAAAGATGAGAAGGCGGAACCACGATGCTCCCTTGCGTTTTCTCCGGTACTCCCAGAAGTGCGCGGGCTTGCAGGTAATTCTTCTCATGCGGCCTGCTGACAGGGCGCATTTGGACGATGTGGAAAACATTCTTTCCGCCATCTTGATCCACAAGGAATTCCATATCAAGCGGAACCGGCTCCCCATAGAAGTAATCATGGAGATTCCAGAACACGTTTGCGATGTGTCGCCAAGTCTCCTGGAGGTTTTCGGCATGATCCGGAAAGGTTACGGAAGAAAATCCGTCCCGCCTCAGGATCATTTCGTGTCCTCCGACGTATGGTGACCCGACAACCGGATTCAGGAAGTACCTGACTCGTAGTTCGTCCTGGTACACATATGCGGCGCCATGGATGACCGGCGTTGCCACTAGCTTCATGGCGATCAGTCCGACATCCCTGCCTGTGAAGTGGATGTCGTGATGCGACAGGTAATAATTGGCATATGGAGTGAAACTTCCCGCCAATACCTTTGCCACACCGATTTTGAGGTAGTCTTCAAGTCCAATATCCTTTGAAGGAATAACGGTCTTGCATACACCTGCGAAGGAAAGGCTGTTAGACCCTTCGAGGGAAGAACTGCCCCGCAGGATTGGGTTGACTGATGTGATGGGTTTGATCGCTGAAGCAATTTCCGGCAGATGCGGTTCTATCAGCGCTTGGTAGGCATTCACCCTTTTGTCGTTTAATGCCAGATAGCCCGGATTTTCCCCATCGTCATTCGTTTCTTTGCAGTGCTCATTAATTTCATGAGCGAAACTGACAGGAACAACTAGGAATTCCGGAACGGAGAACCCAAAGTCCTTGGCGATGGTTTTTAGCTTGGCCAGAACCGAGGAACGTCGTCCGCACATTCTGGCCATTTCTTCCAGATGGGTCTGACTTGCGGAACCTTCATCGGGCTTCCAGAATTGGATAGTCACTTGCTTTCTCCTCTCGGTTTCTGGGCAATGACACACAGAGAGAATGGATTTTGCGAATCGTCATTCACTCCGTAAGTTTTTGCCGGGTCTTGGTTATAGCGTTCGACGTTTTGAAACCCGTTTTGCGCGAGAAGCTCTTTTAAGAGATTCTCGTCAAACAGGAACCTGTGTCGCCATGCATCGTGCGTCTTTGAAGTTTCGTATCCGACGCCATAGATTTGCGCAAGCACTGCGGTGGTGTCGGTTACGGAAACACTTTTTCTTCCTTTGGAGTCCGTGCCGTTCACCAGCGCCTCGGCAACAATCTTGAGATCCGGAACAACGATGCGAATCGTTCCTCCGGGAACAAGGACGCGCTGCCACCCTGCAAGCACCAGAGGCATTTCTTCCAAGAAGAAATGCTCGAGAACATGCGAGGCCCTGACTTCGTCAATAGTTTCTGTCCATTCTTGAGGTAGCTGGCGCAGGTCGCACAAGACGTCTGCCGCCGGTCCTTCCACGTCTACATTCAGCCACGGCATTGGGAATTTTTTGGTTACATCTCTTCCGCAGCCAAGATTGAGCTTTGAGTAAGCTTTTTCACTGATCATGATCATGCTCTCCTCCTGTATTGTTTTTTGTTGACTCGAGAGGAACCCAGAAATTGTCCAGTTGTCTACGAAAGCGGGTCAAAAGGAAAATTTTAATCCTAACCATCGTGCGAATGTACTTTTCCAGTAAACGATACAGGAAGTGGTGAAAACGCACAGCGAAAGATGCGTGGCGAAGATGTTTACATTCCGGCTTGCGCTCGAAATCCTTTTGGAGATGAGCGTGCTCCGGAAAAATTGCGTCAAGGCGACGTAATTCGATAAGCAAGCGCCGTTGGCCGTGGTAAAAATCCCTTATCGTTCGCGGGGCTGTAAACTCCACAACCGCATTGGGGACTTCGCGAATGCTTTCGGAGCCGTAACGATGCACCAATACTCTTGAGAGATGAATGTCATCTACCAAGGGGCCTGCATCCAGCCGCATCCATGCGTAACGCTTCGTGGCGTTTAATTGGTTTGCTCTTTCACTTTCCTCGTTGCTCCGGAAGAATAACTCTGTAGAGCGGATGAAATATCCCCGCCCATGAAAGTATCTTCTCGGAGTTAAGAAATGAGGGAACGCATAGTGGACCGACTCAATCCATTCCACGATAGTCTCGTATCCATGGTTAAGGATTTTCACACGAGAGTAAGCCACTTTCAAGGACGGATTTGCTTCCATCGCACTCCAGAGATTTAGCAGGCAGTGACTATGTACGATAATGTCAGCGTCAAAGAATGCTGTCATCCCGTGAAGGCGGCGAGAAAGAAGAATTGTCCGCTGCGCTTCCATCTTGCCCTCTTGCGAGTGCACGACGGAAAGGTTGAAGCGGGATCCATTGTGTTTTTGGACAAGCCGCTCCGCAATCGTTTCGGAGTTATCGGTGGAACCGTTGATGCAGATAATAATCTCAACGGTAACATGATTAGGAAGAAAATCTATGGAGGTACTCAAGGAATCAATGAGCCTCTCAAGAGTTCGTGATTCATTACGTACCGGAATCCCAATCGTCAGACTGTCGTTCGTATGCATATTTTCCTTTATGTTAAAGAGCTGTGGATCTGCCATACAACAATTATACGATTAATATATGGGAAACATAATCTGTCAATGAACGACGCCTTGTTTAGAGTATGCCAGCATTTCAGGTAAATGTCAAGCCGAAGTCTTGTACAATTTGAGTTTCGGTCGGTGCCCTTGACTTCTCCCTTAAAACCTGGTACGGTTAAGATAAGGAGGTACAAGATGAAAAGAACCTTGACAATTTGCGTTTTTGCCCTTGGTTTTGCCCTTGGTTGCGCCAATTCTTCGCCGCCTCCGCTTACTCCCGTTTGGGAGGATGCAGGGGCAGATCGCGAAGTTGATGCAGGCAGTGACAGTGATGCTTCGGAGC
>OBEQ012809564.1_pt1 | contig 10521 bp, 7 predicted proteins | sample 1670901 | NCBI WGS metagenome assembly OBEQ01 (sample SAMEA104232315, study PRJEB22302) | groundwater metagenome | biome: forest; feature: aquifer; material: groundwater | place: USA | collected 2011-08-07 | depth 5.4 m | reverse complement strand
TGATAAGTAACTATTTTTTTGAAGCAACCTATTGTGAATATCTTGGATTGACTTAAACCAGGCCATTGATGGATCGTGGACGTGGTGAGCTTCATCATTTAATATCATTAGTTCATCAATATCTCTAACTATATTCCCTAAATCTACTTTAGAATCTGAGGTTTTTGCTACTGGTTTATCCCCTAGAAAATAATCAGATGTATCTGTATCTTCAAATGATGCCTGTTTTTGAGTATTATCAAAAACTCTGTGGATATTGGATAAGAATATGTTTCCATATTTTCTAACGACATTTACATCATCTTGCATATGGATTGTTAATTGAAAATCATCTTTCCAGTTTCTATCATCAAATCCATTTTCTGGAAGTATTGGATCTTGAAAGAATATTTTTAATCCTTCAAAATCAGTCTTAAGTCTATCAAGAACTATAATATTTGGCGTGATGAGCAGAAAGTTTCTTGACATATCTGAATCTTCTTCATATAATTTATGATAATAACTCCATGCCAGAATTAAAGCCAAAACTTTTGTCTTTCCTGAGCCTGTCGCCATTTTAATGACAAATCTTTTCCATTCTTCGTCAAACATTCCTGCTGAGACTGCTCCTGAGGAATCAAATCTCATTAAATCATATTTGTCTTTAACTTTTACTACATCGTGAAGATAGATTATGGTTTCAACTGCTTCTCTTTGAGCAAAAAAATATTCAAACTTAAAAGTAGAACCGTCAGATGTCGTCAGCAAATGTTCAGTTTCAAACCAATGCTTTAAAAGTGCTTTACTCGTGTCTGTTGCGCTTTCATAATTATTATCTCTCCATTCTTTGACTTTTATCCTGAGATTATGAACTAATGGAGGAAGTAATGTTTTTAATCCGCCTTTTTCCCTAATTAATTCTTCTCCAGGATACCATCTGATATCCGGATTTAATATTGCATGCGGAGATTTTGGAAAGTCTGGATGAAGTGCCATTATTCTCTTCCTCCTAGTAAATTGAATTCATTTTGGAGGTAATCAATTACGATAGCAGTTCCAATTCCCGTAGAAAGATTTGACTTTATGATGTTTATCGTTTCAAAGAGTGCGGCATTTGGGTTTACTCCTCCTATAAAAACACCACCAGCATTAGGATTTGTCATTTGAACGCTGAGAAACTGCTCCAGTTGGCTGAATGCTTCTGTTATAAACGCAACTTGTTGGCTTATTATACCAATAACTTTGTAGCCACCATTATTTTTAATAATTAATGGGCCTCCAGAATTTCCACCTACAACAGTGGCATCAATATCAATTACTTTTTGATTTTTTATTCCAAAATTAGTTGGAGCTTCTCTAATACAAGATATAAGTCCAGTATGTGAAGTAAGATTATTTTGGGTTAATGGGAAACCTCCAAAAAATATCTCTTCGCCTTCATCAATATTAGAGCTTTCGCCTAACTCAAAGAAAGGAAAATCCTGTTCTCCATTTATTTTAAGAATAGCATAATCATGAATAATTGGATCTGTGCTTTGCTTATTACTTAAAATTGATGCATTGAAGTCACCAATGCCATTGACGGTTATAGTAATATTAGAAGAATATATGGGCTGTACACTTTGTCCGTTCTTAACTAATTTTGCTATTACATGAAAGTTTGTGGCAATGTGACCTTTCTTTGATATTAAAAAGCCAGTACCTTTAATATTGATATCTGAACATACAATTTTTACAATTCTTGGTTTAATGTAGCTGATAGTATCTTTCATTATTTGTTACCCACATTTACTTCAATTATTTTCATTGTATCATTACCAAAAATATCCACGACTTTAATGGCGATTTTATGCTTACCAAGACGTAATTCCTTAAAATTAGATTTAAAATCAAGTTCTCTGTTCTTTTTTGTTCTAAAAGACTGCCATTCATTTTCAAAAATATAATCTCCCGTCCAAACTTCTTCGTATTCTTTCTTATAATCTTCAGCGTATAATTTGCCTGTTTGCTTGATGTTCTTTTCTTTTTCTACCCTAATCATTTCTTTTTTACTTTCAAAATCATAATCCACCGACCAATAATCAATCCAATCAGTCCATTTTTTAGTTAGAACATCTTTTTCAATAATTCCAGACTTGCTTTTAGTAACTTTGATTATCTTTCCATTTTCTACAACGATTCTGCTTCCACCATTTTTAATAGATTCTTCAGCATTTTTTATCGAATCTTGATTATAGAACACTGAAAAATCAGTAAGCTCAATAGCAATAGATTTTCCTTTGTAAAGTGGTTTAACTTCAATATATGAAACATCATTAAAGACGACCTGATTTTTTTCAATTGCTCTTTTATCAAATACATCTCTTGGAATATACTTTAAAGATAAATCAATTCCTTTTGATTTTGCTTCTTCCTGAATGTTTGGAAATAATCCCATTTCAAACTCGAAAGCGAGAATATCTACTTTTGTGATATGTTTTTGTCTGCACTCGTTGATTATTTCCTCTACGAATAATCTTGTTACAGGGAGATTTATTGGCCCAATAGCAACTAAGCGATTATTTTTCTTTCCATGAAATGTTTCAAAATTCTGGACGGCTTCTGCTTTGTAAGCATGAAGAATTAATTTGAGGAAGTCTTTTTCTTTAGCTTCTAATTGCTTTTGTTTCTCTTTATCTCTTAGATTAGGATTAACACCGATATAATGCTGTCGTTCATATTTTCCTAAGTTAAGAATTTCAAATGCCCTGTAATTTTTACCTTCTGATTTAAGCTGTCTTTGAATGCCAAGTAGTCTCTTTCTTGTTGTGTGAATAGCAAATTTTCCTAAATCAGAGCCAATCCATTTTCTGCCAAGTTTTTCAGCAACAGCAAGAGTCGTTCCAGCACCACAGAAGAAATCACAGACAAGATCGCCTTCGTTTGAAGATGCTTTCATTATCCTTTCTATCAGTACTTCTGGTTTTTGGGTTGAATATCCTGTATTTTCTATCGAATTGCCTTGCACAGGATGCAAATCCGACCACACATCCCCTGGATTTTTTCCTCTTTCTTCTAATTCTTCTGCAGTAACATTATACCTTGCTTCTCCTCTTTGAGCTCTTGCGATTGTTTCAGGGTTATAGGCAACACCTATTTCCTTTCTATTGAAAATGTTTTGATCAATAGATTTAGAATAGAAGAATATTGTTTGGTGTTTTCGACCAAATCTATCATTCCCGCTAGCCCCTTTTATAAAATGCCAGATAATTTCATTTTGATGATTATTTTTACTAAATATTTCATCCAAAATCAATTTCATGTAGGCCGACACTCGATAATCACAATGCACATAAATACTTCCATCTTCCGCGAGTAAATCCCTCATCAAAGATAATCTTTCATAAATCATGGCGATAAAACTATCTGCGCCTCTCCCCCAAGTATCCCTATACGCCAATTCCTCAAGGATGTTTGCTTCTTTTGTGAATTCTTCATTATCTTCGCCGACCTCGATTTTCATTGAAAAGTCTGAACCAACATCAAAAGGCGGGTCAATATAAATCAGTTTTATTCCCCCTTGCTTTTCAATCTCTTCTCGCAAAGGGCCATTTTTTAATGAAGAAAGTATTAGTTTGTTGTCTCCCCATATCAGTTTGTTTGTCCAGCCTGAAAGTTGTCTCCCGCGACTATCAAGACCCCAAAATTCAAACATGGTTTTCTGTATTTTAGAATCAGAATCATTTCTTGGTTCATCGACTTGTTCTATTGTCTGAAAAGGCATGACGATATTACAGACTTCGTTTGTTTTTCCATTCCAAACTAATTCTACTTCTCGTTTATCCTCAAAAAGGAGAAATCTATATTTATCTGGCAGAGGTTTCCCTGATTGAAGATATTTTTGGATATCCCTTATTTCATTATCTGTTAAGATTGCCATTTCTTATTCCTCCTTGTACAAAGGAACACTCTCTATAATTTTTAAGTCTGCTTTCGTGTCTATATCCTTGGCTTCTGCTTCCTTTTTTAATCTTTTATTGTCTTTTCTGAGATCTTCTAAGGAGATTTGCTTTGCTCTTCGCTCCTGGGGTGGATTAAGCATACCTGACTTTTCCGCCTCTACAGCACCATCTAAAATTTCTTTTGGCAACTCATAGCATTTTGTAAGAATATCCATTGCTTCTTGAGCGAAGAAATGATCTACTTGAATTCTTCGCTTGGTTGCATGTGCAAACTTACCAATAATCCTACATATCTGCTCTCTGTCTTCTGGACTGAGCTTTTCCGCAAACTCATAATCCTCAATCTTCTGTAAGCTAAGAATTATGGGTTCAATAGCGTTAGGAGTAACAACATGTACACTATAATCTACTAAATTGTAATAAGTTTGGTTAACCACATCAGCAGTGTTTGTAGGAATAACAAGGAAAATATCTTTTTTAACGCTCTTTTCCTTTGCGTACTTCTTGGCTGCCTCAGCTTGAGTCTTCACATAATTAGAAAAATTAGATAGATCATCTCCAGCTGGACTTTTTGCATCAAAAATAATATGCTCATCACATATTTTAATAGTATTGTCTGGATTTCCTTTAAATGGGACTTTCTCAACATATTCAATATCGTAACGGGAACACACTTTTTTTACGATGCTTTGTACGTTATCCTGGTGAGCTTGCCAAGTTTCTTTCATTCTCGCAAATTGTTTTTTAATTTCATCTTCCCCCTCTTGTTGTATTCTAATTCTATCATCATTTGCTTGCTTTATCAGAGTAGCATATTCTTCAATTTTGCCTTTTTGTTCTTCTTGGTTCTTCTTTTCTACTTTTCTGAAACCAGATACTTCTTTCTCAAGTTCTTTAATTTGATTTGTGAGGTCTTCCTTTTTTTGTTCTAAAACTTTTTTTTCCGCTTCAAGAGTAGCTCTTATTTCTTTAAAGTGATCTTGATTAATCTCTTGTTTCTCTATTTTAGAACTAGCTTTGTTTAACTCATCATTTACTGCTTCTAATTTCTTGTCCACTGACTTAAACTCTTCGTATGCATCATAACTGAGGGAGAGGACTGCCTTCCACGCGAATAACCTTTCAATAAAACCGATATTCTTAACTTTTTCAAAGAATTCATGTAAATGTGTAAAGTCGTGTTTCATCATTTTAATTTTCTCTTCCCCTCTAATCTGACACTAAACAACAAATAACCACACATACTTATAAAGATTACTATACTAAACTATTCTCGCCCCCCAACGACTTAAACGGAACGCCCCCTCCCCTACGAAACGGCGGACTGAAAATTGTCTCTTAATGCTTTTTCTTGATTGTGCTTCACACTCGATAGAAACGCCCTTGAAAATAACTCTATGGACACAGATCGCCAGAACTCCACTTCGGTTGTAACTTTCGACGCAACTAACAGGAATTTTCGATGTTCTCAAATATATTATTCAAATTTCTGTATCAATTTTATTTTTTACATCATCCCCATTTTGGACAATAAAACTTATAGCTGCAATTGTGACAAGGTGCATCATCTTCAACTGGCTTAAACTCAGTATTGTAATCATTCTTAATTGATTCAGCTATTTGTCTTATTTCTTCAATTGTTTCACTGATTAATATAGGTTTCTCTCTTCCTTCGCCATTCATGATGTCTCCATCAATAGTAAACATTCTTGGCTTTTCCTTTTCTAACAATTCCAAGCCACATTTCACGACTTTTGTGTCAGGCTTCATTTTTTGGTAAGCATAAGCATACAAGGAAAGCTGTCTGCTTCTTTGAGTCTTTCCTGGCTCATTTTTGCCTGTTTTATAATCAATTATAGTAAAACCTTCATCAGTCTTGTCAATTCTGTCAATGAAACCTTTAAATTTAAAGTCACCAATGTTTACTAAAAATCTTTTTTCAACTTCTACGCAATCCTTAATTGTATTTTTGTTTCTTTCCCAAAAAACATTCAGCACTTGTTCTGCCCTCTCAAGATCAACTCCTGTCCAATCAATTTCTTCAGAGAGTGATTTTGCAATTTCCATTACTTGCTCAATATTCTCTGGCTTTTGCTGTGAACAAACTTCACAAACTTTATGGATAAATTTGCCGAATGAAGTAGCTGAATTTTTGTCAAAATCCATCTTGTTTGGCAGTCTATAAATAGAAGATAATTCAAATTTCTTAGGACATTCATCATAAGTATTAATACCTGAAATAGAAAATTCAAAGTTTTCAGAATTAAACTTTGGTTTATTATTGAGTGTATTATTTTTTACAATCTCTTGCACATTTTTCATAATTTCATGGGGCTTAATAATCTCCAGAATGTTCATAACTTCGAAATCCTGTTTTAATCCATGGTAATACAACAAATGCTTCATTGATTCTTCAATGTCAGAATTATCTAATGACTGTAATAAAAGCATCTTAAATTTATTTCGTATTCTATCAATTTCTTTGTCTGGAACTAAATCTTTTGCTTCCAATTTCTCATCAAGTTCATAACTTAAGTTTTCATCCTGATAATTCTTAACTTGCCTCCAATTATTATAACCTATATCAAACAAAAACTCGCTTGCTTCTCTTTCTTTTCCTTGGCCATATATTTGAGCAAGCGTTAAATATAATTCTTTCTTTGCACGAGTCATTGCAACATAGCATAATCTTCTCTCTTCCTTGCGCTTCATTATTTTTTTATGATCTTTTATGCTCTCTTCCCTCTTTTTCTTTGATGTAAATTCTTGCTGGAACAAAGGCTTATAATTCTCATCAAGCTCTAAGGGAATAAACTTGTCTCTTTGTCCTCTATATAATGGAAATTTTTCTTTTGCTAGATTTATCAAAAAGACAACATCAAATTCCAACCCTTTTGATGCATGAATAGTCATTAATCGAACACTATTATCATCATTTATCTTTTCAGCAGTTGGATTATAATCCATTTCATTGATAATTTCTAAATAAGAAATAAAGTCAGATAATTCTTTTGAATGAAACTCTTCAAAATCCTTTATGATATTCAAAAAGTCCCTTATGCTCATTAATGCTTCTTTTGATTTTATGTCAGATGCAACTGAATAATACCTGTTTAATCCAGAATGCTCTAAAACGTCAAAAACAATTTCAGATGTAATTTTGTTTTTGCTTTCTGCAATCTTTTTAATATGGCTTTTTATTTTATTTATCAATGCTTTTCCTTTTTCTGAAAATTCAATTTTATCAAGGCGATTATAAATAACATATTGCAATGACTTGTTCGATTTTTTGACATATTCAGCAAGCACTAAGCTGTCATGTTCATCTAAATAATTGTTATAATGAAACAATCGCCACCAAGCTTGCGTGGCATTTGCATTTGGATTTTCGAAATTGTTAATTACATAAAGATAAGATAATAAAGTTCTTATTTCCGGCTTTGAAAGTAAATCGATTCCGCCAGATTCAATAAAAGGAATCCCTCTTAATTCCAAGACTTTCTTAACATATTTTGATTGAGAATGAGTACGATAAAGCACTGCAATTTCTTTCATAGGAATGCCTTCTTTAATCTTTTGTTCAATCATATCTGTAATTTTACGAGCTTCCTCATCTCCAGTTTTACAATCAAATATACGAACTTTATCTCCATCTTCCTTCTTAATTGATTTTAAGAGAATTGCTTCTTCAGGATTATCAAAGTTTTTGCTGATTAATTTATGAGAAACTTTCAAAATATTATCATACGATCTATAATTGGTATCCAAAGTAATAATATTATTTTGAGAAAGCTTAAAATATTGCTTAAATGCATCAATATTATTAGTATAAGCACCTCTAAAAGCATAAATTGTCTGGTTTGTATCCCCAACAACTGTAATGTTCTGATTATTCTTTGCAAGTCTCTTTAATAATTCAAACTGAACATAATTTGTATCTTGAAACTCATCAACTATGACATATTTATAATCAAAAGAATAATCAAACTTATCAACAAATTTCAAAACAATATGATTCAAGTCACCATAGTCTAATGCATTTACTTCTTTTTTTACTTCTTCATATTTAATTAATGCTTCATAAAAATCTTTAAATTGAACATAATTAAGATATAATTCTACATATTCTTCCCATGATTTTTTTTCTATCTTGTCTTCTTTTGAAGGTTGTTCAGTAAGATGAAAAGTATTCAGCCTAAACACACAATCTTTATACTTCGTCTCAAAATCTGTTTCATTCTTGCAATAGTGTATAAGCAGTTGCTTTTGATCTTCAACATATCTTTTATAATCATCAAGCGTAAGGTTCAAGTCTTTTACTTTAGTAATGCTTGCAGAATATTCTCGTGCAGTTGAAGGATCCATTTTCAATTTATTATGAAGCAAAATTGCAATGTCTATCTCTTGCAATATTCTGAATCCAAGTGATACTTCACACTTTGAAGCATTATCCCTTATGATGTTTGCACAAAATGCATGGAATGTTGAACATTTAAGATTTTCAGAATTAGGAATTTCTGCAAATATTTTTTCTCTAAAATGATTAGCAGCTTCATTTGAAAATGTTAGTGCAAGAATTTCATCAGGCTTTGCAAGATGTTTACTAACAATGTGCTTAATTTTCTGCACAATAGTTGTTGATTTTCCTGTTCCAGCACCAGCTATGATTAATACTGCTCTTTCTGTGAGTTCTACTGCTTTTTGCTGCTGTTGGTTGAGTGTCATTTTATAGAAGCTGAATATTGATTACTAATAAAGATTCTCATTTATAAATCAATGAATTAAAATTGATTATAAATTCGATTATATATCCAATTTAATCTAATTTCAAAAAATATGAGTTTGTATTAGATGGAGATAATTATATAAAGAAAAGAGTATTCATTCTGAAAATGTATTGGATAACTAAAAATCTCGGAACAGCATCATTTCCCGAACTTGATGATGTTAAGAAATTGGAAAATGTCGAAGTTGAGTTAGTTACCGATTTAACAGATGGGATACAAGAAAATAATGGACAATTTGAATCAAAAGTAGATAATGTTGAGAAATTAATCAGAAAAGGAAAAAAAGTAGTTGTAATCTGTGCCCTTGGAATGTCAAGAAGTAATTCAGTAGCTTTAGCTTACTTGGTCAAAAATGGATTAGATTTCTACGAAGCCTATGATCTTATAAGGACAAAAGTTCCCATAGCCCATATCGATATGGATTTGTTTGATTTTGTAAGAAGTAAATATGCAAAGAAATCAAAAATAACTAAATAATAAATTTATTTAGTTATAAAGCAGTGAACCAAAAGTTCCCTATTAGTGTACCGCAACTATATATCTGAGTTATTTCTAATAAAATACATGGCTAAAACGCATATCATAAATTTCAGAGTTTCAAAGCAGCAATCAGAGAGAATATTACAAGAAGCTCAATCTAAAGGTTATGTTACTCTTGCTTCTTACTTACGCAATCTTGCTTTAAATAAAAACCAATTGATAGAAGAAAAGATTATAGAAACAAATCAAAATGTAAAACAGCTTTTGGAGTTGATGAAAAATGGTTGAAAAAATACCTGAATGGATTAAAATATTGAAAGAATTAAAAAAGAAATCAAAAATCAAAGAATAAATAATCATTTTTTTATATAAGTAAGTTCATTTACAGTTAATGTTTAGAAAAATAAGTTTATGGGATCTATTTGTAAGTTTTGGATTGGGGTTACTGACTTTAATCTCTTTATTCACTCATTTTTTAATAGTTAATTATAATACCCCCACCTATAATCATCTTTTAGTAATAATTGAAAAGACATTTAATTCAACATTATCAATACTTTTTTTTCTAATCCCCATCATTTTTGTAATAGGTTTTATAATGGATGCTATTTCTAATAAATTAATAAAATTAGTAGAAAATATCTTTAAATTAAAAGAGGAATCAAAAGAAATTAAAGCATTAGCTAACTTAATAAAGAATAAATATATGCCTAATTATGAGGAGATTAAATCATATGATTGGTGTAAGAATTATATACTTCAAAATGAATTAGAAACACCTTTTATGGCTTTCTTAAGTAAATTTGGTTTTTATAGAGGTGCTGCTTGTATTTTGTTCATAAATGGTATTTTCACCATTATTTATTATCCAATTATTAATAGTCAGTATCTTATTCCAATTTTTATAGGTGTTGTTATATCCATTTCTGGATATATCTTACTACAAAGATCAAAAGAGTTTTACAAACATATGGATAAATGTGTTTATATTAATTATCTTATCTCAATCAAGAATACAAAGCTAAATAGCAGAAGTCTTAAGTGAAATCAACTTCTCCATCAACAACTTCTGTACATCTTTATCTTTCAAGAGCATATTCATCAATTCATCTGTACTCGATCTCATCTTAATCTCTTCTTCATGTTTCTGTTCTAATTCCATTGCATACTTCAAATCAAGTATTCCGCCGCATTTATTGCAATGTTTGCTGTCAAAAGCATTTATGCATTCACATCGCACACAAATTCTTGGCAATATTTGAGATTCTTTTTTCTTTTCTTCTGTTTTAATACCATTCATTGTTAATATTGCATCATCAACTTCCCTCCCGCTC
>OBEQ010618801.1_pt1 | contig 10521 bp, 14 predicted proteins | sample 1670901 | NCBI WGS metagenome assembly OBEQ01 (sample SAMEA104232315, study PRJEB22302) | groundwater metagenome | biome: forest; feature: aquifer; material: groundwater | place: USA | collected 2011-08-07 | depth 5.4 m | reverse complement strand
TCCCACGCGTTACTCACCCGTCCGCCACTATAGTCCAATGGACTACCGTTCGACTTGCATGCCTAAGGCACGCCGCCAGCGTTCATCCTGAGCCAGGATCAAACTCTCAAAAAATTTCGAGTTCGATTCTAATTACTCTAAGGAAATTATGCGAAGCAAATGCTTCGCTTGGGTACCACTTTTCAAGAGGCGAATGAAATTAGCCTCGCAATCCACCTAAAATCGCTCCTAGCGCCGCGCTACGAATAGTAGGTAAGGCGAGAGGTAAGATTTGGTGAACAGAATTCAATTCACTCGCACTAAACTGAAAAGTAGCTTTACTTTTCAATTGTTAAAGTGCCAATTCTACTTTAAATGCAAATTTAAAATTGGAGCCTTAGAAGTCCCCCCGAAGAAAATTGAGATAGTAAATTTCAATGTGCTTCATAACTTCTTTCCTCAAACTCATATCAGAAGTGGTCTTCTAAAGCCGTTGGTAATTGTACTAATCTTGACACTTATTGTCAATCGGGCTTATGCTTAAATTAATGCCCAACCTAAACGCTAAACGCGGCTTTACTCTGATTGAATTACTGGTCGTTATTTCGATTATTGCTATTTTAATTACGCTTATTGTTGCTACATTTGGGACAACCCAACAAAAAGCCCGCGACTCCAGGCGCAAAACCGATCTTGATGCTCTCAAAAAGGCTCTAGAATTATTTAAAGGTGATACTCCTGGTTCATCCTGGTACCCTAATTGCCAAAGTCCCTTAGCCACATCCTGCAATCCAGCTATTGGTACAGATTTTGAACCAGACCTTGACGTAAAATATATAAAGAAGTTTCCACTTGATCCTAGTACAAAATCAGGGTACACATACATCCCGACAGGCTGTCAGAACGTCGGCTCTCCCGCAGTAAACTATTGCGCAAGCTACAGCATAGTTGCTTGTCTTGAAAACGGTAAGGATGCCAATGCTGACAGTCCAAAATACCCAGCTTGTACCACCGATGCTAGTTACACAATAACAAACCCCTAAACTTTTACTCTATAACCTTCGACAAAACTATCGCCAGACTTACCATAACATTAAGACTTCGATTAACTCCGAACATCGGCAATTCAACAATTTGGTCTACAAGCCCTAAGGCTTCTTTGGAAACACCACTTGTCTCATGACCGACGATAAAGACCACCGGTTCTCCTAAATCTGCCCTTCGATAATCAATGCTCTTTTTACTCTGCTCAATTGCAACAATTTTGACTTTTGATTTTCGATTTTTGATTTTGGTAATCGCCTCAGCTGCTGATGAAGCATATTCCCACGGCACCCATTTTTCTGTTCCTACCGCTGCTTTGGCTATTCTATGATAAGGAGGGGTGGCGGTCTGTCCACAAAGGTAAACTTTTGACGCAGCTACCGCATCAGCCAAGCGAAAAATCGAGCCAATGTTATAAGTATCCAAGATGTTATCGCAAATTATATAAATCTGCCGACGGGCAATTTTAGCCAAATCTTTTTTCGTCGGCTCACTTACTCTCAACTGTTTGGCATTAAGTTTCATAGTGTAATTCTAGCAAATTTGAATTAGCATCAAATACCACTTATAATTTCTCAAAATGACTAAGGATAAACTTTTACCATCTCCAGAAAAAACAACAGGCTATCATCAGGAATTTTCTGCCGAATTAAGAGGACAATCCTGGTCAATCAATGACGAAGTTGGAATCGGTTTTATAGGAGCAATGCCTAGAAATGGTTATCTAAAACTGTTGACCGTCATAGATAGGATAGAAACTTGCCTAACAGGAGCCCAAAAAGAAGCCGCCAGAAAAAAGCCAAGATATCGGATACGCTATGTGGCGTTCAATCCGATACAAAGTAGCGCAAAAGCACTAGGAGAAAAATATACGCTCCGATATATTCCAGATAACACCCAAAAACAACTGACGTTCAGCGTAGAGTCATCAACAAGCCCAATTAAAGTTGAACCACTTCTCCCTTTTACTGATCTGAAAGCACATTTGATCTCTCGAAGCCAGAAATATTCTTAAGCATACTTAGACACCTCAAGAAACCTATTTTTCGAGCTTACTGAAAAAAAACAAGCTTTCTTATTTTACTGTTACCGATATAGCCAAATTTCGAGGTTTATCTGGATCAAGTCCCTTCTCAATCGCAATAAAATACGCTAAAAGTTGTGATATAACAATTTGAGAAATCATTGTCGCCTCGGCAAGATCTTCGACTTGCAAAAACTCATCAAAAACCTCGTTGTTTCTAGGCCCTACGCCAATAATATAACCACCTCGCGCCCTGATCTCCTGAGCATTTGAAGCTATCTCCAAAAAAGTTTCGTCATTTGGGGCAAAAACAATGCAAGGAGTACCTTTTTCAATGAGTGCAATGACTCCATGTTTCAACTCCCCTGCCGCAAATCCTTCTGCATGAATATAGCAAGATTCTTTAAGTTTCAAAGCAGCCTCTAGGGCAACTGGATAAGAAATACCTCGACCAATTATATAAACATGTTCTTTGCCCATCAAAAATCTTGCCACTTTTTTAATCTTTGTTATCTGCGAATTTTTTAAAAGACTGCTGACATCATCTGCTGCCCCTATAATTAGTTTTTGGCCCTCACTAGAGCGAGAAACAAGCGCATAACTAACGAGAATTAGGCTTGCCATCATTGCCGTTAAGCTTTTAGTAGCAACTACAGCTCTTTCAACTCCTACGTCAATAAGAAAATTAAAATCGGCTTCTCGCCAAAGAGTTGATCCATAAACATTTACAATTGCCGCTATTTTTGCGCCCTTTTTCCGAGCTCTAACAACGGGTTCAATTACATCAACAGACTCACCGCTTTGGGAAATAGGAACAATTAAACTTTCACTGTTGATAAAGTCTTCAAGATAATTAAATTCAGAACCAATGGAAAAATTAACATGTTTTTTAGCTAGTCTCGAGAATAAATAAGTTCCACAAAGTGCTGCATGAGAAGCCGAACCGCAAGCAACAAAGAATGTTCCATGGCAACTTTCCACAAGCTTGGCTAATTTCTGCGCATCGTTAGTTTTGGCAGCCAAGTTTTTTAAAACCCGAGGCTGTTCGTAAATTTCTTTAAGCATAAAATGTTTATATTTGCCCAGGGAAACATCTTCCACCTGCCAAGAAATATCTGTAATTTTCTCCTTAATCCTTTTGCCCGATTTGGCTTCATAAATTTCAACGCCTCGATGCCTAATCTTTATTATTTGTCCGTCCTCAACAAAAATCATTTTTTTCGTATGCGGCAAAATTGCTGCCGCATCTGATGCTATAAAAGTCTCATTCTTACCAAGCCCGATTACCAAGGGCGTACCGCTTTTGGCTGCAACCATTTGGCCATCGGAATTAACAAAAACAAAGGCATTAAGCCCGGCAACTTGCATAAAAGTTTTTCGGGTAGCTTCAAAAAAACTCATTTTTTTTGTTTTTTCTTCAACCTTGTGCAAGACAACTTCCGTGTCTGTTTGGGATTTAAACTGATGTTTTAAAAGAAGTGCTTTTTTGAGATTTTGGAAATTTTCAACAATGCCGTTGTGAACTAAGGCAATCTGACCAGAGCAATCTATATGTGGATGAGCGTTGGCAACTGTTACCCCGCCATGAGTTGCCCACCGCGTGTGGCCAAGAGCAATAGTCGATTGTCGATTTACCATGGACAATTGCGAGTCGCCGATTTTGCCAACATGCTTCTCAACAATCAATTTTTGACCTTTGATTTTTGACCTTTGATTTATCGCCGCTATTCCCCACGAATCATAGCCCCGATACTCGAGCCGCTTTAACCCCTCAAAAACAACTTTAGCCGCGTCACTGCGGCCTCCAACATATCCGAAGATCCCACACATATTGAGAGATTGTACTCTTTAGGAGTTTGTTATTTCAAGGGAGATTAAGCTGGAACTTCAGCAGCTTGAAGACTGGTTAAAGTTTCATTAACTGACATTTCCAATAATTCTAAATCCACAATACCGGAACCTGTCATTCCACCACCTGTAAGCGCAACAGGTCTAATTATTGTTCTATCCATCTCCCTCTTTACACGAATCAGACCTTCATCTTGCGAAAGCACTAAATGATAATGACGTTCTTGCCAAGGAACATGCTCTTCAATAAGTAGCCCTTTACTTCCGTAACCTGTCTGTTCTCTAAAACCTTCAGGTAATCTCCACTCAAAACCTGCATCATTGAGTCTTTTTATAAAGCCACGAACGAATTCAGCGCGCTCCTCCTCCTGCTTGGCAAATAATTTCTCTACTTCACTTCTTTCTCTAGCCATATTTACTTTTCGTAAGTAATAATTGTACTCCTTCAAGTCAAATTGTAAGAAAAATCTTATTCTTTCTTAGCAAATGAGGGGTTCCAGCCTTCAATTTTGGCGTCCGGAACCTTTTTGTAAGCGGGGTTTTTAACTAGAGTGGGCTGGCCGTTTTCTTCAACAATGTAATAAGCCATTCCTCGCATTCTCTTAATCGGTTCGTAATCGGCATGCCCTGGTAAACTTGAAGGGTCAACATCTTCAAAATTTACTGGGCTATCATCGGCAGTTGCAAAAAAAGTATTACCGATATTCACTCCCGCATGAGCCCAGCCTCTAGGCATATAAACTGCATTTCCACTCGCGACCTTAACAATTTTAATCTCATCTATTTCATCATCCAATGGCTTACCATCAGGACCAACAGCCCGTCTTTGCGCAATCGTTATCCCTTCGCCGTAAAGAATCCAATAAGTCTCATCTATATTACCAACATGGTAGTGGCCATAAGTTTTAATGTATTCCTGACCAACCCTGCCCGTTTCCCAGATCGTGATATTTCTCAAGTCCTTGCCACCACGAATCATATGGTAATGAACTTCAGGGCCAGAAGCACTCTCGTCCATGAGCACTTCTTTCATCATTTGTTGTGTCCGGGTGCCGTATCTTTTTGCGGAGTAATCGGTCATATTTTTCCTCGATTTCTCAATTCTCTTTCCTTGGCATCTTCATTTCTACCCGCTCTACTGTAATCATCCTCCAAGCGATAAGTGATACCCACCTCTGGCATAGAGACTTCGATTATTTCGCAATCTGTTATACCCTGCATTCTGTGTCTTTGCTTTGCATCTACACTATACCCCTTCCTTTTCTCCATTTCGACCTCTTCCAACTGACCACCGTCACCATCCCAAATTATCTTCGCGCGTCCACTCATTAAATACCAGCTTTCCGACTTCTTGTCATGATACTGCAGAGAAAACCGTTTTCCTTCGTTAATATGAAGAATTTTGCCCATATAAGGCATGCCATCAGGCACCCAGTGGATCTCCCATCCCCAAGGTTTTTCCACCCGTCTGGTGTAAGGTCGGTTATTAAATTTCTTGGTGGATCTCTTATTCACGAGGAGTTACTGCCCAAATCTTCTCTGTCTGTGGGCATATTCATCAATTGCCCGTTTAAGTTCAGCTAAAGAAAAATCGGGAAACATCAACTTTGAGAAAAAAAGTTCAGTGTATGCTGTTTGCCAGGGCATAATGCCGGAAGTTCGCATTTCACCTGAAGTCCTAATCAAAAGATCCGGATTGGGCAACCCAGTTGTCTGCAGATTTGATTCAATCACCTTCTCATTAACTTGAGCCGGCTTTATTCTTTTGGCGATAATTTTGCGAACCGCTGCCACGATCTCCTCACGCCCACCGTAATCAATACAGATGTTAAGAATATATTTTGTATTTTTAGCAGTCACTTTCTCCATTTTTTCCAAAATTTCCCTTAATGATTTAGGCACTCGATCGCGTCTTCCCAACCAGTGAAATCTGACACCCTCGCGCACAAGCTCTTGCATGTGCCTTTTAAAGAATTGGAGATAAATTTTCATTAAATATCCAACTTCTTTGTCTGGCCTCTGCCAATTTTCGGTCGAAAAACCCCACAACGTTAACATTTTGATACCCAGATTTCTTGATGCTTTAACAACTTTCAAAGCAGCCGCCAGCCCTTTTTTATGACCGACAATTGGCGCCAGCCCTCGCTTTTTCGCCCAACGGCGGTTGCCGTCGGGAATTATTACAACATGCTCGGGAATCTGTTTTTCTGAAGCTATCATTCTTTATTGATCGTAAAGTTAAGGATATCAAAAAAAGACGCCTGATTCAACTTTAGGGCATATATTTTCAACTCTCTCGCCCAATTACAAAGTCTGCACACTGAGCTAAAATATTTTGAAGTTTTCTATCTTTTGTAATTTTACCAATTGACTGTTTAGCTTGTTTAATTAATCTTAACATCTCACTTTGGCTCCAGTCTCTCGCACCACTCCTGTCTATTATCGCCCGAACGCGCTCCAAGTCGCTCGTGCCTGATTTTTCATTCCCCCAAATTCTTAAAAGATCGTGTTTGTCACGGCCTTTAGCAAGCTCCCGGGTTTTATAAAAAAGTATCGTATTTTTGCCATCAACCATATCAGAAAGCGTCGATTTGCCCAGAGTTTTCTCATCACCAAAAACTCCAAGAGTATCGTCTTTTAGCTGGAAAGCCATACCACAAGACAAGCCATATTCCTCTAGTACCTGGAATTGTTTGTCACCAACTCCTGTTAAAATTGCCCCTATTTTTAGAGGCCCGACAAAGCTGTACTGGGCAGTTTTAAGCTGGGCAACCTGCCAAACTTCACTGGAACCGGCTCTTTGCCCAGAGTAATCGACATCCAAAACCTCCCCGTAAGCTGTCTCCAAAATGACACTAGTCAACACACGAAGGCAAGCAGATTTTAATTTCTCGCTGAAATCTACACTGTTAATTAATTCAACAGCCTCCAAAAATGCCATGTCCCCTGCGACAATTGCCTGGCTTAAACCATAATGGGCATCTCGGCCCTTCTCGAACCTTTTATGCATAGTTTGCTCACCTCTTCTGGTATTCGACCTATCGATAATATCGTCATGAATTAAAAGAAAACTGTGGATAAGCTCGACTGCCAAACAAATGGGCAAAATCCTATTTACGTCATTTCCGCCAGCGATCTTATAACCAAGATAGACCAAAAAGGGCCGCATCGCCTTGCCACCCGAGCTAAAATCTTCTATCTCTCTATAAAACCTGGAAACTAAAGCTGGGTATTTTTTAACTAACTTTTGTTTTCTTTTAAAAAACTGCTTTGCATACCTAGAAAACTCTCTCGAAAACGTCTCAAGTTCAACCAAAAACTCGCTTGGTTTATTTCTTTTAAAAATCTTTACAGTTTCTCTTGCCCAAGGCGTATAAAGGGAAGGATTTTTAGAAACATCTTGGATAAAATCATAGTATCTAACCCATTTTGTTCCATAAACCTCCTTTGCATTCTCCTTAAATTTGCCACCATATTGCCCCGTTAATATTGCACAATATTCGTTCTCGCAATACTTGCCATCTTTAGCAAAATAATTAAAAGCCCCAACCTTGTTAACACCTACATGTCTTATCCCCATCTCTTTTTTGAGAGCTCTATCTGAAGCTAGCTGATAACTCTCTGCTTTACCATTAATTTGCAAAGGGTGAGAGACAGCCGTCAAATCCCAAAACCCATCAAAAAGCCTGTGTTTCCTTTTCTGCAAAAGCACTTGGTCTTTATCGTTAAATAGAAGTGTTACAAACGCCCTATGTCTTTTTCCTTTACCGGTGTGCGCCTCTTCTAAAGACCCATAACCCAATTTTTTATCCCAATTGTCAACCAAAATTACTTTACTCATTATTTTTGAGGAACTGGCCAGTTACGATATCTAAGTTCAAGTAGAGGCATAATTTTAGTCCCAGGTATTGGAAATTCTGTTCTTTTTTCTTTTACGACCGGGTCTTGGTAATATAATTCGACTCCGCGACTACTAACTGCATCAACAACACCATCTAGGTCTTCGTCCTCACAAGAGGCACTACCTGTAATTGCTAAATGTTCAATTCCCGAACCAGATCTAAACTGTCCCCAATCAATTTCTCTCGCGTCATTGACAATCAAACCCGGTTTTCCAAGATCCCATGCAACCTTGGCTAGATTCCTAGTGTTATTGCTTATATCTCCTGAGCCAACAACCAATAAAGCGTCAGCTCCTTCCTGTGTCAGTGCAATCTCAGCTGCTTTTTGTCTATTGTCGGTAGCATAACAACCACCTCTTTTGTCATTTACATCTATTATGGGTATTAAGTCTATAGCTCTTTGCCTTGCCTCTCTAATGTCTTTTATGGACTGTGTTGTCTGGTTCGCCATCACGTGTTCTCGACTTGGATCGTAATTAGAACTCCTAACGTACTGATCTATATCTTCAGCTTTTTCAATAATTCTAATCGAGTCCTTGGGAGCGCGAGAAAGAGTTCCGCGAGGCTCAGGATGGCCACTTTTAGCAAAAAGCAGAACCATCTTCCCCTTACCGACGGCTTCTTCAACCTCGTCCCACTCGTTAACTACAAGTGTACAAACAGTAGGAAATATTAAACAGCCTTTTGCCTCTAGAATCTCGATGTCGCGCTCGGTGTGACCGTGCGCGGGAGGCAAAAATAAAGAATTATTGGGAACTAAATGATGTGGCCAGTCCCCGTCCTCTGTTCTTTCAGAAATAACTACTAGTCCTAAGCTCTGATGCCTGCGGTTAATGTTATGATTGTGAACGATTGGATTAAATGCGTAAACGGGTTCCCTCCCGGCAACTTTGCTAAGAAGAAGCTCTGTAAAATTGACAGCAGCAACTACACCTCCGCACATCGCGGTCGGTTGTAACTTTGTCACTTTCCTCAAGCTAGTCTCCTGGTTCTCTGGCGAATCTGGACGTTCAGAACTCATTTGAACCTCAAATTATACCTTATTTAGTCGTGAATTGAAAAATCCTTAAAGTCCTCTGTCCCTTTTTGTACTTCGGCTTCTACTTCTTTTACTTTGGCAAATGGCGGGCCTTTTTTGCACCAGGCGATAAACTTTTTGATTTTATCGCGCGGCCCTTGGGCCATTATTTCAACAGAACCATCATCGCTATTCTTAACCCAACCAACAATTTCTAAATTTTCCGCTTCCAATTTTGCTGATCGACGGAAAAACACACCTTGGACCTCTCCATAGATTTTCAGATTAACTCTAACCATAAATATTTACCAAGATCCACGTGCATCTCATCCATAAACTCTACGCCCTCAACTTCAAGTCTTCGCCTTTGTTCACCTTTTCCATCAAACGCAAAGTTTGGCGCTAACCTTCCATTTCTATCAACCACTCTGTGACAAGGAACCTGCAAGTCTTGATTTTGATGGAGCATCCAGCCTACAACTCTCACATTAACATTCAATTTCCTAGCAATTTCGCCGTACGTCGCTACTTTCCCTTCGGGAATTTTTTTAACAATATCGTAAATCTTATCTTTAATGCTCGCTATTGAAAAAACCGTTAATTTTATTTTTAGATCTGCCAAGAAAAATTAGTATAATGTCATAAATTAACTTAATTCTGGTTCTAAAATAGTAAACTAATAGAGTCAAAAATCCAATCCAAACAAGTAATGAGCCTCTCTCAAACCATTTTGTAATTAGCTCTCTATTGCCTCCCACCAGGTAGCCACCGACTATCCAAGCGGCAGTCCAGACTAATGCAGAAGCCGCGGAAACAACGGCAAACTTCAAGTAGTTGAATCTAACTACCCCAGAAGCTAACGCCACCCACGCGCGGCTCCAACCGGAAAAACGCCCGACAAAGATCGCCCAAACTCCATGTTTTTTTAGAAACGGTTCTACCGTCCTAATGCCCATAGCAAATAGAGGTTTTTTTCCCAAGATCTTACCGGCATTCAGACCTAAAAAGTAATCGAGATTGTCACCCAAAAAGGAACCTAAAGTTGCCAGCGATACAATTAGCCAAAGACTTTCACCGGTTGTTCTAGCAACAAATCCTGAAAGAAAAATTAAAGTAACTCCAGGGAAAATAAAGCCTAGAATCACTGAATTTTCCAAAAAAGCGCCAACCGGCACGATAATAATTCCCCAGGTTTTAATTAAGTTTTCAACAAATGAGAGAATCTGCGCTGCAGAAGGCATGATTAATATAAAGAATACACCGCGTGTGGCGCCAGAACCCGCGCTATTAGTTAAATCTATTCATAGTCGCTTCAATCCCACTGGTAAGATACGCTTTTATAGCCTCGATGCTCGTTGAGATTATATCCTCAAGCTGTTTCTGCTCTTCCATTGTAAAATCGCTAAGTACATATTTTTCTGCATCGCTCTTTTTTTTATCGTCCGAAGCTTCACGCGAAGGACGACCAATCCCAATTCTCAACCTCCCAAACTCAACCCCACCAAGACTTTCAACTATTGAATCAATTCCCCGGTGACCTGCCGAAATGCTATCAAAAGAAAGCCGTATTTTGCCAAACGGTAAATCCAAGTCGTCGTGAATAACTAAAATATCTTTCTTGCTAATCTTAAAGAAATTGGCAACAGCGGCAACAGAAACACCGGATTTATTCATAAAAGTTGTTGGCTTTATAAGCACGTAATCAG
>OBEQ012768312.1_pt1 | contig 10523 bp, 3 predicted proteins | sample 1670901 | NCBI WGS metagenome assembly OBEQ01 (sample SAMEA104232315, study PRJEB22302) | groundwater metagenome | biome: forest; feature: aquifer; material: groundwater | place: USA | collected 2011-08-07 | depth 5.4 m | reverse complement strand
GCGGCCCATGGCCGCGGCGGTCTTCAGGTCCGGCTCCCCTAATGGAGGCTTCTTCGAGACGGCCTGGGCCAGCCATACGCCGATCGAGTCCACCAGCGTCTCGTCGGGGGCATTCGCCAGGCCCGCGAACGACGGGGTCGCGACCTTCACCCTCGACCAATCGACCAACGAGGCGTACGTCGCCGACGGTTACTTCAACCGTCGCGTGGCCGTCGTCGACGTAGACACCGGGAAGATCAAGCGGTACTGGGGCGCGTACGGCAATAAACCCGACGATACCGATACCGGCAGGTACAACCCCGACGCGCCCCTCCTGCAGCAATTCCGCAATCCCGTTCACTGCGCCGCTTTTTCCTCCGTCGCGCGGATGGTGTACGTCTGCGATCGTGTCAGCGATCGGATCCAGGTGTTCACCGCGGAAGGCAAGTTCGTCAAGGAGAAGCTCATCATGCCCAAGACGTTGGGCACCGGGTCGACATGGGAGATTGCCTTCTCGAGGGATCCGCAGCAAAAGTACCTGTTCCTCACGGACGGTGCCAATATGAAGGTGTGGATCCTCGATCGTGAGTCGCTCGACGTCCTGTCGAGCTTCGGCACCGGCGGAAAGCAACCCGGCCAGTTCTACGCCGTGCACAGCATCGCGTTGGACTCGAAGAGCAACATCTACACGACCGAGACATTCGACGGCAGACGTTTGCAGCGGTTCGTGTACAAGGGTCTTCAGTCCATCGTGAAAGGCACAGATCAGGGCACGGTCTGGCCGAAGTCCAGGTCCACCCAGTAGTTCCGCCCGGCTACTCAGGCCGGTCCGGTCGCATTTCTGCACCGGACCGGTCCTCTTGCTCTTCTCCTCGCCGACTCTTCCCTGCAGATTCTGGCGGCGACGGTCAGAAGGTCAACGAGAACCCAATCCGCGCCACGCGCGGCCCGAGAATCGAGCTGATCGCGTTCGCGTTCACCGCGTTCTGGTTCAGTCGCTGCGCCAGAACCGTGTTCCCGTTGAACAGGTTGAAGATGTCCAGCGCGGCCTGCAACTTCTTGCCACCAAACGTGAACATCTTGTCCACCCGGAAATCCATCGTTTTCAGCGCCGGCAGCCGGTTGTCGCCGAGCGGATCCAGCAACACCGCGATGGCGCCCGCCGAGTTGGGTCGCGAGGCAATGTTGATCGCCTGCAGCCACGGATAGCCCTGGCGCGTGTCGAGGGCCCCGGCCACACCGATGCCGTACCACGGCAGCCGGTACGATCCGTTGACCCGGGCGATCCACCTCGCGTTGGGGAAGACATTGGAGAGCGTGGCCGCGGTCGATTCAGGCGCGTACTGCGCGCCGTTGTACTTGTCATTGTTGGTCGGATCGCCGCTGTTGAACGTGGCGTTGGCCAGGATCGCCTGATACGCATTCGGCGAGGTATAGAACACCGGGGCATCGTTGTAGGCGAAGCTGCCGGTCATTGCCCAGTTGTGCGCCATCCGCTTGCGGAATTCGGCCACGAGGCCCTGATACTTCCGATAAAAATCCTGTTGATTCGTGTACAGGAACGGCGCTGGCACTGAGATGTTGGGCACGTAATAGGTCACGGTGTCACACCGCGCGCCCGTCGGGCACGCGCCAGCCGGCGGCGTGAACGTCACCGGGGAATAGTTCGCCGAGCTGATCCCGATTTTCTGCTGCCAAATTTGGTTGGTGTACTTCCGCCAGACGTAGCTGACGTTCATCCCAAAGTCGGGCAGCAGCTCCCGGCTGAAGCCGACCACGACCTCGCCGGTCCGGGGATCCCTGATGTTCGGGTCGACTTTGTTCGAGCTCACCGTCTGGGTCGGGTCGGCCGGATTGTATCCGCCACCAAAGGACCGGATCGTGGCGGTGTTGATCTCGTTCGCCTGCACGACTTTGTCGCCAGTGAGGTCGGTCCACGGGAACTCGAGGAACGCCTGGCCGACCGTGCTATACGTCGTCGACAGCTGACCCAGTTGCCGCTGGTCGTAGTACTGGCTGTAGGCCGCGTTCACCGCGGTCTTGCCGTCGCCAGTGAGATCGTAGGTCACGGCCACGCGCGGCGCAAAGTTGTTCCAGACCACCCCACTGTCGGCCCCCGGGAAGTCGACGGCCGGCAGGAAGTTGAACACCGTGCCGTTCTGCGTCACCTGTCCCTGGAACGGAGACGCGTCCAGATGCGAAGGGTCCGTTCGGTCGTTCTGGCGATCCCACCGGATGCCCATGTTCACGGTGACGCGGTTGTGCGTGTAGCTATCCGAGAGGTAGACAGACTGCTGGAACAAGTACCTCGTGGTGTGGCTGTTCCGATAGATCTGGGCGCTGAACGGGACGCTGAATGCCGGCTGAGTGATCGGGCTGTTGAAGCGCGCCTGGGCGCTCCCGCCCATGAACGCTGTCGTGGCCGTCCGATAATGGAGGTATTTGAAGCCGGCCTTCAGGGAATGGTCGCCGCCCCACTTCCCAGGGAGGAAGTAGTTGTTCAGCGCCTCGAACGTCTCGTACGGCGAATCCGTCGTGGCGCCATTGAACGACCGGGCAAAGGCGCCGGAGCTGACCTCAAACATCGGTTGGACGTCTTTCAGCCTGTCCTCTTGCAACCTCTGGTCTTGAAGCTTGGCGAAATGTCCGTACGAAACATCGAGCAACCACCGGTCGCTGAAGGTGTGCTGATCAGCGAACTTCCAAAAGGACGGCCACCCCGAGTTCCAGAAGGGCGCCCCGTACTGGCTGCCGACCAGCGGAACCTGTTGCTGGGTCGATTCGTGCGGATGCAGGTCGTCGGCTAAGCGGTCGTACTCAAATTTGGCGTCGAAGCCGTTGCGGAACGTGAACTGGTTGCCCTTGAAGAGACGCACCGCGATCTTCTCGTTCACGTGTTTCTGGTTGGCGTTGTCGGCTTGCAGGCACTCGGTCGCCCGACTGATCGGAAACGCCAGCGGGTTGGCGGCGACCGGCGCGCAGTCGCCGGTCTTCTGGTAGAAGTTCACGATGCCACGGGCGGTCTTGGTCTGGGTGTAACTGCCCCAGAACCAGGCGCGGCCCCTCTTGATCGGTCCGCCCAGCTCGCCCCCGTAGTCCTGGAGGTTCTTCACCGGATTTCCAGACGTGGCGCCCTGCAGCCTCATCGCGTCGGTCACGTTTTGGGACTCCAACCGTTCATCGGTCACGAAGGCACTCAACCGTCCTGCGAACCTGTCGCCGCCGCTCTTGGTGACGATGTTGACGTTTGCGCCAGGGGTCTGCACGCTCACGTCGCCCGCCCCCATCGAGACCTGCATCTCCTGGAACGAGTTGACGTCGAAGTAGTACGGCGCCCCGTTACCCGAGTCGGTGATGTCGAGGCCGTCAATGAACCACTTGGTTTGAATAAAGGACGCGCCGCGGGCCATGAAGTTCGACTGCTGGCCCGCCGTGGTGCCCCCGGTGTTCTGGCGGTCGATCGCGACCCCAGGCGCCTGCTCCATCACGTGGAACATGTCGCGTGCCGTGGGAATGGCCTGCAACGTCTCCGCGTCGAAGTGCGAACCGATCGCCGCGGTCCGCAGGTCGACGACCGGGCTCGAGCCAATCACCTCCACTGTTTCCCCAACGCCCGCGATGCCGAGCTCGGCGTTGATCTGCGCGGTGAACCCAACCTCGAGCCGAATCTGCTCGTGCACGAACGTGCGGAATCCGGCGAGCTCGAACTTCACCGAATACGTGCTGACCTTGAGACTCGGGAACTCGTAGCTGCCCGTTTCGCTCGTCACCGCCACGACCGGCTGAAGGAGCACCGGACCGGAAAGCGTCACCGTCACGCCCGGTAGCACTGCGCCCGTGCCATCGGTGACTTTGCCTAAAATTTGCCCCGAGGTCTGAGCATCAGCCACGCCATACGATACCCACACTAGCGCGAGCAGCTGAATAAGGCGTCGCATGGTTTCGACCTCCTGACTACATGAATGACCGCGTGTGGATCTTCACCGCTTCGCTTCTCAGGCGGCGGTGAACGGGATCTAATGCTGCAGATCCCGCCCGCGGACGTCCGTCCTCAGAACTCGACCTGGACGCCGACCTTCACGATGCGGCCGGGCAGAATGTACTGCGGTTGTTGCCAGGCCGCCGTCGTATACGCGTTGTTCTGCAGGATGATGGCGTTGCCATTCAGCGCATTGAAGAGGTCAAGCGTTCCCTTGATGCGGGTGCGACCGGTGGCGAAGGTCTTGGACAGCCGACCGTCGATCTGGAACAGACGTTCGCCGAACATCGTGCCCGGTTGAACCAGGTCCACGGTCACGCGGGAATTGGGATTCCGACCAAGCGACGGGGAGATCGACGCATTGGGCACCTGCCAGGTCGCCGTGATTTGCGGCCCCGGGCTCGAATTCAGCGTCCCACTGGCTTGGAAACCCATCGGCAGCCCAACAGTCGCGAGGAACTTGACCTGCGTCCGCCACGGCATCTTGTTGTCGCAGAACCGCAGCCCTCCCAGCAGAGGAGCCCCGGCAGTGACCGCCGATGTCGCAGGCGTCAGCGGGGAGTCGATCACAAAGCACGTGTTGGTACTGTTCACAAGCGCGTTTCCCGTGTTCACGGCGGTCCCGGAGTTCAGGCCTCCCGACACCACCACGCCGTGCGGAAGCCGCGCGTTCATGGTGAGGTCGATCCCCTTATAGATCTCGGTCGGGTTCACTCCGGCCTTGCTCGCCGCCTCAACTAGGTTGTTGGTCGAGCCGAACAACGCGGGTTTGATGTCGTAGAGTTCGCAGATCTGATAGCCGCCGCCGCTGGGCAGCCGCGCATCCACGGGCGCGGTGATGCAGTACGGATCGTAGTCGGCTGGGGTCACGTTCAAATTGTTCGTGACGCTGAAGTTGCCGAACGTACGGCGGAAAAACGTGGCGTTCACGGATAGTCCGGACATGAGCTGCTGCTGGACGCCCGCGGTCGTCTCCCAGTTGTACGGTCGAACGCCCCACCCCTGCCGGACCGAGTCGTCATAGCGCGTCGTGATGACACTCGCGCCGAAATTCGAATTCGAGAGCGGTTTCAGTTCGCTCTCCTGAGGGATGAAGTCGCCGTTCGTGTCGGACCACGCGCGCGTGGCGCTCGCGACCGAGGTACTCGAGGGTTCGTTCAACACGGCGAAGTCGACTTTGTCGGCGAGCACATACCGGTTCAGGGTCACCTTGATCGCCGTCTTGCCGGTGCCGAACACATCGTAGGCTACGCCCACGCGCGGCGAGACATCCTTCCAGTTCGGGACATCCGACAGCGCGGGGAAGTCCCGCGCGGGCACGAACGGACCGGCATCCAGGTGCACGCCAGGGATGCTGGCATTGAGGGCATCGTATCGGACGCCGGCGTTGATCGTCAGACGCTTGAAGGTCCACTGATCCTGAACGTACATCCCCGTCGCCGCGTTCAGGTGTTCCTCCGTCTTTCGCGGCGTGTTGAAGACCGTGATTTGGTTCGCCACGCCGCTCAACAACTGGAGCGTCATGCCGCCATTCACCACTGTTTGCCCCCACTTCAATCCATTCATCACGTCGACGCCGGCCTTGAAGGCATGGGCGCCCGTGACATACGAGGCAGCGAACCTGAAGTGGCGCTGATACTGTTGGTTTTCGCTGTAACTGGGGGCGGCGCGGTACGTCAGGGACTTCCCCGTGTCTGTGACAGAAAGAAGGTCCGGCGTGATCCCCGGCTGGGGCGCGTTCCAAAACCCGGAGCGATGGATCAACGCGCCGGCCTCGAGGAGGATCCGGGAGGTGACCGTCGACCTATAGGTGATCGTCGTCGTATTGTTGAGTCTGTTGATTCTGTCAACGGTCGCTTCGGGCGCTACGGTCGCAGAGGCATTTCTGTGGCATTGGCAGAAGGGGTTGTAGGCGTAATAGAAACTGAACTTGTTTTTCTGCGACTGCTGCCACGTTAATCGGAGTCCCCCTTCATGCATCCAGTTGTCGTCCTGAGCTGGCCTGCTCGGGTCTGCGGTGTACGTGAAGGCTAAGGGGGTCGCGTTATGGAACCCGCCTGCGACGCGTTCCTTCTGGACGTTGTACCGATAGGAGGTGAAGAACCACAGCTTGTCCTGTTTGATCGGGCCGCCGATCGAGGGATTCACCTCCGCGAGTAAATCCTGGCCGTTCACCGCCGTCAGACCCCGGCTGATCAGATCGGGGGTCAAATTACTGCTCTGCAAGCCTTGGCTCGCATACGTGCCGAGGAACGATCCCTGGAAACGGTTGCCGCCCTCCTTGGGAATCATGTTGACGTATACGTTGCCGTACGGGTTTTCGGCCGAGAACCCGGACACCTCATAGCTGAGCTCCTGGATCTCGCCTGGGTTGAGGGCGTAATGGCTGCTCGACCCACCCTGATCGAGCTGCTGGAACGACAGGCCCCCGATCGTCTGCAAATTGTCATTCGCGCGAGCGCCATGGGCCGTCACCTTCCCTCGTTCGCCCGTCGAGCCGCCGACATCATTGCCGTTCGATTTGCTGGTGCTTATCTGCGAGAGGCCAGGAATGATCTGGGCAAGCCCCTCGAAATTCCTCGCCGTCGGAAGATCATCGATGAGCTGGCGCGACATGACCTTTTGGTCGATGACGTTATGGGTGTCCACGATCGGGCTGTCTCCAGAAACCGTGATGGTCTCTTCCAGAGATCCCACGCTTAGTTCGGTGTTCACCGTCGCGGTGAACGCCGCCGTCAATTCGACGCCCTCGCGCCTGACCGTGGAGAACCCGGGGAGCGTGAAGGTGACGTCGTAGGCACCGGGTCGCAAATCAACGATCTTGTACTGGCCCTGGCCGTCTGTGATCACGCTCCGGACCTTTTCGATCAGGGCGGGGCTCGCAGCTTCGACCGTGACGCCGGGGAGTACCGCGCCCGTGGTGTCTTTCACCACCCCCGCGATGCCGGTGATCTGCGCCGACGCGGCCGCCGGGATGAGCAACAGGCTCAGAAGAGTCGCCGCACTCAGGCTCGCGAACGTCCTCTTTCGTTCCATAAATTGCTCCCCTGAACGGCCGTCGGCGGCGAGGTGATTCATGAGCGTCAGGCGGGGCACCATCCTATACCCATGCGTGCTGGGCGCGGGAGTTTTTTGCCGGAGGTGAAATAAGCTGAAACAAATTAGCTGTAGACGCAGGCGCGAGGCGCATTCTAGAGTCGTGCTGGGTCGCCAGCGCGATGACGCCAAGGCGCAGCTGTTTGAAACGGTGATCATTCCCACGAACACCTGGGATCGGCAAGGCGGTACGCCGCCGCCAACACCATGGATGCGACAGGAGGGTGCAATGGTACGGAAACGCTCGATGCGTGTCGGCTTGGTTGCGTCGACTATCCTGCTTTTGATGCCGGCTGTGATGTTCGCCCAGGGCATCGCTGGCGCGGTGAAGGACACGTCGGGGGCAGTGTTGCCCGGTGTAACGGTGGAAGCATCGAGTCCGGTCCTCATCGAAGGGGTTCGTACCGTGGTCACAGACTCCGAGGGCGAGTACAAGATCGTCTCGCTCAAGCCCGGCACCTTTGTGGTCACATTCACGCTGGCAGGGTTCAGTACGGTCAAGCGCGAGGGGATCGTGCTGACAACGGGTTTTACCGCCACTGTGAACGGCGAGATGCCCGTCGGAGCTCTCCAGGAGACGGTAACCGTCACGTCCCAGGCGCCCATCGTGGACACTCATAGCGTGCGCGAGACATCAATTCTGACCGCCAGCAACATTGAGGCCCTTCCCACCGGAAGGACGACCACGGGCCTCGCCCAGCTCATTCCGGGCATCTCCGTCGTGGAAAGCGGGCTGAAGTTCCAGGATGTCGGTGGATTGGCTGGAGAAGGCAACAGCTTCGTGATTCATGGCAGCCGGTTCAACGAAGGGGCATGGTTGGTCAACGGGATGCCGTATAGCAACCTCTCGAGAGCGAATAGCGGCATCATGAGGCCGGATGTCGGCGTGGTTCAGGAATTCGCGCTCGAGACGTCTGCCATCTCGGCCGAATATCGAGAAGGCGGCGTCGCGATGAACCTGGTGGGCAAAGAGGGCGGCAACAAGTTCACCGGGTCCTTCTTCCTCAGCTATGCCAACAACAAGATGCAGGGGAGCAATTTCGACGACGCGCTGCGAGCGCGTGGCGTGGCGGCGGTCAACGGCCTGGACAAGAACTACGATACGAATCTGACCGTAGGGGGCCCGATCAAACAGAACCGGCTGTGGTACTTCGCCTCCTATCGATATTGGGGGACAGATACCCGGCTCGCCGGGATCTTCGACGATTCGAATCGGAACGACTTCCTGTATACGCCCGACCTGAGCAGGCAGTCTGTCGACGTGGAACGGGTCAAGAATGCAGGCGCGCGCGTGACGTGGCAGGCCACGCCGAAAAACAAGCTCCAAGTGTACATGCAGCAGCAGCCTCGCGTCGGCTTCACGGGCGTCCTAGCCTTGATGCCAGAGGCCCAGATAGTTCGAGATAGTCTCGGCAACGGCAACATTTATGATCAAGTCCTTTGGTCCGCGCCGGTCACGAACAAGCTGCTGTTTGAAGCGGGCGCCTCGTACTTCTTGGAGCGCACCAATTCGCACGCCATAAACGGGCTGCTGACGAGCAGTCCCAGCTACGGCTACAACATCACGGACTCGGGCTACGGTTACACATACAACTTCCCCGCAACCAACGGCCCCGGGCGCTCGGCGATGCATGCCTATAAAGGCACCCTGTCCTACGTCACAGGCTCCCACGCGTTCAAGGCCGGCGTCACGATGGAACACGGCACGTCGGGGCCGGGCACGACGATCATCCCGCGCGATATGACCCTGACGTTCCTGAATGGCGTGCCGAACCGGATCACGCTGCAAGTCCAGCCGCGATTCACAGAAACCAAACTGAATGCGATGATGGGAGTCTACGCGACCGATCAGTGGACCCAAAAGCGGTTGACGCTCAACCTCGGCCTTCGGTTCGATTACAACAACGGCAGCGTTCCGGCACAGGATCAGCCGGCCGGCCGGTTCCTCGCCGCGCGGCACTTTGACGAAGTGACGAACGTGCCGAACTGGAAGGATCTCGGGCCGCGGATAGGCGTCGCCTACGACCTGTTTGGCAACGGCAGGACGGCGGTGAAGGCGTCGCTCAGCCGGTATGTCGGAGGCGGGAATCTGGTGGCGACCGCCAACGCGAGCAATCCGGTGGCCACGACGGTGAACAACGCCAACCGGAACTGGACGGACCTCAACGGGAATTTCATCCCGGAATGCGATTTCCTGAACCCCGTCGCCAATGGCGAATGCACGGCCCTCGGCAACCTCAACTTTGGGAAGAACATCATCACCACGACCCTTGACCCGGCGATCACGCAGGGCTTCGGCGTGCGGCCGTACAACTGGGAAACCTCGGCGTCCGTCCAGCACCAGCTCGTGCCGCGCGTCGGCATCAACGTGGGCTACTATCACCGCTGGTATGGCAACTTCACGGTGACCGACAATATCCTGGTGAGCCCATCCGACTACGATCCGTACTGCATCACGACGCCCGTCGATGCGCGTCTACCCGGCGGCGCCGGCCAAAAGCTCTGCGGGTACTACGAGATCAACCCGTTGAAATTCAATCAGTCCTTCAATAATGTCACCGCTGCCAGCAAGTTCGGGAAGCAGGAAGATGTCTTCGACGGCGTGGATGTCTCCGTCAACACCCGTCTCGGGCAGGGCATGTTCCTGCAGGGCGGGTTCAGCACCGGGCGCCAGAGAACGAATAACTGTTTTACGGTCGATTCGCCCCAGGCCACGCTCACCACACCCGGGAGCGGGCCGCTGGGGATCTGCGATGTCCGCCCGCCGTTTCAGACCCAAGCGAAGATGCTGGCTACGTTCAGGCTGCCCTGGGACGTCCAACTCAGCGGGACGTTTCAGACGTCCGCGGGGGCCCTTATTACGGCGACGTACCAGGTGCGCGCGGCCGACACGACGTTGGGCCGCAACTTCTCGAGTGGTGGGGCCACCGCCACCGTCCCGGTGGAGATCGTCGCGCCCGGCACGCTGTACGGTCCGCGCGTCTATCAAGTAGACGCGCGCGTGTCCAAGGTCATCCCCGCTGGGCGACTGCGCATCCAGGCGAACTTCGACCTGTTCAATATCCTCAACGCGAATCCCGTCCTCCAACAGAACAACGTGTATGGCACGAATGGCTCGACCTGGCTGCAACCCCAAAACGTCATGTCCGCACGCTTGGCCAAGGTCGGTGTGCAGGTGAACTTCTGAGGGAACGCGTCTGGCACATCGGCCAAGGCATCAGCGCATTGTGCCTCGCCTCACCAGGCCCACGCGTACGCGTCGTTGCGAGGATCGGCGCCCGCGTTCAGGACGCCGCTTTTCGGATCGATCATGATCACGGCCATTTCGCTCAACGACCACGGGCCCGCGACCCTCAGCTTGTGTCCCTTCGCGATGAGCGCCTGCTGAACCTTCTGGGAAATGCGCGACTCGACCGAAAGGTCCCCCGGATACATCGTGTGCGGGAAGGGCGATGCCGGGAAACTGCGC
>OBEQ011608014.1_pt1 | contig 10524 bp, 18 predicted proteins | sample 1670901 | NCBI WGS metagenome assembly OBEQ01 (sample SAMEA104232315, study PRJEB22302) | groundwater metagenome | biome: forest; feature: aquifer; material: groundwater | place: USA | collected 2011-08-07 | depth 5.4 m | reverse complement strand
AGAACTTTCTTAGGCCGCCAAAAAAACCTTTCTTCTCGTCCTGTTTTTCCGGAGATTCCGGCTCTTTCTTCTTCTGCGGCGGGGCCGGTTTCTGCTCGGCGGTTTTCTTCGGCTCCTGTTTCTCGCTGGGCTGCCTCTTCGGCGCCTCCGGCCGCTCTTCCTTCTTCGTCTTCGGCTTCTTCTCCTCGGTCACACGAGGAGCAAGCTCCGTCAACTCGATCACGGCCAACGATGCGCCGTCGCCCGGCCGGAAACGGGTCCGCAGGATGCGTGTGTAACCGCCGCTTCTCGAAGAAAAACGGGGAGCGACATCGGTGAAAAGCCGATGCACCAAGCGGGAATCGTCCAGCAGACTGATCGCGTGGCGCCGGGAGGCGAGCGACTGGCTCTTTCCCAGCGTGATCAGCCGCTCCACGAGCCGCTGCGTCTCCTTGGCCCTGGCGACCGTCGTTTCGATCCGCTCGTGCGTGATCAGCGCCTGGGCGAGAGACCGCACCGTCGCTTTGCGCAAGCTTCTCGAGCGGCTCAGGTTCCGGGTGTACACTGCGTGCGGCATGGTTGTCCTCTCTCTCGATTCCCTTTAGACCACGCTGATCTGCTCTAACGTCTTGCGGTCCAACTTCAGCCCGAGACCCAATCCCATCTTCTTCAAAATCTCCTGGATTTCGGAGAGGGATTTCTTCCCGAAGTTCCGGAACTTCAGCATCTCCCCCTCGTTTCTCACGACGAGGTCGGCGATCGTCTTGATCTTGGCCTCGCGCAGGCAGTTGGCCGCCCGCACCGAAAGCTCCAGCTCCGTCACAGGCAGCCGGAGTTTCTCGACCATGTCCGGGGGGAGGGACTCCTCCTCTTCAGAAACCTCTTCCGAAGGCAGCTCACCGAACGAGGTGAACACCTCGAGATGCTTCTGGAAAATATGGGCGCTCATCAGCAGCGCCTCCTTCGGATTGATCGCCCCGTTCGTCGTGATCTCCAGAATCAACCGCTCGTAGTCGGTCATCTGGCCCACGCGCGTGTTCTCCACGAGGAAGTTCACCTTCCGCACCGGGCCGAAAATCGAATCCACCGCGATCACACCGATCGGCTGGGATTCCTTCCGGTTCCGCTCGGCCGGAACATAGCCGCGGCCGATGCCGATCTCCATCTCCAGAGAAACCTTGCCTGACTTGGTGACCGTGGCGATGTGCAGGTCCGGGTTGAGGATCTCCACCGTTTCATCCGTCACGATGTTGGCCGCCTTGATCTCGCCCTTCTTCTCGGTCGAGATGATCAGCGTCTTCGGCGAACGGGTATGGGAACGGATCACGAGGCGCTTGACGTTCATCAGGATCTGGGGAACATCCTCCATCACACCGGGCACCGCGGAAAATTCGTGCTGGACCCCGTCAAACCTCACGGAAGTCACCGCCGCCCCCTCCAACGAAGAGAGGAGCACGCGGCGAAGCGAGTTGCCAATCGTCGTGCCATAACCCCGCTCAAAGGGTTCCGCAACAAACCGACCGAACGTCGGAGTGTACGACGCGTCGTCGCACTCCACTTTCGACGGCATCTCAAAATCTCTCCATGCAACGCCCATTCGAACCTCCTTATCTGCCCGCTAACGGATTCTTAAATAGCGAAAGATGAGACCGGAACCCGGACTCTATTTCGAATACAACTCGACGATCAACTGCTCCTGGATCGGGAACTGCACATCCGCCCGGGCGGGAACGCCCACCACGGTGCCGGCCGGATCCTCAGGGTGCCGATCCAGCCATGCCGGCAGCGGCCTATCCTTCGTCAATTCCCGCGTTTCTTTCACCGCTTTGAGAAAATCTCCCGAGCCCGTGATCCGGATCGTCTGACCCGGCCGGACCGAAAAAGATGGGATGTTCACACGGCTGTCGGCCACTTTCACATGGCCATGAAGAACAAACTGCCGCGCCTGCGCGCGCGACGTCGCGAAGCCGAGCCGGAAGATCACGTTGTCCAAGCGGCGCTCCAACAGCTCGAGTAATTTCACGCCGGTGACCCCCTTCGCGCGGGACGCATGATCGAACGTGACGCGGAACTGCCTCTCCATGAGACCGTAAATCTTCTTCACCTTCTGTTTTTCGCGGAGCTGGATGCCGTAGTCGGTCATCTTGATCCGATTCTGGCCGTGCTGCCCGGGCGGAAAACCGCGCCGGTTGAACGGGCATTTGTCCGTCATGCATTTCGTCCCCTTCAGGAAAAGTTTCATCCCCTGACGGCGGCAGATGCGGCAAGCGGGTCCTGTATAGCGTGCCATCTAAACCCGCCTTCTCTTCGGAGGACGACACCCGTTGTGCGGAACCGGCGTCACGTCCCGAATCATCGTGATCGTCAGGCCCGCCGCCTGAAGCGCGCGAACCGCGGATTCACGGCCGGACCCCGGCCCCTTCACGTGAACCTCCACCTCCCGAATGCCGAGCGCCAGCGCTTTCTTCGCGCAGTCCTCGGCGGCCACCTGGGCGGCGAACGGGGTCGCCTTCTTGGACCCGCCGAACTTCACGACGCCGGTGGAGGACCAGCAGAGCGTGTTGCCCTGCTTGTCCGTGATCGTCACGATCGTATTGTTAAAGGTCGCCTGGATATGAGCGATCCCGCTCGATACGGCAACCCTCTGTTTCTTCCGGGGCTTCGGTGCCGGTGCCGGCGTTGATGCCGGTGCTGGTGCAGCGTCCGCCATTCTTCCTCCTCTTTTTTACTTTCCAGCCGGGCCCGGCGCGGTGACGCCCGGCTTCTTGCGCATGCCGACCCCTCGGCGGGGTCCCTTGCGCGTGCGCGCGTTCGTGTGGGTTCTCTGGCCCCTCACCGGCAGACCGCGCCGGTGGCGCAGCCCGCGGTAAGAGCCGATATCGATGTACCGCTTGATGTTCTGGGAGATCTCCCGCTTCAAGTCTCCCTCGACCTTATAGTTCTGCGTGATCACCGAGGTGATGCGGGTGATCTGATCTTCGCTCAAATCCTTTGCCCGGACCTCCGGCTTGACGTTTGCTTTGACGAGGATTTCGGCCGCCATCGCGCGGCCCACGCCGTAAAGGTAGCTCAACGCGATGTCGATCCTCTTCTCTTTCGGCAAATCCACTCCAATGATACGCGGCATCTTATCCCTGCCTCTGCTTATGACGCGGATTCGAGCAGATCACGCGGATCACGCGGTTCCTCTTGACGACCCGGCACCTCTCGCAAATCCTGCGAACCGAAGGTTTCACTTTCATCTCATCATCCTCAATTTCTTATCCGAAAAGTAATCCGCCCGCGCGTCAAATCGTACGGGGACAGCTCCACCGTGACCTTGTCCCCGGGGAGAATCCGGATGAAGTGCATCCGCATCTTGCCGGCCACATGAGCCAGAATCTTGTGGCCGTTCTCCAGCTCCACCCGAAACATCGCGTTGGGCAGAGCCTCCATCACCGTTCCCTCTACCTGGATAGCTTCTTCTTTGGACATAACGTCAAGATTTCCGGAGCTCCCTCCGTCACCGCGACCGTATGCTCGAAATGGGCGGCCAACTTCCCATCCTTCGTGACCGCCGTCCACCCGTCCTCCAAGATCCTGATCTCCGGCGCCCCCTGGTTCACCATCGGCTCGATCGCCAGCACCATGCCGGGCTTGAGCTTCGGGCCGAATCCCGGCGTGCCGTAATTCGGGATCTGCGGCAGCTCGTGGAGCTGCGTGCCGATCCCGTGGCCGACGAACTCTCGAACGACCGAGTAACCGCCCGCCTCGACCGTTCGCTGCACCGCGTTCGAGATGTCGGACAACCGGTGCTCCGGCGTCGCCATCCCGATCCCTTCCATCAGCGAACGCTCCGTCACCTGCATCAGATCGGCCGCTTCCGGGCTGATCGACCCGACCGCCGCGGTCACCGCGCCGTCGCCATAGTACCCTTCCACGATCACGCCGACATCGATGCCGACGATGTCCCCCTGCTCCAGCTTCCGCTTCGAGGGGATCCCGTGAACAACCTCCTCGTTCACCGAGGTACAGATGTGCGCCGGAAAACCCCTGTACCCTTTAAACGCCGGCTTGCTCCCGCGCCTCAGCATGATCTCAAGCGCCATCCGGTCGAGATCCAGCGTCGTCATGCCCGGCCGAACCGCATCGCGCAGCGTCTCGAGAATCTCTCCCACAATGCCGCCGGCCTGCCGCATCAAATCCATCTGACTGGGCGACTTCAGCTCGATCATGCCTTTTGGGCCAGCAGCCGCTCCCGCCCCAGCAGATCGATCAGCTCCTGGTACTGAGCGCCGATCCGCTGGTCGCCGGAAACCATCCGAAGTTTTCCCTGCTTCTTGTAAAAATCGAGCAGCGGCGCCGTCTGCTCTTCGAAAACGGCCAGCCGTTTCTCGACCGTCTCCGGCTTATCGTCCGCGCGGACCTGCAGCGATGAACCGCACCGGTCGCAGATCCCCGGTTTCTTCGGCGGTATCCGCTCCACGTGGTAATTCACGCGGCACTTCTCGCAAACCCGGCGTCCCACGAGCCGCTGAACCACCGTTTCCGGCGACACCTGAAAATCGATCGCGAGATCGATCGGAGCGTTGCCGCGCCGCGCGAGATCCTCGTCCAGCTCTCTGGCCTGCTCCACCGTCCTCGGGAAACCGTCCAGCACGAAACCGCCGGAACGCCCGAACTGCTCCACCTGCTTGAGAATGAACCCCGTAATCAGCGTATCCGGCACCAGCGCGCCGGAGCGCATCGAACGGGAGATATCCGCTCCCATCGGATCGCCGTCCCGCACCGCGTCCCGCAGCATATCGCCGCTGGACAGGTGCGCGATCTTCAACCGCTCATCCAGCAGTGTGGCAACCGTACCTTTACCGGCTCCGGGAGTCCCGAGAAAGATGAGGCGCATCATGCACTCTAGCGCCGGGAACGGAGCTTACCATGGCTCAAAAATCCCTCGTAGTTGCGCATCAGCAGGAACGATTCCACCTGCCGCATCGTGTCCAGCAGAACACCCACGATGATCAGCAAACTCGTGCCACCGAAAAAGCTCGCAACGATGTACGGGATTCCCAGCCATCGTCCCACCAAATCGGGAAAAACAGCGATCAACGCCAGGAAAATAGCGCCCGGCAGCGTGATCCGGGTCAACAACCTGTCAAAGAACTCTGCGGTCGGCTGGCCCGGCCGGATGCCCGGAACGAACCCGCCGAACTTCTTCATGTTGTCCGCCACGTCGACCGGGTTGAACGCGATCGCCGTGTAAAAATAAGCGAAGAAGACGATCAACCCCATGTACAGCAGTGTGTAGAGCACATGCCCGTGGGTCAACGACCGGGAGACCTCGTTGAGCCATTGAATCCCGGTAAAACCGGCCAGCGTGGCTGGGAACAGCAAGATCGACTGCGCAAAGATGATCGGCATCACGCCCGCATGGTTCACCCGGATCGGGATGTAGTTTGTCTGACCGCCCCCCACCCTGCGGCCGACGACCCGCCGCGCGTACTGCACCGGCACCCGGCGCTGCGCCTGCGTGATCGCCACCACCAGCAGAACCACCACGATCAGCATCACCGCCATGACGAGCAGCGTCACCGGCTGAATCTGCCGGCGCGTCGGAGACCAGGGGCTGGCCAAAACCACCAGCTGGTGCACCGCGGTCGGCAGACGCGAGAGGATACCGGCCGTGATCAGCACCGACATCCCGTTGCCCACACCGTAGGCGGTCATCTGCTCGCCGAGCCACATGATGAACGCGGTCCCGCTGGCGAGCGTGATGATCGTGAGAAAGCGGAAACCCCATCCGGGCATCTGCACCATCTGGATCCCCTCGAAATTCCGGGGGTTTTCCAGCCAGAGGCTGATGAACAGCGCCTGCAGGATGCCCAGGCCGACCGTCAGGTACCTGGAGTACTGGTTGATCTGCCGCCGGCCGGCCTCTCCCTCCTCCTTCGCCATCCGCTCGAGCTGCGGAAAAACAACGACGAGCAGCTGCATGATGATCGACGCCGAAATCGCCGGCATGATCCCCAGCGCAAAGATCGTCATGTGGGAGAGCCCGCCGCCGCTGAAGAGGTCCATCACGGTAAAGAGGGTCCCCCCCATCTGCTGACTCAATCTTTCAAAGAACTCGCGCAGCGCCTGACCGTTGATCCCCGGCAGCGGGATGAAGTTCCCCACCCGGTAGACGGCAATCAGGCCGAACGTGAGAAAGATCCGGTTGCGAAGCTCCTGGATCTTAAAGCTGTTCGCCAGGGCTTGGAGCATTACGCGATCTGCTCGGCTTTTCCGCCGGCGCCGGCAATCTTCTCCATCGCCGATTTTGAGAACCGGTGCGCCTTCACCGTCAAAGCGCGCGTCAACGAACCATCCCCTAAGATTTTAATCTGAGAACCTTTTTTATGGACCAGCCGCGCTTCGAGGAAAGCGGCCGCGTCGACCACCGAGTTTGCCGGGAACCGGTTGAGCGACTCCACGTTCACGATCTCCACGTGCACACGCTCAACGTGCGTGAAGCCTCTCTTCGGAATCCTGCGGATCAGCGGCATCGTACCGCCCTCGAATCCGGGCCGGATCCCGTGACCAGAGCGGGCCTTCTGACCCTTGGTCCCCCTGCCGGAGGTCTTCCCATGGCCGGAGGACTCGCCTAACCCGAGCCGTTTTTTCCGGTGGGTCGTCCCCCGCGCCGGTTTCAGTTTACCGAGCTTCACCTCCTCTTTCTCTTTCACGGAGGTCATGGGGTCACTTCCTCTAATGGCGCCTGCCGGCGGGCGATGACATCCTTCGGATGCTGCAGCTCTTGGAGTCCCGTGACGGTAGCGCGCACCAGATTGATCTGGTTGTTCGAGCCGATCGATTTGGTCAGAATGTCCTTGATGCCGGCCGCCTCGCAGACCGCGCGGACGGTGCCGCCGGCGATGATGCCTGTTCCCGGACCAGCGGGCTTGAGCAGCACGCGGGAGGCGGAGTACTCGCCGATTGTTTCATGGGGAATCGTAAAATTTTTCATCGGAACTTTGAACATCCCCTTGCGGGCAATCGTGAGTCCCTTGCGGATCGCATCCGCCACTTCGTTCGCCTTGCCCAGAGCCCATCCCACCTGTCCCTGAGCATCTCCAACGATCACCAGCGCGCTGAACGAGAGCCGCTTGCCTCCCTTGGTCACCTTCGCGACACGGTTGATCGCGACCACCTTCTCGACGGCATTCAACTGCTGAGGGCCACCGCCGCCGCCCGGACCGCCTTGCCGACGACCACCTGAACGACCACCGCCCATCGGCCGCCCGCCGCCGCCCTGCCGGCTCGGCGGACCGGATTGCCGCTGTTGCGTATTTGCTTGACCTGCTCCAGCCGGATTATTCGGCTGTTCTACCTGCTCTGCCATGAGAATTAAAACTCCAGACCTTGTGACCGGGCCGCCTCGGCCAACGCCTTGACGCGCCCGTGGTATTGGTATCCGCCCCGATCGAAAACAACTTTCTTGACGCCCGCCGCTTTTGCCTGCTGCGCAACGATCTCGCCGAGTTTCTTCGCCGCCTCGACATTACCGCCTTTGCCCTTCGAGGCCCCTTTCCGGAAACCGGACTGGAGCGTCGAGCAGGTCAGCAGCGTCTTGCCGACGAGATCATCCACGACCTGAGCATAGAGATGCATCGAACTCCTGCGCACCACCAAACGGGGGCGCTCCGGAGTCCCGACCACCTTTTTACGCACGCGGTTGTGCCTGCGCGCCCGCTTCTTTTCTCTGTTGTGGGATATCGCCATCTGTCTCTCGTCCGTCTCTTCTGTTAAGCGACCGCCTTGCCGGCCTTCCGACGAACCACCTCGCCCACGTAGCGGATTCCCTTGCCTTTGTACGGCTCGGGCGGCGCGAAATCCCGGATCCGAGCGGCCACCATGCCGACGAGCGCCTTGTCGGTCCCTTTAACGACCAGCTGCGTCGGCTTCGGCGCTTCCACCGTAATTCCCTGCGGAATCGGGTAGATCACCGCGTGGGTGAAACCCACGTAAAGCTCCAGCTTTCCGGCGTTGACCAGGGCCCGGTACCCGACCCCTTGAATCTCCAGCTCCTTCATGTAGCCGTCCGTGACTCCCTTGATCATGTTGAAAACCAATGTCCGGGTCAGGCCGTGCAAACTCTTGAGCTCTTTTGTATCGGCTTCCCGCTTCACGTGGAGCTTGCCTTCAGCGCTCTCCAACGTGAGCCCTTTGGGTACCTGATGAGAAAGTTTCCCCTTCGGGCCCTCCACCAAAACGGTGGCTCCCTGCAGATCCACCTTCACCTTCTGCGGAACGACAATCGGAAGTTTTCCAACGCGTGACATCTCTTCAGCGCCTCGTTACCAAACGTAGCAAAGGATTTCACCGCCGACGCCGGACTCTCTGGCCTGCTTGTCGGTCAAAACTCCCTGCGGCGTTGATAGAATCGCAATTCCCACACCCGAAAGGATCCGCGGAATCTTCGTCTTGGACGTGTACACGCGCAGACCCGGCTTGGAAACGCGCCGGATGTGCTTCAAGATCGGCTTGCGGTCCTTCGTATATTTTAAATAGACCCGCAGGACGCCCTGCGGATCGCTCTCCTCTTTGACGAGCCGCCAGTTCTGGATAAAACCTTCCTTCTTCAGCGACTCGACGATGGCCGAAGAGATCTTCGAAGCCCTGACGTCCACCTGGGCCTTGCCCGCCCTGCTGCCATTCCGGACGGCAACCAGCATGTCTCCGATCGGATCCGTTACGCTCATTTATCGATTTCCCTTCTCTTACCAGCTCGCCTTCAGAAGACCCGGAATCTCGGCCCGGTGGGCCATCTCCCGGAAACAGATCCGGCAGATCTGAAACTTCCGGTAAACGGCCGCGGCGCGTCCGCACCGGGCGCACCGGCTGTACCGGCGGGTCCGAAACTTCGGCGCTCTTTTCCAGCGCTCGACCTGCGATTTCTTAGCCATCAGGATCTATCCTTCTGCTTGAAAGGAATTCCCAGCGTCTTCAACAACTCGAACGATTCCTCTTTTGTTCGGGCGGTCGTGCAGATGATGACATCCATTCCCTGCACGCGGTTCACCTTGTCGAACTCAATCTCCGGAAAGATCAACTGCTCGGTCAAACCGAAAGCGAAGTTGCCCCCCTGGTCGAAACCTTTCGGATCCACGCCCCGGAAGTCCCGGATCCGGGGCATCGCCACGTTGGTCAACCGATCGAAGAACTCCCACATCCTGGCCCGCCGCAGCGTCACCTTCACGCCGATCGGCTGTCCTTCTTTGATTTTGAAGTTGGAGATCGCCACTTTCGCGCGCGTGATCACCGGCTTCTGCCCCGTGATCATGCCCATCTCCAGCGCGGCCTGCTCGACCACTTTCACATCCTGGGCCCCTTGGCCGACGCCCATGTTCAGCACAATCTTCGTGATGCGGGGCACCTGCATCACATTCTTGTAGCCGAACTTCTGCATCAGCGCGGGCGCCACCTCTTTGCGGTACCTCTCCAAAATCCGCGGCACCGCGGGGGTTTCCATCGCTTGAGCCGCCATCAGATACTCTCCTGGCAGCGTCTGCAGATCCGGGTCTTGGAACCGTCCGCCTGCTTCTGGAAACCGACCCGAACCCCCTGGTTGCACTTGGGACAGAGCGGGAGCAGCCGGTCGAGCGGGATCATGCTTTCCCGGGCAACGATCGCCCCCTGCGGCGCGTTCTGGGATTTGCGCGTATGCCGCTTCACAAGGTTCAACCCTTCCACGGTCGCCCGCTGCCGCTCGGGGAAAATGTTCAACACTTTCCCTCTCTTGCCCCGGTCTTTTCCGGAAAGCACAACCACCTGATCATTACGCCTCACGCGGAACATCGCTCAGATCGCCTCCGGTGCGAGGGAAACGATCTTCGTGAACTGCTTCTCGCGCAGCTCGCGGGCCACCGGCCCGAAGATCCTCGTTCCCCTCGGATTTTTTTGGATATCAATGATCACGATCGCATTTGAGTCAAACCGGATGTACGAACCGTCCGGCCGATGGATCGGCTGGCGCGTTCTCACGACGACCGCCTCAACCACCTCCCCCTTCTTGATCATCGCATCAGGGGTAGTCTCTTTCACGTTCGCCTTGATCACGTCGCCCACCTCGGCCCAGAGCTTGCCGTGGCGGTGCAGCACCCCGATCATCGAGGCCCGCTTCACGCCGGTGTTGTCCGCGATTTCAAGAATCGAACGCATCCGGATCATGACACGGCCTCCAGTTCCTTGACGACCTGATCGCCGATCCCCTTCTTGATCACCTCGACCAGCCGCCACCGCTTGTCCTTCGAGATCGGCCGCGTCTCCTCGATCCTGACCTCATCGCCGATGTGGGCCGAAGAGTTTTCGTCATGGACCTTGTACTTCTGGAACCGGTTCATGACTTTCTTATAGACCGGATGGCGGACGATCCGCGTCACCTTGACAACCACCGTTTTCGTCATCCGGTCCGAAACGACAATGCCAATCAACTGCTTGCGAGCCATGGTCTGTATCAGCCTTTCTTTTCGCTTTCCTTCAGGATCGTAGAAACCCGAGCGACGTCCTTCTTCGTCAGCGCGAGACGGT
>OBEQ011578007.1_pt1 | contig 10525 bp, 13 predicted proteins | sample 1670901 | NCBI WGS metagenome assembly OBEQ01 (sample SAMEA104232315, study PRJEB22302) | groundwater metagenome | biome: forest; feature: aquifer; material: groundwater | place: USA | collected 2011-08-07 | depth 5.4 m | reverse complement strand
TGATCCAGGCCTAAAACCCGTCCCTGGCCTTGTAATATTTGGGCGGTATGCCCCCCTCCACCTAAAGTTGCGTCAATATAATGTCCGTTTGGTTTTATGTCTAACCAGTGAATAGCCTCATCGACTAAAACTGGGCTATGGTAGTCCAAGTTTTTCGGCAATAGTTTCAGCATCGGTGTTAAGTTTTTGCGTATAGCTAGTAAAGCGTTCTTTGGCCCATATTTCCACTCTGGTAATAGCTCCGGCTACAATAACTATGTCTTTAAGGGCTGCAAATTGGCGTAAATAGTCGGGAATTAAAATTCTTCCTAAAGCATCAATGTCGACTTCGACAGCCCCATATGAGAGAACGCGGGTAAATGACCTGGCGTCACTTCGGGTTAAGGGTAGCTGAGACAGCTTGTTAACGAGCTGTTCCCATTCGGCCTTGGCATATAAAAATAAACAACCGTCTAGACCTTGGGCAACAATTGCCCCATCGGCCAACTGGGAACGAAACTTTTTTGGGACAGATAATCTTCCTTTGCTTTCCAAGCTGTGTTCATATTGACCAATAAACATATCAACGTTTTACCACTTTTTACCATTGTTCACCACTATGATCTTATTTTCACACAGTGTCAAGACCAAATTGACCCGAAAGGTACCACTTGCATTGGCAAATGATACAATTTATTAATGTCAATTGGTCCAGAGTGGTTGTATTTTGAGGTAAAGTTAATTGCTGACGCGCTCTTATGGGCATGGGAAAATCCCCGAGTTTTAATCTCACATGGAGGTCCTGTTATTGCTGCAGCTCTGCTTTATTTAATTGCAAAAATTACTGAGAAGAAAGAAAAAAAGATAAGATTTAATACAACTCTTTGAAAGGCTTATCTCTACTCGAAAACCAGTCTATTAGACCGCCCGCCAAGAAACTCAAGCACAAATTTCCTCCTCTAAGAATCGTTTCAGAGTCTGAAGCTAAAAACCCAGCGCCAGCATAAACAAGTCCTCCAGAAGCAGCAACTAATTTTGCATAAGACAGTCTGCGGAGTGAAAGATCACGTGATGTCACGATACCATCTTGAATATCCCCTTCAATAATAAGTTTCCGGCCTTTTTCAATGTCACCATTTCCTACCTTGGCAAAATTTCTCATCCATCTTTCTCTTGCCTCTCTAGATCTAGGTATTCACTCCATTTATTGGCTATTTGATTCCAAGATTGGGTAAATCTTCTCACAAAATAACTTGTTGCAAGTCTGTCAACAAATAATCCACCTACAGTTGGTAGAGCCAAAACTAGCATTTCAATACTCATTGGATACGCATTTTATTACCAACTTGAAGTTTATCAAGGGGTAAGCAGTAATCACTCTGCTGTCTAAAGACTCACGGTATTTCCAGGTTTAACTTCAAATGGATATGTTGCCGTAAAGATCGATCTCCCTAAGGAATCCCTCAGAGTCAATTTCATTGAAGCTTCGTGAATATCTTCATGATAGACGCGTTTACCACTAGACTCAGATCCTAAAAGTTGTTTTTCACTAAAAGTACTTTTGCCGGCAATATCGCCACCTCCCACCACCCCAGTTTGCAGCTGGGTCACTTCCTTACCCTTTTTAATATTGGCTGTATATTCTAGGGTATATTCCAATACGTCGGCGTGCAAATTGGTCAGGCTGACCGTGACTTCGTGGCCATCTGGGGTAAAGGCTAGTTCCGCTTGGGGTTGTTTTTCTTTAGGCAATTGTTCCACAATTGCCGGGGAGGGATTAGGGCCACTTGTTAGGCTTTGTTTTTTGGCTGAATAGATAAAAGCCCCGGCTATGACTAATACCACTACTGCCCCGACTGCCAACCACCAACTGCCTTTGGGATCCATAAGTTACTTTAACTGCATTAAAAAGTAACTGTCAAGGGAAGATATGGCCCTTCGCTCCTGCTTCGCGCTGTCTCGATCACGAACGGTGACCGTATCGTCTTCTATACTTTGATAGTCTACGGTCACACACCACGGGGTACCAATTTCATCTTGAGCATAATACCGCTTGCCAATATTACCCCGGTCATCCCAAGTGGTGGGGACTTTAATTTTTAACAGGTCAAAAATAGCCCGGGCTTTGATGACTAAGTCTGGTTTATTGGCCACTAAGGGAAACACCGCTACTTTGTATGGAGCTAAAGCCGGGGGCAATTTCAATACCACTCGGTCGTCATCTTCCCAATAGCTGTCTAACAGGACTACAAAGAACAACCGATTTAAGCCTACTGCCGGTTCGATCACATGGGGCACAAAGACACGACCTGTTTCCGGATCCCGATAGGTCAAATCTACCCCAGAAAATTGGGCGTGTTGCTTCAAATCATAATCAGTGCGGTAAGCAATCCCCCATAGTTCCTTGGAACCAAAAGGGAAGGCGTAATCTAAATCATATGTATCTTTGCTGTAGTGACTGCGTTCTTTATCAGTGTGGCGGCGCCATTTCAAGTGTTTACTACTTACTCCTAATGTTTGGGTAACAAAATCCCACATGCCCTTCTTCCAAGTTTCCATCAACTCTTTCCAGTCTGATTTGTCTGGATCGAAGAAGTATTCGATTTCGGCCTGTTCAAATTCTAAAGTTCTGAACACAAACTGGCCAGTAGTGATTTCATTTCTAAAGCTTTTCCCTATCTGACCCACTCCGAAGGGCAACTTCAATCGGGTAGAATCTAATATATTCTTAAAATTAGAAAATATTCCCTGAGCAGTTTCACCGCGCAAATAAACTTCAGCTTTGTCCCCTTCTACAACTCCAATGCTCGACTTAAACAATTGATTAAATTTCTTGGGTTGAGTGACGGCATTACCCTCAGGACTTTTGATGTCGTAAGTTTGGATAAACTCCCCCATTTCTGTAAAGGTCATGTCTTCAACGACGATTTCCTTGTCTGGTTTGTTCTTAGCCAACCAAGCTTCAATTAAATGATCTGCCCGATAGCGCTTGTGGGTGACTTTGTCTTCAACCAAAGGTTCGTTAAAACTGGTGACATGACCGGAGGCTTCCCAAGTTTTGGGGTGGAGAATTATTTGCGAATCAATCCCCACCATATCTGCCCGCTTGTCAATAAACTCTCGCCACCACAGATTACGAATATTTCTTAGCAAGGCTGCTCCAGCCGGTCCGTAGTCATAAGAGCTGATGAGACCACCATAAATCTCCGAAGTGGGATAGACAAATCCCCGCCGTTTAGCCAAGGCTACAATTGTTTCCATTTGGTCCATAGCAAGATTTTAACACTCTTAAACTCGAGAAAAAAATTAAGTATCCGTAATAAATTATTTTCCAGGATGCAAAACTGGGGCCAAAAATGTCAAGGCGATAATTTTTAAGTCAGCTTTTAAGCTGGCTCGCTCTCCATATTCAACTTCTAGCCATAATCTGGCCTCAAGTGCTAATTTATGACGACCTCCAATGACATATAAACCTGTAGCCCCAAATCTCATTCCTTCACCCAGTAGATCAACGTATTGGCCAAATGGCTTTTCGCCTCGTCTGGGAAAAATTTCATTGTCCCATTGGGTAACTGTATGCATCCTGGGACCAACCATGCTGATATCCCCTGTCAGTACATTAATTAGTTGTGGCAATTCATCCAAAGAGGATTTTCTTAATATCCTTCCCACTCGCGTAACTCTAGGGTCAACTCCATCCCTTTTAATTTGACTAATGGTAATACCATTTGCAACCTCATGTTCTCTATCTTCAGATCCCACTGCCATCGATCGCGCCTTTAATTTAGGGACATAACGATTGTGAGGATTGCGGTCATGGCCCACATCAACAAATGGCCACTTTCCGTCTCCAGCCAAGACTGCCAAGCTACACAAGGCAATAGCACCAGAGGCGGGAGTTAGTAGAGCTGCAGCTAAAACACAGTCAAACAGCCTTTTTTCCTGGCTACTCCACCAGTCTTTACCTACCTGTTCCGAAGCACCACTGAACACTAATTCTGAATCAAACGTCATTAAGAAATTATACTATAGGTCAGAAATTAAAACAATCTTTTTAATAACTTAGGTGAATTATAAGAACGTGACGAAACTTCTTCCACAAAATCTATGATACTACCGTCAAAGTTTTGGTCTTTGGGATAAAAGCCCAGGTCTTTGACAATTTCTACTAGCCAGAATTTTATTTGCTCTTCCCAATTCGCTCCCAAGTGGGAAATTTGCGACAGGGCAGTAACTAGGATATTGAATACTTGGGGGTGTGGTTGTCGATCGGGCGTAAGTTTATCAATGGCTTCACACATTTGATATGCCAAAGTAACCCGGCCAAGGTGTTTGCGAAAAGCTCTGAAAGTATCTAAAGATTGGACTTCTGCCAAAGTATCTATTTGACCTTTGCCCGGAATGATTTGGGCCTTGACCAGATTAAACAATTCCAAAGATCCCGCCCGTTTAGACTTTAGTTTTCTTATTCCTTTGGCTATAACTATCACTTTACCCTCGGACCTAGTAAACAAGGTCACCAATCGATCAGCCTCACCGATATTACTGCGTTTAATCACCACACCTTCAACAGTAAAACTTCTCATTTACTAGTACGATAGCATCAATTCTTTATCTGCATCCAAAATTAGTTCTGGTTGGGCGTGACCATTTATGGTAATTTGGTACGGAAAATCTTTAGCCCCGGCCTGCTTTTGAATGAGTAATTTGTAAGGTTTTTTTATCTTGACGGGTAGTTTGTACTTCAGAGTTATAGTGTGCACATTAAGTGGAGTTAAAGTAAAGAAGCCCTCAAAAACGGTTTTGCCTAAGTCTTCCCCACTGGCTTGGCCAGTTTCAAAGCCCTTGGCTTCAACTAGCTCACTCCCTTTAGGTACATAAACCCGCAGCCAATCTCTAAATTTACCATTCAATTTCACTGTGCCTTTTTCATCAGAGAAAAACTCTTGGGGGTTTTTGTAGGTTAAGGTTAAGGTTTTAGTCACCGCTCCATCCCCCTCTACTTTAATGTCTTGCTCGGCAGTATAGGTTACCCAAGCATTAGTCTTTGCTCCAGCAAAGTTTGTATCCACTACAAACAAATAGTCTCCATCAGCTTCTCTAACTCGCCCGGCTAAATTAAAGCTTTCGGCCGCTTGCTGCACCTCGGGTTTGTTAAAGTAGAGTTGGACGTGTTTTTGGGCAATGGCCGCCATCGCGGTTTCAAACAGCTTGGGGAAGCGACCCTTAGGTTGGGCCATGACGTTGGCTAGCACCGCTTGCATCATCGGACCAATAAATGACTTTCTGGCACCATAATTCCGGGGGGCAAAGATGATCTTACCGGTCCCCGCCGGATCCCACACCACCGGCCCTTCTTGATCAGCAAATTTTTCTAACTCGTAGAAAACCTGCGGACAATTGCAGCGTTTGTCTTCATCAGCACTGTAATTACCAAACCCGGCCACCCCAATCGGCCCAGTGACTTTTAATAGATCTACTAACAGTTGAGTATCTACAGCGACAACCCCATCAACCTCGGGTGATTTAGTCAACTTATAGTTGGGGTAAAAAGTATCCATAGAGACTTTGAAATCGGGCGACAAGTTTTGGTCGCGCAAATACCAGTAAGACACATTAGGCAAATATTTTTTAACTGGTTCAGGGGCCGTAATTTTCTGGGGAAACTTTTCATCTAAAGTATAAATATCATTAGATTGCACAATGTTTACTTTGCCACTACTCACTTCAATTACCGCATACGCGGTCAAAAAGCCACCCGTAGGGCGTAGTTCAGCATCATTTTGAAAAAGGACTAAATACCTTCTAGGCGAGTCTTTACCTAAGACATACGGTGCACTAGCTAGCAGCGGTTTGGCTTCAGTGGCTAAAGTGGCGGCTTGATCTAGCACAGTAATTCCGGTTTCAATTTGCGATCTGACTTCTTTGCCTCTAAATTTTTGCGGATAGCGTTTAGGATTTATTTGGTCTACCTCTTTTTTAGCATCTGCTAATAGTTGACCGATATGATCCAGCTGGGGTTGGACTTTGTCTAAAGTTTCTACCATGAAGTTAAGCCTGTCTTCGGCTGTTTTTATGCCATCACCAGAGGTAGCCAAACCCTTCAGCCCCACAATGTCTGCGTACGGACTGATCGCTTCCACAGTTAAATGCCCAGTCTTTAGCAAATCTCCTCCGGCGACTAGAGCATGTTCTCCGTCTCTATAATACCCCGATATCAAGGGGACAAACTTTAGCCAAATTAAGCGCTTATAATCCTTCTTAACTTGCTCTAAATTAGTTTCCGAGAGGGTTAACTGATTTTGGACTTCCTTTAAATCTTGGGCTTTAGCCGCAGCCGTGACCAAGTTGATGGAAGTTTTTAATTTTTGGGTGGAATTAATCACCGGCACTGCCATTAAATACCCCAAGCCGCCCATAAATATGCCCGCCGCGACCAGCACTACCAAAACTAGTCCCAGAGTTTTCATAGTGGGATGCGAATTATTAGTTAATGGCTCACCCTCCAGAGTGTGGACAATACTATCTGTGACAGGCATAAATTAGATTGCTCCTTTACCAGATAACATAACTATTGGAGTCTTGACAAGAATCTTTAGATCATACCATAGGTTGTGCTTCTGGGCATACATGGCATCCAGCTCAATGCGCTTGTCAAAATTAACTTCGCTACGGCCAGATACTTGCCACAGACCGGTGATGCCCGGACGTACTGACAAGGCCTGCTTAACCAAACCGCGGGTCTCAGGATATTTGCGTTGTTGCTCAGCCAATTCGTCGGCATAGTAAGGCCTAGGGCCGATGACACTCATTTCTCCCTTCAACACATTTAAAAATTGCGGCACTTCATCTAGAGAGTATTTGCGAATAAATTTGCCCACTTGGGTCACTCGGGGATCATCATGTAATTTAAAGCTGCTTCTTTTGTATTGGTCCAAGAGCTCGGGATTAGTTTTTAAATATTGGACGGCGTTAGGAATCATGGAGCGAAACTTGAAAGTGCGAAACAATTTCCCTTCCTGGCCTACCCGGGGAGGAGTATCCGCCATAATTGGACCTTCAGGAGATTCCAGTTTTATGGCCAAAGCCACTAGCAAACTAAACGGTAGAAATATTAATCCCAAAACTGTGGCTAAAATAATATCCATTAACCGCTTGAGCTGTTCGTAGGTCATATTAGAGATATTTAACTAACTTTTGTTCTTTGAGCATTTGATGTACCTGTTTGACCACTTGGTCATCAGAGACATTGCAGATCAGTATTGCGTCTGGAGTGTCCACGATGAGCAAGTTTTCCACCCCTACCGTAGTAATCAACTGTTTGTCTAAAATCAGCAAATTTTTGGCAGAGTTAACCCCAATATAATTTCCCCCGTTTTTATTTCCTAAGATAACATTGCCTTGTTGATCAGGAGGCATATTGTCTCTGACCTCACTCCAATCCCCAATATCCGTCCAGTTAAACCTGGCCGAAATACAAACAAACCTAGGTAACTTCTCTGATATGGCATAGTCGACCGAGATGGTCGGTGCCATCTGAAAGGCTAAGCGCAGTGTTTCCCGTTCAGAATCAGTGCCAATGGCTCGGGTTATCCGGGGGAATTGAGCTACAGTTTTGTGAGCATATTTTTTCAACAAGTCTAAGAAAACCTTGGCTTGCCAGACATACAAGTTGGCATTCCAGTAATAGGATTTGGACTTGGTATACTCCCGAGCCTTGGCCAGTTCCGGTTTTTCTATAAATTTTTCTCCCGCCAAAACCCCATCTCTCAATTTTTTGCCGACCTTGATATAACCCATACCGGTATGGGGAAAGCGCGGCTTAATACCTACCGTGACTACTTGATCGAAATCTTGGGCAACCTGAGCAGCTTTGCTCATATCAGCTACAAATACCGAGTCCGGGGTAATTAAATGATCTGAGGCCAAATTAATCACTATCGCTTGGGGATCACGATTTGAGATGTATAACGCTCCTAATCCCATGGCCAAAGCAGTATCCCGGCGGAGTGGTTCAGTAATAATATTCTCATCGGCAACTCCCGTGGCCAGTTTTCTAATATGTGCGGCATATTTATCGGCGGTAGAGACAAAGATATGACTGACTGGAGCAAGTTTTTTAGCCCGCTCCCAGGTCAAGGAAAACAAGGACTTGCCGCTAAATATTTGTAAAAACTGTTTCGGTGAATGCTCGCGGGACAGCGGCCACAACCTGGTACCCCCGCCTCCGGCTAAAATTAAGACATAGACGTGGTCTGATACTTTTTCCATTGGGCCGTTAAGGCGTGCAGAAATTCCTTTTTAAAGCGATCTTTAGAAAATTTTTGGGCATGGGTTTTAATTACTTCGTTATCAAATTGCTGCTGATACCAATTAAGAATAGCATTTTTTAGGGCTGGCACACTATCTTCCACTAATATACCAGTGGTTCCATCAACTACAGTATCGCTTACTCCACCTGAATTTAAGCCTATTACCGGAGTTCCAGCAGCCATCGCCTCTACCGGGACGATACCAAAATCCTCTTCATGGAAAAAGATTAGCCCTTTGGCGTGCTGATAGTACCCATTCAACTCATTTTCTGGCAGATGTCCTAATAGATAAATATTGTCATTCGCAATTTGCCGCAATTTTTCTGCCAATGATCCTAATCCGATAACCACTAAGGGAATTCTTAACTCATTAAAGGTTTCCACCACTAACTGGGCCCGCTTGTAGGCCACCAATCTGCCCACCCACAAAAAATAGTCACTGACACTAGGCTTGTCAGCGACTTGAGCAAAAGTGCCTACATCAACTGGAGGATAAACTACTTCACTATCTCGAAGGTAGTACTTGGCAATTCTGTGTTTGACTGTTTTGGAAATGGCCAAGTAGGCATCAGGGCGACTAGAGGCGACTACATCCCAGCGCTTTAAATAATTAAACAATGGGGATGACAGATCACCCATTCCTAGTTGATCTTGATAGAACTGGGCATGACTCCATAAATATCTAGTCGGGGTGAGGCAATAACACAGATGAAACGTCTTAGGCTTAGTAATTATTCCCTTAGCATCAGCAGAAGATACCGAGATGACTACATCATATTGATCAAAGTTTAAACTTTCTAAGGCTAAGGGTGTTGCCCAAGGGTAGAGTTCATGCTGAGATTTAGCCAGAGGAAAGTGCTGTAAAAATGTGGGGATGACTGCGGGAAAAACTTGAGCCCAAGGGGCTAGCTGGGCATCGTATACCGCTGTATAGAGCGGGGCATGAGGGAAAAGTTCATGTAAAGCCAGTAGCACCCGCTCTGCCCCTCCCCACTTGTTTACTCTGTCGTAAACTAAGGCAACTCGTGCTGGTAGATCTGCCATGTCATTTTGGCCATTTTTGGCCAAGTATATTTCTTAACTTGAGTTTTGCCCTTGGTAATTAAAGATTGTCTTAATTTGTCATCTTTTAAAACCATGTTAATCTTTTTAGCCAAATCTGTGGCGTCGTGAGGGTCAAAATACACAGTTGCATCCTGGTAGACTTCGGGTAAACACGAGGCGTTAGCCGAAATCACTGGTGTTCCAGCAGCCATAGCTTCCAAACCTGGCAAGCCAAATCCTTCTATTAAAGACGGGAAGACGTAAGCTAAAGCATTTTGATACAAAGAAACTAGTATTTCATCGGGAACAGCTCCCCAAAATTTCACTAGCTGATGCAAGTTCTTCTCGGAGATAATTTTTTCAACACGCTCCAAAAATACTGACCGGGCACAAACGATAATTAGCAGTACCTCACCCTTTAACTCTTTTATCGCTTCTAATAGTAAGGGGATATTTTTATGCGGATAGACATTGCCCACATACAATACATAAGGTCGATGATCGGGTAAGTCTATTTGCACTGATGGGGCTGTAAACAATTTTTGTTCAACCCCTTCGTAAGTAACTGATATCTTGTCGGCATTTATTCCATACCGAGTTATTAATTCTTGCTTCCAATAGTTAGTGGGGACAATTATGTGATTGGCTCTGACTACTCCCGCCCAGGTCATGGCTAAATATTGTAAATACTTGATCCAATAGACGATTGGTCCTCGGGTACTTGAGCGCGGGCTGGGATCGTAGTGCTTAATTAAATCGTGAATTGTAACTACGATTTTCCCCGGCCAAAACCAGGGTACGGTGAGGTGAGAAATATGCAGTACATCGGGTCTAATTTGTATGAGTAACCAACTCAGCTCAACTAGTGAAGTAAATGAATAAGGATGCTGTTTGGCATAATATTTTTCAAACTTGGCCAACTTTGGCTCATCTTTTAATCCAGGATTAACAATCAAAACTACTTTTACTTTTTTACTTTCTGGCAAATACTCAATCAGTTTCTCTACATATCTCCCAATCCCAGTGTGTTTTACTCCCCAAAACCTAGCGTCTACACAAATTGTCTTCATGGTCTTATTATACGCACCAGCTTCGTTCCCCAAATTCCTAAATATACGAGCCAGTTAAGAAAGAAGGGATATTTGGCTGCCAGGTGCTTACGATAAAACAAAGCCATCACTTCGGTTGAG
>OBEQ011647426.1_pt1 | contig 10526 bp, 8 predicted proteins | sample 1670901 | NCBI WGS metagenome assembly OBEQ01 (sample SAMEA104232315, study PRJEB22302) | groundwater metagenome | biome: forest; feature: aquifer; material: groundwater | place: USA | collected 2011-08-07 | depth 5.4 m | reverse complement strand
TTTGGCTTCCGCCACAATACTCGAATCTGGACTCGATACGGTAAGAGTTATCGCGGCATCTCGGTAGCGAATGGGTGCAGTAGCCACCAAGACCGAGCGGCCAATACCCGAGGCACTGGTGAGAATCTTAGAGCCAAGCTTCCACTGGTACACCAGTGTTGAGGGATCAACGGGCTTGTTGATGCTGGTGCGAAGATCAGCAATTGCTACCAAACGCACACTCCCCTCGCTCGCAACCAAAGGCAGGCCCTGGTAGAGCGGGTGTACGGTGGTATTTGGTTCAACCACGAGAGAGACGTCTGCCGGGCGCACCGAAGTGCTTGTGGTATAGGTTTTACCGTCAGGTCCCTTCACCGATACGGTGATCTTGGTGGTCTCCCCCACCCCACCCACCGTGACGGTGGCTGCTTGGGTCCCGGTTCCCTTTTGAACGGCCACCCCGTTCACGGAAATGGTAACGGTGCTTGCGGTGAGATCAATCAGAGAGCTTCGCGGACTCACTGTTACGCTCTGGTACGGGCGTGGATAGCTCGGAGTTAATACAAATGAAATAGGCTCGTCTTGTGTGGAGTACTGTGCCGCCACCGGGAGTGCAAACAAGAGTGCAGCCACCATCATACTTATCTTCAACATACGCACAGTATACCGCCTCAACACAGGAGTGCTGTATAGCTACTAGGGATTACGCAGTCTCTTGCTGCGCCACACTTGCCTGCATTTCCTGTGCTTGTGCATACTGTGCTTGCTGTTGTGCGAGCAAATCCGCCCGTGCCTTTTGTCTCGCTGCTTTATCCTCCTTTCGTGTCTGTCGAATAATAAGAACAGCACCAATGGTAATGAGCGGAAGCACGTCCAAGAAAGGCACCATTTCTGCAACCATTGTGCCGAACGTCGCTCCAGCCTTCTTGAGTGCACCGGTACCAGAGTACTTAACTCCATGAAGCGCAAATACTAGCCACAACCCAAACCCCGCCAACAGGCCAATTATTACTGACACGACCGAACCAACCACCGTTAGTACTAACAAAAACTGAACGAGGTCAAGAATCAGTGCAATCGCAATAATAAATGCTGCAGTGACGGTGGATATGCGTTCCCGCTCCCCCATACGTTATTTGGTTGCTTCCTCCTCCAACCTATTCTTTTCCTGCTTTATAGCGAGGAGCTGGGACGGGTCTGAGGTAATAATCTGGTCTTCGGTATACGAAGCCACAATCTTAATTGCCACATGCTTTAGTCCCGCAAAGAAGAGCCCCTCCCCCACCCCGGACTCAAGGAGTAAGAACTTCTCCTCGTCCGTTAGATTAAAGGTTTCCTGCAGCACATTAATGGTTGTTGGAGACTGCTTCAAGAGGAGCTGAATAGAAGAGTTCGTGAGAATTGGTCTGCCGTATGGGCTCTTCAAGAAGTCCTCAACGTCCTGGGTAATGGTTGCAAGCCCTAAATAGTATTTGCGGCCACGCTTGGCGAGACTGTACAAGAAAGACGCCGTGTCTTCGGACTTCATCATCCACCACGCCTCGTCTATCACAAGAAGGCGCTTCTTGAGTTCATGACGTACCGCATTCCATATATAGTGCGTGATGATGTACATCGCGATAGGTTTCAGCTCGTCCTCCATATCGCGCACGGAGAACACAATAAACTGTTTGTTTATGTCGATGTTGGTGGGCTGGTTCAAGAATCCAGACCAGGTACCGTGCGTGTACTTAGACAACCGGGTAACCAGAGACTGCGAACCTTCCATTCCTGAGAGCACCTGCTCAAAGTCTGAGAGAAGGGGCGGCTCAACACCCGTGAAGTCATTGTCCCCGGTGATGTCTTTAAGGGCGTACGTTTCCGTAACTGCCCTATCGATAATGGCGTCCTCCTCAGGAGAGAGACCACCGAGCATAATGCGGAAGAGTCCCACTAAGTTAATGATGTTTGAACGCAGAATGTCTGCTGGCTCCTCGTCTTCTTTAACGGGAGGCAGGTCAAAGGGGTTGATGTGGTGTTCACTTGAAAGCGAAATATTGAATGTGCGACCTCCGGTGGCACTGGCCAGGTCTTCGTATTCGCGCTCGGGGTCTATCACAATCACCTCAGTTCCAAACATGAGGGAACGTAGAATCTCGAGCTTCACCGCGTAGCTCTTACCCGATCCGGACTTAGCAAAAACCACTGAATTATAGTTCTCCATGGAGAACCGATCGAAAAGAATGAGAGAAGCGTTGTGTCTGTTTATGCCGTACAGAATGCCTGAGTCACTCGTGAGGTCGAAAGAGACAAAGGGGAAAATGGAAGACAAGGGAGATGAGTTCAACTTGCTGTGTACCTCAAGCTGGTCGAGTGCAAGCGGCAAGGTTGAGCGGAACCCCTGCTCCTGTTGGAAGAGGGCCGGCTTGGTGTATATGAGTTTTGCGTCAAGAATCCCGCGCAACTCCCCTTCTAGCTTATCGAGCTCCTCTTTTGAGTTTCCGTATATGGTGATGTACAACCCCACATCAAAGAGATGTTCCTCCGCTTGCTGGAGCTGGTCTCGAAGTGTCTCCAAGTCTTGAAACGCGGTATCAAGCATAGGGTCTCGCACCAATCCCTTGTCTGCTCTATCCTCTATCTGGCTTTCCACCTCCGCAACCTTTCGCTGGAAACTGCGCAGTGCTGCCCCTGTGTCCACCGGATGCACAAATATAGCCACATCAAAAACCTTGTCCAGATTGATCACGGGCGTGAACCACCCATCTGCCAAGAAACGCGGATAGGAAATGGTGTAGAAGGTGCGAGAAAACTTCTCCCCCAGTTCAATCTCTCGTGCCCCCACCTTAAGTGCTGCGGGCGCTATGGCGTCCGCCAGATCGAGTGCACCTTCGGCATAGATATCAGAAGGCAATACAGGCGTTATCGCAGGTGTCGCTTCTTTATTTCGTCCGAGAAAATCAAGTAGTGCCATAAGTTATAGACGAATAGGGCTCTCGAGCTCACTCAAGTTGAATGAACGATACAGTAGTTCAATAATCTCCTCCGTGCCAAGCGGAATGGCACGTAGTCCTGAGGACGCGAGACCTCCTGCGGCAAGCGCCATACGCTGCTCAAGCTGTACTCGGTCGTCCTCAAACGAGGAAGCAGCCTGGTCTAGTTTGGCAGGGTCTTTGTGTTTCAAAAAAGACACTGCACTACTCACCCCCGTACCGAGTCCTGGAGTGTATGGCACCACTATATAGAAAATCTTCGTCATGATGCTCGTGGAATCCATAAAGCCACGAATGAACTGAATGTACTCGCGTAACTGGAGGCGCATCAGTTCACTTGTTTGCGCTTCCATACGCTCAGATAAGAGCGCTAGATAGGGACGGATATCCATTTTGCGTGAATGCACCACTATCTCCACTGAGAAATCGAGCGTGTTGAGGAAGTTCTGAAATCCGCCCACAATAGCGCGCTGCTCGTCTTCAGATTTCAGCGCAAAGTTAATAGAGGAGCACATGAGTATTCCTCTGTATCCCCCCTCTTTTAGGATAATCACCCCGTTGCGGACTTCTTTCACCGGCACAAAGGACTGTGTTGCTTTTGTTTGTGCCATATTAGGAATCGTCTTGCTTATTCATGGTGTCTTTCACATCGAGCGACCACGCAAGGTCGTGAAGACGACTGCGCGTGATAGTTGAAGGTGCCACCCGCTCCGGAGCTTGAGCTACGGGAGCACTCGCCGAGACATTCTTCGAATCTTTCTTCCACAGATAGAGACGTTCGGTGGTGTAGTACTTGAAGCCACTCTCCAACACATCAACAAAACTCTTGTTGTTTACCTTGTAGAACGCAAGTGCTGCTGAGAAGGCTGCAACCGGAATAGCGAGAATAATGCCAATGACTGGCGGCAGATACAGCACGAGTACGGCACACAGCCCTACCCCACCGGCCACATATATAAACTGCTTCAAAGTGAAAGGACCAAAGATCTTGTCCTCTACTTCAATGAACTGCGGTACTTGGTACTCCATTACTGTTCAGTATACCTGATGTATCCGTGCACACGGAGTATTTTACTGAGTAAAAGGTTCTCGATAGGGGTCTGCAGAGTATTCTTTTTGGATTGGGGTGGGAAGCGGCACGGGTGTAGCGATTGGTCTGGTCTCCATTAACGGTGGTACCGGAGTTGGTGTGCTCGGTTGAACTGGTACTGACGGAGTGGGTACCGGTTGTTCTGGAAGGGGTGCCGCCGCAGGAGGAGCCATCCACTGTTGCGGATGATGCACGGGCATCATGTACATGGGTGTGCCGTACGGTACTGCATAGGGTGGATATATGAGCGTGTGTGGCAGAGGTGCTGCGGGGACGGGATAGTGATGCATGGGAGGAGGAACCACCTGCTGAGGTACGGGCTCAGTGCTTCCCGGAAGAATGGGTGCTGCCGGTGCGGGAGGAGGGGTGGCTATAACGGGTGCCGGTGGTGCCTGCTCAGCTTTCCGAAGAGGTACAAACACCTGTTCGTTCACATCGTTTGCGAGGCCGCGTACGGCTTCGGAAGAGATCCCTGCCTTAGTGAGTGTGTCTACAAATTCTTCGGGCGAAGAGATTCCCAAAAGCATGTGCATATAAGCTACCTCAAATGCTCCCGCCTGGTCCACATGGAGTTGATACTTCTGAGAGAGAGAAAGCGCTATGCGTGCGCGGTTCGGCCCGGTTACAAAGTCTTGTACGGGCTTTGGGAGTTCGCTGAGGAGGGTTGAAATAGCTTCGTCAACAGACATATCACCCGATTGTTGAGTATTTGGTTCCATGTTTAGTATGGTACCAGGCTAGTGGCTAGGTGTTCCACCTCCCCCACCTCGAGGAGCCGAGCTGGGTGCTGCAGCCGGAGCACCACCGTCCTGAGTTTTTTTGTTAAAGGAATCTAGTGCCTCCTGCATCCGTTGGTTATCAGATTTATCGAGGTCTTTTAGTATTTTTGCAGCAGCCACATGGTTTGCATGTGAATCAAGAGTTGGGAAAGGAAGACCGCTGTGCTCAATATTCTTCGCATACTGTCTCTGTGGCTGTTTGGCGGTCCACTTTGCATTGTCGGTTTGTGCCGTTTCGTACTCCTTAAGTTTGCCCACCAATTCGTCATGTTTTTTCTTTTCAGCAGCAGCTTGATTCCTGATTATTGCAAGTCGTTCTTCAGCAGCCTTCTGCATGTTTTCAAAAGCCTTTAGGTCGTTATTGTATTGTGTTTCTGCCAACGCCTTTTCAGCATCGGTTCCAGTTGCACGAGTTACCTTTACTGCTTCGGCTAATTTTTTTAATTCGTCACGAGCAATATTTAAGGCCGGAGCATCTGCATCTTTTTGTGTTTGCTCGTCACGCTTAAAGTTTTCCTGCACAGCTTCTTGGTGTTCGTTTTCTTCTCTAATTTGCCTCCTCGTGTCTTCCGCTTCTTCCTCTGATGACCTAATTTCTTTTTTGTCTTGTGTGGTGAGAGTAAGCTTCTTGGCGAATTCTGTTCGTTGTTTGACTGACTTCTCTTCCATACCGTGGTATCCGTGCGCAGCATCTTTATTTGCTTTCCCAATATCAAGTCCTGCCCCCTTAACGAGTCCGCCAGCCAAATTTCGCGCACTGAAACTTGCTGTTGCCCCTTTATTTAGTGCCCCATAGGTCAGTCGCCCTAGTCCGGGATTATTTCGGGCCCACTGGGAACCTGCGACCTTTGAAGCCAGGTGGTTTGAAAGTCGTCCCACCGTTCTCCTCGCTACAAACCCATGCGCCCCAAACGCAATACCTCCTGCAGTCTTTGTGGCAAAACTCGCCCCGTACGCACCCATCTTCTGCGCAATCATAAGTGCGCCGATCATAAATCCAATCACAATCATAAACACCATCACCACCTGCATGTTTCCCGCAGTGGTATTTCCCCCGCTACCCGTATTCCCCAGTATGGCGTCTGCAATGGTGGCCTCTCCAGATTGGAGCCCCTCCACTAACTTCAGGCTTACAAAAATCATGAGCAGGAACAGAGGCGCAAAGAAGGCCTGATTGATGAGTTTGTGCCACCAATCTTGCGCAATCTTATTGAGCGAAGGAATAGCCATACCCGCAAACCCTATGGGTGAGGTAACCATAAGGAGGGAGAGCACCACCACCCGAACCACGAGCATAATGGTGGCGGCAATGAGCACCATTGCCGTTACGGTGACCATGAGGGAGAGCATGATCATCATTACGGTGTATGTGTATGGTGCCTGCCACGCTTGCTGAAGGCCGCTCCAGTCCTTAGGAAACATCTGGTGCATACCGGCAGCCTCAAGAATTTTTGAAGAAATTCCGATGTTGGCACAAGTAGCTTGATCCTGCCCACTTGTCCCCCCTGCAGTGGAGGTGGTGGTGTCACATTGTTGCCCAGCATAAGCTGCAAAAACTGAACTAAAACCGTTTGCCACATCGATAATTGCTTGCGTGGCAAAGAGACTAAAGTTAAGAAGCACCGCGAAAATGATGAGTCGTGGCAGCGCTTTCTTTGCGGTATACCCCTCCACACTCTGGGTATTCAGAATTGTGGCAATACCCACAAAGATAAATCCAAACAACAACGCAATGTTTGCAATATCTCGAAGCACGCCCCAGGCAACTAACATTCCCGCAGAGGTGCCGAAGTACAAGGCAAATTGAAATACCGTACGTATCACTACCCAGTTAAAAACCGTACCCGCAATACCCAGTATGAAGGCCGATAGGTTGAGGAGAAGAAAGCCGAGGCCGGCGAAAAGAAGGCCGGGGAGCTTTCCTATTGCACAGAGGAAATTACCCGAACAACTGGCGTCATCTGAAATGGGCTTTCCGGTTTCCTCGCCCACCTGTTGTCCCGTTGATGCGTCAATCACCGCGTCCTCACCAACACGATTTGGTGAAAAGGTATCCTCTCCACCCACCTGAACTGGATTGCCTGTAGCATCAGTTACTCGACACGTATTAAGTAAACCGGTTGTATCTTCACACCTTGCTGTCAGTTTTGGTTGCTGTTGTGTACACGAAATTGCATATGTGGCCGTCCCCCCACGGCTCAATTCAGAAGTGCTACGGAAACAAGCAAGACCTTCGTATGTAAAATTTATGCTAGAACCAAACCCAACGTTAGGGATTCTTGCTTTGTCTTTTGTTAGTAAAATACTTACCTTGGAAGCGAACTGACTTACCGCATCAGTAGGTGTTGTAGTAGTAGGTGCAGTACCCGTTTGTGCATATGTCACAGACAATCCCACACCAAAAAACAACACCAACGAAAGTGCTGAAACGGTAAGAATTGCTCGCAGGAGCTCCTTCATAGCACTATGTTCCCATCGGTACACACGCATGTGTCGCCAAATAGGTTAGTTTTGTGAACAGAGTAGCCGGATCCGCCGTTCCTGAATCTTTTGCATCAGCTGAAACCCGACCCATTTCTATGGTAGAAGGTACAGCACCACCATCAATAATTTGTTGATACCCCTTCACTACCTGTATGTACGTCGAGTTCGAAGCTCCCTGTCCCTGTATCTTGGACAACAAGCCCCCCAGAGTTGCAATTGCCGCGTCAGCTGTTTGCACCGCAGTCTCAGCTTTCGTGCGAGCCGGCTCAACAACCGTTGCAAGTGTATTTGCGTCACCTGAGCACGCTTGCTTGGCCGCGTTTGCAGCGGTCGCAATAGTTTGCGAATCCTTTCTCCATGTCGTTATCTGAGTGATGCTGGTCTGAATCGCGGTGACGAGTCCTTCTTGTTGCGAAAGTAGGTCTTCCGTATTTGAACCAGGACCATTTGTTTTGGTGAGCACAGATGCTCCCCCACCCGCTGAGGGGTTTGAAGTATTGCGCAACCCGCCTCCACCGAGTACCGATGAGATGAGTTGCTGCGCAAGCGCCCCCACAATAGCGTCTATAGACTGCGCAAGCAGCAGCTCATCGATAGGGGCGTCGGTAGAAATGTTGAGCTTGTGTGCAGCGAATGAACCAGGAGTTTGAATCTCGTGTTCGAGACACCCCTCCTTATCACTCAAGGATGTTGCGGAAGCGGCAGCGTTAGCTCTTGCTGCTGCACCCCCCGATGTCCCAATGCCATAGTTTCCGGTAGCGCCACCGTTACCGTTTTGATTGAGCGAGGTGGAGTTGGTTGCGGGAGTAGAGGCAGCAGCAACCGCGTCTCGTGGAGTCGTGTTGTTCTTATCAATACAATCGCCCTTCCATGAAAGGAATCCGCTTCCCCACCCCAATTCCTGTGTGCGCTGCACCGCAGCATTAGAGATTCGATTTGAAAGTTCCTGCGAAGCTATCATCTGTGCGCCAAAAGGGTTGTTGGCTGGGTTTTGGAATGCGCTGAACCACGCGTTCCATCCCCCCTGACTGAAATCGCCCGCAAGAAAGGCCCGATCATCTGCCGCCGACTCATTAAGGGTGTAGCGAAGACGGGACGCTAGAGCTTCTCGTCCACTATACAAAGCGTACGCTGCACCAACATTTGTTATTAGCTGATCACTAAAGGGTGAACGAATTGCTGCCTCATTGGTTAGTTGAGTAAGGAAGTCTTGAGCAACCCCATCACCTAAGCGACGTAGGCTGTTTTTCAAGTCGGTTTCAAAAGCAGGAGAGCCATCGAACCCACCGTTGATCCAGTTCACTGTACTCAGGGTGATACTTTTTATAGCCTCCCGCCCGAGTGCAAGGGCTAGTGGCTTCAACACATAGTCGGTGAGGAGATCCTTTGTGTCTTTCCCTGCGCTGACCGTCGTAGCGCCAGAAGTTATACCGTTGATTATGTATGCAATGGCATCATGGACCGGCAATATGGCATGGGCGGTGCGCGGTGTTGCAGCAACCGGAAGCAGCACTACCGTCGTAATGAGAACGCTGGCCAATAATGATTTCAAGTTACTCATGGCGTATTAGTAAGGGCGTCGTGAGCAAATTTTGCCAGTCGATAGAGGGTGTAGCCGGAGTCCCCTTCCTGGAACACCACGCCACTGGCATCAAATACCCCATATAAATCAAAGAGGCTCTGTGCAAGCTCAGTGGTGGCATCCTTATACAACATAAGTCCAAGCATGCTCCTCAGTGGATCAGTACTTGATGAACCCATATCACTTACCACCTCACCCATGGTGGCAAAGGCGTTTGCCACACGTACATGAGCGTCACGAGCTTCCGTAGGCACCGGCACTTTTATAAATGCGACACTCAAGGCAGTGTATGTCTTACCAATACTCTTTAATTTCACGAGAGCACTCGAGTCATTTTTCTCAAGAGCATCACTTAGATATTCAAGCTCTCCCTTCTCAGTTTGTACCGTATTCTTGATAAACACGGAGTCAGAAAGAGCTGCGTAGGTGCGAAGCGCCGAGGTGCCCGTACCAGAAACGCTCGTTTTGCTGGCGCTGAACGCAGGAGAAGACCGGTGGTTTGCAACCAACTTTTGCACTGCTTTTTCGGTAAACGCCGTTAGCTGGTCGTTAGTTGGATTTGCAAAGCCATCATAGGTGGTGAGGTATTCTGTGAAGAACTCTCGAGCAAACTGTGCCGTGATAGAGTCGTCTGCAACGCCAGAATCAATAACACCCGTCTGTGGCTGTGTTGCGCTCGTAAACTTCGGCTTCACCAACCCCTGTGCAACCGCATCTCCGTCCTTTATTCCCTTCTGTACGGACTCAGGATTAGCCGGGTCGGTGCCATAGAGCGCTTCCTGCCAATCAGGGAGCCCATCCGAATCAGCGTCTTTTACCGCATAGGCTTTCAGCAGTGTTTCAGCAGTTGCGGCGTCCACGGTACTTGGACGAAGGGAGAAGGGTCCCGAGAATAGATACGAGCAGACAATGAACGCAACGGCGACGGAGGCAGCAAGAGCAAGCTGAAGCGTACGGAAGCGGGGATTCATACAAGGTTTATCAAAATAGTAGCACGCACACACACTTCCCCACCGCTACCTATATAGGGTATCTGTGCATTAAATACGGAGAGTGTGTACAAGAGACCGCCACACTTCCTCTTCAATGTCCTCACTGCGCACGTTTGGGGAGAGACCAAGTGTCCGAAACGCACGCGCGATTGATTCGGAAGGATACAGCTGCTCCAAGTTCTTAGCCAAACGCTTACGTTTCTGGGAGAAGCCAGCACGCAGTACCTCAAAAAATACGTTCTCGTCTTCCGGAGAAGAAAATGCGTCCCTCCGTATGTTCTCGATGGAAAGCACCGCCGAATCTACATTTGGAGCGGGACGAAAGGCGCCGCGGGGTACGGTGAAGCAATATTTTGGGGTACCAAACGCCTTCACAGACAAAGAAAGAAGGCTTTCCTTCTTGTCTCGAGCAATTCGAACAGCCACTTCCTTCTGAACCAAGAGGGTCATAGAGGTTGGTTTGTGGGTACTGGTGAGGAATTGCCGGATTATCTCTCCGGTTATGTAGTACGGAATATTTGCCACAACAGAATACTCACCGGGAATTGTTGCCGTATCAAAGGAACGAATATCCCCAGATACGAGCTCTAGTCTCCCCTGCGCAATCTCTTCAGCAAAAGTTTCACTAAGCGCACCCAGCAATGTGTG
>OBEQ010853335.1_pt1 | contig 10526 bp, 14 predicted proteins | sample 1670901 | NCBI WGS metagenome assembly OBEQ01 (sample SAMEA104232315, study PRJEB22302) | groundwater metagenome | biome: forest; feature: aquifer; material: groundwater | place: USA | collected 2011-08-07 | depth 5.4 m | reverse complement strand
GTAGCTCAGTTGGATAGAGCAGGGGACTTCTAAGCCCAAGGTCACAGGTTCGATTCCTGTCGGGCCCACCACGGGCGAACTAACTTTGGATAAGTTTTCTCTTTCATTCAAAAAATTTAAACATGTTACATGCTACGGCCTCGTAGCTCAGCTGGATAGAGCGTCAGCTTGCGGAGCTGAAGGTCGCAGGTTCAACTCCTGCCGAGGTCACCATAAAAACACCCTTTAGTTTAGGGTGTTTTTAAAATTAATTGACAAATTATAAAAAAAATGTTATGGTTATATATTATTTCAGATACCACATTCTACAACAGCTATAGGAGGACTTTAGATGAAAAAGTTTATGTTCGTGATCGTTCTTGCGCTCTGCCTTCTGGCATGTGCCCCTCGTATTGAAAAGGTTGATTCTGGGACAGCCCAAAGCGTCCTTTCGAATATCAGCTATATAAAAGACAGCAAGACTGGTTTGTGCTACGCAATGTTTACAACCACAAAAGTTGGAGACGCCAATAGTAACACGGTGTCCATTACATGGGTGCCCTGCGAGAAGGTGGAACCTTACTTGCAGAAGTGAAGAGGAGAACGATGTCCAAAAAAAGATCTGTGTGGCTGCGAGTTTTCTTATTTTTCTGGAGTGGGTTTGTATATACGATTGCATTTTTTGCAAACCTATTCCGACTACCTGGGGTTGACGCCAAGAGAATCAAGAAAGTTTTGATCAAAAAATAGGCAGAGCCTAGCAGTGTGTGAGTTTGCTCGCACACTGCTTTTTATATACAAAAACACCTCTACTATAATAAATAGTAGAGGTGTTGGCAGTTAGTTGCTCTAGCCTTGTTCAAAACTGCTCAGTGCTTCTGTTTCGTCTTCAAAGACTTCAAAAACTGAAATAAGCTTTGTTAGAAAAAGCAAATCCATGGTGTTCTCTGAAGTTGTAAGAATTTTAAGGTCCCCTCTAGCTCTTTTGAGCGTTGTAAAAGATCGCACAATTTCTCCTAGACCTCCATTATCCATCTGCCACCCATTAACAGTTAGATGAAGCAGGATTTTTCGTTGGCCTTTGCTAACCAGTTCATCAATTTTCCTTTTAAGCGCTACATCTCCTTCGCCTAAACGTATTTTAAAAGGAACACCTAAGATTGTTATATCGCCTACTTTTCGCTCATCGAATATAAACTTTTCGCTCATATACATCCCTCCGTTAGGTTTTTATCCAAGAAATAACCCGTTACTATATCACCATGTTAGTATGTGTCAAGCCATAGTTTTATTTTTTATTATGGAATTTTTTATGAATTTCGCGCAGGCCTTGGTTAGTAATATGTGTATAGATCTGCGTGGTAGTAATAGAGGCGTGACCAAGCAGGGTTTGCACGCTTCTAATGTCTGCACCGTTTTGGAGAAGATCTGTGGCAAAGCTGTGTCTAAAAATATGAGGAGTAACGTTTTGAGTAATACCCGCAAGCAGGGCGTATTTATGCACCATGCGCTGCACACTCCGCGCAGTTAAACCGGCAGCTTTTCCACGGCTGGTGGCACCACGCAAACTAAATCCTTGGGCCTCTATTTCTTTAGTAGTAGTATTGCCAATAGAAGAATGGCTTACAAACAAACCAGGGTGATTATCGGTTCGTTTTTTTAAATAATTTTCTATGGCTTGTTTACAATCTGGAGAAATAAATACTAGCCGTACTTTGTCGCCTTTGCCTCGGACTGTAAATTCTCCTTGCTTAAAATTGATCTGATTTTTTTTCAAGCTTACTAATTCAGAAATACGTACACCACTAGAAAACAACAAAAGCATAATAGCCTTATCACGCAAGCGTATTAATTCCACATCTGTTTGGTTTACCGCAGTAAGCATGCGTTTTATTTCGTCTACTTCAAGTGCATGTACTTGGCGGCTGGGGTTTTTGGCAAGTTCTATTTTTTCTGGTGCAAGAGTTTGTATATCTCGCTTAGTTAGATATTTTAAAAAGGCGCGGAGTGCAATAACGTGATAGTTTTGAGTTATGAGCTTAAGGCTTTTGCCGTGCTCGTCTGTCATGCGGTTAAGGGCCAGTCGATAACTGCGTGAAGTATCTAAGCTAATTTTTTCTGGATTTGTAATACCAAATTTTTCTGCGTAGTCAGCAAAACGGCCTAAGTAATGTTGGTAATTTCTAATGGTGAGCGGACTTTGGTTTTTTTCTATTTCACAGTACTCCAAAAACTCACGAATATAATTGCGTAGAGCTGAATGTGGCATATAGTATAGTATACCAAGTGAGCGCTATTTTAATAAAAAACCACAACGCACGTAGGTACGTTGTGGTATGTACTCAGGCCACTGCTTCTTTCCTGGGTGCTTCTGTTTCTTTAACAGTAACCCAGTTCATGCCAGTTCCTTGCTCGTCGAACTTTACTTCAAACTGGTAAGGGCTGGTTCGGTTTTTTAATTGTTCGTTCCACCTTTCAACTAGTTTCGCAACTTTTTCGTCCCACTTACCTTCTAAGCTCAGCTCCTCAGCAATTTCTAAGGAGCTTACAAATCCTTGGTTGCACTGAAGTTCTGTCATTTCTTCTTGGATCATTCGAACTACTGGAACACTTTTTGCAGGAGCATACTGTAAAAAATTTTCCCAATCAATATTCATGTTTCCCTCCTTTCGAGCGTTTGTCAGTCGTCGCGTCTGTTGCGTAGGTAAATTATGGAATAAGTATTACTATTTGTCAATTTGTATAATCCAGCTAAAATTGGTATACTCCCAGAGTAAATTAATCCACGAATGTTGGCTAACACGGCATTATGTGCAGAAAGGTCTCAGCAAGATTGCTGGGATTAACCTATGTTAAGCAAAAAAGAGAAAGACGACCTGATAAAAAAGTATCGAGTTCATAAAGATGATACTGGTAGTCCAGAAGTACAAATTGCAATTCTAACTAAAGAGATAGAACAAGTAAGTGAGCACTTAAAAGTTCACCGCAAAGATAATCACAGTCGCAGAGGTCTTCTTAAGATGGTAGGAAACCGCCGGCGCTTGCTTCGCTATTTAAAAGGTGAAGACCTAAAGCGCTACGAAAAAATTTCAGATAAACTTAAACTTAAAAAAGATGCCAGCAGCTAATGCCGCAAGGTGTTAGCTTTTTATGTACAAGGACTACTCTATGGACCAAGAAGTATTTGAAGAAATATGGACTCAACTTGCAGAGCAAATTTGCGATGCGATATATCAAGATCCGCGTATTCAAGCGATGAAGCAGGACTTTTTGCATAAAGGTTTTTTAAGTCTTGAGCAAAAAAGTGATTTTATTACTACTTCGGATGCTATAAAGTACGAGATTATACATAAGAAGTTTGGTGAAACAGAAACTGTAGGCTATAAAGATTTTGTTACATCATGGCAGTTATGGTTTAAAAATAAGTCTGGTCATACTCCACAGGTAAGTGGGAAAGCCGGGATTGTTGAGCATATTTTGTTTGGTAGCACCCCGGATCCAGAAGAATTTTTGCGTAATTATAGCTAGTCTTAGCATAAACAATTAAGTGTGCGGGTGAAGCATTTTTAGGCATACTTTACAGAAGCAAGAATGCTTGTTTTCCTGGAGGTATGAAAAAAATGCTCCCACCCAAAGAAAGGTGTATATGGAAATACGTTCCATTATGTGCCAAGTGGGGGATTTGGAACATCGGTTTGAAACCGGAAAATTAGCTGGACAAGCCAATGCAGCGGTATTGGCTCGTGCTGGTGATACGGTAGTGTTAGCTACAGCAGTGTTAAAGGGCCAGCCTCGTGAAGGCATAGATTTTTTTCCGTTGCTTGTAGATTACGAAGAGCGATTATACGCTGCGGGAAAAATAAAAGGCAGTCGTTGGGTAAAGCGTGAGGGTAGAGCAACAGATGAAGCCATCCTTACGGGCAGGGTTATAGATAGAACGCTTCGTCCGCTTTTTCCAAGCGCCATGCGCAACGATGTACAAGTTGTTGCTACGGTGTTATCTGTTGACGGCGTTAATGATCCGGACATGATTGCAGTTAATGCAGCCAGTACTGCCTTGGTTATTTCTGATATTCCGTTTGATGGTCCGGTGGCTGCGGTGCGGGTGGGAAAGATAGATGGTAAGTATATAGTGAACCCCACTAACGAGCAGCGCCAAATAAGTACTATGGATTTAATAGTTTCTGGTACTAAAGATCATATTATTATGGTTGAGGCGGGCTGCAATCTGGTTACTGAAACAGAGATTATAGAAGGTGTAAAATTTGCACAGGATTTTCTGGGCGAGCTTTGCAAGACACAAACAGATTTTGCTGCCCAAGTGGGTAAGACTAAAACTACTGACGTAGTAGTGCACGAAGTGCCCGCAGCTGTGGTTAGCGCAGTGGCGAGTTTTGTTACACAAGAAAAAATTGAAACAACTCTCTATATTTCGGACAAAGCACAACGTGAAATAAACACTAAGCAGCTGGCTAAAGACACAGTAGAGTATGTAAAAGCGCAGGTTGGTGAGCTTGCTGGCATAAATATAGATAAAGAAACAGCTGATGCTTTGGATAAAGTGCTAAAGAAATATATTCAAAAACAAATTTTAGAAAAAAACCGCAGGGTTGATGGCAGGGCACTTAATCAAACTCGTACTATTACCTGTGAGGTTGGCGTTTTGCCGCGCGTGCATGGCTCAGCATTATTCACTCGGGGGGAAACACAAGCACTCACAACCGTAACACTTGGTAGTAAAGGCGACGAGCAAACTTTGGATGGTATGGAAGACCCAAGCGAAGGCCGGACCAAGCGGTATATCCACCACTATAATTTTCCTGGCTACAGTGTAGGCGAAGTGGCGCCAATTCGTGGTCCGGGTCGGCGTGAAATTGGCCACGGAGCACTCGCTGAACGAGCAGTAGAAGTAGTACTCCCTTCGCAAGAAGAATTTCCCTACACTATGCGATTAGTTTCAGAAATTCTTTCAAGCAATGGTTCAACTTCTATGGCTTCTACCTGTGGTTCAACTTTGGCACTTATGGACGCGGGTGTTCCGATTACGCATGTAATTGGCGGGGTGGCTATGGGTTTGGTATTAGACGAAACTAACCCTAGCCATTTTAAAGTGCTTACTGATATTGCAGGAATAGAAGATTTTAATGGACACATGGACTTTAAAGTAACTGGCACAGAAGCAGGTATTACGGCGCTGCAGTTAGACATTAAAGTAAAAGGATTAACCTCAGAAATTTTACAGACAGCGCTAGCGCAAGCCAAACCCGGCAGAGAACATATTTTGTCTGTCATGAAATCTTGCATTGCTACTCCTCGGCCAGAATTATCTCCGTATGCCCCTCGAATTATTACTTTCCAGATTTCTCCAGACAAAATTCGGGAAGTTATTGGCAGTGGCGGTAAAGTAATTAATGGGATTATTGCAGAAACAGGGGTAAAAATTGATATCGAAGATAACGGACAAGTCTTTGTAGCAGGGGTTGATGCAGAAATGGTAGCTAAGGCTGTTGATAAAATAAAAGATATTGTGCGAGAAGTTGTTGTAGGCGAAGAGTTTGACGGTACAGTTACTCGAATTATGAACTTTGGCGCCTTTGTAGAATTCCTGCCAGGGCATGAAGGTATGGTGCATGTCTCAGAGCTTGCTAATTATCGAGTTGATCGAGTTGAAGATGTGGTAAAAGTAGGTGACACGCTCAAAGTTAAAGTAAAAGAAATAGACGACCAGGGGCGCATTAACCTAACACATAAGCCTTTCGCAGCTCCTCCGCCAGCTGGCGGACCTGCGGGTAGTGGTGGGTCTCGTTTTTCAGGACCGCCTCGAGATAGGGGCCACGGTAAGTTTGGTGGTCCGAGGGGTCATAAAGACTTTAATCATCGTTCAGCAAGCCATCGCCCGAGCGATCCTCCCTCTCCACAGCCGTAAAATTATAACAATAGAAAAACCCCTTCGATGTGCACCGAAGGGGTTTTGTTAACCAGTTGCTTTACCGCAACTTCTGCAGAATTGGTCTTTAGGAGTTATGACCATACCGCAGCTGCAACTATGATCACTGCTTTGCATGCGAGTACTTCCGCAGATAGGGCAAAACCTAAAGCGGGGCTGCAGCTTTTCTCCACACTTTCCACAAAATGGCAGTTGGCTTGTAACCTGCTCAGTCCGTGGGCTTGGTTCATACGCAGTATAATTAGTAGATTTCCACATGAGTTTCCTCCAGTGCTTTTAGAATAAGACTTGGTTTGCACCCACAGTTATGACAGTAGTGCGATTTTTTTAGCAGTCTCACGCTGCCACATCGCGGACATATATTTCTTCTGATAATGTTTTTTTTCAAAGAGTGATACCCAGTCTCCCACTGTGTATAGTTTGTGTTTACGTCTAATGTTGTAGGCAAATTTTGGTTCTGTCATTTCTGGACCGAGCAAACAGAGTTTTGTGGTACTTGGCATACCAGCTTGGGTGAGCGCCTTGCTTATGTGGTGCACTCTTACTAAAGAGTTGGCTATACCTGTGTGGTCGGGTGCTGCGAGGCAGAAGTCTAAACCACAGTAATTTCGGGTTTGGCTTGGGCCAGAAAAGTAGGCAAACCGAAAGAAATTTCCAAAGCCCCAAACTGCAAGGTTGAGATCGTAACACTGTGGGGGTGGATCGGTTTTTTCAAACCCACGGATTAACGTACCATGCAAACCGGGATTTTGTTCAATACTCGGACCATATACACAAATCTTGCTTACTGGGTTTACGACTCCTTTTGCAAGAATGTAGTTATGCCATGAACATTTACCAGAAGCTACCGGGTCTCTGATAAAACGGAAACCTTCGGTTAGATTCCAGTAGGGAGCAAGTGTTGGTACGTGCTGTCTTTGGTAGGTGTTTTGTAAATAGGTTTCCATATTAGATTCCTCGCGAGAAGATAACCAATACTGTAAGTACTAAGATGTGAAAGATTTGGTCAACCATGATAGTTAACCAAAACTGCTCTGTAATACTTTCTGGGCTATTGCCCATAATATTTTTTCTCCACCATATAATTGGCCAGCGGCGGTCAAAGAATGCGTGGCTCCCCGCAATTGCAACTAAACTTAACCAGGGCAGATGAACCCAAATACATAAAGGGACAAAGCAAGCGGTATACGTGGCAACGTGTTGCCAGAGTGGACGGTTGAAAAAACTTCCTTGAGCTTTATTCAGTGCCTCGTATTCGGTTTGGAATAAGTAATCCCCAAGCAAATGAGCAATAATCAATAGTTCAAACAGTGACATAGTATATCCTCCATAGAGTTGTTAAAGTTCTGTATGTACACAGCAAGTATAAAATGTCCGACAATATCAGAGAATATAGAATGACGAACTTTTCGTCATTTTTTGACAAACGTTTCAAAGCCCGCTAGTATACGAATATGAACTACGAACCATTAGTTACTGGCTTGGGTTTTTCGCAAAAGGGCGCTCAGTTTTACATTGCAGCGCTTCGTTTAAGCCAAGGCACTGTGCTTTCTATTAGTAGGGAAGCAGGGCTGAGTCGTACCTCTGCGTACTATGTCGTATTAGAGTTACTTACTCGAGGAGCACTTGAGGAAGTTCGTATAGGTAAAAAAACCTACTACCAACCCATAGCCCCAGACCGTTTGCTTGCAGATGCACGGGACCGAGTCGCAGAAGTAGAAAATGTTGTACCTGAATTACGTGCACTTATAGGCACCAGAACCAGGGGTGCTAAGGTAAAGGTACTGTACGGTGTGGCCGGGTTTAAACAGCTCTGGGATAATTTGCTTTCAAAACCACGCCAGGAATATTCGCTTATAACTTCAGGTACTAATTTTTTAGATTTTACCAGTGAACGCTACATTTTAGCTAACATTATTGCACGCAAGAAAAAAAGCGGAATAACCAGTAAGCAACTAATTGTTGATTCTGAATATGCCCGTAAAATTGTTGCAAAGGATGTTGCCGAGAATCGCACAAGTAAACTTATTCCCAAAAACTGTAAGCTACAGTTTACTGAACTTATCACCAAGGACTGGGTTGCATTTGTAAGCCCGCGCGCAGAGAATTTAATTGTATATATAGAAAGTTCTGACTTTGCAGCCACGCGACACTCATTATTTAATTTACTGTGGCAGTTGTTGCCTGAAAAAAAATAGACATATGCCATATTTTGAAATACAAAAAAAAGATACAAGCAGCAGTGCTCGCACCGGAGTTATTCATACAGCCCACGGAGATGTGTTGACCCCGCAGTTTTTACCTATTGGTACAAAGGGAACAGTTAAAACTGTAACCAGTGAAGAGCTTAAGTTTTGGGGTGCCTCAATTGTACTGGCTAATACCTACCATTTGTGGCAACGCCCGGGCGATGCGCTTATTTATAAAGCAGGTGGTTTGCATAAGTTCATGAACTGGAAAGGGCCAATTTTTACCGACTCAGGCGGATTTCAAGTTTTTTCTTTAGCCAAGTATAGAAAAGTAATGGAAGTAGGAGTATTGTTTGGGTTTGACCTGGACGGCCGGCAAGAAGTATTAAGCCCAGAAAAATCTATTGATATCCAAGCAAATCTAGGTAGTGATATTGCCTTAATTTTAGACGACTTTCCAGGTTTCCCGTTTGAACATGCCAGAAGCCTTGAATCTATTCAGTTAACTAAACGGTGGGCAGAGCGAGCCATTGCAGAGTTTATGAATATAAAAACTAACGGAGATCCTATAAATCCAGGCCAGAAACTCTGGGGGATTGTGCAGGGCGCTAGTTTTCCTGATCTAAGAAAACAGTCGGCAGAGGACATGGCTTCGCTTGCATTTGATGGGTATGCCATTGGCGGTGTTGCTGTAGGAGAGCCGTTTACAGATATGATGCTTGCTGTAGAAAATAGTGTTCCCTTTTTGCCGGAATGTGCACCAAAGCATTTACTCGGAGTAGGGACGCCGTATGATATTGTACAGGCAATCCTGCGGGGCTGTGATACGTTTGATTGCGTAATTCCGACCAGGGAAGCGCGGCATGGCAGGTTGTATGTCTCTGCTAAAAATACAACTGGCAAAGAAGGCTACAGTACTATTGATATACGACTCGAGCGATATAAAGAAGATTTTACTCCTATTGATAGTACCTGTAACTGCTACGCCTGCTTGCACCACACTAAAGCGTATATACGGCATTTATTTGCTTCTGAAGAATTGCTTGGAGTGCGGCTTGCTACCATGCATAACCTCAGATATTATTTGAACTTGCTAGAAAAAGTTCGTAAAGCTATTACCTACGAGTACTTTGAAGAATTTGCAGCAAACTTTAACTTTGAAAAAGTGAAAGAATAGACCTCTTGCATAACCTCAATTTCATTATCTTTTTCCATATTCTGGCTGCAACCTGGATTAAAAAAGCCTCAGCGTTGCTGAGGCATCACTTGCGTTTTTTCAACCAGGTTTCGCTCAGAATCTGAAAAAACCTAATTGAAAGCAGGTTATGCAAGAGGTCTAATAGAAACTTATAAAAATAAGACGACACAATATTCGTGTCGTCTTTTCTGCAAGCAGCTGTAGAACTTATGCACCGCTGGCAAGACTGTTAGGCAGACTCATTTGATACCTAAGCTGATCCAAAAAGTCATCATCCACAAAATGGGCCAAAAGTGGCAGGTTTGGGTAACTAAACTGCCATCCTGTGAGCTTTTTAGAAAAGTTGGTAGTATCACACTCAATAAACTTTGCCCAGAGTGCACTTCCATCTGATAAATGGACTCTAAAACTTATACCCAAAGGCATAACAAAGACGGTTAATTGCTCCACTGTTGCAGCGGGGTAGTCACGATTCATAACTTGGCAGAGTTTTCGAACCATGGAAGGAAATCCAGTTTTTGGGTCTCCAAGTTTATATACTGCTTCGTCTGTTTTACAGACATATTCGGGACTCACAAAGTACTGATGCGGTAAGAAGTCTGCAGGCAACTCTATATACGAATGAGCTTTAAGAAGCCCACACCTTTTAATTACAAAAGACTCTTCTTCGGGCAAGCTGCTTAAGAAAGCTCTGTGATTTTTCATTGTATCGCTAGCGTCACAGAGCAAGCGAAGTGCAAAGAGTGGGTTATCGAGCAGTTCTGTAATTGATGATGAGGTGGTAAGTGGGTCTGTTTGCATGCGAATAGTTCCTCCTACTGTAGTTGGTAGTTTTCGTTTACTGTTGTGTGAGGTTTGGGGTGTTTTTTATCAAACCGTAACGCTTACTATACATACTTTTTAAGTGTGAGTCAAGGTGATGGATTTGTGATAGTTCTGGCTCTCATTGTTATATTTTGCTATATTTAAGCCATGGAAAAAGATTTGATGGAAAAAATTGTGAGTCTGTGCAAACGCAGAGGTTTTGTATTCCCTGGTTCAGAAATTTATGGTGGCCTAGCAAATTCTTGGGATTATGGCCCTTTGGGTGTGGAATTGAAAAATAACATTAAGCAGCTGTGGTGGAAGCGCTTTGTGATTTCGCGCGAAGACATGGTTGGAATTGATGCTGCGTTACTCATGAACCCCAAAGTTTGGGAAGCGAGTGGCCACT
>OBEQ010265585.1_pt1 | contig 10526 bp, 9 predicted proteins | sample 1670901 | NCBI WGS metagenome assembly OBEQ01 (sample SAMEA104232315, study PRJEB22302) | groundwater metagenome | biome: forest; feature: aquifer; material: groundwater | place: USA | collected 2011-08-07 | depth 5.4 m | reverse complement strand
GCCGCCGCGTCCAGCAGGACATCCCAGCCCTTCGCCTGCGCCTGCGCGATCCACTCGAGCGGATGCTGGACGCCGGAGAAGTTCGACTGCGCGGGGTAGGCGAACAGATTGTGGCCGCCCGGGCGGGCCGTTGCGAGACCGCGTCCGAGGTCAGCTTCATCGACGCGCATCTCCGGCAGGACAACCGGCACGTACGTCGCATCCGCGCCCGCGGCGCGCGCGAATTCGCGGATGCCGTTCACGGAGTTGTGATTGTCGACGGTGAGCAGCAGCCGTCCTCCCGGGGCGAACGGATACGACTCCCCCACGTGCTTCAGCGCGCCCGTCGCGTTTGCCGTGAAGACCGCCGTGTATTCGTCGGCGGGGGCGTTGAACCAGTCGAGCACCGCGCGCCTCGCCTGCTCGACAAGGCTCGTCATGCCCGTCGATGACGGACTGGCCGAGTGCGGATTGCCGAAGACGTGCTGGTTCAGCAGCGCGGCATGCCGAAGCACCTGCGACTCGGCGGGCAGGCTGCCGCCGGGGGAATCGAGATAGCCGTGCTGCTGCTCGTCCAGCCGCCGGTACTCCGTCGCCCTCAGCGCATCGAGCACTCGTGTCGACGCGTATTCCGGAAATGCGGCGAGGAAGGCCTCGTAGGCTTCAACCACATGTGTATTATGACGTCTGCTACCCTATTCTTTTTCGTCGCACGGATGCTCGGTCGGAGCACCGCACTGGGAGGATCGATGAGCAGAACGATCGGCGTGATAGTGACGATGGTGTGCGCGTTGGGTGTCGTAGTGACAGTGCGCGCGCAGGGTACGATGCCCGCATGGGCGTACCCGGTGACGCCCGCGACCTTCAAAGTGCCGCCCGACCCCGGGACGCAGCGGCATGTGCCAGGCAGCACACTCGGGTTCACGCAGACGCAGATCGACGGCCCGTTTACTCCGCCCGACTGGTTTACCGACCATCCTCGGATGCCCGAGGTGGTCGCGCACGGCCGCAAGCCCGACGTGTGGGCCTGCGCGATGTGTCACCTCCCGAACGGCCTCGGCCATCCAGAGTCGGCGTATCTTGCGGGGCTGCCGGCGGCGTACATCCAGCAGCAGGTCGAAGACTTCAAGAGCGGCGCCCGAAAGAGCGCCGTCGCGGGCGGACACGCCGCCATCATGGTGACAATCGCAAAAGCGATCAAAGAGGATGAGATCAAGGGAGCGGCGGCGTACTTTGCCTCCTTGACGCCAAAACCGTGGGTGAAGGTGGTCGAAGCGGCGATGGTCCCGAAGACATCCGTGGGGTTCGGAAACATGCGCTTCGCGCTGGAAACGGGTCTGATGGAGCCGCTCGGACAGCGCATCATCGAGATTCCACAGGCCGCCGAGCGCGCAAAGAATCGCGATTCCCGATCAGGCTTCATCGCGTACGTCCCGGTCGGCAGCCTCAAGAAGGGCGAGGACCTCGTGAAGACCGGCGGGCAGCACATCGCGGGGGGCAAGATCGTGATGGGCAACACCGTGGCGTGCGCGACCTGCCATGGCGTGGACCTGCGCGGCGGCGCGTTGCCGGGCGTGCCGGGCATCGGTGGCCGCTCGCCGATCTATACCTATCGTCAGATGAATGACATCAAGAACGGGGCCAGGAAGGGGCTGAATAGTCTGTTGATGCAGCCGTCGGTCATGAAAGCCACGCCGGCAGAGATGATCGCGATCTCCGCCTACGTCGCCTCGCAGCGTCCGTAGCAATTCCCAACTTCCAATTCCCAACTCCCAAGACGCCTTTGGGAGTTGGAGGTTGGGAGTGTGGAGTTGCCTTCGATCTACGGATGATCGATTTTGAGCGTGAATGAAATCGGATCGGTCAGCGTACCGAGATCGAAGACCTGCACACAGTACTGACCCGCGTCCGCCTGCGTGGTGATCTGCGGCGCGGAACCGCCGCCGGTAGTCACTGAGACGCCCAGCCGGCAACCGCCGCCGGTCACTCGCGGCAAACCGACCCCGAGTCCCACCGTCGACCCCGCACTCTCCAGCGTCACGTTAATCGTCCCCGCGGCTGTAACCGTGAACGAGCGGCTGCTCGTGCCGCCGGGGGCGAGCGTCGTTGACCAGCTCTCCGGCCCGGTTTTCGTTGTCGTGGAGGGGGCCGTTGGAGTACTCGTTCCGTTGCCGCACGCCACGGACATCGTCGCGATGAACGCGAGTACGGGCCACGGAGAGACGAAGGCACGGAGAAATCGCCTTCCAAAACTCCGTGTCTCGGTGCCTCCGTGGCTCGTTTTCATGGCGATCATGGGTGCGTGATCCGGATTGAGAAATTCGCAGGCTCGCGCAGGCCGCCGACGTCGGCGATGTTCGCGCAATAGTTCGCGGCAGCCGTCACCGACTCCGACATCTGGGCCGTCAGCGCCGGCGTCGCCTGGATCGTCTTGCGCAAGTCGCATCCGACGACGTTGTTGTCGCCGTCCAGCACCGTGGTGCCGTATCCAATCTCCATCGAGACGGCGAGAAGGCCTGCGCGGTTGAGCGGAGAGAGGCTCGCGAGGTTAATTGAGACGGTCCCGCCCTGGCCTGCAGAGAACGCGAAAAAGCTCGAGCCCTTGACGTCGATGATCGCGTCGAAGCGCTCGGTGACCGTCGTCGGCGTCGTCGGCGTCGTCGGCGCTGTCGGGGTATCGCCGCCGCACGCCGTGGCGGAAACGGCCGCGATTAGGAGAATGAGGACCGGAAGTCGCATCACAGAAGATCGATATTAACCGTAGACGCCGCCGGTGCGCGAACGGCCTGCTTTGCTGGACCTTGCTCTCGAGACACGCCACGGAGTCACGGAGAGCCGAAATTATCGCTCCGTGTCTCCGAGTCGCGCATCGTGTGATGGCTGTCGCGGTGCGTGATCGCGTCGCGAAGCTGATCCAGGAAGGCAAGACGCAGGAGCAGACGGTGGCGGCAAAGCCGACCGCTGACTTCGATGCAAAGGTCGGCAACGCGGCGGCGAGCGCCGACCGCTGCGTGACGCAGGTCTACACGGAACTGAAGCGCACGAACGCGACGAGATAAGAAAAGCAACCACGAAGATCGCGAAGACCACGAAACCCGATAAAGGTGTTCGTGATCTTCGTGGTTAAGCCTTTTGTTATTTCAGGTGCTTGCTCACCAGCTTCGTCATCTCGAACATGTTCACCGATGACTTGCCGCCGAACACCGCCTTCAACGCCGCGTCGCCGTTGATCATCCGCTTGTTCTTCTTGTCCTGCAGCCCGTTCTTCTTGATGTAGGCCCAGAGCCGCTTGGTCACCTCGGTGCGCGGAATCGGCTTGGCGCCGACGACGTCCGCGAGAGTGGCGTCCGGCTGCACCGGCTTCATGAACGCCGCGTTCGCGGTACGCTTCGTCTTCCCCGCGGTCTTCTTTTTCGTCCCCGTAGATTTCCTCGCAGTCTTCGAACTCTTGGCCATGTCGTCTCCTCGAAGTGGGCCGCGTGCGTGTGACGCCGCCGTGCAGCGCGCCTGTGTGCAATCGCGCCATCACGCGATCGCGTAGGCGCGTTGCCCCGCCATAGCGCCTCGTCCGCCGAAGCCGCCGAAGCGGCGAAGGTGGAAGCGCGAAGGCGGGCGCACGCATTATCGCCTGAAGCGCCTCCGTTGAAACGCGTAACTGAAGGCTGCGACCAAGGGCGGCGAACAACAGGGACGGACGCGCCGCCGCGACGAGATCAATTTGCTGCGGCACGGACCCTTCGGGCCGCGGATCGCCACGTTCAGCGTTCCGTCGCGTGCGTGTGGGACGGTCAGGTCAACCGGTCGATAAGGAGTATGGGGGCCGGGTTCAAAAAGCATCGGCCGCGCTTGATCGCGCTACATGCGGACCGTAATATAAGTCACGCGATTTACCCGTATCGCAGAGGTTAACTGGTTGAGCAGGAAGAATTTCGCCACCGCTCTGTTCTCGCTGCTCGTGTGTATCGGCGCCGTCCCTCTATGGGCGCGGACGCCGCTGTTGACGGCGATCAGGCTTGACCGCGTGGCAGCGGCAAGGGCGGGTGTGTCGACCGGCGTGCTGAATCTGGCGTTGAATGCGGTGACGTGCGGAGTGACTTCGGGAGATCTTGCGACGCCCCCCACGCTGACGCTGATCGATTACTCCCTTCCGTCCACCCAGCCCCGCCTGTGGGTGTTCGATTTACGGTCCGGGCGGCTGCTCTTCAAAGAGCTCGTCTCGCACGGCCGCAACAGCGGCGACAACATGGCGACGCGTTTTTCCGACGTGATGGAAAGCCGCGAATCGAGCCTGGGACTGTTCCGGACGGCGAACACCTACGTCGGACAGAACGGCTATTCCTTGCGGCTCGATGGCCTCGAGCCCGGCTTCAACAGCCACACGCGGGAACGCGCGATCGTGATGCACGGCGCGCCGTATGTCGATCCGGCGGTGGCGAAGGCCAACGGACGCCTCGGCCGGAGCTGGGGTTGCCCGGCGCTGCGCGAGGCGGTCGCAAGACGGGTGATCGACACCGTCCGCGACGGCGGGGTCATCTTCTCCTACTATCCCGACCCCGCGTGGCTCAAGACATCGAAGTTCCTGAATTGCGGAGCAACCGCGCCGGTGACGGTCGCGACCAAATAGCCTGCCGGGTCCGACCAGCCTCCGCGCTTCGCGCTTCGGCGGTCCGCCGAAGCCTTGGCGAAGGCGGAAAGGACCCGGCCTACGCACATCGAATCCCGAGTCCCGAATCCCGAGTCCCGAATCCCGGCTCATCGCGCCTGTTCGAGCTGCCCTGATACTGACTCGAGTAGCGCGACCTCGCGCTCCAGCGCCTTCGCTACCCGAGCGATCTCCGTCTCCGCTTCCTTGTATTCCTTCTGCTCGATCGCTTCACGCACACCAGGCATCGTCTTCACGGCGTAGCCCGTGTAGTAGCCCGGCGCGTACAGCAGATGGCGGTACCACGACCGCTTCGGCAGCCCTGCGTCGTCGGTCAGCTGCCGCTCGGCCTGCATCAGCCGCGCGTTGACCGCGCGAAGCATGGCAGCGTTGGACGCGATCTTCGGCTGCGCAGCCTCCGCGGCGTTGTGGTATCGCGCCGCGGCCTCCGTCAGCGCATTTGCCGCGTTCTCGAGCGTCGCGAAGTTGAGCGCGGGAGGCACCTGCTCCATTTTCGGCGCTACCAGCGGCCGGCGCGGATCGCTGATCGCGGTGAACACCCCTTCGTCGATCTCCTTGTTGCGCTCGCGTACTTCGTCCTGCTGATTCTTCAGCAGCGTCTCCAGTTCCTTCACGTAGGTCTGCACGGTATCCGCGAGGTTGGTGAACTCGAACGGCAGCAGGTCGGCATCCGCGAGGCGGATCATCGTCGCGCCTGCCACCTGCGCGAGCGCGCGTCCGTACGAGAAGTCGGTGTCGAGGAACTTCGTGAAGTGGTAATAGTCGTCGTAGATCGAGTGGTAGACGCCGTCGCTGGTGTCGAGCCCGCCGAAGCCGAGATTCAACGACGGCACGCCGTTGTGCTGCAGGAACGCGGAATAATCCGATCCCGATCCCAGCGCAGAGATCCGGAGATCGGCGCGGCTTCGGGCGTCGTTCCGCTCGTCCCTGGATCCTCTCGCGATCGTGCGAGCCTGGAGCCGCTGCCATACACTCGTCTTTGTCTCGGGATCCTGGACACCCTTCGCCACGCTGTTCACGAGCTGCTCCAGCGAATACGATCCTGACGCGTTGAGAAACCCGCGCCCGTTGCCGTCTGAGTTGACGTAGGCGACAGCATGCTCCCGCAGATCCTTGTCGTGATCCTCGACCCACTCGGTGGATCCGAGCAGTGCCTGCTCCTCGCCGTCCCACGCGATGTAGATCAGCGTCCGCTTCGGCCGCCAGCCCTGCTTCGCGAGCTGGCCAATCGCCCGTGCCTCTTCGAGCTCCGCCGACATCCCTGCGCCCGGATCGCCCGCGCCATTGACCCACGCGTCGTGGTGATTCCCGCGAATGACCCATTCGTCGGGATACGTCGATCCCTGGATGCGCGCGACGACGTCGTAAATGCGGGCGCGATCCCAGTTGAACGCGACCTTCATGTGGACGCGCCCGGGTCCGGGGCCGAGGTGATACGTGATCGGCAGCGCGCCGCGCCAGTTTCCGGGAGCGACGGGACCACGTAGCGCCGAGAGCAGCGGCTGCGCATCGGCGTACGAGATCGGCAGCACCGGGATCTTCGTCAGCGTCGTGACGTCCTTGATGTCGAGCCGTTTTGCGTCTGGGGTCGCGCCGACACCTGGCGTCAGCGGGTCGCCGGGATACGTCGGCATATCCATGACGCTGCCCCGCTGCACGCCGCTGCTGTTGCGCATCGGCCCGTCAGGGAACACGTCGTCCAGGACATACCCGTCGTCCATCGGGTCCGAGTAGATCAGGCATCCGACCGCGCCGTGCTCGGCGGCGACCTTCGGCTTGATGCCACGCCATGACGCGCCGTAGCGCGCAATGACGATCGCGCCCTTCACCGAAATGCCGCGTAGATCCAGATCGTCGTAGTCCTGCGGCCGGCCGTAGTTGACGTAGACGAGCGAGGCGGTGACGTCGCCGTCGATCGAGTAGGCGTTGAACGACGGAAGCTGCTCCATCCTCTGACCCGACGTCGGGTCGGCGGCAACCGCCGGCTCCTCGAGCTTCAGCCTGAACGCAGACGGCGCGACCATCTCGACGAGGCGCTCCTTCGGCGTCGGGAAGAGCACATCGTAGTTTTCGATGCGCGCGTCCCAGCCCCACTCCTTGAACTTCGAGAGGATCCATTCCGCGTTGTCCTTGTCGTACGCGGAGCCGAGGTGATGCGGGCGGGCGCTCATTCGCTTCATGTACTCGCCGATGTTCTTCGCGTCGAGCATCGCGCGGAACTGAAGCAGTTGAATATCCTGCGCCGCCTGCGCCGACAGCGATATCGAAACCAGCGCGAGGATCACCCAGAGTACGAGGGGGCCGGCTTTGATCAACCGTACGTGGGGGCCGGCTTCAACCGGCCCTGAGGATTTCGTGATCATTTCCCGTTCTTCCATACCTGCTGAATCCATGGCACGGCCTGGCGCAGGCCATCGACGAAGCGGTTCGTCTCGTAGTGCGCGATGCCCGTCAGCACGACGATCTGCGCATTGAGCCCCTGCTTCTTGAGCTCGGCGATCCGCTGCTCGGTCGGACCGATCGGATTCACCTGGTCGTTGCGTGAGTGCACGGCAAACACCGGTACACGCCACCTCGCCGCAGACGACGTCGGGCGGCCGGATACGGGCACTGCGGCGCTGAACCGCTCGGGATACTTGTCGGCCCAGTACCAGGTCCCGGCACCGCCCATGCTGTAGCCGGTGACGATCATCTTTTTCTGATCGATCGCATAGCTCTTCTCAACGGCGGCGAGCAGCGCGTTGACCGCCTGCTCGTTCTGCGGACTGCCCCATCCGCCCGAGAGGGAGTCTGGCGCGACAATGACGGCGCCGAGATCGCCAAGTGCGGGCTGGATGAGGATCTCGAGCATCGATCGGCCCGCGCCATCTGGATCTCCACCGAAATGCAGCGCAAGCACGAGCGGCACAAGCTCGCCGCGGTAGCGCAGTGGGACGGAGAGCGCGTAGTGAATCGTCGGCGCGCCGCTCTGCATGAGCGTCAGATCGTGGATACCCGGCGACAGAACGGGCACTTTCTCCTGCGCGTAGCCGTTTCGCGGCGCGCCGAGCAGAAGGACGAAGATAACCAACCACAAAGTCGCGAAGCCCACGAAGGATTTCAATTTCATGATCAGTACTTTCTGAATGTGAGATTGAATCGCCCGTCAATGCCTAGCTCCGGCGGCGCCGAGCCCGGGATGATCCGCGACACGCCGTGATACCGCAGCCGCGCCGGCCCACCGAAGACAAACGCGTCACCTGATTCGAGCAGCAGCGGTTCGATCGGATCGCGGCGCCGAACGCCGCCGAACAGGAAGCGCGGGGTGTCGCCGAGCGAGATCGACACGACCGGGAGGCCCGCCTCGATCGACTCGCGCCCTTCGTCCTTGTCCTGGTGCAACCCCATCTTGCCGTCGGCGTCATAGTAATTGAGTATGCAGAGGTCAGGTGTGAAGTCGAATCCCGCCTCGCGCGCGATGCGCGACGCGAGCGTCATCCACTCCTCAGGCACCGGCGCCACCGGCGCATTGTCGTAGTCGGCACGGGTCGCCTCGTACGTGTACGTCAGCGCGTTCCAGTGGCGACCAAGGCAGACCATGCGGACGCGCATCTTCCCGCCGCCGCGCACCGTCGGCACGTAGGCGCCCGCCGGACCATTCGTGATCGCGCGGCATTGATCGATAAGTGACCGTTGCTCCGTCAACGGCAGCGCATGCCCGAGCCGCGTTGCGCCGTCCGCAATCGCGACAACGTCGCGCTCGCGCGCCGGGAATGGAATCAGGGTCTGTGTCACTGCTATATGATGTATCTACTTGCCTCGCCGACGCCCCTGGCGAAGGCAGGTTCCGCCGCGAACCACCACCACGAACGACCAACTGAAATGGGTTTCCCCGGTTTTCATCCGCTTGTCGCTCGCTGGTTTCGCGAGACGCTTGGCGCGCCAACGTCAGCGCAGGAGCGCGGCTGGGCGGCCATCCGCGATCGGCGGCACACGCTCATCGCGGCGCCGACCGGCTCCGGCAAGACGCTCGCGGCGTTTCTCACCGCCATCGACGATCTCGTTCAGGAGGGACTTCGGGCGCCGCTGCCGGACGAGGTCCGCGTCGTCTATGTCTCGCCGCTGAAGGCGCTCAGCGCCGACATCCACAAGAACCTCGCGGAGCCCAGGCGGGGAATCCGCGACCTGGCGGCGTCGCTCGGCATCGAAGCGCCGCGCATCACGGCGGCCGTACGAACCGGCGACACGACACAATCAGAGCGGGCGGCAATGCTCCGCACCCCGCCTCACATCCTGGTGACGACGCCGGAGTCGCTCTATCTGTTGCTCACCTCGGCACGCAGCCGCGAGATGCTGCGAACCGTCCGCACGGTCATCGTCGATGAGATCCATGCCGTGATCGGCGGTCGCCGTGGCGCGCACCTGGCATTGTCGCTGGAGAGGCTCGAAGGAATCGTAGAGGCGGACCTTCAGGTCCGCCTGGGCGACCGCCCGGTGCTGCAGCGCATCGGCCTCTCCGCGACGCAGAAACCGATCGAGGAGGTCGCCCGCTTTCTCGTCGGCAATCGTTCCGTGAATCGTTCGGCGGACCACAGAGGTCCGCCCCGCACCGCCGAGTGTGTGATTGTCGACGAGGGACATCGCCGCAAGATCGATCTGGCAATCGAGATCCCTCGGTCACCGCTCGACGCCGTCATGTCGCACGAGGTGTGGCAGGAGTACTACGACCGGCTCACCGAGCTGATTTCCGAACACAAGACGACGCTGATTTTCGTGAACACGAGAAAGATGGCGGAACGCACGGCGCGCCATCTCAGCGAGCGGCTTGGCGAGGACGCGGTCACCGCGCATCACGGAAGCTTGTCGAAGGAAATCCGGCTGGACGCGGAGCATCGTCTGAAGACAGGCACGCTCAAGGCGCTCGTCGCCACCGCGTCGCTCGAGCTCGGCATCGACATCGGCCACGTCGATCTCGTCTGCCAGATCGGATCGCCGCATCGGATTGCGACGCTGCTCCAGCGTGTCGGCCGATCGGGCCATACGATAGCCGGTACGCCAAAGGGACGCCTGATGCCGGTCTCCCGGGACGACCTGATCGAATGCGCCGCCCTGCTGCGATCCGTTCGGCTCGGCGAGCTTGACCGTATCGTCACGCAGGACGCACCGCTCGACGTGCTCGCGCAGCAGATCGCCGCGGAAGTGGCGACCACCGAGTATGGCGAGGACGATCTCTTTGCGTTCGTTCGGCGCGCGTGGCCCTACCGCTCGCTGTCACGCAGCGATTTCGACGCGGTCGTCGGCATGCTGTCGGACGGCTTCGCCACGAAACGGGGACGACGCGCGGCGCTCGTGCATCGAGATGAGGTGCACGCGGTGCTCAAGGGGCGGCGCGGCACCCGGATGCTCGCGCTCACCTCGGGCGGCGCGATCCCGGAAACCGCCGACTACCGCGTCGTGCTCGAGCCGGACGATACGTTTGTCGGGACGCTGAACGAGGACTTCGCGATCGAGAGCAACGCGGGCGACGTGTTTCAGCTTGGCAACACTTCGTGGCAGATCACGCAGGTGGTGGCGGGCCGCGTGCGTGTCAGGGATGCGCACGGTGCGCCGCCGACGATTCCGTTCTGGCTGGGCGAGGCGCCGGCGCGAAGCGACGAGCTCTCCCGCGCGGTGTCCGAGCTCCGCGCGGATTTTGAAGAGATCTGCGGGGCGGGCCTTGCCCTGTCCGCCGAAACCTCGGCGAAGGCGGAAGGCCCGCCTTGCGGACCCGAGTCGCCTTCGCCGCTTCGCGGCTTCGGCGCCCCAGGAGGGTCCGCGCCGCTAATCGAGTGGCTCCAGGCACAAACTGGTCTTTGTCCCGGCGGCGCCGAGCAAGCCGCCAGCTATCTGCTCCAGGGCCGCGCGG
>OBEQ010892268.1_pt1 | contig 10527 bp, 10 predicted proteins | sample 1670901 | NCBI WGS metagenome assembly OBEQ01 (sample SAMEA104232315, study PRJEB22302) | groundwater metagenome | biome: forest; feature: aquifer; material: groundwater | place: USA | collected 2011-08-07 | depth 5.4 m | reverse complement strand
GACGTACTAACGCGTCAGCCTTCGGTGCAGGCGGGCGCGCTCCGCCGAGATGCCTTCCTTCGTGAATCAAAGGCATCGGGCATCTGGCCGGATCCCAATCTCAGCGTCATGGGCGACTACCTGCCGGGCACCGCCGAGAGCGCGCAGATGCCGATGGTGCGCGTCCAGTTGACACAAATGATCATGTGGCCCGGGAAACTACCGCTCATGCGCGACGCCGTGCGGTCGCAGGCCGAAGCCGCGGGCGCCAACCTCGATGGCAGAAAGCTCGATCTCGCGCTTGAAGCACGACGCACCTACTTCATGCTCGTCATGAACGAGAAGAGGCGAGAGCTCAATCGCGCAGAGCGAGGGCTTGCGGCGACGATCGCCTCCGCGGCACTCGGTCGCTATGCGTCTCAGGCAGGTGGACACCATGAGGTCGTTCGCGCCGAGCTCGACGTGCAAGCGCTCGACGTCGAGTACCAAGCCCTGGGTGGGGAGCAGCAAAGCATGCTGGCCATGCTGAACGCGCTGCGGTTCCAGCCGCCGGAGACCCCGTTCTCGGTGCCACCGTCGGTGAGCTGGACACCAGCCCAGACGTATCAGGCCGATCCGCTCGTGGCTGCCGCGGCGAAGAACAGGCCAAGCACCTGACCGAGCAACACGAGCACCGTGATTACAGCGGCTGCCTCGAAGTAGACATCGACCCTGCCGTGACCACGAAAGCCGTGCGGGAGTCTGTCAGGCAAGAGCACGGAGAAGACGCTGTAGCCGTATGCAACTCCGGTTCCGAGCGCGATGAGCGTGAACATGTTCAGGTTCCGTCGCGCGACGGACATCCAGCCGCGAACGAAGAACGGCCAGCCGCCCCAGAACACGACGGGCGTGGCCAACGCCATCTGAAGCCAAGGCATACGGCCTTCGCCGACGGCCGCATGAATCGGGCGACCCGGGATCATTTCCGACATCGCGACCACAAAGAGCACTGTCGCAAGGGGCAGCGAGATCCAGAAACGTCGCGACATCTCTGCGAGCTCGGGGTTCTCTTCCTCCACAGCCGATGCCACACGCGGCTCCAAAGCCATTCCGCAGATCGGGCAGGAGCCTCGCTCCTTGCGCACGATCTCCGGGTGCATCGGACAGACGTATTCCGTGTTCAGAGCGGGCGCCGGATCGATCGACTCGAGAGCCATTCCACACTTGGGGCAAGAGCCGGGTCCGTGCTCGCGAATTTCGGGATGCATCGGGCAGGTGAAGAGGGCCGCGTTCGTGCGACCTGCAGCCTCGCTCTTCCGGGAGTTCGCCGTGGAAGATGGCCCAGTGTACTTCGCCGGATCGGCGTCGAACTTCTCCGCGCAACGAGGGTTGCAGAAATAATAGGTACGTCCCTCATGTTCGCGCTTCGCCTTCGCAGATGCGCGGTCGACCGTCATCCCGCAGACGGGGTCCTTCTCGGCGTGCGTGGGGTCCGACGCGCTCGGTCGTGCGATCACGAGGCTGTCGGTTCCTCGCGTGATCGCAAGGCCCTCATGGAGACGCGTGCACCATCAACTCGGCCATCATCCCGTGTTCGGCGTGCTCCGCGATGTGGCAGTGGTACATCCACTGGCCAGGATTCTCGAAGTGCGTCTCGATGACCACGGTCTCGCTCGGGTTAATGAGCGCCATGTCTTTGAGGCCGGGCTCCTTCGACGCTTTGCCATTGCGCGAGACGATCTGGAAGAAGTTCCCGTGCAGGTGAAACGGGTGAAAGTGCATCATGTCGTCGTTGACGATCGAAAAGCGCACGGCCTGCCCTTCATTGAACTCGGCCATCGGCAACGTCATCCCATCCTTGCCGTTGATGGTCATCATCATGTGACCGGCCGCGTCCTGCATCATCCCCAGCCGTAGCTGTTTCTGCGTTGCATCGCTCACGAGTTCCGGCAGCGTCACTTCGGGGTAACTGGGCGCGTCGATGCTGGTCGTCCCGTCGAAGTCGAGGGCCGCGAGGGGCATGGACTTCTCGACCGTGCCTCCATTCCCGTTGTCTGCGAGGACATAGGCGACGAGTTTCACTTGCGTGGCGGCGTCCTGGTCGTAAGTAACCTCGACGTCGTACCGTTGACCGACCGCCAGCGAGAGTCGCTTCGTTGCGTAGGCCTGCGGGAGGAGCCCTCCGTCTGCACCTACTACGCGGAATGAGGCACCCTCGATCGCTACGTCCATCACGCGCGCGCCGGCAGCGTTGATGAGCCGCCAACGTTCGATGCCGCCACGCTGCGCGGTGCCCGAGGCGAGATCGCTGCGACCATTGAGGAGGAGCTTGTTGCCGAAACGACCCATCATCATGTCCATGTCGTCGCCGTACGGGGCGATCTGGTAGCTCGCGTCGAGGCGAATGTCGTCGAGCACGAAGAGGCGCTCTGCGGTGAAACGCGGGGGCTCTTTTTCTTCGATGACGATGGGGCCATACAAGCCGCGATCGATCTGTTCGATCGTGTTCAGATGCGGGTGGTACCAGTACGTTCCCGCATCGGGGACGACGAACTCGTAGGTAAACGTTCCGCCGGGAGCAATGGGCTCCTGGACGCGCGGCGTGCCGTCCATATCGGACGAAATTCGAAGACCGTGCCAGTGAACCGTCGTCGCCTCTGCGAGCCCGTTCGTAAAATGGACAATGACGCGGTCGCCGACACGGGCGTGAAGAAGCGGTCCAGGGATCTGCCCATTGTAGGCAAGCACCTTGGTCGTGTGCCCCGACGAGAGCTCGATGGACGCCGCCTCGGCACGGAGCGAAACCTCGACGATCTTCGGGTCGGGATTCTCGTCCTGCAGTTCGCTCGGTCCGACGATCGGCGTGAGCGGTGGTGCCGTGGCAGGCGCGGTCTGCGCCGGGTCGGACTTTGGCGATGAATCACCTTTCGTGCTGCTGCACGCGAGAAGACCAAGGGTGAGGATGAGAGAAATGGATAGGCGCACGCGGTCTCTTTCTATTTGGAGTCGATCCGCACGACGCGATTGCCGATCATGTCGACGAAATAAAGCTTTCCGTCCGGGCCGAAGTTCATTCCGGAGAGCGATCCGGCGGGAAGGCCTGTATCGAGGTAGTTCACCTGTTCGCCCGTGAGCGTGAATGCGGTGATGCGGCTCGTTGCGTTGTCCGAGACGTAGATGAAGTCGTTCTTGATCTCGAGACCCGACGGTGACTGAACGGCGCCGGAGTCGGCTGAGACAACATCGGTCAGCGCGGCACTGTCGACCTTGTAGTAGGCGTCCATAGGCTCCATTGGAGTGAGGTCCGCGCCACGCTTCCCGCTCTTCGGGTCGAGCTTCACGATGCGAGCGTTCCCAGTGTCGGCGATGTAGAGCATGCCGTCCGTGTCGTTGAAGAACAGGTGACTTGGGATCCCCTTGGAGTACTTAACTTGCCCTCGAACAAAGTCGGCTGCCTCGCCGTCCGAGTGGTCGTCGTTGCCGATTCCGTTGTCCTTGTGGAAGTCGTAACGGACGATCGAGTTGGTCTTGCCCGCAAACGTCCAGTACGCGTTGCCCGTTTCGTGCGCGATGCCCACGCAGAGGGGGCTGCAGTGGAGCATGTCGAGGTGCGAGCCCAGCTGGTGAGGATTCTGTTTTGCAAAGACCGTAGGATCCGATGACCAAAGCGCTGGGCCCATGAAGTCGCGCGCAGGCATCGTGTCGTCCATCGTGTCCCGCGACTCTCCGCAGGTCGCGAACGTGCCCAGCTTGCCGATGGTCGTCGCGTCTTGGCCAAAAGCCAGGGCTGAGGGTTTTGCCATGAAGTGCGCAGCGTCAGCGTCCTTTCGACGTTCGGTGGTGCGGCCGTCGGTGCTTGCGTCGTGGATAATGACCGCGCTCTCGTCCCCGAGGTTCACGACCCATAGCTCGTCGGGTCGGACCGGGTTGAACGCGAGGTCGCGGGGCGTCTTGAGGCCCGCCGAAGCCACCGCGATCTCCGTGAACGTCACCGAATCCGGACTGTGGTCTCCCGTGCCGAGTTCGGGCGCCTTGACGTCCGCCTTCGTCGGCTGCACCGGCGCGGTACCCGACGGCCCGGAGTTCGTCGGGGCACTCGAGGAGCCGCAAGCGCTCAGGAAGGCGAAAACCGTGGGAACGATTGCAAGAACGATTCTTCGGGCCATGGCGGTGTCTACATACCTCGCTTTTAGATGTAGGCAAGACGGGCGCATTCGTGACCTCGACGAGGTCGATTTCTAGCACGCCTGGGATCCATCGACTGCGCGCTTGACCGATCGATGAATCCGCGCAAATCAGGGACTTTCATGGACCCAGATCTCGTCGTCCTATTTGAACATCCCGACTGGCAGCGGCCCCTCTTCGCCGCCCTGGAGAGACGGGGTGTCAGGTTCGCTGCATTCGACCTAAAAAGCGCGGCCTTCGATGTCGATCTCGTTCCGGACGCGCGGCTCTACTTCAATCAGGCGAGCCCCAGTGCCTATGTGCGCGGCCACACTCGCGCCGTGCCGCTAGCGCTCTCGTTCATACGTTGCCTCGAACTCGCAGGAGCCCGCGTCCTTAACGGATCGCGCGCCTTCTCCCTCGAGTTGAGTAAAAGCGCACAAGGAAGCCTTCTCAGAAAGCTCAGCATCGACCACCCCGCGTCGATGGCGTTCAACCATCCGGACGCGGTCCGCGAACGCTGGACGCGATGGCCGGCTCTCTTGAAGCCCGAGCAAGGGGGAAGCGGTGCGCGGATGTACCTCCTTCACGCGTTCGCAGAGCTCGAACGGACGCTCGATGCCGAGCCAGCGCTCTGGTTACCGGACAACCTCCTTCTCCTTCAAGAATGCTTCCCGGTGGATCCGAATCGCGGCATCGTGCGGATGGAGTTTCTCGGCGGCGAGCTGCTCTACGCCATGCGCGTGGTCTCGCACGGGTCGTTCAATCTTTGCCCGTCGGAGCTGTGCAATCCGACAGACGGTGGCGACGCGGCCTGCGAGATTCCCTCGACGAATCCACAGAGTCCGGTCGAGTTTCATCCGTACCCCGACGTCCCACGGGCGGCGATCGAGATGGGTCAACGAATCGTGGCCGAAGGCGGGCTCGATGTCGCCGGCATCGAATACCTGGAAGCGAGCGACGGTCGCCTTATTTTCTACGACATCAATGCAAACTCCAACCTCAGACCGCCGATCGCCCGCGCGTTCGGCTTCGACCCGTTCGAACGCGTCGTGGATTACCTACTTCGTGAGCTCGAGCGAACGCCCCCGCAGCGGTGAGAAAGTGCCGGGGACCTGTCACGAGCTCGCCGTTCGTGCCTAGAACAATGCACGGAGGCAAAATGATGAACTGGATCCGAGCAAACTGGTCGAAGGTCTCAACGGGGCTTCTCCTCGCCACAGTGCTGGGCACGGGAGCGATCGCGGCGAAGAGCTACTTTACCAACGACTGCTGCGCCGTGGGCGCCGCGTGCTGTAAGCCTGGAGCAGCCTGTTGCCATGGAGGCGCGCGGGTATCCCAGCGCTGAATGGAGGCGTTCGGTAGGCTGCGCTTCCCCGTATGGACGAACATGCACTCCGCGAACTTGACGCGGCGATGGTCCGACTCGCCGATGGCGATCGGAGTGCGTGTTCCTCCGTCTTCGCCATTCTCTGGACCGAGCTCATCGGGTTTGCCGAGCGCGCCCTGGGGAGGGGTCCGGACGCAGATGATGCCGCGCAACAGGCACTCGAGAAGATTTTCGATCAGGCAGCAGATTATGATCGCGAACGGTCCGCACTCGCGTGGGCGCTTGCCATCACCGCGTGGGAGTGTCGCACGACGCTGCAGCGGCGCAGACGACGGCGAGAGGATCCCCTCGAGCACGCCGGTGCAGTGCGTTCGTCGACGCTCGACCCCGAGGAGACCGCGATGCAGAGCGCGATGTTGGTCGCCCTCCGAGCGAGTCTCGCGGGCCTGTCGACCAGCGATCAGAAAACCCTGGAAGAGGCATTCTTCCGAGAAACGGACGGTCCGCACGCTCCTGCGTTTCGCAAACGGAAGGAGCGAGCATTGAGTCGCCTTCGTTCGGCGTGGAGGAAGATCCATGGCGCTTGATCCAAAGATGGCTCTCACCCGTGCGATGCGCGCGTACGAGCTCGGACGCGCGCGTCATGCCGCAACATTCGCGTTGCCGCTCGCCGCGCTTTCGGTGGTCGCCGCGTGTCTGGGGACGAGACCGGCAACCGCGTGCGTCGTCGGTCTCGCGCTGCTCGCGACCGCATGGTTTCTTCTGTGGCGCGGTCAGACACTGGGACGAGCAGTCTTCCCAGGGATCCTCGCGGGACTCGTTCCGCTCGCGCTCGCCGTCGGAGCGCGCGCCTACGGACACGTCTGCACGGGAAGTCAGTGCGTCTCGCTGTGCATTCCCGCTTGCACCGTCGGCGGGGTGCTGGCGGGCTTTCTCATCGCGCGTGCAGGAAAGCATGCCGCATCTCGCGGGCGCTTTCTTTTTGGCGCAAGCGCCCTCGCCGTGCTCGTCGGGTCTCTTGGATGTTCGTGCGTGGGCTACGGCGGGGTCGCGGGGTTGGGAGTTGGTCTACTCGTGACCCTGTTGCCCGCGTCTCTCACGCCACGCAGGGCAGCTGGATGAAGGAGCGACGAAGCATGTCTGGAAAATGGAGCGCGGTGCTGGCAGTGGGTGTTTTTCTATCCGCGTGCGGTGGCCCCTCCGCAACCGCACCGACAGCGTCGCCGCGCCCTCCCGCGGCGGCCGCACCCGTCAGCGCGCCGGCATTCAAGGCACCCGGCGAAGCGACCTTCGGTGATCGCACCGTGTGCCTCGTCTCCAAGGAGGACTTCACGGTGAGTCCCGCGTCACCCAAGGTCGAATACAATGGGAAGACCTATTACTTCTGCTGCGCAGGCTGCGATACGAAGTTCAAGGAGAACCCAGAGAAGTACTTGAAGGGAGGCGGAACGTGAGCTGTCCGCACTGCGCTCCGCGTCGGTCGAAGGTGCTCCCGATTCTTCTTGGACTCGGCATCGTAGGACTCTTCGCCGTCTACGCGTGCGCGTCGGGTGAGCTTCCCCCTCGCGCGTCCCACGATCCTGCGAATGCGAATGCCCCCGAAGCACCATCCATTCCGATCCCGTCCTCGATGCCCGCGGATACATCTGCGGCTGGGCCTTCGCCCGCCCATGTGCACGGCTCCCCTGAAGCAGGTCCGACCGTCTACAGCTGCGTAATGCACCCGGAGGTGCTGCAGCAGAGTCCAGGAACGTGTCCCAAATGCGGCATGCGGCTCCGTCCCAAGACGGGGCAATGAACGATGCGACGAGCGCTTCAGTGCATCGGAACATCGGCGGCGTTGGCGCTCGCGGGTTGCGCGTCGACCTCGCCGAAACCGGCCGTGCGCGACACGTCGCAGCTCGTCAAAAACCGATCGGGACAGGAGATCACATGGCTCGGTGATGGAGGGGACGACGAAGCCAGAAAGCAGGTCTCTGCTCTCCTCTCGCGAGAGCTGACGCTCTCCAACACCGTTCGCGTTGCGCTCCTCTCGAACCGGAACCTTCAATCGCTCTACGAAGAACTCGGCGTCGCGCAAGCCGACTTGGTGCAGGCGGGGCTTCTCAAGAACCCGACGCTCGGTGCCACGTACGATTTCCCCCTTGATAGAAGTGGATCGGGCTTTCAGTTCAGCCTCGTCACCGATCTTCTCCAGGTGTTCACGATGGGCTCCCGCAAGCGGATCGCCCGCACCGTGCTCGAGGGGACAAAGTACCGCGTCGCCGGCGAGGTGATCCATCACGTCTACGAGGTGAAGACGGCGTACTTCGTTGTGCAGGCCGCGCAGCAGACCCTCTCCATGCGGCAGATCGTGAAGGACGCAGCGCAGGCCGCCGTCGAGCTAGCGCGTCGACAGCACGACGCGGGCACCACCAGCGATCTCGATCTCGCCAATGAGGAAACCCTCTTCGCCCAAGTGTCGACGGATTTCAGGCGGAGTCGTGCCGATCTCGCGTCGGCTCGCGAACACCTCAATCGCCTGATGGGAGTGTGGGGAACCGACGCCGCGTGGAAGCTCACGGCGAATTTGTCGGAGCTTCCGAGCAATGACCCGTCGCTCGAGCACCTCGAGTCGAGGGCGATTGCGGGACGATACGACTTGGCTGCCGCACACAAGGACGTGCAAGTCGTCTCGTACGCGCTCTCGCTCGCAAAGAATACGCGTTGGATCGGTAGCGTAGACGCCGGGGTCGATTTTCACAGAGAAGCCGAAGGCGTGAGGCTCCTCGGTCCAACGGTCAGCGTCGAACTCCCGATTTTTGACCAACGGCAAGCCGTGATCGCGCGCATCGAGGCGCAGCTTCGCCAAGTGAAGAATCGCGAAGGTGCCCTCGCGGTCGACATCCGATCAGAGGTTCGCGAGCTTTCGACACGGCTGAACGTCGCCCGCGGCGTCGTTGAGGACTACCAGCGCACGCTGGTCCCCATGCGCGAGAAGATCGTCGGTCTCTCGCAGCAGCAGTACGACGCGATGCTCCTCGGCGTCTTTCAGCTCCTCATTGCGAAGCAGAACGAGATCAATACGTACCGAGAGTTTATCGAGGCGCTCCGCGATTACTGGTCGCTTCGGGCCGAGCTCGAATGGAAGGTGGGAGGAAACCTTGGACCGGAGCTCTCTGCGGGATCCGGAACACCCGCTCCTGCTCTTGCGAAAGAAGAGCCCAATCCAACGAAGGGAGCAGACAAACATGAGCATCACGCGCCGTGACCTACTTGGGGCTGCATCGATCGTCACCGGTGGTTTGGCTCTCCTTCGAAGCGGGCGCGCGGCCGCGCAGTCCGTGGGTGGCGACATCGTTCCGGGACGGCTGCCCTACACGCCCGTGGTGATGCCGAACGGCGCGACGCTGCCTTGGACCGTAAAGGACGGCGTGAAGGAATTTCATCTGACGGCAGAACCCGTGAAGCACGAGGTGGCTCCCGGCATGGTGATCAATGCGTGGGGCTACAACGGGCGCACGCCCGGGCCGGTAATAGAAGCCGTGGAAGGGGATCGCGTCCGCTTCTTCGTACACAACAAGCTCGCCGAGCGGACGAGCGTCCACTGGCACGGGATCTTCTTGCCGAACGGGATGGACGGCGTGGCCGGTCTCAACCAGCCGCACATCGAACCGGGAGAGACCTACGTCTACGAGTTTACGCTGCGGCAGAACGGCGTCTTCATGTACCACCCGCATTCCGATGAGATGGTCGAGATGGCGCTCGGGATGATGGGCTTCTTCGTGATTCATCCGCGCGTGCCGGAAGTACCGCGCGTGGACCGCCACTTCGTCATCATGCTGCACGAGTGGTTCGTCGCGCCGGGGACTTCCACGCCGAATCCCGCGATCATGACCGACTTCAATCTCTTCACATTCAACAGCCGCGCGTGGCCGGGAACCGCACCGCTCGTCGTCCGCACCGGACAGCGCGTGCGCGTGAGCCTAGGCAACTTGAGCATGGACAGCCATCCGATCCACATCCACGGCTACGCGTTCGAGGAAGTCGGAACCGACGGCGGAGTCGTCCCGCGATCCGCGCGTCGGCGGGAGACGACGACCAATGTTCCCGTCGGAGCGACGCGAACGGTGGAATGGGTGGCCGACGTGCCCGGCGACTGGGCGTTTCACTGCCACAAGTCCCATCACACGATGAACGCGATGAGCCACGAGGTTCCGAACATGATCGGCGTTCGGCAGAAAGGCGTCGAAGAGCAGGTTCGCAAAGTCCTTCCCGGCTACATGGCCATGGGTGAGAACGGCATGGGGAACATGATGGAGATGGGGCGCCCCAAGAACACGCTCCCGATGATGGCGGGCGAAGGACCGTTCGGACCTGTCGAGATGGGCGGCATGTTCACAGTCGTGAAAGTTCGCGACGGCATCACGTCCTATGCCGACCCCGGTTGGTACAAGCATCCCTCGGGGACCGTCGCCCGCAAGGTTTAGAAAGCGACTTTCCAGGTGTCACAGTTCGCTCGGATGTGCCTACGCTTCGTGGAGGTTTCATGAAATTTCGTATCGTTCTTGCCCAGTTGCTTGTTCTCGGCCTGTTTGCTTGCTCGTCCGACCCCACAACAAGCGGCGGTCACGACGCCGGCGTGCCGGACGACGGCTCGATGGGCGCCATGGACAGCGGAGGCGGTTCGAACGATTCCGGGATCGGTGCAGACTCGAGCGCGAGCAAACCCGCAACGCCGCAGCTTCTTGGCGTGGCGAAGTTGAGCGGTGGCCTTCACGTGACGTGGAAGCTCAACGACACGGGACTTACGGGAACGGAGCTTTGGCGGAAGAAGGACACGGGATCTTACGCGAAGCTCACGGGTCTGCCCGGGACGGCGACGAGCTATCACGACGCGTCCGCAAGCACGGGCGGCGCGAACTACTGCTACCAAGTGATGACTTTGAAGGGCAGCGAGATGTCCGACATGTCGAACGAGGTCTGCGGCACGCCATGACTCGAGTCGTTGCTGCGCTGGCGGGACTGGCGATCGTGGCGGGGGGGGGCGGGGCGGGCGCGCTCGGTTGCGGATCGGCGGCGCCTGCTTTAAGCGG
>OBEQ012148766.1_pt1 | contig 10529 bp, 1 predicted proteins | sample 1670901 | NCBI WGS metagenome assembly OBEQ01 (sample SAMEA104232315, study PRJEB22302) | groundwater metagenome | biome: forest; feature: aquifer; material: groundwater | place: USA | collected 2011-08-07 | depth 5.4 m | reverse complement strand
TTGGGATTTTTCTTTAGTCCCATGAAAAGGTATATGGAATCCACGCGTGTTTTTAAAACAATGGTGGAAGAAGCCGTTGAACATAAAGGGGCGAGAAGTTTTCTTAAAACGGCTTCTGGCCACGAAATCCTGCCCAGCACGATGCGGAAGATCGGCCCCGCCATTGTGGTTTATTTTTCCGACAAGCAACCGGGTTTGCATCCTAATTCCATCGCGCATTATCTGGAAAAACATCACCCACAGTTTTTGGATGATGTTTTTGTTGTTTTAGCTCTTCGTCCTCAAGGGGATGGGACACGTGGAATTAACCTCGTATCCATTATTAAATCGAATACAGCTAAAGGGGATGTGTTTCTTCATTTGACAGATGAAAGTTCGGGAATCGTTCCAATTTTAAGGAAGTTCGGCTACGTTTTTCGAGGAAGGCAGACTGGCGGTCCAATTTTCAATATTGGGGAAGCTAGGAACTTAAGCGGCGAGGGGATTCAAAGAATCATTGCTGAGATTGTTTCCGCCGTCGAACAAGCAGTTTCAAAACAGTTTCCCTCCTCGGGCATTGCCCCCCAGAATGGCTCGAGTTTGGGAACGGAGGAGCAGGAGGCAGCCGTTCTCAAATTTTGGCAAGGGTTTATGACTCGCAAGTTCGATTTCGACATCGATGTCGACCACCCTCAACAAGAAAAGGTGGAAGCCTTGAGAAAAGCCGTTTCTGAACTTGACCCTCACGGTCTTATAGGGTTTCTTCCTACCACGATCCCCGAGGATCCAGAGACGATTGAATCTTGGAGATCCGATTTTGGAGCAAGAAGGAAATATGTGAACGACAATCTGAGTTATTTATTAGCGACGATGCGACAAAAGCATCCCGACGTTGAAAAAGCGATCTGGGGAGGTGCTAATGCGGTCGCGATTCCGATTGAGAATGTGATCCAGCATGGAAAGACAGGGGTCATTCTGGTTTTTAAAAATAACCAAGGCTATGTGGTGGCTATTCTCGATTCTGGCGACGGTATGGATATTGAAAAATGGGTCGCGCGTCAGTATTCAGAAACAGGCCATATCCATAAAGGATTGGATGATTCTGTCCGTGAGACAGTCGAGTTAGGAATCGTGAAAAATGTGCGTATTCTTTCGTTAGGTCGAGAGTATGATTTTTCACAAAAAAATATTATCTCGAGAAACGATATTCCGAAAAAAGGAACGCTCGTTCTTGTGACTCTTCCTTTCGGTGCGAGTTTGGGGCAGTATCAGTTTGATCATACGGAGCAATTTAGGAAGGCGATATTGGACACGATGGCTGATAGTGTTTCTGCATCCAGTTTGGGCGTTCAGCATGAGCTTTTGATGATGCAGGATCTTGAACTTACGAGCTCGCTGGATCTCGTAAGCGCTATTCGAGAGATCGGGCATGGTCTGCCAAGGCCGACAGTAGCGATCAGAAGAGCCAATTTAGTGGAGCGCATGAGGTTAAGAGCAGAACGTATGGAAGCGGGTCTGATGCAACCTGGAGATGATCCTATCATTGATCCCGAAGATGTTGTCCCAATCGAGACAGAATTTGGAACGATCGATCTCACTTATCTTAATGACATCCGAAGGTACCGAGGTCCAGGCGCCTATGCCAGATTAGCGCGGGATGTTCAGATCGCTTATCACCTATGTTTGATTAATATCGCCAAAGTGGCCGGTGATAATTCTAGACTCAGCCGCATCGCGCCTTCTATTTTTAAACCTTTGAGAGATTATCTGGGGGAGACGAAATTGATCAATGTGGCGTGGCCGGATTATTTTGTCATTAACCATTACGTTGCCCAAGTTTTGGAGGATGAGGGTCAGTTTGAACAGTACCGAGGACATGAGGGGCAGTACCGTTTCGTTGCGGAACTCATCGCGAACAATCGCACGGTGGGCCACCATATGGGAAGCTTGTTCCTTGCGATTTCCAATGGAGCCGTGAAAAGGTTGCAGTGGCGCGAAATCAATCTACCCTATGAAGAAGCGTTGTTTATCAAAGAAACCGTCGACGATTTGATCTCCAAACTTTCAGCTCCTAATCCTCAACCTGTCGTGATCGGTGGAGTGACATTTCAAAGTTTGGATGATTTGAAAGGCAATCGGAATCAACTTCGATTGACTGACCTTTTGAGAGATCATGGATACCAGCATCAAGGAGAGATGAAAAGATTGAGCTCAACCAATTTGGGAACTTTCTATGAGGCGATCGGACTTGAGATTGCGAGGGACCTTGAGTGGGAAATGATGGGTATTCCCTACGAGGAAGCGCTTTTTATTCAAGAGACGATGGATCATCTGATATCGAGGTTGGGGGATTTTCCTCCAGCACCTGTCACGATTGGCGGAGTCGCTTTGAATGATTTAGATGATCTTCACGGAAATCGGAATCAAGTGCGACTTGTCGGCCTTTTGGCTGAGCACGGCTATCTTTTTCGCGGCACGGTGAGAAGATTGACGTCAACCAATCTGGCTGCTTTCTTTTCGGTTTTGGATAACGCTCATGTCCGCAGACTCGGTTGGGGAAAAATCAATCTGCCGTATGACGAAGCCGTGTTTGTGAACTTCGTTCTTGACGACCTCGTAGCGAAGCTTTCGGCGTCCACTCCTCAAGTCGTGACGATTGAGAATGTGACATTTCAGAGTCTTGAAGATTTAAGAGGAAATCGAAATCAGGTGAGACTCGTCAGATTGCTCTCTCAATATGGTTATCCCTTTCAAGGTGAAATGAGAAGGTTGAGATCCACACATCTAGGGCACTTCTACTCTGCGTTGGATGAGGGACACGCCAATCTTCTCGAATGGAGGTACATTAATTTACCTTTGCAGGATGCTCTTTTCATCGAGGCAACTATGGATGAACTGGTGGCGAGACTTTCTGGTCCTCATCCGCAACCAGTTGCAATAGGTGGAGTCACGCTCAACAGTTTGAATGATCTGCGAGGGAACCGAAACCAAATAAGGCTTATGGGTTTATTGATCAGTCACGGTTATCCTTTTCACGGCACAATAAGAAAGCTAAAGGCAGCAAATTTAAGCAACATCATCTCGGCTATTGATGAAGCACTTATCGAAGAGCTGAACTGGACTTATATCATGTTGCCTTACGGAGAGGCGGTATTTATTCAGAGAACCATTGATGATCTCATCTCCAAGTTGTCTCAGCCAACTCCCGAGCCAGTGACTATAGGAGGAGTTGTATTGAGCAGCCTGGAAGATTTGAAAGGGAATCGTAATCAGTTGCGATTAATTGGTCTCCTGAAGCAGCACGGCTATCTCTTCGATGGTGGAATCAAGAGGTTAAGTTCGACGCATCCTGGAGGAATGGTTTCGGTATTGTCGGCATTGGATGTGGAGCAGACTTCAAAGCTTAGCTGGAGTTTTATCAACCTTCCTTATAAGGAAGCGTTGTTTGTTCAGTATGTGGTGGATGATATGTTCGCCAAACTTTCTCAGCCGACTCCTCAGCCTGTAACGATCGGCGATGTGACCTTCAATTCACTCACTGATTTGCAGGGGGATAGAAATCTTGTGAAGTTTGTGGGTCTTCTGGCCAAGCATGGTTATATGTATCAAGGAAAATTAAAGAGATTAAAATCGACTTTCCTGAAGGCCGTCTTCTCAGCGCTGGACTCAAGTCTTGTCACTCAGCTTAAATGGTCTGTTCTTCATATGACTTTCGAGGACACTGCTCTTTCGATTTTTGTTCTTGATGATCTTGTGCCAAAACTTTCGGCTCCCACTCCAGAGGCGGTGCAGATTGGCGATGTCACTTTCACTAGTCTCGACGATCTGAGAGGCAACCGCAATCAGCTTAGGTTAGTTGGCCTATTGAAAAAGCATGGCTATTTCTATCAGGGAGAATTCAGAAAATTGGGCTCAGACAATATGGGCAATTTCTATACCGTTGTGGATTCGAAGTATGCAACGTTATTGGGATGGGATGATATGCGCGTGCCTTATGAAGAGGCAAAGTTCATTCATGAAACGATGGATGATTTGGTCCTTAAGTTGTCATCCACACCTCCTCAACCTGTGACTTTAGGAGGAGTCAAGCTCGCAAGCCTCGAGGATCTCAAGGGCAATTGGAATCAAGTGAGGTTAGTGGGACTGCTCAGAGATCACGGGTATTTTCTCCACGGAAAAGTCAAGCGATTGAAATCGACACATGTAGGGCAATTCTACTCATCTGCTGATCCTCATCATATCGCGCTTCTTGAGTGGCAAAAGATCGATGCCCCCTATGAAGAAGCTTTGTTTATGTATGCCACCATTGATGATTTGGTGTCCAAACTAGCCGGTCCTGATGTTCAAGTTGTGACCATCGGTGGAGAAACGCTCACAGGTATTGAGGCCCTGGAGGGCAATCCGAACGCCGTGAAGCTTGCAGGTTTGTTGCAGCAGCACGGCTATCCTTACAAAGGCAAAGTTAAGAAGCTAAAGCCTATCAGTTCACATCTATATGCTTTCTTCAGTTTATTGGATTCCAGATTAGCGATCTACCATCAAGTCCAAGGTTCAAGCTTGGGTAGTTTCTCTACGGTTCATGAAGGGCGCGTGAGATTGGATGAGATATTAGCCAGAGAGCATGAAGCTGAAATTGACGACATCGACGGCAATCTAACGGAGCCGGGATCAAAACTTGTATCAGTGGAAGTAATCTCAAAGATTCAGGAAAGGCTAGGCGCCGGCAATTACTGGGGACTTGCCAGTGGCCGCGCTGAAAAAGTCATGAGCCAAAGGCTCCGCAAATTAGACGTCCACGATATCGAAGAGGTAGCGTCAAGAATTCGGAAGAAATTGTCTCGCGCCGCCGTGCCTCGGTTGACCCTTTTCCCGGAGAATGCGAGTTACGCCACATGGCGTGAATGGGATCCTCAGCAGAAGAAATTTTTGCGCCGCGAAGAAGATCTTGCAAAACGCTACGGCTTGATTCCGCCGGATTTTGGGTTTACCGAACAGAGTCGCAATCATCTGTATCAGGAGATCACGGCGCTCTTTCAGCAAGATTTTCCCAATCCATTCAAATTACGTGAGAACAAACGGTATGGCTTCGCGGCGTGGATAAATCCCAGGCCGGGCTGGGGAGCCAAAGAGATCAGTCAGAAGGCCAATGGGATGATTCAGCGTGTGAATGATTATCTTCAGAGCCATCCCAATCCTAAATTTCGACTACTCGAAGCTGTTGCTACCTCAGTTACCATCGATGTGATGCTGAAGGGAGTGGATAAATATCTAGCGGTTAAATTCATGGCGGAAAAGTTAGGCATCGAAGAGATTCGCATTGTGAGTACAGACGATAAGGGGGCTAAAGGAGGAAATGGTTGGAGATTGACCAATCGTCCTGGTGGAATTTCCACCTCGGAATATGACCCCGAGAGTAAAGACCAAGTTCCCCTTAAATTGGCGTTGGGTCTTGAAGGCGCGAATGGCTGGCATTTTCTGCAGCATCGGCTTCAATTCGCTCCTCCCGCTCAGGCATTGAGTTTGGGAGCGGGCGAAGCCAAAGATTTGACTGGGGATCTTGTGCCTAAAGCTAAGGATTTTGGACTCCTGCCTCATATTCATGAAGCCGTGCAGAAAATAGCCGATTTCTACGACCATTTTTACAAAACGGATCCGCGTGCGCCTATGTATGTGGCTGGTCAGAAGGGCTTAATCAAATATAAGATCAAGAAAACGGATCAGGGAAAGTTTGAGCCCTCCAATGTTTGGGATGTCGCTGAAATTTTCTACCGGATGAAGCTCAAGCCCGGCGACAGGGTTCTCGATCCCGGCTTTGGAGATGGCCGTGTGCTTGCGATTGCCAGTCTTTTCGGTGCCGAAGTGGTGGGCTACGAAAGCGATCCCGAATTGAGCGATTTGGCCGATGAGCTGCTCGGCGAAATGCATCAACGCGGAATCATTGACCGTTCGAAAATAACCCTCCACAAGAGAGCGGATTTTATGAGGGAAGACTTTTCCAAATTCAACTACATCTATTATTTCTATGTGGGAACAGACAAAGAGCCCCCGTTTTTCCAAAGAGTGGCTGATGAGCTTGCTCCTGAGGCAAAATTCTTGATTTACAGTCACGGCTACTTCAGCCCGCAAAACAGGTTGGAATTTAACAACTTGGATATTCGGGAGGAAAGGCAACTGACGCCGCTCCAAAAGGAAGGACAAAGAGAAGCACCCCGTGGTTATCTGACCATCATCGATAATGCCACCTACCGACAGTCAAAAGAAAAAGTTCAAGGATCGAGTTTGGGGACAGCGGAAGCTCTCATTTTGGTCATGAATATACAGAATATGGTTTCAGAAATGGCGGGATTAGGAACGTTTGACTTCAATCGAATTCATTCCGCATTGGATCAGCTTCTTCAGGAATTTCACGCTCAAATTTTCTATCGGCTTCGGCACGATCTTTCATCCACTCGGATAGACCCTACCGGAGCCGATATTGTAGCCCGGCATAGCACTGGCGGAGCTTTCTCTCCAGATAGTTTTCTCACCGAGCTTGGAGATTTGATGAATTTCTTAATGCGGGAACAATCAAGACAAACCGATCGGCAAGTGGAGCAATTGCACGAGATAAGTTTGGAAGCGCAGAGATTAACGGTTGCTGCCGAACTTCAAAATTCTCTCACAAGAACCTTTCCACCTATTTCAACACAATCTTTAGAACAACTTTCGTTTGACCGAGTGACAAACTTCCTTCAAGAAATTAGGAGTGCTTTGAGTAAGCTTTTGGATCTTGGCGTTGATCTTAATGAGATCGGAAGGGTAGATCACGAGATTTCACATGGAGTGGAGGTTTTTCGCAAGTATCAGCTTCCTATTCGGAGAGAACAACTCGCAGCATTAGTGCATCAAGTTTATTCTTTGGCCTCGTCTGGAAAAGCCAGCGGCGCAAGTTTGGGAGCAGTTGGCGAGATTATTGTAGAGCTTCCTGTTAATGAAAAGCTAATTCCTTTCTCATTCTCTCGGCAAGCGGTGGAAGTTTTGCCTGCTCTTCACGGATCTTCATTTGAATCCATTGCCGGAACAGATATTTTTGTTACCAAGGGTTTTGTTAGCCCAAATGATCCAGCGCCGATCGCGTTAGTCTATGCCCAAAGTATCAAATTGATTCTTTCTCTTCTTGAAGGGAGAAAGGAGGGAAGCTTCTCAGCGGCAGATCCGACGATTGCGGTATTCAATAAAGATATCAACTGGATTCTCCAAAGTCCATTCTTTGCTAAGCATGGAGTGAGTGCACTCTCCACGAAAGAAGCAAGAAGAAACTTGGCTATTCTTCTTGATATTCAAGTCCTTCAGAAATCGACTGAGGATGAGATCAAAAGTTTGGCTCAAAATCTCGTTAAGGGCGATCGCGTGTTAGCATTTTGGAATGGATATGGGAAAAATGCCTGGAATCGAGAAAAACCAGAAAAGTTACGCCAATTAATTAAGGCCTTGAGTCCGCGCGGAATCCGGGTTGTGGATATTGTTTCTGAACATCCGTCACCTATTGAAGTAGCCAGAAAGATCCCCAGCTCTTACGATCAAGGCATTTTGGTTCCGGGGCAAGAAAGCCCGTACGGTCATTTAGCAGTTCCCATTAATGTTGATCGTTTCCGATTTGATCTCGATAAGTTTGACGAAGCAAAGCTCGATCCCAATCAGGCTATCGCGCTTTTGAGAAAGATTGCGGAAGTCTCAGATAAAACGCTGCGTTATCAACTCTACAGTTTCTTACTTGGAGGAGAGGACAATTTTGACCGCTCGTCCAACACCTGGTTTGTCGGGGAAAACTTAGTTAACTTCATTAAGACCTTTGCCGATCAAAACGCTGCGGTTAAGAGCCTAGAAAAAGCCGCTTAACGTTCTCTAGAATCAAGAAACAAGAAGCAGGTGGCAAGAGCAAGTAATATGTAGTCAGTAAATTTCTCTAGAAGCTTTCCCCGTCTTATATATAATGTAGTTGTCGTCAGCTTATTACTTGATTCTTGCCTGCGGAATGGCACCGCTCCGCTGTACTTTGCTGTGTTTTCAGTTGAAAATAGGAGATGGTTCATGTGTGGTATTGTTGGTTATATAGGTCCGAAGCAAGCGCTTCCCATTCTGATTAACAGTTTGGAAAGGCTGGAATACCGAGGCTACGATTCCAGTGGTATCGCCTGCCTTTTGAACGGCCGTACAGAAAGCAGTTTGGCTTCCGTTAAGGTCGTCAAGGAAAAGGGGAAACTCATCCGCCTCAAGGAAAAATTAAGCGATCATACCATTCAAGGGCATATCGGTATTGGTCACACGCGGTGGGCCACGCACGGGGAACCCTCCGAATTTAACGCCCATCCTCACTACGATTGTTCCAAGAAATTCGCTTTGGTTCATAACGGCATTATTGAAAACTACGCCGAACTGAAGCGAGAACTTCAGAAAAAAGGACATCGCTTTTCGTCGCAAACAGACACCGAAGTCGCTGTCCATCTGATTGAGGAGTATTACAACGGAGACGTTCTTGAAGCTTTTCAGAAGGCGATTTCCCAAATGCACGGTTTCTTTGCTTTTGTTCTGATCTCCTCTTACGAACCCAATCATCTTTTTGTCTTTAAACGTTCGAATCCTCTTGTGATCGGCGTCGGTAAGAAGGAAAATTTTGTCGCAAGCGATGCACCAGCTATTTTGCCTTACACAAACCGCGTGATTTATCTGAATGATGATGAATTGGCCAGAGTCGGCACAGACAGGATAGATGTTTTTCGGCTGGGGCGGAGTTCTACGGTTAAAAAAGAGATCGTTCCGATCAGTTGGAATGTTCAGCAGGCTGAAAAAGGCGGATTCTCCCATTTCATGCTGAAGGAAATTTATGAACAGCCTCAGGTGGTTGAAACCATTTTGGAGGCCAGGATTCGAAACGGGCAAATATGGTTTGACAGTATTGATTCAAAGACGGAGAAGAAATTAAAGGGGATTGAAAAGATACATCTGGTGAGCTGCGGAACTGCTTATCACGCGGGACTTGTCGGGAACTACATGTTGGGAGAATGTGCTAGAGTTCCGATTGAAGCATCCGTTTCTAGCGAATTTCGCTACGAGGATCCGGTGGTGGGAGAAAAAGATCTTGTGATTTTGATCACTCAGTCCGGAGAAACAGCCGACACGCTCGCTGCTCTCCGTGAAGCTAAAGCCAAAAAGGCTTTCACGCTTGCGATTGTGAATGTGGTTGGAAGCACGATTGCTCGAGAAGCTGATTGTGTCATCTACACGCATGCCGGACCTGAAATTGGCGTTGCCTCCACCAAAGCCTACCTCTCTCAACTTGCTATTCTTGCTCTTTTCTCAATTTACTTTGGTAGAATTCGCGGTCGGCTTTCCCCCTCTCAAATCCGCGAACTCATCCATTGGCTTATCAAGCTTCCCAAACAAATCCAGGAGACTTTGAAGCAAGAACCGGCTATTAAGAAATGCGCACGGTATCTTTATAAGAAGAGAAATTTTCTTTATTTGGGACGGGGCTATAATTTCCCAAATGCTCTCGAGGGAGCTCTCAAGCTGAAAGAGATTACTTACGCTCATGCTCACGGTTATCCAGCAGGAGAGATGAAGCATGGCCCTATTGCTCTCATCGATTCCGATCAACCAGTCATTTGCCTAGCCCCTAGGTCAAAGACCTATGAGAAAATGGTCAGTAACATTGAGGAGATCAAAGCTCGCAAGGGAATTGTGATTAGCATATCAACTCAGGGTGATGCGACGATCAGGAAACTATCAAAGTATTCATTTTTTGTCCCCGAAACGAAAGAAATGCTCTCCCCAATTTTAACTGTTATTCCGCTTCAGCTTTTTGCGTATCACGTTGCCGTTCTTAATAAACGGGATGTGGACCAGCCCCGCAATCTAGCTAAGTCTGTTACCGTAGAGTGATTCAAGTATTGCGGGGCAGTCGTGACAACCTTTTAATAGGCTAGTTGGTGCTTTTAATGAAAGTCACGGCCAGCCGCGTAACTTGGCAAAATCAGTCACAGTGGAATAGCAAACCGCCATTCGCAAGTCGTTCCGTTAGTGGAAGCTCGTAGGCAGGCCCTGTGGGCCAGCCCCGAAACCTCGCCAAGTCTGTGACTGTTGAATAGTTAGAAAGAAAAAGACTTGACAGCAATAGAAAGTTATATAGAATACTAACAAGTCGTTCGAATTTGAAAATTAAATAAGAGCACTTTTGTAAGAAAGTGGTCTTTGTTTCTGTCCAATTCACAATTCAAGGTATTATAAAATACTGAAGGATATCTCTGTCCCTATATGTGCTAATTTTTATGGGGGAAGAATGTATTCTGAACTGTTCTTTGAAAATTCCCGCCACTAACCCTGGCGGGTCCGCTACGTAGTGTGGCGGAAAATAGTGTGCGGAGCCAATGTTTCAAGCTTTAGCTCCTTTAGCACCGTGTTTGCCGCAAGGCAGGCAGAGGTGGAAAAGGGGTAACTCTTATATTATGGAGAGTTTGATTCTGGCTCAGAACGAACGCTGGCGGCGTGGATTAGGCATGCAAGTCGAACGG
>OBEQ012829118.1_pt1 | contig 10530 bp, 11 predicted proteins | sample 1670901 | NCBI WGS metagenome assembly OBEQ01 (sample SAMEA104232315, study PRJEB22302) | groundwater metagenome | biome: forest; feature: aquifer; material: groundwater | place: USA | collected 2011-08-07 | depth 5.4 m | reverse complement strand
GGGTTGGGGTTTAAATAGTAGTGGTGAGCTCGGCCTCGGCGACATCACCAACCGCTCTTCTCCCATACAAGTCGGCGCGCTTACGACATGGTTGAATGTAGCCGCGGGGTATGGGCACACCATCGCCACTCGGTCGTAAAATCGCTTTTCAAGATATTACCACTTCGTGGTATTATAAACCCATGAAGCAAGTTTTTCACGCCCCCGTGCCATTTTGGCTCGTCGTACTCATTCTTTTGATTATGGGCGGGGGGATGCTCGCCCTCTTCTCCCTTTTCCATCAGACGGTTTTTAACTACGCGCTCTCTCTTCCTGTGGCGGGCGAAATAAAAAACCCCGCGCTTTCTTACGGCGAACAGCCCGCGCTTTCCAATCCGGATTTTTTCAAAAAAACAAAAGATGAATTTGTCGCGCAGAAGGCGAATTTTATTGAAGCCGACCTTTCTCAAATGAAGCTCCGCCTGTACAAGGCGGGGGAGGTTGTCAAAGAAGTCCCCATTCTCACCAAGGGAAAAATCGGTTCGTGGTGGGAGACACCGGCGGGGATTTATAAAATTGGCGTGAAAGAGAAAAATCATTTTTCTTCGTTCGGACAGGTGTATCAGCCGTGGAGCATGACGTTTCAGGGGAACTTTTTCATCCATGGGTGGCCGTATCACCCCGACGGACGCCCTGTTGCCTCCGCCTATTCCGGCGGGTGCATTCGCCTTGCCGATGAGGACGCAAAAAGTATCTACGAGCTCGCGGATGTCGGCATGCCGGTATTGGTATTTGAAAAAGATTTCGCGCCGGATGAATTTTCTTATCGCGCCCGCACCCCCGATATAAGCGCCGCCGCCTATTTTGCGGCGGACGTGAAAAACAATTTTGTGTTCTTGGAAAAAGGCTCGAAAGACGCCGCGCTTTTCGGCGATTTTTCACAACTGCTCGGGGCGCTCGTTGCGACGGACTACATCAACATTGAAAAGAAAATAGTTTTGAGCGAGGATATGGTTGGCGACTCTGTCCTCAATCTCGGACTGCTTTCGGTCGGGGAAGAAGTAACGCCCTTTGACCTCTTGCCTTTAGGGCTTGCCGGAACATCCACCGCTCCCATGCGCATATTCGGAAAAATTTTGGGGGAAAAGCGTTTTGTTTCTTTGGTGAACGATAAAGCGCGCGCGGTGGGGATGAGTCACACATCGGGAGATGCGACCACCCCAGAAGACTTGTTTTATCTCGCGAAATATATTTACCACAACAGAAATTTCATATTCAAAATGAGCGCGGGCGACCTTAAAAGTTCCGCATACGGCGAGTCGCGGTTTCAGGACATTCCAAACAAAAATATTTTTTCCGAAGACCCTAACTTTTTGGGAGGAAAGGCGATAGCTTCGGGCGACGGCGCGGGAAGTTTCATGGGCGTGTTCAACGTGGAAATCGGCGGGGAAAAAAGACCGATTTTCATTTTCCTCGGCGGTTCGACGGATATAAAAGCGGACGCGCAACAAATTCTTTCATACGCGCGAGAGTCATATCGGTAGGAATGGCGCGATTCTCGACCTTAGAACCTGTTCAGAATCTCACCGCCCAAAAATACGAAAACCGTTGATTTTCCGGGATTTTTTGGGCTTGTCTGACGAAACGCACGAATTTCCGCCAAAAATCGTCAATATCTCGTCGATGTATCCCGATACAACTCCTCAATCTTTACGATTTTTGTCAGGAAATTCGTGCGTTTCGTCCAGACATGAGATTATGGACAGGTTCTTACGGATTTTTCAGCGTTTTATCATGTTCGCCGACACGGCGCAAAACAAGAGCGTTCTCTTCAAAATAGACCTGTTCCCAAATAAGATTCCGAGCGAAATTTTTGTATTTCGATTGAGACGAAGTTAAAAATTTTGAATAATACCGGGGTATTTTGATAAATTTTTAACCAGTTCTCGGTCGAAATACGGGGATTTCGGCGGAAAAATTATTTGGGAACAGGTCTAATGAAACGTAAAGCGATACGACCTTGTTACTCTTCCTTCGAATATGTCATTCGTTCCTTGAACTTTTTTAACTTGAAGCGAGGGGTGGCGCAAATCAACGGCAAGAAACCTGAGCTGTTTATCCGTCAGTACCTGAATGGTGTTTGAGAGATTGCGGTATTCTTTTGTGAACCGAGAAGAGAAAACGATTTTCATGCCTTGCCTTTTTTAAGATACCGAAGCCCCTCCTCCATAGTATTAAACGTCTTCACGCGCCCCATGCGGATATCTTCTTCCGCTTCGCGCTCTTTCGCTTGCCACTCTTTTGTCCAAAACCATGCCTGGTCGGGGTCGCGATCCACCACTTTTTTCGGGCGTACCAAAAAACCTTCGGCTTTTTTGCTCACCTCCAAATAGTCTCCTTCGGAAAGCCCAAAACCTTCTCGCAGTTTGGCGGGAAGGGTAATTTGAAAATTTTTTGTTATTTTTACCAACTGAGTCATAAATTTGGAAATTATTAATTTATGAATTTAATATAGCATAGAGAGAGATAATTGCAAGCACGCATGCCGTCAGACGAGAATTTGTTTATTCACACAAAAAGCGCACCATTTGGACTTTTTGTGTTACAATAATTGCATATGAAAGAAATTCTTTTAGAAGAGCTTTCCTCACCTGGCTGCCACAACTGCGCGGAGTTTGAGAAGTGGTGGCACACCATTGAAAGCGAGTGGGGGAATGTGAAATACAAAAACGTGAGCATCCTCTCGCCCGAGGGGCAAGAGCTCGCGGGGAAGCACATGATCATGGCATCGCCCGGCATCATCTTAAACGGCGAGCTTTTTTGCACCGGCGGGGTGGATAAAAATAAATTTTTGGCGAAGTTGAAGGAGTTGGCAGATTAGAGCAATTCGATTTTAATTTCCGTTACTTTTTTGAGTGCCTTATCATTCGTAATGAATTTTGCCACTCCGGCATCAATCGCGGTCGCGATGTGAATGGCATCCGGCGCGGTTGTGCCGTATTTTGCGCGGAGGTCGGACGAGAGCCAGACGATGCGCTCATTTATCCCGATGATGGAAAGGTTCGGGAATTTCCGAAGACGATACTCATACTCCGCCGCAATGTCCGCTCGCCCTTTCTTTTTTGGACCGGTGAGTATTTCAATCATGCCAATCACGGAAAAAACTCCTTTGTATTATAAAAAACCACCGGTAGCAAATTCTAGCATATGCTAGAATTTGCTACCGGTGAAAAATAAAATAATGTCAGGAGTTTTTTAGAAAAGGGATAAGAAGAATCGTTTTTTGTTCACACCCGAAAGCGCATTACCCGCGCTTTTTTGTGGTACAATTAAAAGCAACAAAGAAAAAACTTATTACTAAAATTTTTATAAAAACTTTATGCCACCGGACAAAACAAAATCAATTCTCATTTCATCGATTTTTGGATTACTCGCCATTATCGTTTTCGGACTCCTCTGGTTTTTCTTCCTTGCACCCGCCGCGCCCGCGGGTTTCGGCTGGTTTATTTTCAGTTTCGCCGCGGGGCTCACGATGATTGTGCTTCCCTGCACGCTTCCGCTCGCGTTCGTCATCGTCCCGCTCTCGATGGGGAAGGGAATGGCAAAGGGTATCGGCACGGCACTTGCTTTCGCTTTCGGTATCGTCATCACTTTGAGTATTTACGGCGTTGTCGCCGCAATTATCGGGAAAGCGGCGCTCGGGTCTCTCGGCGCGCCGCTTGAAACGGTAAAAAATTGGGTGTACTTCATCGCGGGAATTTTCGCATATCTTTTCGCGCTCGGTTCCATCGGACTTCTCGCCTTCAAAATGCCGGCTTACACGGGTGCGGCGCCCGACATCATTCAGAAAAAACAGGATTATCTGAAGGCGTTTCTTATGGGGCTTTTTCTCGGCAACATCGGCATCGGCTGCCCGCCCCCCGCTACCCCGCTCTTGCTCATTGAAGCGGCGACGAGCGGGAATGTTCTCTACGGCTGGCTTCTCTTTTTCGTGCATGCCGTCGGGCGCGTCCTTCCGCTCCTCTTCCTCGCATTCATGGGCATCATGGGGGTGAACGGACTTTCATGGCTCGTCGCGCGAAAAGATAAAGTGGAACGAGCGACCGGTTTTGCGATGGTGTTTGTCGGCGCGTTCATCCTCGTGCTCGGGCTTTTCTCGCACGGCTGGTGGGTCAACTCCGGACAGCACTCGCTTCTTGAATCCATCACGCAGGAGGAAACGATTTTGAACATCATCGGCGCGCAGCTCGGCACGGGCAATGCGCACAATCATGGTCTTGAAACCGGCACGGGACTGTTCGGACTTCCTCTCTGGCTTGGCAACTGGACGCTCGTCGCGCTCTCTATTATTCCGCTCTTCTGGTATCTCCGAAAAGAAAAATTACGAATCGCGCAAATTCCGGAAACAAATCAAGTGCAGGAACGGACGGCGGAAGAGAACGTGCGGTATATGAGAAAAAAGTTTTATCTTGCGCTTTCAATCGCGCTTGGCGCCATCTTCATTTACGTTCTTCCCCAGTGGTTTTACAACCAAGCCATAAACGCTCCGGCGCATAATGAAAAAATGACTGCTCCGGGAAAGGTTGAAACTTTTTCGCAAGATATCATCGGTCTTTCCGAAGCGAAGCCGTCTGAAACAGTCGAGCTCAAAAACGGCGACATCTACGCGCTTTCTCCCGGCGCTGTTTGGAAAGAGATAAACGGCAAGCGCGTGAAGATGCTCGCATACAACGGCATGATTCCCGGGCCGACGATTAAAGTGAAACAGGGGAGCGAGATAACGATTCATTTTGTCAATAATCTGGACATAAACGACACGCTACACTCTCACGGCGTGCGCCTCGACAATGCCTTCGACGGTGTCGCGGGAATAACGCAAGAGCCGGTGCTTCCCGGCGGCGTGTTTGATTACAAAGTGAAGTTTCCCGATGCCGGTATGTTTTGGTACCACTCGCACATGAACGAAGCGTACACCCAGAATCTCGGCATGTATGGGAATTACCTCATTGTACCGAAAGACGCGAATTATTGGGGAAAAGCAAATCAAGAAATTCCTCTTTTTGTGAGCGACCTCTTAATGGATGAAAAAGGAATTGCGCCGTTTCCGAAAAACTTTACCAGCCATGCGCTCATGGGGCGATGGGGGAATGTGATGCTTGTAAACGGCATGGTGCGCCCCTCGTTTGAGGTGGCGCCGGGGAGCGTCGTTCGGTTGTATATTACCAACTCCTCGAACGCGCGGACATTCAATCTTTCTCTCCCTGGCGCGAAAATGAAGTTAGTCGGCGCCGACAGCGGAAGATATGCGAATGAGAAATTCATAGACGATATGCTTGTTTCTCCCGCGGAGCGAGTGATTGTTGATGTGTATTTTGAAAACGTTTCCGCCGCGCTTTCACACAAGACGCCCGCAAAAACGTATGACCTCGCACACTTCACTGTTGCCGGAAATGAAGCAAAGCCCTCTTACAAAAAAGAATTCAACGCTTTGCGAACGAATGACATCGGTATTTCGGCGGAAGCGTTGAAGAAATATCTTATCGCGCCGCCCGATAAGCGCATCAAACTTTCTCTCACGGTGAATACGAAAAACATGACGGGCGCTCATGCGCACACGAGCAAGGGGATTGTTTCCGAGGCGTACGCGCACGGGGGCGAAGAAACCGGTACCTCGATGATGAACATGCCGAACATGCCCGCCATGAATATGGGGAGCGGAATGATGATGGGCGGTACACCGAAAAAAATAGAATGGGAAGACGACATGGGCGAGATGAACGCGATGTCAAACTCCAACAATATAAAGTGGGAGATTATTGATGAAGACAACGGTCGGGTGAACAGCGATATCAACTGGGCGTTCAGCAAGGGCGACATGGTGAAGGTGCGGATTTTTAACGACCCGAAAGCCATGCACCCGATGCAGCACCCGATACATTTCCACGGACAGCGTTTTGTCGTGCTTGCGACGAACGGCGCAGCGAATGATAATCTCGTCTGGAAAGATACCACCCTCGTACAAACGGGCGACACCGTAGACATTCTCGTTGAAATGAGCAATCCGGGGATTTGGATGGCACACTGCCACATATCGGAGCATCTCCACTCCGACATGATGTTCGGATTCATGGTGAAAGACGGCAAGCTCGCAGCGGGAGAAGAAGAGGATTATAAAATCATAATGCCGGAAGAGGGAAGCCAAATGGCGGCGGCGATGGCATTTGCGCACGGAGGGGTGGACGATGAACACGAAGCATCGGCACCCGCACAGCAAAGGCAAGTTCCGGTGAAATTCGTTCTTATCCTCGTGTCGCTTCTCCTTATCGCGGGCTTGAGTTACAGCGTGTGGCGGTATTTGGATGTGAAGAAATAAAAAAATTGAATAAAAGCAAGAAATATTGTAGTATATAAACCACTTCCATCTTCATGATAATTTTCACCAACCATGCTTTGCTGAAGCTGAAACAAAGAAGTTTAACGAAAGAGAAGGTAATCAAAACGGTTGAAAATCCGGATGAAATACTGCTCACCTATGGGGACAGGAATGTCGTACTGAAACAATTCGGCAAGCTGTATCTCAAGGTGGTGTTTCGCAAAGAGGGGAAAGATACGATTATTATCACAGAGCATTGGATAACCAAAACATAAACCACCATGAAAATAACTTACGACCCGTATGCCGACGCGCTTTCCATCGCTTTTAAGGAAGGGAAAGTGAAAAAAACCATCGAAATTGCGCCCGAGGTGAATTTGGATGTGGACGCGAAAGAACGACCACTGTATCTTGAAATTTTGGGAGTGCGGGAAAAAATCGGAAAAGCGAACGCGGAGGAAGTGACAATGAAAAATGTTTTTATCGGTAAAAACACAACACTCGTTGCGGCATAAACCCATGAACAAATACATCTACCTTCTTATCGGCATGATAGCCATTTTGGGTGTCGGCGTCGCGTACAAAAATTTTGGAGCGGATAAAAACAAAGCCGCCATAACGACGGGTGCGGTGAAAGAAATTACGATTCGCGCGCAGAAAAATAAGTGGAATTGGTCGCCGGAGGATATCACGGTCAATCAGGGGGACACCGTAAGGCTCACCGTCATCACCGAAGACGAGTACGACCACGGACTGGCGATTGACGCGTACGGCATCTCGCAACGCCTTCCGGCACTCGGCACGATTCAAGCGGAATTTGTGGCGACCAAAGCCGGCGACTTTCCGTTTTACTGTTCGGTGCCATGCGGCGAAGGAATGGTAGACGGCAAAAAACGCGGGCACTTTGATCAGGTGGGGAAGATACATGTGACCCACACGATGATGAACGGCGAGAAGATGCCTATGGGGGAGACGATGAAGACGCAATAAAAATTAAAATAACTTTTTCAGCTGCGGGTGCAGTTCGCGTATGCGAACTGCACCCGCAGGGGGGGTCCATAAAACAACGGTGGGGAAAAGTCCTCGCCGTTGTTTTGTGAAAGTATTGTATAATAAATGTAAACACTATAAAAAATTTATTATTTATGACAAAACTCGTACTCAAGGTAAAAGGCATGCACTGCGCATCGTGCTCCGTCCTCATTGACAAATTGCTCGGGAGTCAGTCGGGGGTTATTTCCGTGAAGACGAGTTACGGTGCCGAAAAGACCGTGCTCGAGTTTGACGAGTCAAAAATCTCGTTGGTGAAGATTGACGAATTTGTGCACAAAATCGGCTACGACATTATCCGCCCGGATGAAGAGGGTGTCAGCATCGAGGATCAGGAAAAGAAAGAAGCGCTCATCATCAAGACAGCGAGGCGGCGCGTTGTCGCGGCGTTTGTCATCGCATCTCCGATTATCATCTACTATATGCTCATCCACATGTTCAACGTAACGCATGTGCATGAATTTTTTGACTTCCTTAACCTCAAAGAACCGGTGGCGGGAGTCGCCTCGGCAGGCTCTTATGCGGTACAGTATCTTTTCTGGATGATTGCAAGCGCCGCCAAGGCGTTCGTGGGGCTGTTTGTTGATGTTGCTAATCCGCCCTTCAAGATTGACCTCAACTATTTCTATTGGATTCTTTCCACGCCGATTCAGTTTGTCATCGGTTGGCCATTCTATAGAAACGCGTTCACCGCCATTCGCGTCGGAGTGGCGAACATGGACGTGCTCGTCGTGCTCGGCACTTCCGCCGCATATTTTTACAGCATGTTTGGTTTTCTCTTTTTCAATATTGACCACCCGTTTTGGGAGAGTTCCGCCGCGCTTTTGTGCTTCATTCTTCTCGGACGATATATTGAAGTGCTCGCTCGCGGGCGCGCCTCAAACGCGATTAAAGAACTTTTGAAGCTTGAAGCGAAAGAAGCGCATGTGATACGCGATGAAGAGGAAGTAACTGTCCCGATTGATAAAATTACTCTCGGCGACATAGTCATCGTGAAGCCCGGCGAGAAAATTCCGGTTGATGGAATTATCACCGAAGGGAAAACGCATATTGACGAGAAAGTGGTTACCGGCGAGTCATTTCCGGTGGGGAAGAGTATCGGCGAAGAAGTCATCGGCGCGACCGTTAACCAAGAGGGCTTGATAAAATTTCGCGCGACGAAAGTCGGCAAAGACACGCTCTTGTATCAGATTATAAAAATGGTGGAAGAGGCGCAGGCGACCCGCGCGCCGATTCAAGACCTCGTGGACAAAATCAGCGAGTATTTCGTGCCAGCTGTGGTTTTGCTCTCCATGATGACATTTGTCGGCTGGTATTTCTTCACCGGCATTGATTCTTTCCGTTCGGCTCTGATGAAAATGATTGCGGTGCTTGTTATCTCTTGCCCATGCGCGATGGGGCTTGCGACTCCGACCGTGCTCGTGGTGGGTATCGGTCGCGCCGCGAAATACGGCATTATCTTGAAGGGGGGAGAAGCGCTTGAAAAGGCGTACAAAGTTACCACCTTGATTTTTGACAAGACCGGAACGCTCACCATCGGCAAGCCTACCGTTACAGATGTCGTGTTTCTTTCCGACTGGCATGACCGTGATAAAATAATTCATCTCGCCGCCTCCGTTGAGCAGGGTTCCGAACATCCGCTCGCTCGCGCCGTGGTGGAAGAGGGGAAGAAGCTCGGGCATCTCGGCGAATTGCGCGATTTTGAGGCGGTGGCGGGAATGGGCATACACGGATGGACGGGCGCGCATGACGAAATTTATATCGGCAACGAAGCGTACATGGAGAAACTCGGTATAGACATCGCCCCACACAAATCCGCACTTGAGAAGTTGCAGAGCGAAGCGAAGACCGCCGTCTTTATGTGCACCGCAAAAACGCCGGTCGCGCTTATCGCCATGGCGGACACGCTGAAACCGTTCGCGAAAGAGGCGATAGCGGAACTCAAAAGAATGGGCAAGGAGATTGTGATGATTACAGGCGACAACCAAAAGACCGCCGAGGCGATTGCAAAGCAGGTTGGCATTGACCGCGTGATGGCACAGGTGCTTCCGCAAGACAAAGCCGAGCAAGTAAAGAAGCTGCAGGCGGAAGGGAAAAATGTGGCAATGGTTGGCGATGGCATCAATGACGCCCCAGCTCTCGCGCAGGCAAACCTCGGCATCGCCGTCGGTTCCGGTACGGATGTCGCGATGGCGGCGGGGGAAATCGTCCTCGTGAAAGACGATCTCCGCGACGTCGTTACCGCCATTCAGCTTTCAAAAAGAACGATGCGAAAAATTTGGCAAAATCTTTTCTGGGCGTTTATTTACAATGTGGTCGCCATTCCGGTTGCGGCGGGCGCGCACTTGCTCATCACACAGACTTCGTTCGGTATCGCGGCAGGATGGACTCTCGCAATGCGCGACGGCATGGGGTGGCTCGGCGGCGTACTCTTCTCGCTCTCTCAAACCACACTCCGTCCGGAGATTGCCGGCTTCGCCATGGCGTTCTCGTCGGTTTCCGTCGTCGCCAACTCGCTGTTGTTGCGCCGTTATGTGCCGACCATGGAGCGGAGAGTTAAATTATAAATAATCATTTTTTGTATGACACACAAAACCTTTTCGTTCGTCGTCGGAATTATTTTTCTCATTATCGCCGTTTCCCACCTCGCGCGCGCGATATGGTCGGTTCCCGTAACGTTTGGAAATGTTTCCATTCCTGTTTCCGCAAGTTGGGCGGTGTTCCTTGTTGCCGCATATCTTTCGTGGCAGGGGATAAAACTTGGCAAGAGAGAATAAAAATAATGATTTTAATAAACAATTAAATATATAAATTTCATGCAAAAAATCACATTGCGCATCGAAGGAATGCACTGCGGCTCATGCGCCACGGGTATTCAGATGCTTACGTCCACGATGGACGGAGTAAAATCGTCGTTCGTGGATTACGATAAAAAAGAGGGGGTGGTGGAGTTCGATGAAACGAAGGTCACCAAAGAGGCGATTATGAAAGCTATTGCCGAGCTTGGGTATACGGCGTCGTGACATATGAAGTAACGAATGAAATACGAATGACAACGAATGTTACGACGGCGTATTCGTAGCCATTCGCAACCAATTCGTTATACCATATCTCATTAAGTCTTCCGC
>OBEQ011424413.1_pt1 | contig 10530 bp, 21 predicted proteins | sample 1670901 | NCBI WGS metagenome assembly OBEQ01 (sample SAMEA104232315, study PRJEB22302) | groundwater metagenome | biome: forest; feature: aquifer; material: groundwater | place: USA | collected 2011-08-07 | depth 5.4 m | reverse complement strand
GGCGGCGGCCGCGAAGGCGCCGGCCGCCAAGGCGCCGGCCGCCAAGGCGCCGCGCGCGCGGGCGGCCAAGGCCAAGCCGGCCAAGGAGAAGAAATAGGGTATGGGCCAGAAAACGCATCCGGTCGGCTTTCGCCTGGGGTCGACGCGCACGTGGTCCTCGCGGTGGTTCGCCACCAAGGACTACGCGAAGCTCCTCCACGAGGACGTGAAGATCCGGCGCTACATCAAGGACTCGCTCTACCACGCGGGCATCTCGCGGATCGACATCGAGCGCTCGGCCAACCGCGCGCGGATCACGATCCACACGGCGCGGCCCGGCATCATCATCGGGCGCAAGGGCGCCGAGGTGGAGAAGCTGAAGAACGAGCTGCAGGCGCGCACGGCCAAGGAGATCTACCTCAACATCGAGGAGGTCATGCACCCGGAGCTCGACGCCCAGCTCGTGGCCGAGAACGTGGCCCTCCAGCTCCAGAAGCGGGTGGCCTTCCGCCGGGCCATGAAGAAGGCCGTCACCTCCGCCCTCCGCCTCGGCGCCGACGGCATCCGGATCGCCTGCGCGGGCCGGCTGGGCGGCGGGGAGATCGCCCGCCGCGAGTGGTACCGCGACGGGCGGGTGCCGCTCCACACGATCCGCGCCGACATCGACTACGGCCTGGCCACCTCGCACACGACGTACGGCACCATCGGGGTGAAGGTGTGGATCTTCAAGGGCGAGGTGCTGCGCGGCCCGGTGCCGGCGGAGGCGTGAGCCCCTCATGCTGATGCCGAAGCGGGTCAAGTACCGGAAGGCCCAGCGGGGCCGGATGAAGGGCAAGGCCCAGCGCGGCTCGAGCCTGGCCTTCGGCGACTACGGCCTCAAGGCCCTGGAGCCGGGCTGGGTCTCCAATCGCCAGATCGAGGCGGCCCGCGTGGCCCTCACGCGGCGCCTCAAGCGGGGCGGCAAGATCTGGATCCGGGTGTTCCCGGACAAGCCGGTCACCAAGAAGCCGGCGGAGACCCGCATGGGCAAGGGCAAGGGGAACCCCGAGTTCTGGGTGGCCGTGGTGAAGCCGGGCCGCATCCTCTACGAGATGGAAGGCGTGCCCGAGGACGTCGCCCGGGAGGCGTTCCGCACCGCGGCCCAGAAGATCGGGATCGCCACGAAGTTCATCCAGCGGAGCCGGGCGCTATGAAGGCGGACAAGTGGCGGGACCTCTCGGACGAGGAGGTGGAGCAGCGGGTGCGGGAGTTGACCGAGGAGATCTTCAACCTCCGCTTCCAGCTCTCGATGGGCGTGGCCAAGAACCCCGCGCGGGTGGGGCTGGCCCGGCGGGATCTGGCCCGCGCCAAGACGATCCTGAAGCAACGGAGCCCGGCGGTCGGCCGCCCGAGCTGATCCCCGAGCCAATCAAGGAGACATCGCGGTGGGCGAGCGGAAGACCCGGGAGGGTGTGGTGGTGAGTGACGCGATGCCGAAGACGCGCGTCGTGAAGATCGAGCGCGTGTTCCGGCATCCGCGCTACCAGCGCGTCATCAGGCAGTCCAAGAAGCTGAAGGCGCACGACGAGACCAACGCGAGCCACGTCGGCGATCGGGTGCTGATCGAGGAGACGCGGCCGATTTCCAAGGACAAGCGGTGGCGCATCCGCGAGATCCTGAACCGGGTGTCATAGACCGATGATCCAGCCGCGCTCGATGCTCGAAGTCGCCGACAACTCGGGAGCCAAGAAGGTCCAGTGCATCCGGGTCATGGGCGGCGCCAACAAGCGGTACGCCTCGCTCGGCGACACCGTGATCGTCGCCGTGAAGGAGGCCGCGCCGGACGGGACCGTCAAGAAGGGCGAGGTGGCCCGGGCGGTGGTGGTGCGGACGGTGAAGGAGGTCCGCCGGAAGGACGGCTCCTACATCCGGTTCGACCGCAACGCGGTCGTGCTGATCCGCCCGGACGAGAACCCGGTGGGGACCCGCATCTTCGGCCCCGTGGCCCGCGAGCTCCGCGACCGGCAGTTCACCAAGATCATCTCTCTGGCGCCGGAGGTCGTCTGAGCCATGAGCCTGCACGTACGTCGGGGCGACACGGTGGCGGTTCTCGCCGGCAAGGAGCGGGGCAAGCGCGGCAAGGTGCTGGCCGTGCTCCGCGACAAGAACCGCGTGCTCGTCGAGCACGTCAACATGATCAAGAAGCACCAGCGCCCGACCCAGAAGCTCCGCCAGGGCGGTATCATCGAGCGCGAGGGGCCGATCCACCTGTCCAACGTGATGGTGGTGTGCGGGAAGTGCGCCCGGCCCGCCCGCACGAGCACGCAGACCTTCGCCGACGGCCGCAAGGTGCGGGTGTGCCGGCGCTGCGGCGAAACCATCGACAAGGCGTGACCATGGCCAAACCCGACCAGAAGGCGACCCCGCCGAAGCCGGCCGCCAAGGCGCCGCCGGCCAAGACGCCGCCCAAGCGCGCCGACAAGGGTGCGCCCGCCGCGGCACCCGGCAAGGCCGTCCGCGCCAAGGGCACCGGCGAGGTGCCGGCGCGTCTCAAGGAGCGCTTCTTCAAGGCCGTGATCCCCGCGCTGATGAAGGAGCGCGGTTACACCAACCCCTTCCAGGTACCCCGCCTCGAGAAGGTGGTCATCAACATGGGCGTGGGCGAGGGGCGGGAGAACGCCAAGGTGCTCGACTTCGCCACGGCCGACCTCCTGGCCATCGCCGGCCAGAAGCCGGTGGTGACCCGGGCCCGGAAGTCGATCGCGAACTTCAAGCTCCGCGAGGGCGTGCCGATCGGGGCCAAGGTGACCCTCCGCAGCGCCCGGATGTACGAGTTCCTCGACCGGCTGATCAACGTGGCCCTGCCCCGCGTGCGCGACTTCAGGGGCGTGACGGCCAAGGCCTTCGACGGGCGCGGCAACTACGCGCTCGGGCTCCGCGAGCAGCTGATCTTCCCGGAGATCGTCTACGACAAGGTCGACAAGGTGCGGGGCATGGACGTGATCATCGTCACCACGGCCAGGACCGACGAGGAGGCGAAAGCCCTGCTGTCGCACCTCGGGATGCCGTTCAGGGAGTAATCGCCGATGGCCAAGACCTCGCTCATCGTGAAGGCCCAGCGCCCGCCCAAGTTCAAGGCGCGCGCGTACCACCGCTGCAAGCTCTGCGGGCGCCCGCGGGGCTACCTCCGCAAGTTCGAGCTCTGCCGCCTGTGCTTCCGCGAGCTGGCGCTCAAGGGCGAGGTTCCGGGCGTCCTCAAGGCGAGCTGGTAGGAGATCCGCGCCTATGTCCATGACCGATCCGATCGCCGACATGCTCACCCGGATCCGCAACGCGAGCCGGGCCGAGCACGAGAAGGTCGACATTCCGGCCTCCCGGCTGAAGACCCGCATCGCCGAGATCCTCAAGGGGGAGGGGTTCATCAAGAACTACCGGCTCATCGAGGACCGCAAGCAGGGCACGCTGCGGGTCTACCTGAAGTACGGCACCGGCAACGAGAAGATGATCTCGGGCTTGCAGCGGGTGTCGACCCCGGGGCGCCGGATCTACGTCACCCACGACGAGGTCCCCTCGATCCTGGCCGGGATGGGGGTCGCCATCGTGTCGACGTCGAAGGGTCTGCTGACCGACAAGGACGCCCGCCGCGAGAAGGTCGGCGGCGAAGTCCTCGCCTACGTGTGGTAGGCGCGTCATGTCACGAATCGGAAAGAAGCCGATCGACATCCCCCAGGGCGTGAAGGTCGCGGTGGAGAACGACAGCGTGACGGCGCAGGGGCCGAAGGGCGCGCTGCGGCAGCCGATCCCGCGCCCGCTGGCGGTCGCCGTCAAGGACAACCAGGTGATCGTGACGCGGGCGTCGGACGAGCGGCAGGTGCGCGCCCTGCACGGGCTCACGCGCTCGCTCCTCGCCAACATGGTGAGCGGCGTCAAGGACGGCTTCGAGCGCAAGCTCGAGATCGTCGGCATCGGCTACCGCGCCCAGATGCAGGGCAAGAACATCCAGCTCGCCCTCGGGTACTCGCACCCGATCGTCTTCCCGCTGCCCGACGGCGTGTCGGCGGAGATCGAGAAGCAGACGCTGATCACGCTCAAGGGGGCGGACAAGGCGCTGGTCGGGCAGACGGCGGCCAAGCTCCGCGAGCTGCGGAAGCCCGATCCCTACAAGGGTAAAGGCATCAAGTACGCCGGCGAGGTCATCCGCCGGAAGGTCGGCAAGAAGGCGGGCGCCAAATGATCCCCCGGGAGCGGGAAATCGCGCGCGACATCCGCCACCAGCGGCTCCGCCGGCGGATCCGGGGCTCGGCCGAGCGGCCGCGGCTGGCCGTCTTCCGCAGCCTCAACCACATCTACGCCCAGATCATCGACGACGAGACCGGCCGCACGCTGGTCGCCGCGGACAGCCGCGGCCCGGAGTTCCGCGGCCGGGCGAAGAGCGGCGGGAACATCGAGGCCGCCAAGGTCGTCGGCGAGCTGCTCGCCCAGAAGGCCAAGGCGGCGGGCGTGGAGCAGGTGGTGTTTGACCGCGGGGGCTATCAGTACCACGGACGGGTCAAGGCGCTGGCCGACGCCGCGCGCGCCGGCGGCCTTCACTTTTAAGATGATGCGCACAGACGGGGCAGGCCGCTCAAAAAAGCCCCTTCATGGGCCTTTTCCCCCGGCCTGCTAGGAGCGACGAGTGGCCGAAGCACGCATCGATCCCAGCGTCCTCGAACTCAACGATCGGGTCGTGTCCATCAACCGGGTGGCGAAGGTCGTCAAGGGCGGCCGGCGCTTCTCCTTCACCGCGCTCGTCGTCGTCGGCGACGGGCGGGGGCACGTCGGCGTCGGCCTCGGCAAGGCCCACGAGGTGCCGGAGGCGATCCGCAAGGCCGTCGAGCACGCCAAGAAGGACCTGATCTTCGTCCCCCTGCGCGAGACGACGATTCCCTGCGAGATCACCGGCCACTTCGGCGCCGGCCGGGTCTTCCTCAAGCCCGCGGTGCCCGGCACCGGCGTCATCGCCGGCGGCGCGGTGCGCCCGGTCCTCGAGGCGGCCGGCGTGCAGGACATCCTCACCAAGACGCTCGGCTCCAACAACCCGCACAACGTCCTCAAGGCGACGATCGACGCGCTCCGGCAGATCAAGCGGCTCCAGGATCTGCGGGCCATGCGGAAGCGATCCGTCGACGGCGAGGGGGCGCAGCCGCAGGAGACCGCCGGTGCCCGGCCCGAAGCTTAAGATCACCCTCACGAAGAGCCTGATCGGCCTGAGCCCCAAGCAGGAGGCCACGGTGAAGGCCCTCGGCCTCCGGAAGATCCGCCAGACGGTCACCCACGACGACACGGAGACGGTGCGGGGCATGATCGCCAAGGTCCCGCACGTCCTGCAGGTGAGCCATGAAGCTTGACGAGCTGCGGCCCGCGCCGGGCGCCACGAAGCCGCGGAAGCGGATCGGGCGCGGCCCGGGGTCCGGGCACGGGAAGACGGCGACCAAGGGCAGCAAGGGCCAGAAGGCCCGCTCCGGCGGCGGGAAGGCCGGTGGGTTCGAAGGCGGCCAGATGCCGCTCTACCGGCGGCTGCCCAAGCGCGGCTTCCGGCCCTACGGGGGGAAGACGGAGTACGAGATCGTCAACCTGAAGTCGCTCGACACGCTGCCCGCGGGCAGCGTGGTGGACCCGGAGCGCCTCGTGGAGATGGGGCTCGTCCGGCGCTCCCGGCGCGGCCGCGTCAAGATCCTGGGGCAGGGGGACCTCGCGCACGCCCTCACCCTGAAGGCGCACGCGGTCAGCGAGTCGGCAAAGGCCAAGATCGAGGCGCGGGGCGGCTCCGTCGAGCTGCTGGGGGCGCCGGTGGTGGCCGCCTCGTGATCGAGAGCCTGTACAGCTTCCAGAACGTCTTCAAGGTCCCCGAGCTCAAGCGCCGGGTGCTGGTCACCATGGGCCTGCTCATCGCCTACCGGATCGGCGCGCACGTGCCGACCCCGGGGATCGACGGGCATGCCCTCTCCCAGTTCTTCGACCAGGCCGCCAACACGCTGCTCGGCATGGTCGACCTGTTCTCCGGCGGCAACCTGCGCCGGCTGTCGATCTTCGCCCTCGGCATCATGCCGTACATCTCGGCCTCGATCATCCTCCAGCTCCTGACCGTGGTGATCCCGTCCCTCGAGCGGATCGCCAAGGAGGGCGAGGCGGGGCGGAAGAAGATCACGCAGTACACCCGCTACGGCACGATCCTCCTCTCCGTGATCCAGTCGCTCGGCATCGCCTACGGCCTCGAGAGCATGCGGAGCCCGAGCGGCGTGGCCATCGTGCCGCACCCGGGCTGGGGCTTCCGGCTGCTGACGATCCTGACCCTCACCGCCGGGACCGCCCTCATCATGTGGCTCGGCGAGCAGATCTCCGAGAAGGGCATCGGCAACGGCATCTCGCTGATCATCTTCGCGGGCATCGTGGTGCGCCTGCCCTCGGCCGTGGCCGCGTCGTTCACGCTCATCGGCACGGGCGAGCTGCCGCTGTTCCTCTTCCTCGTGATCATCGCCGTCATGGTGGCGGTCACGGCGGCGGTCGTGGGGATGCAGGAGGGCCAGCGGAAGATCCCCGTCCAGTACGCCAAGCGGGTGGTGGGGCGCCGCGTCTACGGCGGGCAGTCCACCCACATCCCGCTCCGCATCAACACCGCGGGCGTCATCCCGGTGATCTTCGCCTCGTCCCTCATCCTGTTCCCGGCGACGCTCACGCGGTTCGTGCCCCACCCGTGGATGCAGGCCGTGTCCGACGCGCTCTCCCCGGGGCGCTTCACGTACACCGTGCTCTACTGCGCCCTGATCATCTTCTTCACGTACTTCTACACGGCGATCGTCTTCAACCCGGTCGACCTCGCCGACAACATGAAGAAGTACGGCGGGTTCATCCCCGGGGTGCGGCCCGGCAAGAAGACCTCCGAGTACATCGACCGGACCCTGACGCGGATCACGCTCCCGGGCGCCGTCTTCCTGGCCCTGATCTCGGTGCTGCCCGACTTCCTGATCCGGTGGTTCAACGTGCCGTTCTACTTCGGCGGCACCAGCCTCCTCATCGTGGTCGGCGTCGCCCTTGACACCGTCCGCCAGATGGAGTCCCACCTCCTGATGCGCCACTACGAGGGCTTCCTGAAGAAGTCCAAGACGCGGGCGGTGAAGTGATGCGGCTCCTCTTCCTGGGCCCGCCCGGCGCGGGCAAGGGCACCCAGGCCCGCGAGCTGGCCGCCGAGCTGGGCGTGCCCCAGGTCGCGACCGGCGACATGCTGCGGGAGGCGCTGGCGCAGAAGACGCCGCTCGGGCTCGAGGCCAAGCGCTACATGGACGCGGGCGCGCTGGTGCCGGACGAGGTCGTGATCGGGCTGATCGCGGAGCGGCTCCGGGAGCCGGACGCCGAGCGGGGCTTCATCCTGGACGGCTTCCCGCGGACGATCCCGCAGGCCGAGGGCCTGGACCGACTCCTCGAGGACCTCGGGCAGGGGCTCGACCGGGTCGTCTACTTCGACGTGAGCGAGCCCGAGCTGCGGCGCCGCCTCACCGGCCGTCGCTCCTGCCCCGGGTGTCAGGCCACCTTCCACCTCGTGTCCGCGCCCCCCAGGGTGGAGGGGCGGTGCGACCGGTGCGGGAGCGAGCTCGTGCAGCGCGCGGACGACCGGGAGGCCCCCGTGCGCAAGCGCCTGGAGGTCTACGCCCGCCAGACGGCGCCGCTGCTCGACTACTACCGCGACCGCCATCTCCTCGTCTCCGTGACGGGCGAGGGCGACATCACGGCCATCCGCCGGGCCATTCGCGACGCGGCGGGGCTGCCCGCGTGATCGTCCTCAAGTCGCCCCGGGAGCTGGCGCTGATGCGCAATGGCGGGCACATCCTCGCCGACGTGATGGACCGGCTCCGGGAGATCGTCCAGCCGGGGATGGCCACCCAGGAGATCGACGAGGACGTCGAGGCCTTCATCCGCAAGCGCGGGGCCACCCCCGCCTTCAAGGGATACCGGGGGTTCCCGGCGACGGTGTGCGTGTCGATCAACGACGAGGTCGTGCACGGGATCCCCTCTCCGCACCGGCGGATCAAGAAGGGGGATATCGTCGGGCTCGATCTCGGGTGTATCGTCGAAGGGTACTATGCCGATTGCGCCCTGACGCTCGCCCTCGGCGACGTGCCGCCGCGGGTGCAGGAGCTCCTCGACGTCACCCGGCAAAGTCTCGACATCGCCATCGACGAGTGCCGGCCGGGTCGCCGGCTGTCCGACGTCTCGCACTCCGTGCAGCGGCACGTCGAGGCCCACGGCTTCGGCGTCGTGCGGACCTTCGTGGGGCACGGCATCGGGCGCGAGCTGCACGAGGATCCCCAGGTGCCGAACTTCGGGGATCCCGGGCGGGGCCCGCAGCTCAAGCCCGGCATGGTGCTGGCGATCGAGCCGATGGTGACGATGGGAAGCTGGGAGGTCCGGATCCTCGCGGACCGCTGGACGGCCGTCACCGTGGACGGCAGCCTGGCGGCCCACTTCGAACACACGATCGCCGTGACCGAGCACGGCCCGGAAGTGCTGACGAGTCGGACGGGCCGGAGCCGACAGAAGGCTGCGTGATGACCAAAGAAGACGCGATCGAGGTCGAGGGGACGGTCGTCGAGCCGCTGCCCAACGCGATGTTCCGCGTGGAGCTGGAGAACGGGCACCGGGTGCTCGCCCACGTGAGCGGGAAGATGCGCATGAACTTCATCCGGATCCTTCCGGGCGACCGGGTCAAGGTCGAGCTGTCGCCCTACGACCTGACCCGCGGCCGGATCACGTATCGGTTCAAATGACTCGGAGGGGGGCTTCGCCCCCCTTCCGAAACCTCCCCCCGGGAGGTTGCGGCGGCGAAGCCGCCGCTCGAAGGGCAAGCGAGGGGCGTGAGAGGTCATGAAAGTGAGGCCGTCGGTCAAGGCTCGGTGCGAGAACTGCAAGATCGTCCGGCGCGCGGGGGTCGTGCGGATCATCTGCAAGAACCCCCGGCACAACCAGCGGCAAGGCTGATCCCGGAGGGGGGCTCTGCCCCCCTTCCGGACCTCCCCCTGGGGCGGTGGCGCCGGCGAAGCCGGCGCTCGAACGGGTCGGCGAGCGGGTCAAAGGGAGCAGGCGTTCGGAGGAGAGTAGAGGACATATGGCACGAGTGGCGGGAGTGGATCTGCCCCGGGAGAAGCGCGGTGAAGTCGCGCTCACGTACATCTACGGCGTCGGTCGGCCCACGGCCCGGCACGTTCTCGAGCGGGCCAACGTCGATCCCGACAAGCGCGTGAAGGCGTGGTCGGAGGACGAGACCGGGCGCGTCCGCGAGATCCTCGAGCGGGAGGTCAAGGTCGAGGGCGACCTGCGCCGCGAGGTGTCGATGAACGTCAAGCGGCTGATGGACGTCGGCTCCTACCGCGGGATCCGGCACCGGAAGGGGCTGCCCGTGCGCGGGCAGCGCACGCACACGAACGCGCGGACGCGCAAGGGGCCCCGCCGGGGCGTGATGGTGAAGAAGAAGCCGACGGCAGCGGCGCCCGGCGCGCCCAGGAAGGCAGGAGCGTAAGTCATGGCCGAACAGCAACCGGCGGCGGCAAAGGCCCCCCGCAAGAAGGGCGGCAAGAAGCGCGAGCGGCGCGAGGTGCGCACGGGCGTGGCGCACGTGCAGGCGACGTTCAACAACACGATCGTGACCCTGGCGGACAAGGCCGGGAACGTGGTGTCCTGGGCCAGCGCCGGCAGCGTCGGCTTCAAGGGCTCGCGCAAGAGCACGCCGTTCGCCGCCCAGACGGCCGCGGAGATCGCCGCCCGCAAGGCGATCGAGTACGGCCTCAAGCAGGTGGAGGTCTTCGTCAAGGGGCCGGGCGCCGGCCGGGAGGCGGCCATCCGGTCGCTCCAGGCGGTGGGACTGGAGATCAGCGCGATCCACGACGTGACACCGATCCCGCACGACGGCTGCCGGCCGCCGAAGCGGCGCCGCGTGTAGGGGAGCTCGCCGATGGCCCGATATCGTGACGCGAAGTGCCGGCTGTGCCGGCGGGAGGGGATGAAGCTGTTCCTGAAGGGCGCGCGCTGCTTCACGGACAAGTGCGCGATCGAGCGCCGCAACTATCCCCCGGGGCAGCACGGCCTGACTCGCAGCAAGCCCACGCCCTTCGGCGTGCAGCTCCGCGAGAAGCAGAAGGCCAAGCGGATCTACGGCGTGCTGGAGACGCAGTTCCGCCGCTACTTCCACGCGGCCGAGCGGGAGAAGGGGATCACCGGCGAGAATCTCCTGAAGCAGCTCGAGCGGCGCCTGGACAACGTCGTGCACCGGCTGGGCTTCGCGGCCTCGCGGCGCGAGGGCCGCCAGATGGTGGCCCACGGGCAGTTCGAGGTGAACGGGCGCAAGGTGTCGGTGCCCTCGTACCTGGTCAAGGTGGGCGACGTGGTGAAGATCCGGCCGAGCTCGAAGATGGCGGCCCGGATGGACGAGAACGTGAACGCCGGGCGCGGCGCCGTGCCCCAGTGGCTCGACCTGGACGCCGCCGAGCGGAAGGGCACGGTCCGCAGCTTCCCGCTCCGGGAGGACATCCAGGTGCCGGTGAG
>OBEQ012501427.1_pt1 | contig 10532 bp, 14 predicted proteins | sample 1670901 | NCBI WGS metagenome assembly OBEQ01 (sample SAMEA104232315, study PRJEB22302) | groundwater metagenome | biome: forest; feature: aquifer; material: groundwater | place: USA | collected 2011-08-07 | depth 5.4 m | reverse complement strand
GGATGACAGAAGAATGTATTATTCAGCAGACTCTCTATAGGTCGTTTGCGCTTGAAAAATGATTGTAGTATGATGAAAATGTTATGGGGACGGTGACTATTCCAAAAGTGAAATATGAGCAGTTGAAACGGCACGCGGAGGCGTATCGGCGTTTTGCCGCGGAGTTTTTCGGGGCGGTCATGCAGGAAGATTTTGAAGATCGTGTGCGTTGCGAAGTGGCGCTACGGGAATCAAAAGGAAAGAAACGATATTCTTTGAAGGAAGTGAAGGAGCGATATCATTTGAAGTAGGATGTATGTTCCGTATATTTTTCTCCTCGCATGGCGATAGAGCATTTGGCGGCATACCAGAGAGGATACGACAGCGCATCATTGCGGAATTAGAATCTTTTGCAGCTGATAATTTGTGGTATCGCCGGGTAAGAAAACTGCAGGGAGCTGAAGATCAGTATCGCCTCCGCGTTGGCCGGTGGCGAGTTTTGTTTTTGCTCAAGAGTAACGAGATTGAAATTTTAGATGTGTTTATGAAAAAAGGAAAAGAAGATTATCCGCGCCGTATTTCATAGGCATAGAGAGATTTATGCATCTCAAAAGATTAGAACTCTCGGGGTTTAAGTCGTTTGCTAAGACGACTACTTTGGAATTTCCCTCGCGGATTGTGGCGGTGGTGGGGCCCAATGGCTCGGGCAAGTCCAACATCGCCGAGGCGATTCGCTGGGTGCTGGGGGAGCAATCCATGAAGATGTTGCGCGGCAAGCGCGGAGAGGATTTGATTTGGAACGGTTCTGCGCAGATGCCGCGTATGGGTAAGGCATCAGTAGGGCTTGTGTTTGATAATCATGATCACGCGATTCCGCTTGATTTTGACGAGGTGGCGCTGTCGCGCAAAATTTTCCGCGACGGGAGCAATGAGTATGCGTTGAACGGATCCGTGGTGCGCCTGCGCGACGTGGTGGAGTTATGCGCGCGCATGGGGCTTGGCGAGAGCAAGCACAATTTGATTGGCCAGGGCGAGGTGGATCGCGTGCTCCTCGCGACTCCCCGTATGCGCCGTGAGATGTTGGAAGAGGCGCTGGGCCTGCGGGTGTACCAGCTCAAAAAAAATGAGGCGGAGCGCAAGCTTGATGCGACTGACGTCAATATCCAGCAGGTGGAGGGATTAGTGCGGGAGATTACGCCGCATTTGAAATTTTTGCGCATGCAGGCAAAGCGGGCTGATGCGCGCGAGGGATTTGTCACGGAATTGCGCTTGATGCAGGAAGTATATTTTGTGCGGGAGGAGGCCGAGATTGTGGCCGCGGCGGCCGCAGCCGCCGCGTCAGCCGCGCCGCATCAGGCGGCGCGCGCGGCGCTCAAAATCCAAATCGCAGATGCGGAAAAAGAGATTACGATAGCGGAGAAAAAAACCCAGGAGAAAAAATCAGACGATGGAAAACCCGAGCGGCTCGCCGTCCTGCAGGATCAGCGCCGGGTGTGCGAACGGCGTCTCGGGCGATTGGAAGGCATGCGGGACGCGGCGGGCGTAGCACCCGCGCCAGCAGGCGCGGTAGCGCGGGCGCCAACCATGCGCGAAGTACAGGCGGTTTACAAAGAAATCCGGCAGTTTTTGAGCGTGGTTCGGGGGCTTGTACAGGAGCAGGAGATAAACGCGCAAATTTTGCAGAGTCGTCTGTTGGCGCTCGTGCGGGATATGGAGCGGTTTTTGGAACAGGCGGATGCTGATCATCGGCAAGAGTTGGAGCCGCAGTATGCGACTCCGGACGCATCAGTACGATTTGAAAATGAAAGCGCGGCGCTCCAGCAGAAATTGATGGCGCTTGGCGAGGAGATCGCGCGCCTCGAAGAGGCCCAGCGCCATGCGGCCGATGTCTCGCGCTCGGCATACGCGGCGATCCGCGAGCGCGAAAACACCTTGCGGATATTGCGCGATGCTGAGCGCGAGGCAATGCTTGCCTTGGAGCGTTTGCGATTTGATGAGGAGCGGCTTACGGAACGCCGCGCAATATTTTTGCGCGAGCGGCGCGAAGCCGGATTAGACGAATCGTTGCAGGCATCGTCAGCGCCCGATGCGTATGCGGATATGCCCCAGCAGGAATTGCACCGTAAGATTGAGCGGATGCGCCTGAAGCTGGAAGAAATCGGCGGGATTGACGACTCGGTGGTCAAGGAGTATCAGGAAACCGAAAGTCGGCACGCGTTTTTGGAAAAAGAATTAAATGATTTGAAATCCGCGCACGCATCGCTCAAAGTCCTTATCAAGGAATTGGACGCCCGCGTGCGCAATGATTTTCGCGAGGGATTTTCAAAAATCAAGCAGGAGTTCCACGATTATTTCAAAGTGATCTTCGGCGGCGGCTCGGCGCGGCTGATAAGTATCAGGAATCAAGAATTAAGAATCAAGGACGAAGGCGAGGTGCCGGGTGAAGATGAAGAAAAAGATGAGGAGGAGGGGATTGAGATTGAGGTGGATTTGCCGCGAAAAAGAATAAAGGGACTTGCGATGCTGTCCGGAGGCGAGCGCGCGCTCACGGCAGTCGCTCTGCTTTTTTCGATTGCCGCGGTAAATCCCCCGCCGTTTCTCGTGCTGGACGAGACCGATGCGGCGCTGGACGAGGCCAATTCCCGGCGCTACGCGTCTATCTTAAAAGAGCTTGCCAAAAAAACACAGCTCGTCGTGATCACGCACAATCGCGAAACCATGCAGTGCGCGGGCGTGCTGTACGGCGTTACCATGGGAGACGACGGCGTATCGCGCCTGCTGTCGCTGAAGCTGGAAGACGCGGATGAATACGCGAGCAGGTAATGTCTTATTATATTGTCGTTCCCGACCTGATCGGGAATCCAGTATTATCGGTTTATGAAAACCTACTATGTGTACATCCTGGCAAGCAGGAGAAACGGCACTTTGTATATCGGCGTGACGAACAATCTTGAACGGCGGATGTCCGAACATCAACAGAATCTTGTTGAGGGATTCACCAAAAAAATACGGCGTCCATCATCTGGTGTATTACGAAACAACCAGTGATATTGCCTCGGCATTGCAGAGAGAAAAGCAATTGAAAAAATGGAATAGGAAATGGAAACTTGAATTGATTGAAAAAGAAAATCCCGATTGGAAGGATGTAATCACTGGATTCCCGATCTGATTTATCCCCCCCCCGATTCTCCCCATGTCATTCTCGCGAAAGCGGGAATCCAGAATATCCAAAAACTGGATTCCCGACCTGATCGGGAATGACAATAGTGAAAATAATAAGGCCTCGAGCGGGTGCTTGAGGCCGAAATGCGGAGAGTATACTTTTCAGTTGGTCATTAATATTAGGACGGAGTCGTCGCAGCTAATCTCTGCTCTCTTGCCCGCTTGTACGAACCTCCTTTTTTGTTGTTGAAATTCATCGAGGATGCGTTCGATGGTTTCTTGGGGAAAGCCCTTGAGATTGATAGCATTAACAATGTGCATATCAGTCTCAGCGAGTCGTGGTTGATCAGCAGTATCTCCCTGCGTATAAGATCTCCTTTGTATGGGACGATGTAGGAATGGAGAACTTATTTTATGATGTATTATTGATATACTTTTGTCAAGAGTTGCGGTACTGGAGAGAGTATGATACATTATTTTTATTATGTTGATGATTAGGTTTCAGCGGGTGGGGAGGCGCAATGATCCGGCTTTTCGGGTGGTTTTGTGCGAGCGGACGGCCAAGCCCAAGACCAGCGGCCTGGAGGTGCTTGGCTCGTATCACCCCAAGACCAAGCAGACCGTTTTGAAAAACGAGCGGATTTTGTATTGGATCAGCAAGGGCGCTACGCCGTCGGCAAGCGCGCATAATCTTTTTGTAAAGAAAGGCGTGATGAAAGGGAAAAAGGTGCATGTGGCAAAGAGCGCGGCTGTGGTGAAGGATGCGGCGGCGCCTGCAGGCGCCGCATCGCAGGAAGCCGCGCCGGTTGCCGCCGCTTGATATATCCTGTCATCCTCGTGAAAACGGGGAGCGGTGATCCAGAAAAAAACTGGATTCCCGTTTGCACGGGAATGACAAAGAACCATTTTTGATATAGGGTGAATAGAGAATACTGAAAAGGTCGAAACAGCAACGACAGAAATCAGCTTCCAGTAATCAGCATACAGCTGTCAGCAAAGAGAGCAGATGCGGAGGACTGAAGCAAAAACAGTATGGCATCAATGCCACAAGATCAGGAATTTTTGGACTTCATGGTGCGCGCGCTGGTAGACAATCCGGACGCGGTGAAGACCGACCGCAAGGTTGACGAGATGGGCGTTCTACTCACGCTTACCGTGGATCCGGCGGATATGGGCAAGATCATCGGCCGCGCCGGCCAGACCGCGAAAGCAATCCGGTCCCTTCTGCGCGTGGTCGGCATCAAAAACAACGCCCGGGTGAATCTCAAAATCGAGGAGCCCGAAGGCGGCCGCGGCCCGCGCATGATGCGGGAAGACGCTCCGCGTATGGATGCGCCGCGCGCCCCGCAGGAGCGCGTGATGCGCGACGTGGACGATGTGATGAATGACCTGAAGATTTGATCCGCATTGCAAAATCAAAACGCCCCGACTCGTCGGGGCGTTTTGATTTTATAAGGGAAATAAGGTAGATTTGCCCTATGCGTTTTGATATTATCACCATTTTTCCCGAGATGTTTGGCGCTTACTTCTCTGAGTCAATGTTGAAGCGCGCGCAAGAAAAGAAACTGGTGGAATTCCGCACCTTTAATCTGCGCGATTTTAGTACGGATGCCAAACATAAAAAAGTTGACGATCGCGCGTATGGCGGCGGCCCGGGCATGGTGATGCAGGTGGGGCCCCTCGCGGCGGCATTGGACAAGATCGTTCAGAAAAAGAAAAAGCATCTGATTATTTTATTCTCCGCGGCAGGCAAGCAATTTGATTCAAAACAAGCGGCGCAGTGGGCGAAAAAATATGAACAAATCGTGATGATCGCGGGACGATACGAGGGCGTGGACAGCCGCATCAAAAAAATATACAAGATGCAAGAAATCTCCATCGGCCCGTATGTGCTGACGGGCGGGGAGTTGCCCGCGATGGTGGTGGCAGATGCGATATCCCGCCACATTCCGGGCGTGCTCGGCAACGAGGAGTCGCTTGAAGAACGGCGCCACGGCGTGGGCGTGCCGGTCTATACGCGTCCTGAAGTATTTGAATGGAAAAAGAAAAAATACCGCGTGCCGCGGGTGCTTCTTTCCGGCGACCATAAAAAAATAGACCAGTGGCGGCAACGAAAATAAATCCACCTCCAGCCCATGAAAAATCATACTGCGAGAAAGTTGGGGAAAGAGATACGCAAGGATTTTCCGATTTACCCCCGCACCCAAAGTTTGGGTGCGGGGGTGGATGCCGATTCCGCTGACCCTGCGGGGTTTTGCTATTTGGATTCGGCTTCAACTTCACTCAAATCAACCGCGGTGATTGATGCTCTACGCGGGTACTATGAAAAGTATTCCACCAATGTGCATCGGGCGGCTTATCCTCTGGCCGAGCGGGCGACCGACGCGTATGAAGATGCTCGCGCCGCGATCGGGCGATTCATCGGCGCTTCGCGCCCCGAGGAAATTATTTTTACGCGCGGCGCCACCGAGGCGTTCAATTTGATTGCCGTCTCTTACGCCGGACATTTTTTGCGCGAAGGAGATGGGATTTTGCTCTCGGAAATGGAGCATCATGCCAATCTTATTCCGTGGCATGCATTGGCGCGCACAAAAAATCTCCGGCTTTTTTTCTTGCCTTTCTCCGCCGAGACGGGTGAATTGGAGTGGGATGCGGATAATTTTGTGCGATTCCTGAAAGAACGGAAAATCAAGCTCGTGTCTTTAACATGCGTATCCAATGTGCTCGGCACGATCAATCCGATCGCGGCAATTGCGGAGAAAGCGCACGAGGCCGGAGCAATAATCGCAGTAGATGGCGCGCAGGCAGTACCGCATCTGCCGGTGGACGTACAGGCACTCGGCGCAGATTTTTTCGCGTTTTCCGGGCACAAGATGCTGGGCCCGACTGGCATCGGGGTTTTGTACGGACGGTATGATTTGCTTGCGCGTATGCCGCCGTATCAGCTGGGGAGTGACATGATTCAGGATGTGTATCTTGACCGGAGTACGTATCGTGATCCCCCGGCGCGGTTTGAAGCCGGGACCCCGCATATCGCGGGCGCGATCGGTCTGGGTGCTGCAGTGAAATATCTGTCTGGTCTTGGCATGGAGCAAGTACATGAGCACGAAAAAAAAGTTTTGCAGTATGCCATGGAAAAATTTTCCGCGATTTCCGGCGTGCGCATTTTAGGAACCAAAGACGCGGAAAAACGAAGCGGCGTTTTATCCTTTGTCATGGAAGGCGTGCATCCGCATGATGTGGGATCGTTTTGCGCTGATGAGGGCGTGATGATTCGCGTGGGGGATCACTGCGCTCGTCCGCTTCATCAAAAATTAAAAATCCCCGCGTCATGCCGCATGAGCGTCTCGGTTTATAATGATATGGATGACGTGGAGCGGCTTGCAGGCGCCCTCATAAAAATGCAAGGCGTATTCAACGGCACCCTAAACCCTAAACCCTAAACCCTTGTCTATGCTGTACCGACAAGAAATTATTGAGCGGTGGCGCTATCCGCGCTACCGCGGCATCATGCTGTCACCCGATTTACAGGGCGAGCGGGTGAATTCGTTTTGCGGCGACGAACTCACGCTGTTTCTCCGGCTGGATGAAGCAAAAAAATCCGTAGCCGAGGCGCGGTTCACGGGCGAGGGATGCGCGCTCATGGCCGCATCCGCGGATATGTTGTGCGAGGCGATAGAAGGGAAGGCGATAGAAGACGTAAGGAAATTTTCCGGCGAAGACCTCCTGCGTCTCTATGGCGAGCCGCCGACCCCGGGCCGCCTCGCTTGCGTGTTTCTCGCGCACGAGGCATTAGGGCAGGCACTCGCCGGACTTTTTTGACTGACGCCATTGTGTTATACTGAAAATATGGAAGCGGAAAGAACGCGGAAAATAGGGAAGATTATGATTGACCGCAATCTTTGCATCGGTGCGGCGTCGTGCATTGCGGTGGCACCCAGTACGTTTGAATTGGACCCGGATAATAAAGCGGTTTTGCGGCGGCGCGCGGCGCCGCCGACGTCAGACGCGACCAAGCGCATTGATCTGGAGGATCAGGCGATTGATGACGAAACACTTCTCCTTGCCGCCAAGTCCTGTCCCACGCAGGCAATCATCGTATTTGACGAAGAGGGTAAGCAGATATATCCTTAAATGGTAATAGACGCATCATGATGAAAAACTTTTTTGCATCACTTTTGCCGGAAATCGTTGCCGAGGCGCATTGCGATATTCCGTGCGGGATTTATGATCCGACTGCGGCAAAGATCGCGGCGATGACTGTCTTGCGGATGACGATGCAGATCAACGAATTGCATCCGCCGAGCGGCTTTCCGCTCCACTTTGACATTGCGGCGATGAAGGCGCTGGCAAATAGTATGGCGCGGCGAGTGGCGGTGAAAGAAGAGCACGCGGCGTTGTGTAAAAAAGAATTGCTGATATTATGGACGGATTTTTTTAAAGTTGAGCATTTGGAAAAAGCGCCGCATTTGCATGATAGGGTCTGGAAAGCGACAAAGCTGTGTTCCAAAAATAAACAGGAGGCGAGCGAAGATGCGGCGCGCGAGCTGGTCGCCGCGGTGGATGAAATCGCAAAAATATTTTATGAAATAAAAGGAGTACCGGAGCGCTATGCGGCGTATCAGACAATCACTGATAAGATATTTTAAATTATGGAGGTTCAACCTCTATAATTTGTATCGAGGTTCAACCTCCATAATTTTTTTAGTGCGCGTGGAGGGCGAGTCGGCGTGGCCTCTGTTAATGCCGGGCGGACGGTATTTTGCGAGCGGCTTGCATCGGCCGCGGATTGGGGACTTCGCCGTATTCCAAAACCCGCGCGACCGGAGCCGCGTTTTTGTAAAAAGAGTGGCGGGAATAGAGCACGGTCTTTACCGGATGGAGAGCGCGGTGTCGTGGGGGTCGTCCAGCGATGATTTTGGCGTCGTGCCGCGCGAGTTGATAGTAGGAAAAATAATTTAGTGCCGATTGCGGTGTCATTCCCGCGCATGCGGGAATCCAGCGGAAAAACCAATTCTGGATTCCCAATCAAGTTGGGAATGACAAGAGTGGCGCGAATAGGAATATATGGAGGAAAAAATAGAACAAGCATTGGAAGAAATCCGTCCGTTGATTGCGACCCATTTAGGCGGGATTGAATTTGCCGGATTTGCGGACGGCGTGGTGTCGGTGCGCCTGCTCGGCACCTGCACGCATTGCCCGTTGTCCCAGATGACGCTCAAGGCAGGGGTGGAAGAATTGCTCAAGGATCGGGTGCCCGGCGTGGAACGGGTGGAAGCAGTATAACTTCTCGTGTATGAAAGAACAACAGCCAACGACTCGTCAAATTGTTTTATTCTCCGTAGTATTGAGTTTTGTGGTGTCAGTGATTGGAACCACGCTTGCGCTCGGGATATTCAGCCCGTTGTTCGGCGCGGGCGAGGGCGGCGGCGCGCCGATTCTCTTCAGTCGTCCTAAAATCTTCCAGCAGATCGCGGATAAAGTGGTACTACCGGAGCGGCCGCTCCGGCAGGACGAGATGATTGTCAAAGCCGTGGAGGAGGCGTCCCCGGCGGTGGTGAGTATTGTTGCGTCCAAAGACGTGCCGGTGATTGAGCGCTACTATGTGGATCCGTTTGGCAACGATCCTTTTTTCCAGCAATTTTTCGGCGGGGGATCTGGATTGCAGGTGCCGCAGTACCGACAGAAAGGAACGCAAAAGCAGGACGTGTCATCCGGCACAGGGTTTATCGTATCATCCGACGGATTGATTCTCACCAACAAACACGTGGTCGCGGATGCCGAAGCCGAGTTTACGGTGCTGATGAATGACGGCAGGAAAAAGCCGGCTAAGGTTCTTGCGCGCGACACGGCGCAGGATTTGGCGGTGCTGAAAATAGAGGGCGTTGACTTGCCGGTTGTCCGCTTCGGCGATTCGTCGCAGGTGAAAATCGGGCAGGCCGTGATTGCGATTGGCAATGCGCTCGGGCAATTTCGCAATACGGTGTCAGTCGGCGTGGTGTCGGGTCTTGAGCGATCGATTACCGCGGGCAGTGGGGGCGGCGGCGAAGAAGCATTGCAGGAGTTGATCCAGACGGATGCGGCGATCAATCCGGGCAATTCCGGCGGGCCCCTGCTTAATATCGCGGGCGAGGTCATCGGCATTGATACGGCGATGGCGCAGGGCGCGGAAAATATCGGCTTTGCGCTTCCGATCAATAGCGCCAAGCGCGATGTGGCAAGCGTGAAAGCCCACGGCAAAATCCTATATCCGTTTCTTGGCGTGCGCTACACGCTGGTAACCAAAGACATTGCAGACAAAGAAAAACTGGCTCGGGACTATGGCGCCCGCGTCATGAAGAGCGATACCGAAAGCGCGATTGTAGCCGGAAGCCCGGCTGACAAAGCAGGCATCAAAGAAGGGGATATTATTTTGCAAATCAACAGCGAGCGTATCGACGCGAGTCATCCGCTCGCGTCTCTCATCCAAAAATATCAGGTCGGCGACGAAATCACCCTTCGCATCTTCCGCGAAGGCAGAGAGTCGGATATCAAAATAAAACTGGAGGAGAGGAAATAGTTTTCTCACTCCCCGCTCTTCTCTCCGCCCAAGGTGAGTTGTCACGCTTCAGTTAAAAAGTTCTGACCAATTTATGTTAGTACCATAGCCCACACCTCGTGGGCTATGCTTATTTGCAGGCACAGTCGTTTATTACCTTGACAGCGGGATAATTCGCTCTATAATGGAGGTAATGTTTACGCGGGAACAACGAATCTTATGATATTTTTTATTTGACGATGTCTATTATCGCGCTTGCGTTTTCGATCGTTTTGTACCCGACACTTCGGGAGAATGCGAAAAGGCATTCACCGCGCTAAGCAGCAATTTTTCAAGAAATGCCTCCCTATAACCAATTCACCATCAAGGCCCAGGAAGTGCTCAAAAAAGCGCATGATTTGGCAATGGAGCGTTCGCATCAGCAGATTGATGTCCTGCATCTGGTAACTTCGCTCGTCTTGCAGGAAGAGGGGACGGTGGACGCGATACTGGAAAAATTGGAAACGGATATTTCCGGATTCGCGGACAAACTGCTGGAAACATTGGACGCGCTGCCGCGTGGCGCCATGATTGCTTCTCCTCTGGGACAGGTGTATCTGACGCAGGATTTGGCAAAGACGATAGAGCAGGCGCACCGCGAGGCGGCACAGCTCAAAGATGAATTTATCTCCACCGAGCATTTGTTTCTGGCTCTGCTGGAAATTCCGTCGCGCGCCAAAGAATTACTTGGCCGGCAGAACATTACAAAAGAATTGGCGCTGAAAGCGCTGAAGGAATTGCGCGGCGGCCAGCGCATTACGGATCCGGAGCCGGAGACCAAATACAATGTGCTGGAAAAATACGCGCGGAATCT
>OBEQ012296098.1_pt1 | contig 10532 bp, 9 predicted proteins | sample 1670901 | NCBI WGS metagenome assembly OBEQ01 (sample SAMEA104232315, study PRJEB22302) | groundwater metagenome | biome: forest; feature: aquifer; material: groundwater | place: USA | collected 2011-08-07 | depth 5.4 m | reverse complement strand
TATGTTTTTATGGGGCGTACAAGATGAAGTCTCTCATCACTACCGGCGCTATCTAGCTTCAGGACTAATTAAAAAATTTAAAGAAAATTCTAGTTTAAAGCTAATTAAGAAAAGTTATTTCAATACTATTTTATTTCTGCCCATTGCCTTGGTTAGGCTCTTAGCTAAATTATTACCCAAACCTAAAAGAGAATCCGATTTTGAAATTGAAAACAAATTGATTAATTGGCTTTTTTACTATATATTTAATCTAGAAACGTCTTATTTAAAGCACTTTAGTTTTCCTTTTGGGGTATCAATTTTATTGGTTTTAAAAAAAGATGGCTAATCTGAAAAAAAAAGAAATTTGGCTTCTAGCTTTGGTTGTCATATTTTTTGCCGTTCTTGGTTTTTTTGGTTTAGGCCAAATTTATCATCAAGACGAATATCGTTGGGCGACAATTGCTAATCCGTTTTTTAATAATTTTCAAAGTCCCCACCCGCCGTTAACACGTTATTTATTGAGGGCTACGGGAGTGGTTTTTGGTTTTGACTATTTGCGGATAGTGCCACTATTTTTTGGCCTTCTAAATTTATTTCTAGTTTTCTTGGTCAGTAAATTTACCAGTAAAAATTCCAAGGTAGCTTTGTGGGCCGCTTTTTTATTTGCTGTTAGTACCTATAGTCTTATCGCGGCTTTACAGATTGATATTGATGGAGCGATATTGCCGTTTTTTGTTTTGTTAGGAACCTTTGCTTATTTAAATTTTGTTGAGTCAAAAAATAAAATAAAATGGCTCTTAATTTTATTAGTGGCTACAATCGGAGGCTTTTTAAGTAAATTAAGTTATTTCTTATTTCTTGGAGCGTTGGCAATAGAGTACTTTTTGCATTTAAAAAATACTGGTCGTTATAACTATTCCAAACTTGTTAGGAAGCTGGCTTATGTTTTCTTGCCAGTCATCGGCTTAGTTTTTATTTTCTATATTTTTTACTCTGCCAAACTTGCTGGCGTGATAAGTTATGCGAAGCATTTTAATGTTTTTAATTTTAAATCACGAGCTTATTTTGATCTCGGATTTAAGTTAATGAAGTCCCTAGTCTGGTTATCGCCCCTTTTATTTTTACCTGTAATTGCTGGATTATTCCAGAAAGATATATTCAAAAAATATCGATTTTGGTTTTTATATCTTTTCCTGAACTCACTTTTTTATTTAGTGGCATTTGACTTTACCAAACTTACCATTGAAAGATATTTAATGTTTTTAATTGTCCCGACCTGTATTATATCCGCTGAAATTATATACAATTTTTTGAATGGATTTAATTTTTCCAAAAATCAGGTAAAAATATATTTTTCTATTTTAATAGTTGGTATTTTGTCCTTCCTAATTCTTAAATCAAGCCAGACAATCTTACCTTTAAATCCCAAGTCGGCCTACGTTAGTCACATTAAGCATCTCAATTTTAATTTTTTGGTGCCTTTAAACGGTGGTTCTGGTCCAATTGGATTTTATGCTTCTGCCGAGTTTGTTTTAATTATTTGGTTAGTTTCGGTGATTATTATTTCCACTGCTTTTTTCAGAAAAAAATATCGCCAAGAACTCACCGTATTATTTTTATTAATTGGTGTTATTTATAATATCGCTTTAACATCCGAGTATTTATGGGGAGTTTTTTATGGTAGTTCATCAAGGGTTGCTAAAGCGACGGTTAACTATGTAGTTAATAACCCAAGCGTTAAAGGAGTCATTACCTATAACGACATTGGAGCTTACGAACTAAGGCTTACTAATAAATATATCTCGCGGTTTTATACAGCCGAGTCTAGGGATTATACTCCAAAACTCTCTCAATTTAAGGGGTATTACATGATTATTGATTTTCCAGAAATCGATAAAAGTGGCCGCTATTGGCCACTAATCGGGAAATGCCCACTGATTAAAGAATTTTCTGATAAAAAAATAAAATCCTACATTCTCAACTGTTCTTAGTTTGACAAAAATATTGAAAAGAGTTAAAGTGTTACATGCACAAACTCGAGCTCTCTATAGTAATTCCTTTATTTAATGAAGAAGAATCAATTCCAACTCTTTTAAAAGAGGTTTCTTTGGCTTGTAATAAGACCGGTAAAACCTACGAAATTGTACTAGTTGATGATGGTTCCAACGACGGTACCTATGATTTATTGCAAAAATCAGCGGCCAAAGATAATCATTTAAAAATTGTTAAACTATCTCGAAATTTTGGCCATCAAGCGGCCTTTACGGCTGGCATAGACATTGCTTTGGGTCTCATGGTGATTACAATGGATGGCGATCTTCAACACCCACCAGCATTAATTCCAGCGTTTACTAAAGAAGCCGATAATGGCTATGATATTGTAATTGGTGAAAGAATAGTTAATAAACAAAATTCTAAAGGACGCGAACTGTTTGGCAAGCTATTTTATAAATTTTTATCTTGGACAACCAGGCTTGAATTCAAAAATGTTTCTGATTTTGCACTTTATAATCGAAAGGTAGTTTCGGTCATCAAACATTTACCCGAAAAAGAAAGATATCTGCGTGGTATTATTCAGTGGGTTGGGTTTAGTAAAAAATACCTACTCTACGTTGTAGATGAAAGAAAATTTGGCGTACCCAAATATAATTTTAAAAGATTAACTCATTTAGTAATGAGCGGGGTGACTTCTTTCTCGGCTTTTCCTTTACGACTAGCTTTTTGGGTCGGATTAGTAGTTTTAATTAGCAGTTTCTTTTTTGGTATCTATGTAGCCATTGATCACTATGTCAACCCTAATCCATTGATTGCTGGTTGGGCAACACTAGTAATTCTAGTTTTATTTTTAGGAAGTATCCAACTTATGGTTTTGGGGATTATTGGCGAATATTTATACCGAATGTTTAATGAAATTAAGGGACGACCCTCTTATATAATTTCTGAAATTATAAATATTAATAAAGACGAACTAGAAAAAACTCCTTACGGCATACTTTAAAATCATGCTTAAAAAAAATGGTCTTTGGATTGTGGCCGACGATCTCGGTCTAGATAAAAAAATTGATGAGGGTATTTTCTTTGCCGCTAAACATAATTTAATTAACGGCATATCCATTGTGCCCAATGGCTTAAATTTTAATCAGGCAAGCTTAAAGTTAAAGGACTTAAAGAATACTGATTTAGGTATTCACCTTACCTTAGTTGAGGAATCTAGTATTTTAGCCAAGGAGGCCATCCCGTCTTTAATTGGGAAAAATGGTCGTTTTTATAAAGATCATCGAATATTTTTTATTCGATATATTTTGAGCTTAATTGATCTAGATCAAATTAAAAAAGAATTTGATGCCCAGATAAATAGATGCCTAGTTATAGGTCTAGAACCCAGCTTTCTTAATAGTCATCAGCACCTGCATCTCTTACCCGGAATCAGAGATATACTTATTGAGTTGGCAAAAAAATACAAAATACAATATATAAGAACTGTAACTGAACCAATTGGTATAAAAGGAGGTATGTTTAGAAAATTTCAGTTAATATTCCTACGTTTATTATCCAAGAGAGCAAAAAATAAAATTATTTCCAGCGGTCTTTATTGTAATGATTTTTTTGTAGGTTTTATTAATGCTGGTAATTTAAGTAAAAACGATGTAGCCTATGCTCGTAAGTTAAGTCAGAAATACCCAGATAAATTAGTTGAATTAGGCTGCCACCCCGGTTTTATTGATCAAAATCTAAGACCCAGGTATGCTTCTTGGGGGAACTATCATTGGCAGGAAGAAATCGAAATTCTCCAAAGATTTAAGTATGAAAATAATTTATCTTAGTCTCTCAAAACTAGAAAATTCAGTAAACTCCGTATATATCAAGGGCCTTAAAGCTAACCACGTTGAAATGGTTAGTTTTTTTTCTAAGAAAAAAGGATTACCCAGATTCAGAGAGATTTTAAGTTTTTACCAAAAAAATCGTAAAAATACAGATGTAATTATGGTTGGCTACGAAAGTCCGGAACTGGTTATTTTAACTAAATTATTTTCAAGAAAAAAAATAATTTATAATGCCCTATGCTCAACCTACGAACGAATTGTGGTTGCCAGGGAACTGGTTCCAAAATACTCTCTAAAGAGTTTTTATTATTGGCTGACTGATTTTTTGGCTGTTCACTTAGCTAGCTTAACTATGGTTGAAACTAATCAACAAATTGCTTATTTTCAGAAATTATTCAAGGTTTCTTCCAGGAAGTTATTCAGAGCTTTTACTGGAACCGATGAAGATAATTTTTCATACAATGCTGATTTATCTAAGTTTAATAAGTTCACGGTAATTTTTCGAGGCTCTCTGATGCCGGAAGCTGGAGCAGAATACGTAATTGAAGCCGCCAAAATACTTGAAAAAGAAAAAGTCGACTTTATTATGGTATCTGGTGGTTTTCTTTTAAATAAAATTATAAAACTAATTGAAAAACGCAAACCAGCTAATCTACGGTTAATTAGCCAAAGACTTTCTTATCAGGAATTAAATTCTTTAATGCAGGGATCACATTTAAGTTTAGGTCAATTTTCTAAACATCAGAGACTTCAACGAACAATACCCCATAAGGCTTACGAATCAATAGCCTTAAAGTTGCCCTACTTAACCGCTACCAATAAAGGAATTATTGAACTATTAAAATCTGACTATACTTGTATTACTTGTAATCCAGCGGACGCGAGTTCACTTGCGAATAAAATAAAATGGACCATTAAAAATTATCCTGAAGCTGTTAAAATTGCAGAGAACGCTTACGAATTATATAATCGTCAGTTAAGACCTAAAATCTTAGCAGAGAAATTATTAAAGAAGATTGTGGTAGAGACTTAAATATTCATCAGCCATTTTTTTTAAGCCGAAATTATTTTTAATATTTTCTACACTTTTTTGTCTCATTGTTAAAGCATCTTCATTACTTAAATCTAATATAAAATTAAGACCCACCTGAAGCTCGTTTTCATTTTTGTATTGGGCCATATAGCCAGTTTCCCCGTGTCTTACTATTTCCGGTATACCTCCAGTTTCAAAACCCACTACTGGTAAACCACAAGCTTGGGCTTCTAAGACCACCAAAGGACAGTTGTCGGCGATTGAGGGATATAACAGAATATCTGCCGCTGAATAATATTTAGCCAAAAGCGTTTCGTTATTGATCTGAGGGATAGAAACTATTTTTGGAGCTAGTTCATTATCATTACTACCAATATTAACAAAAACTAAGTTATCATTTTTATCAAAATATCGTGCCATTTTAGTTATATAATCTGACCCTTTCCACGGGTTATTCTTGCCATTTTTAATAACCGATAAAATAATTTTTTTATTTTTAGGTAAGTTAAGTTCATGTCTGATGCTCTCCTGCGGGTATGGTTTAAAAATATTAGTATCAATACCATTATGAATTAATGAGATTGGCATATTTTTTAATATGCTTTGACCAACTAATTCTTTAAGCCAATGAGACGGGGTAACAATATGAAATTTCGAATTTTCATAAATTTCTTTTTTCTTTGACTCAAGATATTTTTCATTATGCCAAGCAATGGGTGGAAAAATATCTAAGCTTGGGCATTGAAAAAATCCGTTTTTAAGGTTGCCGCCAAAAGAGTGGGCACAATGAGCCGTGATAGGCCACATATCATGGAATGTCCAAATGACTGGCTTTAGTTTGGATATTTTTTTGAGAGTATTTAAGTTGAAATAATAACTGTGGAGATTATGACAATGAACTACGTCGGCTTCTTTAAATTCCGCCATTTTTAGTAGATGATCAGAAGTAAAAACATCTATATCGTTCGCAAGATAAAAAGCTAGTTTTTTTCTAACTCTACCCGAAAGTGAGCGAATATCATTGAGGAGATAAACGTTTTTATCGCTAGAGTGTTTTCTTCCGACCAACATATTGGTCGTGTGGCCCATTTTTCCATATTCTTTATTTAGCAAATAGGCGACTTTTGCTGCGCCACCCCTAGTGTCAGCGGTGTTTATTTGAAGAATATTCATTAAGGTTTAGTGGCTATGCAAATGATATGAGGAGAAAATAAAAAATTAGGTTTGTCGTATCCAAAAACTATATTTATTACTTTACCAAGTTTCCGTATTAGCCAATTGATCAGTTTCTCGAATCTATTCATGTTATGATTTTCAGTCCAAAATCCAAATGTTTTATAGTAGGAAAGGCGTTCTATTTTTAAGCCAGTATTTTCAACCGATTTTTTAATTGTATTTAGGTTCATTATTTTTGTGTTGTGTTTTTTTAAATTTGGCCGATCTATGAGCCAATGGAAAAAATATTGAATTCCAGAAAAATTAGGCATGCTTATTATAAGTTTTCCTCCTGGTGAGAGGAGATTGGCGTGCTTGATAACTATACCGTCGAGGCCATTAAAGTGTTCAATAAATCCAAACGAACAAACTAAATCGAATTTCATATCTGTAGCCCATGTAAAAACATCCTCTTTGTATAGTATGGGTTCTGATAGGCCGTTAAATCTAAAAATATTCCTAGTTCTTTCTATGCTTTCAGCATAATCTACACCGAATGCCTTGTAACCGAATTTTTTAGATATATAACAAAGAAAATCACTATCAGCACAGCCTATTTCTAATACGGTTTTATTAGGATCGAAACTTAGATATTTATCGAATACATCCGAAAATAGAGATTTTTCTATAATAGCTAGGGAACGCTTATGGGAGTCGAAATAACTGTTCCAAAATTTTTTATCAGTATAGTTTTTATTTTCCAATGCTTTAAAACTTAATATCTTTAAAATTAACCATAGGGAATACATCAAGGAAACTACTGGGGGTGGCGTTGTATATCGTAATTCCAGGATAAAGTTTGCTAGCTTTTTGGTAGAAAAATCTGTAATTTCTAAAGAGCTGGAGAATATTAGCAACGTTTTTTTCGTAGCTTAGTTTTAAATCTCGCGGAGGTATGTATTTTTTCAAAACTTCATCGTTGGATGAATCAAGTTTTGATATCTCATCTTCGTAACTATGATTATAGATCAAAGATTTACCGTAGCCTATATTGAAAGAAAGAAAATTATGTTCACAGCCCAGGAGGTATATTTCTTTAAAGCCCATCCAGGACGCTATCATAAGGCACAGTAAAACCGAGTTTTTAGGAAAGGGTACATATTTGTCCAGCTTAATATTAAAAGGCAAATTATCTGTAAATATACCCTGGGTTCCTATATAATATACCTGATGTTTTTTAAATAATTCATATTTTTCAACGAATTTTTTGGCGCCAAAATTTAAAAACATTATCGTATTTAGATCTACCGACTTATCCTTTGCTCTAAATCTTTTAGGCCAATATTCAGTTTCAGATTCATTAAAAAAGGCCGAATCGGTAATAATATGAAATTTAGGACGAAGCTGTTCGCGTCTCGGGTTTTTATCAAATTCATTACATACAAACGTATACTCGTTTTGTAGTAGGGAAAAATCAACATCCGAAATTGAGGGCCCAGAACCAACAATAAAACATCGCTTACCTAAATATTTATTTTTAATGGCAAGATTGTGGGATAAATCTTTCCGATCGCGAATACTATAAAAACGCGGTGCAATAAAGTTGCGGTATATATAACTAAATATATATTTCAATTTTCTGACCATGGTCGTATTATCTAGTTTTAATTATAGAATAATATTTTAATTTTTTTGCTTGTTCTCTAATTGTTAGTAATTTGATCTTATTTTGTAAAAACGCCTTAACCTGTAAATATAAACCAGGTTTAAATTCTATATCAAGTTTATCATCTAATAGTAGTTCTTCAACTGACATACTGCCATATTTTTGGATTTGCAGTTTTTCAAGTGGACGAAAGATTAATTTGTTTTTAGGTGTCATTATTTCTATACTCCATCGGCCTGCCGATTCCCAGTTGGCGTGGTAACTAAACAGTGCTCCTGAACTACTAACACCAGCGCCAGAATAGATTGAACTAGTAGGGTGCCAGTCAAGGCCACCATTTTCATAGGACGACATTTTGTTTGGCCACCCACCTAGAAAAAACGCCAAATCAATAACATGAGTTGAATTGTGAAGAAACCATTCTTTTTTTATTTTCAGGGATTGTTTTAACTTTTCAACTATATAACTTCTTTCAGTGAAATCAAAGTTGAACGATTTTACCCCGCCATCTTTTCTTATAATTTCCAGAGCTTTTTGAACAGAAGCATAAAATCTTCTGTTATAGCCAATATAGACAGTGGTCTTCATTTTTTTTGCTTCTTTTGAGATTTTTAGTATTTCTTTTGCGTTAAACCCGCCTGGTTTTTCAACTAGTATTTTTTTACACCCAGCATTTATTAACTCTCTAGTTACAATACCGAGTTGATCTTCGGTAACGGCAACTATGGCTTTTGAAGGCGGGGGATTAGATTTGAGCCATCTCCTGATACCTCCAGACACAGCATTTACTTCAGTTTCGGTTTTAAATAATTTTACCGATTTTTGCGAACGTCCAACAACAATAAAATTAACTCCCTGAGCCTTTAAAACCCTGGCATATTCTCTGCCCATATAACCAGTACCTACAATTAAAATAGAGCTCTTTTTAGGCATAATAAATGTATTTTTTTAACATATTTCACGGGCCGTAACAATATTGACTTTTTTTAAATAGTTTATTAATATATTGCGAGAAGTATTGTTGTGTTTCGGAGCTCATTTACATGAAAAGATTCAAGGAGACGTCAAATGGGAGTTATCCTGGCCGTAGTGAAGAACGTAGGTGGGACTAATGCTGTTTTGCCGGTAATGGATTTATTAAAAGAAAAACACCACATTCACTGGATTGCTCAGGAAGATGGCAGGGGAAAAGAGGTGTTAAAAAGTATAGGTCAGAATTTTGGTCTTGGCCCGGCTTCAGCCGAAATATATAGAGATTCTGTATCTGCTATTATATCCAGTACCTGTTCTACGGTTGGTCGAGACCTTGCAAGGTTTTTTAAGGACTATTGCCCAATTATTGTCATTCAAGACCAGTGGACAGCGGGTCTTTATGATGTGTGGACATATCCCGAATATCGGCCAGATTATATCTTAGTAAATGACAAACTGGACAAATCTCTTGTTTTGAAAGCTTGGCCAGATTTTAATGCTAATCACGTGAAGGTTACTGGTTATCCAGCCGTTGATAAATACGTGAATTTCGACATCCAAAGCGCTAAAACAAGAGTAAAAAATACATTGTCTTTGATAAAGAACAAGCCCATAGTTTTGTTTGCTGGGCAATGGCGGGAAACAGGTCATGCCATTACTGAACTTGTCAGAGCTTTGAACGAAATTGAACACAACATTTATTTAATTGCCAGACCTCATCCCGCCATGAAAGACAATTCTCCAACTGAAGTTCCTTTGTGGGATAAGGCTCTTGCCGGATTTTATTCGGGAACATTAATTTCTGATTCTTTGTCTTGTAGTATTTCTGATATTATTGCAAGTTCTGACCTTGTACTGTCTATGTATTCTACTGCCCTAAACGAAGCAGCAATTTTGAGGATACCCAATATTGCTATTTTGTATCCTGGCCATGGTTCTCGATTGTATACTGACGTTACCAAGTTAGAAGAATATCCCATGGTTTCTCTAGGATGCACAGCCAAAGCTCGAAATTATGAAGAACTAGTACGATTGATCAAAATCGCCTTGACCTCTGACATTGGCCTTCGCCAAGCCCAGGAAAAGACCTTTCAACTAGATGGTAAGAATGCATTGAGAGCGGCTGAATTTATCTCCTCTTTGATCTAAAAACGTAGCCTCGCCATAGCGGGGCTTTTTAAATGTCTAGGTAAATGGATAGCCGGCATATTTTTTGGTCTCGTTTTTATTTAAAAACATCATAAGCGGTTCAAGCATTTGAAGGTGGATTCTGGCGGATTCAGTATAAGAAGTTAGTGGACAAGTTCCTTTGTCTAATATTTCTGTTGCTAAAAGTGTAGTTGTTTGACTTTGAAACGGGATTGGAGCGTCTAGCTCTTCCCATTGCCAGTTATTATTAGCTTGAGCCAGCCAGGCCTTGGCTTCGGTTTCTCTTGCAAGGTAACGAGAGTTTTCAGAATGAATTTCTACTAAAACCGGAGCGTTGCCATTGGGATAACAAGTCAAACTACCCGTAGGTCCGTTTTTAAATTTAATATTAAGGGTTCCGTTTAATTCAAAAAAGCCAGCCCTCTTGCTTTTTACCGGTTTTTTATCAAGAAAATCAGTTACAAGTTCAAAATCTGTAGAGTTGGCTAAATAAGCCATATGATCTATGTAATGAATGGCATTGGTTACCAAACCAAACTTACTACCGCTTACAACATAAGAGAAATTACGATTTTTAAATTCATTACCTATTTTTTGATAGACGGGGATCATTCTCATCGGGCAGTTAATCCAAGTTTTTGTTTTGGACTCATGTAATAACTTTCCGATAGTTTTATAATTAGATTTTTTATTGAATAATATTTTTTCAAGTATTAAGTATCTTACCCTCGCCGCCTTTAATAGTTCGGTG
>OBEQ011010387.1_pt1 | contig 10532 bp, 7 predicted proteins | sample 1670901 | NCBI WGS metagenome assembly OBEQ01 (sample SAMEA104232315, study PRJEB22302) | groundwater metagenome | biome: forest; feature: aquifer; material: groundwater | place: USA | collected 2011-08-07 | depth 5.4 m | reverse complement strand
GACCATCAAGCAGCTGCGCGTGCCCCATGCGTCCATTCCCCGCAACCCGCTGCTCGCCGAACCACTGTTTCTGGCGCGCTACGCCGAGAAAGCCGGCAGCGGCATCCTCGATATGATCGCCCGGTGCCGAGAGGCCGGCCTACCGAGCCCTCAGTTCCGACAGGAAGGCGGCCAGTTTATCCAGACGCTCCGGCGACCCACACCGGCTGCCACTCCGCCGGTGACCTCGACGGCCGATTCGCATCGCACTCTCACGAGGGAGAAGTCGTTGCAAGAATTGGCCGAAGCCCTTGGATTGGCTGCCGCGCAAGTCACCGCGCAAGTCACCGCGCAAGTGGTCAAAGCGCTGGGCGCCGCCGTGCGTGAAGCCAGGTCCCGTCAGGAACTTCAGGCGGCGGCAGAGATGAAGCACCGGGAACACTTCCGCAAGGCGTATGTTGAGCCGTTGGTGAGTGCGGGATGGTTGGAGCACACCATCCCCGACAAACCCACCAGCCGCCTGCAGCAATACCGGCTGACCAAAAAAGGCCGCGCCTGGCTTGCTGGGCGTGCGCCCTGATGTGAGCGGGGACAGGGGACGTTCCATTGCGGGACAGTCTGGCGAAGCCGGTAGCGGTATGTTCCATTTTGGAGTCCCCGTTGCCCCGCGTGTAGCGAGCGTGAGCCATGTTTGAGACGCCAGAACAACTCGCCCGTCAGACGATCAACGTGCTGCTGACGCGCTGCGGATGGGTCGTGCAGGACAAGGATGCCGTCAACCTGTCGGCCGCCCGCGGCGTCGCCGTCACGGAGCTGTCGTTCCAGACCGGTGAGCCGGACTACACGCTGTTTGTAGACGGCAAGGCCATCGGCGTCGTCGAGGCCAAGCCGGAAGGGTACTCGCTCGTCGGCGGCGAAGAGCAGACGGCCAAATACGTTGCCGGCGCTCCGTTGAACCTCCCGCATTGGGGTTTGCCGCTTCCGTTCTGCTACGAAACCACCGGCACCGAGACGCGTTTCACGAATCGCCTCGACCCGACCCCGCGCAGCCGCGGCGTCTTCGCCTTCCATCGCCCGGAGACGCTGCTGGCCTGGGTTCAGCAGAACCCACAATTGGCCCAGCGTTTGCGGGAGATGCCCCCGCTCGTCGGCACAAAGCTCTGGGCGGCGCAGATTGAGGCGATTACCAAGCTGGAGCAGTCGTTCGCCGCCGACCGACCCCGCGCCCTCATTCAGATGGCCACCGGATCTGGGAAAACGCGCACTGCGGTGAACTTCATCTATCGCTTGGTGAAATATGCTGGGGCGCGCCGCGTCCTCTTCCTGGTGGACCGCGGCAACCTGGGTGAGCAGACGCTCAAAGAATTCCAATCGTTCGACTCGCCGGTGAACCATTACAAGTTCACCGAGGAATACATCGTGCAGCACCTCACCGGCAACGCGCTGGATACGTCCGCCCGCGTCGTGATCGGCACCATCCAACGTCTCTACTCCATGCTGCAAGGTGAAGCGGCATCCGCGCCGGACCTCGACGATCTGCCGATTGATGCCGCCGAGTGGCTCTACCACGAGCCGGTGCCGGTGGAGTACAACCCCGCGGTGCCCATCGAGACCTTCGACTTCATCGTGACCGATGAGTGCCACCGGTCCATCTACCACCTGTGGCGGCAGGTGCTCGAATACTTTGACGCCTCCATCATCGGTCTCCCCGCCACGCCGTCGAAGCAAACCTTCGGTTTCTTCCGACAGAACCTCGTCATGGAGTACGGCCACGAGAAGGCCGTGGCCGATGGCGTGAACGTGGGCTGCGACGTCTACCAGATTCAGACCCGCATCACCGGGAAGGGTTCGACAGTGGATGCCGGCTTCTACGTGGACGTCCGCGACCGTCAAACGCGCAAAGTCCGTTGGGAGCAGCTCGACGAAGATCTCACCTACGCCGCCGCCGAGCTTGATCGCGAGGTCGTCGCCGAAGACCAGATTCGCACCGTCCTCACCACCTTCCGAGACCGTCTGTTTACCGAGATCTTCCCCGGCCGCCGGGACGTGCCCAAGACCCTGATTTTTGCCAAAGACGACTCCCATGCCGAGGACATCGTCCGCCTCTGCCGTGAGGTGTTCGACAAGGGCAACGACTTTTGCAAGAAGATCACCTACAAGACCACCGGCGAATCCCCAAAAGCCCTGCTGCAGAAGTTCCGGAACTCCTATTATCCCCGTATCGCCGTGACCGTGGACATGATCGCCACCGGCACCGACATCAAACCATTGGAGATCGTCTTCTTCATGCGCTCCGTGCGCTCGCGCAACTTCTTCGACCAGATGAAAGGCCGCGGCGTCCGCATCGTCACCGAAACCGAGATGGAGCAGGTGAACCCCGGCGTCCGGCGTAAAACCCGCTTCGTCATCGTGGATGCCGTGGGCGTGTGCGAGCGGGTGAAGACCGACACCCGGCCGCTGGAGCGCAAGCCCGCCGTGACCTTCGAGAAACTCTTGGACGCCGTGGCGCTGGGCACCACGGAGGCCGCCGCGCTGGAGTCGTTAGCTGGACGCCTGATCCGCCTGGAACGCCGGCTCGATCAAGCGCTGGACGCCGAAGTCGTGCAGACGGCGAAAGGGCAGACCCTTTCCCAGATTGCCCGACGGCTCCTTGAAGCGGTAGACCCCGACGCGATTGAAGCCGCCGCCCGCGCAACCCCAGGTACCTACGCGACCCCCGATCCCAAGGCCGCCGCCGAGCGATTGGCGAAAGACGCCGCGGCCCCGCTCGCCGCGAATCCCGACCTGCGGAATCTTTTGAAGAAGATTCAGAAGGCGGCCGACCAAACCCTCGACGTCGTGTCGCAAGACGCGCTCCTCTACGCTGGTCCGGCCCAGCAGGGCGCCCGCGGCGCCGCGCAGCTCGCCACCTCGTTCCGCGAGTTCATCGAACAGCACCAAGCCGAGATCACCGCCCTGCAGATCCTGTACAGCCGCCCCTACCGCCAGCGCCTCACTGAACCGATGCTCAAAGAACTGGAGAAGAAACTCCGCGAAACCCACGCCGCCTGGACCGAAGATCGGCTCTGGGACGCCTTCGCCGCCGCCGCGCCGGGGAAGGTTAGAGGCCGCTCGCAAGTCGGGCGCTTTGCCGACCTCGTCGCTCTTGTCCGCTTCGCCTTGGAGCAGCAGCCCGTGTTGGCCCCCTTCGCCGAGTCGGTCCACGAGCGGTTCAGCGAATGGCTCATGGACAAAGCTAAGACCGGAACAACTTTTACCCCCGAACAGGTATCGTGGCTTCACCTCATCCGCGATCACATCGCCACGTCCATCAGCATCGAGACAAAAGACTTCGACTACGCCCCCTTCAATCAACAGGGCGGTCTCGGCAAAGCCCACCAACTCTTCGGCGAGCGGTTTCCTGAGCTCCTCGATGAACTCAACAAGGTCCTTGTGGCGTGAGTACGAAGCCCAAAGCCGCAACCTCCTTCTTGTGTTGGCGAGAAGCGAAGCTTGGCGATGTTTTGCCACTTAGATACGGCAAGGCTCGGAGTTCGCAATTCGGGTACCCGCGTCCTGGCACCGCGACATTTGGCTCAAATGGTGTGTTTGGAACTTTCGAGCGTGCGTTGACCACCAGAGCTACGCTCATCGTTGGGCGAAAAGGAGCGGCTGGCGCGGTCCATTACTCGCCAGACCCCTGTTGGCCAATCGACACAGCTTTTTACACCGAGGGCAACGACAGGACCTTTCTTCCATTTTTTCGCTACTTGTTGGAAAGCTTGCGACTTGTGGCATTGGATCGTTCGACTGCTATCCCGAGCCTAAGCCGTGACGATTACGGCGCGGGGATTGTCCGCTATCCTGAATCTACTGACGACCAACGCCAGATTGTGGCGGAGATTGAGAAGCAATTCACGCGGCTTGAGGCGGGGGTGGCGGCACTCACGCGGGCGCAGGCCAACCTCACGCGCTACCGCGCCGCTGTTCTCAAAGCCGCGTTTGATGGGCATCTTGTTGCAGTAGACCCGAAAGGTGTTGGGCCGGAGCGTTGGAAGCAGGTTCGCGTTGGCGAAGCGTTGAATCTCATTAATGGTCGTGCATTCAAGCCCACTGAGTGGAGCAAGACCGGTGCGCCCATCGTCCGCATCCAAAATCTCAATAATCCGGACGCCCCGTTCAACTATTACGACGGCGATCTTCCCGAGAAGTTCCTGCTCAGCAATGGCGATCTGTTATTTGCGTGGTCGGGGACTCCCGGCACTTCTTTCGGCGCCCACATTTGGCGTGGCGGCAAGGCATGGCTCAACCAACACATTTTCAAAGTTCACTTCGATGACGCGCAGTTCGACAAACGCTTTCTTCAGCTCGCGATCAACCAGAACCTCGCAGAATATATTCGCGCCGCCCACGGTGGAGCGGGCCTTGCCCACATCACCAAAGGGAAGTTTGAGGTGTCTCAACTTATTTGCCCACCCCTCGCTGAGCAGAAGCGGATCGTGGCTGAAGTCGAGCGGCGGTTAAGCGTGGTGGAGGAGCTGGAAGCGATGGTGTTCGCCAACCTCCACCGTGCCGCCCGCCTCCGCCAGTCCATCCTCCAGCAGGCATTTTCCGGAAGCCTTACCCACACCACAATGAAATGAATCGTAGAATGCCATGAATATCTCGGAAGAGACGTTTGCATCTTGGGCGCAAGGTCCCAGCACGACTGAATCCGGACGTTGCGAGAACGCGGAAACTGCTGTTCGCAAGGCGGTGGCGGCTGACGCTACATTGTCAAAGCTCGGCATCACGGTTTTTGCACAAGGTTCCTATAAGGCCCGCACTAATGTGAAGCAGGACAGCGATGTGGACATCTGTGTTCGCTACGACGGAGCGTTTTTTGAGGACTATCCCGAAGGTAAAGGTAGGAAGGATTTCGGCAATGGTGAGGGGAGCCTATCTTTTTCGGACTTCAAGGATATGGTAGAGAAAGCGCTCAAGTCTTACTTTGGAGTATCCTCAGTTGCGCGGGGAAGCAAAGCGTTTGATATCCATGCGAATACCCATCGTGTTGACGCAGACGTGGTCCCGACCTTCGAGCACCGATGGTATACCGGTCGGCTTGCCCCAGGTGGAAGTCACCACTATATTTCTGGAGTAGCATTTCTGACTGGTACTAATCCAGCCCAACGCATCGTGAATTGGCCGCAGCAGACCTACGACAACGGTGTGTCCCGTAACGACAACACAGGGCGGCGATATAAACGGGTCATTCGCATCCTGAAACGCCTCCGCAATAAGATGCAGGAGGATGGGGTTTCTGGAGCATCCAACATCGCTTCTTTTCTCATCGAGTGTCTAGTGTGGAACACCCCGATTGAAGCGTTCCAGCCTGCCGCCTATGCCGCAAATGTTCGGTTTGTGATTGCGGACATTTGGAATCGCACACGCAAAGATGAGGATTGCTTAGAATGGAGAGAGGTAAGCGAATTGAAGTACCTCTTCCGGTCATCCCAGCCGTGGACACGCCAGCAAGCCAATCAATTTCTTCACGCGGCGTGGAACTACGTAGGGTTCGAGACATGAAGAATTTACACGGCAAGCGTTTTGCTCTGGCGCTCTTCAGCATCTTCGCCGCAAGTTTTTGTTTGGTCGCCTATTGCAGCGGGAAGAGCGTCTCTGATTTTTGGAGTGCGCTTGTAATTGCTTACAAGACCATCCCGCTCGTGTTGTCAGTAGCCGGCGTATTTGTAGCCCATGCGTGGCGTTGGGAGATCTTTCGTGGATGGCTCGTCCCGTTTCCAGACCTCAATGGAACTTGGCATGGAACCATTCAGACCACATGGAAGAATCCTGAGACAGGGGCGGTTCCCGCCCCGATCCCGGCAATCCTCACCATCAAGCAATCATTTATCCGCATCAGTTGTGTAATGCGGACGGCCGAAATGACGAGTCGTAGTTTTCTCGCTGACTTCTGGTTGAGTGGTGACGAGCAGATTCGGATGTTGGGCTACAGCTACCACAGCTCTCCTCTGCCTTCGGTGAGGGACCGGAGCGATCCTCACGATGGCACGATTGTTTTCGAGTTGGTTGGAGACCCCGTCCAGAAGCTCAAAGGAACGTATTGGACGGCGCGCAAAACAACCGGCGAGGTTGTCCTTACGTTCCGTGAAGCGACACGACTGGAAGAATACCCTGGCGATCTTGGAAAACATCCCGTGTCGGGCAAGCGGTAGGATTATCAAACTCATGAGTAGCCCATTCCCATCGTTCAGAAGCTCTGGAACTACTGCAACGTCCTGCGGAATATCGGGCTGGCCCCCAGTGTTTAGGGCACGCTGGTCATTGGTGCGATCTCGCGGTAATCTCATACTGTCATGTCAACCGGCCAAGTCGTAGCGGTCACGCCGTCGGTGCTCGCCTGGGCCCGCGAGGAAGGCGGGTATGCGGTGGATGAGATCGCCCACCGCCTCCACGTGAAGGACGAGCGGGTCGTGGCGTGGGAACAGGGTGCGCGACAGCCGACCCTCCGCCAAACGGAGACGTTGGCTAAGGTCCTCCATCGGCCGCTCGGCCTCTTTTTCCTGCCGCGCCCTCCGCAACTCCCCCCGCTGGCCGCTGAGTATCGGCGTCTGCCCGGCGTCACGCCGGGCCGCGAGTCGCCGGCCCTGCGGCTGGCATTGCGGCAGATGCTGACGCGTCGGGAGAATGCCCTGAATCTCTTGGACGAGCTCGGCGAACCGACTCCTGACTTTCTGTTGCGGGCCCATCTGCGGGAACCCGCGGCGGCGGTCGGTCAACGGCTCCGGCAGGCCACCGGAATTGATGTAGACACGCAACTGGGATGGCCCGATGGGTGGGGGGCGTGGAACGCGTGGCGGGCAGCGATCGAAAGGGTCGGCGCGTTGGTTTTCCAATTCGCGAAGGTGGCGTTGGAGGAAGCGCGAGGTCTGACCCTCCCCCGCACGCCGTTGCCCGTGGCGGCCATCAATGGCAAAGAGTTGCCGGAGGCCAAGACGTATACGCTGTTCCACGAGGTGGTGCATCTGATGCTGGCGGAGGGCCACGAGGAAGTCCCGGCCCTGCGAGAATTGCGATCGGCAGCGGAATGGACGGATGTGGAGCGGTTTGCGGAGGTCGCCGCCAGTCACGCGCTCGTGCCCGAGGACGCGCTGCAGCGCGTGATTCGTGAGCTTGGGTTGTCCAACACCACGTGGGATGTCGAGCGCGTGAGACAAGTGGCCAGGAAATTCCGACTGACGCCGTTGGCCATCGCCACACGGTTGCGGGAATCGCGTGTCCTTAGCTGGGCGCAGTACAATCGCTGGCGTGCCGAGTGGGCCAGGTATGTCGCCACCCTCCCGCCTCGACGAGGAGGGTTCGCCACTCCGGCGGGAAAGGCCCTGAATCGGGCGGGGCGCCCCTTCGTGCAATTGGTCTTGGAAGGGTTGTCGGCCAACCGCCTGACGCCGGTGGACGCGGCCCGGTATCTCGATCTGAAGTTTGAGCACTTCGACGCCTTACGGGCTAGATTGTCGGAGGGCGCCGGGAGCGCCATGTTCGATGAGTAGCCCTGCGCCGGTTTCGATCTACTCGGTGGATTCGAGTTCCTTGATGGATTGGCAGGACCGATTCTATCCGACCGACGTGTTCATGGATTTGCTGGCCAAGACGGAGGCCTTGATTGCCGCCGGGCGTTTTCTGGCTCCTGCCCAGGTGCGTCAGGAGGTGGAAGCCGTTGGAACGCCAGGGCTCATGGATTGGGTCGAACACCACCGGGATATGTTCGTACCCACGGCTCAGACGCTGACCGAGACGCAAGCGATTCAACGCCAGTTCGCCGGATTGCTGGATCCTCGAGCCGAACACGAGGAAGCGGACGCCTACGTCATCGCGCTCGCGAAGATTCGCGGCGGCATCGTCGTCACACAGGAGACCGCCGCTGCCGAAAAGCACAAGCCAAAGCGATCGCACTATATCCCCGACGTCTGCCGAGAACTGGGTATCTCCTGCATCAATTTCCTGGGGCTCATGCGTCGGGAAGGGTGGCGGTTCTGATCAGGATCGTGGCATGAGCCCCTCCTCGCAACTCGTCCAAAAGCTCTGGAACTACTGCAATATCCTGCGGGATGATGGGCTGTCCTACGGCGATTACGTCGAGCAACTCACCTACCTGTTGTTCCTCAAGATGGCCGACGAGCGGAGCCGACCACCGCATAGCCAACAATCGCCCGTACCAAAGGATTTTGGCTGGGATGTCCTGATGAAGCTCGACGGCGACGAGCTCGAAACCCGCTACCGCCACATCCTGGAGGAGTTGGGCAAGCGGTCGGGGATGCTCGGCCTTATCTTCCGCAAGGCGCAGAATAAGATCCAGGACCCGGCCAAGCTGCGGCGGCTCATCGTGGACCTGATTGATAAGGAGTTGTGGACCAGTCTCTCTGCCGATGTGAAGGGGGACGCCTACGAGGGATTGCTGCAAAAGAACGCTGAGGACGTGAAAGGTGGGGCGGGCCAATACTTCACCCCGCGCCCGCTCATCGCCGCCATGGTGGAGGTGATGGCTCCGCAGCCAGGCCAGACCATCTGCGACCCGGCCTGCGGCACCGGCGGCTTCCTCCTCGCCGCGCATGATTACCTGGCCAAGCACCATGCGCTCGACCGTGAACAGAAGAAGCGGCTCAAGAGCGGCGCGCTCTTCGGGATCGAATTGGTAGACGGCGTGACCCGTCTCTGCGCCATGAATCTGTTGCTCCACGGCATCGGCGGTGAATCTGACGCCGAGCCGCCCGTCGTCACTCAAGATGCCCTGGCCGGCAAGCACGGCGAGTACGACATGGTCTTGGCCAATCCCCCCTTCGGCAAGAAGAGCAGCGTGACCATCGTGAACGGAGCGGGTGAGCCGCAGAGGGAGTCGCTGGTCATTCACCGCGATGACTTTTGGGCCAGCACGAGCAACAAGCAGCTTAATTTCCTCCAGCATATCTTCACGATTCTCAAGCAGCACGGCCGCGCCGCCGTGGTACTGCCGGATAACGTGTTGTTTGAGGGTGGGGCGGGGGAGACGATCCGCCGGGAAATGCTCAAGCAGGCCGACGTCCATACGCTCCTGCGCTTGCCCACCGGTCTTTTCTATGCGCAGGGCGTGAAGGCCAACGTGCTCTTTTTCGACCGAAAACCTGCCGGCGAAACGCCGTGGACGCAGGCACTGTGGATCTACGACCTGCGCACGAACCAACACTTCACTTTGAAAGAGAGCCCCCTGACGCGCGCCGATCTCGATGACTTCGTGACGTGCTACCATCCGAAGAATCGTCACGAGCGCAAAGAAACGGAGCGATTCAAACGCTTCACCTACGACGAGTTGTTGAAGCGCGACAAGGCGAATCTGGACATCTTTTGGCTCAAGGACGAAAGCTTGGAAGCGTCCGCCAATCTTCCGGCTCCCGCAGTAATCGCCCAAGAAATCGCGGACGATTTGGAGGCGGCGCTGGACCAGTTCTCCGCGATCTCGGATGATCTCAAGCCGTAAGAGCCCGATGACGGTCGCCATCCTGCTTGCTGAGCCGGGACACGATTGACGCTCCGACGGGGGGCTGTTAGACTGGCGGCATGAGCGCGCCGCGGATACTCGGGATGGTCATGGCTGGTGGGAAAGGGGAGCGCCTCGTCCCGCTGACCCGAGACCGCGGCAAGCCGTCCGTCCCGTTCGGCGGCCGCTACCGCATCGTGGACTTCGTCCTCAGCAACCTCATCAACTCCGGCATTCTGTCCCTCTACGTCCTCGTGCAGTACCGCTCCCAGTCGCTCATCGAGCATCTGCGCGTCGGCTGGCAGCAGACCGGCCTCCTCCCCACCCAGTTCATCGCCGTCGTCCCGCCGCAGATGCGGTGGCAGGAGGAGGTCTGGTACCGCGGCACCGCCGACGCCGTCTCCCAGAACCTCAACCTCATCCGGGATTTTGAGCCCGACCTCATTGCCATCTTCGGCGCCGACCACATCTACCGGATGGACATCGCGCAGATGGTTCGCTTCCACCTCGAGCGGAAGGCGGACGTCACCGTGGCCGCGCTGCCGGTGCCCATTGACCAGGCGTCGAAATTCGGCATCATCGAGGCGGATCAGGACGGGCGGATCCAGGCGTTCGCCGAGAAACCGTCGAAGCCGAAGCCGATCCCCGGCGACCCGTCCCGCGCCTATTCCTCGATGGGCAACTACCTGTTCAGCGTGGACGTGCTGACCAAGACGCTGGAGGAGGACGCCCGGCGCTCGACGGAGCACGACTTCGGCTGGACGATCCTGCCGTCCCTGGTGAAGAAGGCCAAGCTGTACGCCTACAACTTCCTGGACAACCAGGTCCCCGGCGTCCGGCCGTACGAGGAGCCCGGCTACTGGCGCGACGTCGGGACGATCCCCAGCTACTGGCAGACCAACATGGACCTGCTCGGGGCCAAGCCAAAGTTCGACCTCAACAACCCGGTGTGGCCGATCCACGCGGCCGGGCTCGACCTCCCCTGCGCGCAGATCGAGCAGTCCAGCGTAGACGATGCCCTGCTCGGTGAAGGGTGCCGCCTGCAGGGGGCGCGCGTCCG
>OBEQ012186349.1_pt1 | contig 10533 bp, 10 predicted proteins | sample 1670901 | NCBI WGS metagenome assembly OBEQ01 (sample SAMEA104232315, study PRJEB22302) | groundwater metagenome | biome: forest; feature: aquifer; material: groundwater | place: USA | collected 2011-08-07 | depth 5.4 m | reverse complement strand
CCGACCGGTAGGAAGGTGACTGATGAGGAAATTAAGCGAGTGAACCTGAAACGAAACACATTTCACGGTGAATGGAATTACACCATTCACCCCTCGAAGCTCTGTCCTAGATGATACCTTTATTTATTGACACTTCCTTAGTTTCATTACGCGCTTATTCAGAGCATTTGTCAAGTATTTTTTTATGCGAATGGGATGAAGAAGGCCGCGTCACTTGTCATTTAAGATACGCCCTTGCCTGACCATACACAGCAGGACATGCCTCCTCCGACACATGTTGCACAATCTTTTCGAGAGCCTCCCTCACCTTAGCCTGCAGCGGATGCCTCAATTTCCTCACATGCTGGAATGTGTTAAGGAGACGGCCGGCGGTAGTTGCATTGATCGGCGCAAGTTCGATCACTGTATCCGTAAGCCAACCGATGCCGCGGTCGGTCCAGACCATCTTATTATTTGTGGCCATAGGCAGGAAGAGTGCCCGGCTCCAGGTGGGCTGTGTGATATCAAAACTCGGTCGGTGTTTTTCTATCTCTATCATATCGAAGACATCCTCCCTCGTCCCGCTGGCGACAACCCTGAGATAATTGGCATAACCGCTCAGATGAGCGTGCCAAGTCTCGTAAGTATCATCGAGTACCTTCCTTCTCACCGGCGATGAACTGCGGTTAAGGGCCAGGAGGGCCGCCACCCGGTCGGTCGCAGTCGTAGCCGAATAAAAATGGTCGAGAATTGTTTTATGACTTTCTGGAGAGTCGTCAACCGCGATCAGGTCCAGAAGCACATTCTTCAACATACGTGCCTCGATTCCGTTCTTTAGGGCCTTCGTACTTGTCTCGGAGTAAGTGTCAAGACCCGAGAACTCCTCGACAAGTCTGTCACGATATGTGCGGTTTACAGAGAGCATTAGCTTTTCTCGGGCGGCGACGAGTTCCTGATACCATGTCGAATATTCGCGGTTCACCGGTTGTTCGTCGATGCGCAGGAAATATGCCTTCAGTGAATGCGACATGTCCCCCGCCGAAAGGACTTCTCCGTAAAGTTCGAGCCACTCCGTGCTTACCTTTTCATCCGGGTTCAGAAGGAGTCTGATCCTCTCGATATCGGTGAGTTGACGGAAGGCGTCGACCCTGTTATACGCGTTTGGATCCAGCCGGGCCTGGAGAGTAAGGACTTTAGGATCGGCGTCTCTATAGCCGAAGGTCCCATAAAAAGAAAAGTCCCGGTTCATGGAAGCAAAGGCCGGAGGCGAAGAAATGCCCTCCAAAACGACCTCACCTTCCGACTCGCTCAGTTGAAAAACTTCCTCTGTTTCAGGGATATCCTTCCCGGCAAAATCAACCAGGGCCAATTCGATCGGCAAGTGGAAAGGCCTCTGTCCGGGACCAACCTCCTGCCGGAAACGGATGCGGTACAGGCCCTTAGACTGGTTATACACTGTCTCGGCGGTAACTCTCGGATATCCGATCCTGTACAGCCACTCCCTCTTGAATTGATCGAGAGATTTTCCCGAGACTTCTTCAAAGCATTCGAAGAACTGGTCGGTGTTCGCGTTGCCGTTGTGATAACGGGAGAAGTAGAGCGTCTTCCCCGCGTGGAAATTCTTTTCCCCGAGAATAAGCCTCAGCATCCTGATGACCTCGGCCGCCTTGACATAAGTCACTCCGTCGATCAATTCGTCCGGGTCATTAAACCCTTCCCGCACTATCTTTCCGGCATGACCGGCGTCTTCGATCGCCAGAGGGCCAAGAAGGGGGTTCCGTATGCTGTCCACCTGATATAGACGGATGAAGGCGGGATCAAAAAGGTCGGCCATGAACTGCCGTTCGACATCCACGGTGTATGCCTCGTTCAGCCAGACATCGAAAGGCGTCTCCATCGTCGTTTCGCTCCCGCACTGGTTGTGTTCGAATTCATGGACGATCACCGCGTGGGCGTAAAGAAGAGCCATGTCCAACGTATGTTCAGTCACGAGGGCAGCATCGGTCACGATCGTCGTATTACCAACGTTCTCCATGCCCCCGAAGTTAGACTTGTTCATGCATATGGTCCGGTACGTCTCTCCGGTGTATTCATAGTCCTGAGTTTTCCGTATCCAAAGGATCGATTTCTTGAGGATATCCATCGGAACACGGACATACTCTGCAGCACCCGGCGGCACCAGATATTCGAGACGGACGGCGCGTCCGGATCCATAGATAACGCTGTCGACCAGGGTGTCCCAGGTGCCTACACAGACAAGGAAAAGATAAGGGGCCATCGGGATGAGATTCTCATAGGTTATTATCTGCCTGGACGGATCCCCGGGTTTTGGCACCGGCCTGCCGTCGGGGTTCGTGCGACGGCTGATGTTCCCATTACTGATAAGATGGGTATATGCGCTGTCGGCCTCGATGGTGGTGGTCATGGTGCACTTTGCCCGGCAATCGTCCAGGATCGGCATGATACGCTGAAAGCCCCATTGCTGGCATTGCGAAACATATTGCTGGGGCGCACCCGGAGGAGTTGCGTCCTTGTAGATTCCCTCCAATACGTGGTCCGAGGGAAAACAACGGGTCGTAGTGCGCACCAAGAACTTCTCGGCCTTTTCGACCCTTCCCGGTATTTTTACGACAAGCATGTTTTTCTCCCGGCGGTACTCATAATTCAGGGGCCTTCCTTTATCGGAGGGGCTTTTACACCATTCCACATTTATGATCTCGATGTTGTTGGCATCAAGGTGAAGCTTGTGCATCGGCTGCTTCGCCGTCATTTCAAGACAATTCGTGGCCTCCACAAAATCACCGGCGAAATTGAGATACATCGTCAGGTGATTTAATGTCACCGGCAGGTCGCCGAAGTCTTCGCGCATATATTTAAAATGCCGTTCGTTCATTTGTACGCTCCCTCACGTATGTGCAGCAGTTGCTTTATTCGATAACAAATAGATTACGTCTTTTTTGCGCCGTTGTCATCCTTTATTAGTATGGTGCAGATGATCGAGAAACTCCGGTAAGAGATAAGTGGTAACTTACAGATTTCCCCTTAATCTCTCCGCGTGCAATATCCTTTTTACCGCAAGCTGATACGCCGCCCGTCTCATCCGGCACCTTCCCTCACCGCAGAACGAGTAGACGTCGTTGAAGGCCGTTATCATGACGTTTCTTAATCTCCGGAGGACCTTCTCCTCTTCCCAGTATTCGCTGTTGAGGTTCTGGCTCCATTCAAAATAGCTCACGACTACGCCTCCGGCGTTTGCGAGGACGTCGGGAACCAGCATGATCCCTTTTTCGGAAAATATCTCATCCGCCTCGGTCGTTGTGGGAGCGTTCGCAAGCTCAAGGACTATCTTTGCCTTGACGTCCTTGGCGTTGTTCTTGTTCAACTGGTCCGATAGGGCGGCGGGTATCAGAATATCGCAATCGCTGGTAAGAAGTTCCCCGTTTGTAATGTCCATTGCTCCGTCAAAACCGCCGACCATTCCGTTCTTTTCCTTGTACCTTATGACCTCGCTGATATCAATGCCTTTTTCGTTCAGTATCCCGCCCCTCGAGTCGCTCACCGCAACCACTTTATACCCGCCCTCGAAGAGTATGCGGGCGGCGTTTTCTCCGACATTCCCGAACCCCTGTATCGCGACGCGTGCATTCTTTTTGTCCAGACCGCCTTTTTTTAAAGCTTCTTCAAGAACGTATATTCCCCCCAGGGACGTTGAATAGCTCCGGGCCCTGCTGCCGGCCAGCTCGAGGGGCTTTCCTGTGACCACGGCAGGTACGTGCATGCCTTTTATCCTCTCGTATTCATCGAGTATCCAGACCATTATCTTCTCGTCGGTATAGACATCGGGGGCCGGGATGTCCTTGAAAGGCCCTATATAGTCCGCGATGGCGCGTATATACCCCCGCGTGACCTGTTCAAGTTCGTTCCTGCTCAGTTCCTTCGGGTTGACGGCGACGCCGCCTTTCGAGCCGCCGAAGGGGATATTTACTACGGCGCATTTAAGTACCATAAGAAAAGCGAGGTCCCTGACATGGTCAATAGTAAGCTCAGGATGGAACCTCAACCCCCCTTTGCAGGGTCCTCTGGCATCATTGTACTGTACCCTGTGGCCTACGAACATCTTTATCTTGCCCGAATCCATCCTCACCGGGAAATGGACTGTGAAAGAGCGTCTCGGCATATCCAGAAGGTCGAGTTCATCCGTTGTCAGCCCGAGGTCCGAGTATATCTCTCCAAGTTCACTGAGGCAGAGCTTGCAGAGGATCGTGTCGTCTACATGTATTCGTTCATGAGCCTTGTTCAGCAAAATTCGTCCTCCCGGCGACGGCCTGTATGTTATCCCTTCAAGATCCCTATTCCGGTATAAGTGCTCTCAAGTTCGGTCTTGAGGGCTTTAAAATTTCCTGAGCCTTTGGTTCTTATCACGATATTCCTGTACCCTTCCTTCACCTTTTCATAAGAGGTGAGTATGCTTTGCAGGGTGAATCCGTATTTCCTTATAATATCCGCGACGTCCTTTATCGAGCCTGGTTTGTCCTCGATCGTTACGAAGATTCTATGCCCGCGGTGCCTTATTCCTGTGATGTCGATGAGGGCACGGAATATATCCCTGTCGGAGATGATGCCGACTAGTTTTCCGCCTTCTACTACAGGCAGACAACCTACATTTTTATCATACAAGACCATGGCGGCCTCCTCAATGGGTATATCGGGGCTGGTCGTGAAAACTTTTGTCTTCATGACTTCCCTGACCTTTGTTTTTGCGAGGAGGTAATGCAGCTCGTACATGTCGAGCGAGGTCGCCCTTGAAGGACAGTAATCCTTTATGTCCCGGTCTGAAACGATCCCCCTCAATTTGCCTTGTTCAACGACCGGGACATGCTTAATGCCTTTCTCCCTTATCATCTTTACCACATCCGAGACGCTGTTATCCGGCTTTACGTTGAATACCTTCCGTGTCATCCATTCCGATACAAACATAATTCCACCTCCATAGCAGTGAAAAGTGAATAGTTAGTAGTGAATAGGGAAAAGGATTATCACTTACTTCTCATTATCTCCGCTGAATCGAATTCTCGCCATCTTCTTTTCTCTGCTCACTATTTACCACTTACCTTTCACTATTAACTGCCTTACACACCGAGATATGCCGTTTTCACATGCTCGTTTTTGAGGATCGATTCGCCGGACCCTTCCAGCACGATCCTTCCTGTCTCAAGGACATAGGCCCTGTCAGAGATCAGGAGTGTCTGCTTCACGTTCTGCTCCACGATGAGCACCGTGGCCCCTTCCCGCCTGATTCTGCATATGACGTCAAAAATCTCCCTTACGAGTATGGGGGCCAGCCCCAGCGAAGGTTCATCGAACATGATCAGCTTCGGCTTCGACATGAGCCCCCGGGCGATGGCGACCATCTGCTGTTCACCGCCCGAAAGTGTTCCGCACAGCTGTTTCCTGCGCTTCATCAGCGTGGGGAAAAGCTCAAAGACCATCTCCTTGGTCTTCGGCCGCTCTGCCCTGGCCACACCTTTCAGAGATCCCATATCCAGGTTCTCCTCGACGGTCATTTCTACGAAGAGCCTTCTTGCCTCCGGCACATGCGCGATACCCGCATCAATTAAACGGTGAGGCGCACGTGTATGAATAGGTACTCCGTTAAAAAGTATCTCTCCCTCTGACGGACTTATGAGCCCCGAAATGGTCTTTAGTATGGTAGATTTGCCGGCTCCGTTTGTACCTATGAGCGCGACGACCTCAAATTCTCCGACGTGAAAAGAAACGTCCCGGATCACCTGCACGTCACCGTACGATACGTCTATGTTTTTTATCTCAAGCACAGTCGGCCTCTCCCAGATAAGCGGTGATGACGAGCGGGTTATTGCCTATTTCCCGAGGCGAACCCTCCGCTATCTTCTCACCGTAATTCAGCACGACTATTCTGTCCGATATCGACATGATTACCCTCATGTGGTGCTCTATGACCATCATCGTGATACCCCGTTTTTTTATCTTTCCGATGATCTCTATTGATTCGTTGAGTTCTGACGGATTAAGTCCCGCAAAAGACTCATCGAGCAGGAGCATCTCAGGCCCTGTGGCGAGTGCCCGCGCGATCTCGAGCCGTTTTCTCTTCCCGAGCGGCAGACCCTTTGACAACAGGTTCCTCTCATCGTAGAGGCCCGTGAATTCGAGCACTTCAAGGGCGACCCTTTCGGCCTCTGCCTTTGTCTTTGCCCGTAAGAACGACGATGCGATCACATTGTCGAGGACCGTCATCCTCCGAAGCGGCTTTACCACCTGGAAGGTCCGTGCGATCCCGATCACGCATATCCTGTTCGGCTTGAGGCGAGAAATGTTCTTGTCATTAAAAAAGACCTCTCCCGCCGACGGCCTGTAAAAACCGTTTATCACGTTAAAAAGCGTGGTCTTTCCCGCCCCGTTCGGCCCGATAAGCCCAAGTATCTCCCCTTTTTGAACGTCGAACGAAACGTCGGTAAGCGCCGCGAGCCCGCCGAAGAACCGTGAGACGTTTTTGACCGAAAGGAGGCGCATTATCCGCTCACCCTCCGTCTAAAGAGTTTCCTGAGCTTGGGGAGATCTCCTACTATGCCGTTTGGAAGAAATATGATGATAACGATGAGAAGTGTCCCGAACATGCTCTGGTAGGCAACGCCCAGGTGCGGTATAGAGCGTATAAGCTCGGCAAGGAGGACCATGATTATCGAACCGATAATGGGCCCCCAGTATGTCGCAACGCCTCCGATCATGACGACCATGATCGCAACTATCGAGATATCGTGCAGGGCGAAGACGACCTTTGGATCGATATATCCCATATAATTCATATAAAAGGCGCCGGCCCCTCCGGTAAACAGACCGCTGAGGCATAGTGCTATTGTTTTATAAAGGGTCGTGTTTATGCCGAGAGATTCAGCAGCATCCTGGTCTTCTCTTATTGCGACAAAATAATAACCAAGCTTCGACTCCATCACCTTCCTGACAGTAAAGAACGTGAGAGCCGCGATAAGCAGGATTATGTAGTAATACCATATCTTTCCTATCCATGTCCTCTCCCTTATCATGATCCCGAGGTCGCCTTGGGTGAGGCCAGTAAGGTTTTCCGCGGTCACCCTGAGTATGACCCCTATCGCCAGAGTTGCGAGCGCAAAAAAAGGCCCGCGGAGCCTAAGGCAGATAAAACCGATGACGAGTGCGAAGGCGGTTGCCACGACAATGCTTAACGGCAAACCCCACCATGCGGATATCCCGAGTTTGTAATAAATGATGCCCGCAGAGTAGGCGCCGACGCCGAAAAAGGCTGCATGACCGAACGATACCTGGCCGCAATACCCGCCGAGGAGGTTCCAGGCCATACCGATGACCGACCACATGATGACGAGTATTAATATATGCATAGTATAAGTGCTGAACCCGACAAGAGGAATCAAAGAAAGCAGCAGGAGGAGAATAAGCGGCAGATACCTCCTCATCTGCCGAACCTCTTTTTTCTGAGGAGCGATGCGATGCCTCCCGGCAGGAATATGAGGGCTGCAACAAATATCACGAACCTGCCGACCGGCGCCCATCCCATGCCGATATAGGTGGCTGTCAGGGATTCGAATATGCCGAGGATGATCCCTCCGATGATGGCGCCGACTGTGGAACCGAGTCCGCCCAGGATCGTGATGACAAAGGCTATAAGAGTGAACTGGCCTCCCAGATCGGGATACAGGTAATAAATGGGGATGAACAGGCAGCCTGCGGCGCCCACCAGGCCCGAACCCAGCCCAAAAGTGATTACCCTCATCCTTTCCACATTTACACCCATGAGGAGAGCGGCATCGCTGTCCTGGGCGGTCGCCCTTATGGATTTCCCGACATCGGTCTTCGTGAGGAAGAACCACAGGCAGACGGTAATTACGACTGCGATCAGGAACGATACCGACCAGGGGAGGGAAAGAGAAAGCTCAATGGGGGAGGATTTCCAGAAGTCCGAGAGGTACCATGCTTTTGTAGCATAATCTACCGGTGTCGACCGATAGTCCGACTGAAAGACGATGGTAGCCAGGTTGGCGAGCACCATAGCCACTCCCACTGTCAGGATAACCTGGTTCTCCGGAAGGATCGATTCCACTTTGAGCACCGGGTTTATGAGGTATTTCTGGATCGCGACTCCGAGCAGAAATAAAAGCGGCGTAGCGATGAAGACCGAGATATAAGGGTCGATATGGAAAAAAGAAAAAAGCGCATACGCGATGTACATGGCGACCATCATCAGCTCGCCGTGGGCCAGATTGATGATCTTCATGACACCCATAATGAGGGTCATACCTATGCCGATGAGCGCATAAAGACCGCCAAGAAGAAGACCCGATATCAGGGTCTGCAGTAAAACTTCTATCTGCGCAGATGCCAACGTTACCTCGCCTTAATCCTTGCCCCCGCCGCGTATGAGCGGTCTGCATATATGCCGCTCCCTGCGGGAGGGGGCTGGGGTAAGACATCTAAATTTTTTATTTTATCTTCTCTCTCTCCATGAGGGGATCGGGTAAATGTACTTTTTATTGGCGTACTGCTGGGGCCATATGGTTTCGAACTCGCCTTTCATGACCTGTATGACAAGGGTGTCCATAAAGTTCTGGTTCTGGTAGCCCTCACTGTCCTCAAATTTTACAGGGCCGAAGGCGGTCTTTATATTCGTGGCCTTCAAAGCGTCCCTGATCTTGTCTGGGGTCCAGCCCTTTGCCCTTTCAAGGGCGTCCTTCAGCACGTACATCGCCGAATAGGCCGATGCGCCATGGTAAGAAGGATAGTCGCCATATTTCTTCTTGTATTTTTCGGCATATTCTTTCGCACCGGCATACTTCACCTGGGGTGTCCAGAGGGTTGCGCTGACGACATATTCTGCGGCATCTTTTGCATTGTCGATGAACTCGGGTATGGCAAACCCTGCTGCGCCGCCCGCAAAGAGCTTGGCGTCCAGTCTCAGCTCCTTTATCTGTTTCATCAGCAGGGACGCATCCATGACATACGAGACCATGTACAGAACGTCGGGCTGGGCAGCCTTCACCTTGGAAAGGAGCGGCTTGAAGTCAACAGAACCGGCCTCATATTTTTCTTTCAGCAAGACCTTGATGCCTAGCTTCTCGGCGTCTTTTACCATGGCCTCCGCTCCCGAAGTCCCGAAGGCGGAGCTTTCATAGAGGATAGCCATGGTCTTCGGCTTGACTACCTTTCTTAAGAAATCAATCAAGCCGTCGCTATAATGCGCGTTTACCGCATTTTGACGGAAGACATATTTATAATTCTGCTTGGTGATATCGTCGTCGGCGCTGGCTACTACAAGGTAGGGAGTTTTCCGTTCCTCTGCCACTGCAGCCACCGCCTTTGCACATGCAGAGGTGTATTCACCGACGATTATGGGCTGTTTTTTTACATCGATCAGCTTTTCCACAATTCCCCTCGCGGTTTCGGGTTTTGCCCCGGAATCCTCAAAGGAGAGAAGGAGCGACTTCTTTTTTATCCCCCCCTTTGCGTTGATCTCTCCCGCAGCCATCTCATAAGACCGTTTCATCATTTCTCCGAACTTCGCCTGTTTGCCGGTAAGGGGCAGCGGGATGATCAGCGTAAAATCATCTGCGAACGCCATGGGCGCCAAAAGACCTAAAAAAAATACTGCCGCAATGACTAATGATATGCGTTTCATATCTCCTCCATTAAAGAGTAATACCTACAGTTTAGTGATAAATATCAGTTTTTTCAACAGACAAAACCACTGCTTGAAATCTGCGGGTTAGACTGAAACTTGATTGAAGGGGTTAGGGTATAATATATCGTCAATAAAGATATTTAAGGAGGAATGCCATGATAAGAAGAATTGCCTTGGCCTTCTTGGCTGCTTTGTTAGCGACAGCCCTTGCCGGCTGCAACACTGTAAAAGGCGTCGGAAAAGACATAGAATCCGGAGGGAAGGCTATCGAAAAATCTTCCGGCAAATAGCACGAATATATTTCCGGCAATCAAAAGATGCGGTATTCAGTGCGGGCATTATACGCTGACGCAGGAATCTTTAGTCTTCGGGTGGAAAGGCGATCTTACTGGAGTCGTCCCTCCCGGCGAAGCTTTTCGATAAGTGCCTTTATGTTTCCCATCGCCTCATATGCCGCTTTTTCTCCTTCAAGGACTGCTTCATGTCTCTTATCGAAGTCACCTGAGCCGATATAACCGACCTTAGGCCTTATTACAATGTCGGCCTTTGAAATCTGGCCGGCTGCAAGCTTCGAATACATAATATTAATCGCCTGAAGTATCGTGTCGATTGTCCCCTCGGGTTGTCTGGTATCGAGGTCTGCGGATATATCGACAGCAATAACGATATCAGCGCCGTATCTCCTTGCGGCATCGACTGCCAACGGGCTTAGGAATTGTGACAAAATAACATAGACATTGTTCTTATTTTCTGCTATGCTTTTTGAGTGGAAGACATTGCGGGAGCATTAAAACAAAAGCTGGCTGGAGTTCTTCCTTTCTTAAATGAAAAGCAAAGGCGTGTGCTGG
>OBEQ012100133.1_pt1 | contig 10533 bp, 10 predicted proteins | sample 1670901 | NCBI WGS metagenome assembly OBEQ01 (sample SAMEA104232315, study PRJEB22302) | groundwater metagenome | biome: forest; feature: aquifer; material: groundwater | place: USA | collected 2011-08-07 | depth 5.4 m | reverse complement strand
TTATTCATAAGGCTGCCGTTTTTTGCTTTTCTTAAGTCTGTCCCCCTAATCCCCGAAGGGGTGGGCTGCGCCGGGGCAATGACTTCTGCTTTTTTTGTCCTAGTCGGAAGGCTCGACACCGGCCTGATAGGTGCTTAAGACCACCTCGGAAACCTGCTGGTGGATCTCTTGGGTCAGCGGAATCACGGTCGGATACCAATGGCCGTCCTTTCCCTGTTCGCGCGGCATACCGACAAAGAGCCCCTTCTTGCCCTCAACGACCCGTATCCCCTTGATCAAGAAGGATCCAGCGATGGCCACATCACAAAAAGCCTTTGTCGGTCCTTCGCCGTCAAATTTATTGATCCTTTCAACCGTCATTTCCATTGTCTGAGACATCTTCTCTTCCCCCTGGGTCTTAAGGTTTTAAACCTTTGAATGAAACCCGATCCGGCGCCGAGCCGGCACCGGTGGCGCCATGAGCTGCCGGATGGCCTCAAAGATGGAGTGGATCTTCTGGTCGTGCCCCTCTAGCCGGCGCTCCAGCTCGGCCAACTTCTGAGCCAATTTTTTGTGAGTGGCCAACATCTGGCGGAGCTTCACGAACGCCCGCATGATCGCAATGTTGACCATCACCGCCCGCTTACTCCGGAGTACACTGGAAAGCATAGCGACACCCTGCTCGGTAAAAGCGTACGGCAGGAAACGTCTCCCACCACGCCCCGCCTTTGATATTCCAATTTGGAATCTCAAAGCTTGGTATTCTTCTTCCGATAGCCGAAAGCAGAAATCTTCTGGAAAACGATCTTGGTTTCTCTTGAAAGTCTTGTTCAGGTTAAAGGTTTTAACTCCATACAACTCCGCCAGGTCGCTGTCCAGCATGACCTTGTGCCCACGAACCAAGTAGATTAGGCGCTCCACCCGTTCAACAAGAATAGTTTGATTCACGATTACATCCCTCTACCAGAGGATGTCACAACTTGTGACATCCTCTGCATCTTATGTCCACGTTGAGCGGCCTAATGCCCGATACTGGATCGCCTCGGCCAGGTGCTCCGGAAAAATCTCTTCCGAGCCGGCCAGATCCGCAATAGTTCGGCTTACTTTGGCGATCCAATCACAATGTATGCACTCTAAAAAGCAGCTCGATTTCTTCGTTCGAGCCGTACCAAGCCAGGCCGACCTTTGATTTGACTCAAAACGTAAGACATGCTTGTAGTGAAGTAGAGCAAGCACGTCGGCCTTCTCCATCCCAGCTGTCCCGCAGAAAGTGTGTTTGGGCCTTGGCGGCATGTATGAAGGTTGGACTTCAGGGACCTGCATCGGCAATACCGTTTTAAATCACGAGTCCTTCGCATGAAAACCAATCTGCCGTCTAGGCTGCTTCGGTGGTTTCATGAGTTCTCGGATGGCATCGAAAACTATCCTGAACTGGGCGTCGTATTCCTTCTCTAGCTCCTCAAGCTTCCGAGCGAGCTCTTTGTGAGTCGCTAGGATCCGCCGAAGCTTCACAAAGGTTCGCATGATAGCGATGTTGACCTGAACAGCCCGCTTACTTCGCAGCACACTGGAGAGCATGGCGACGCCTTGCTCGGTGAAGGCGTAAGGTGGGTATTTCGGATACTTTCCCCGGCCCGTTTCTAAGGTCACAAATTGTGACCTTAGAGCTTTGAACTCTTCCGAGGTCAACTGGAACATGAAATCCTCAGGAAAGCGTTCGACATTCCGCTTGACCGCTTGGTTGAGCACCTTCGCAGGAACACCATAAAGGTCTGCCAGGTCGCCATCTAACAAGACCTTATGCCCTCGGACCAACAGGATTCGGCGTTCAACCTTTTCAATAGGGATCAATTGGGTACCCATTGGGCTACACCCACGTCGTCCGATCCAATGCCCGATACTGGATCGCTTCTGCTAAATGTTCCGGCTGGATTTCCTCGGAACCGGCCAGGTCGGCGATGGTGCGGGAAACTTTGAGGATCTTGTCGTAGGCCCGGGCCGACAACCCCAAGCGCAGGATCGCCCCTTTCAAGAGATCCCGCCCCTGACCCTCGATCCGACAGAAGTGCTTCAGGTGGCGGTGGCGCATCTGGGCGTTGCAGAAGATGCCCGGTTCTCCTTGAAAGCGCCTGCGCTGACGCTGTCGGGCCTGCGCCACTCGGCCCCGAATGGCTGCTGAGGATTCCCCCTGTCCGTCACCGGTCAGCTCCGGCAACGAGACCGCCGGCACCTCCAGGTGCAGATCGATCCGATCCAGGAGAGGACTCGAGATCTTGGCGCGGTAACGTTGGATTTGAGAAGGGGTGCACACGCAGGTCTTGGTGGGGTCCCCCGCCACCCCGCACGGACATGGATTCATCGAGGCCACCAGCATGAACTGAGCCGGAAAGGTGACACTCCCCTGCACTCGGGAGACCGTCACCAGGCCATCCTCCAAGGGTTGGCGTAAGCTTTCCAAGACGCCTCGGCTGAACTCCGGCAGCTCGTCGAGAAACAATACCCCATGGTGGGCCAGTGAGATCTCGCCAGGCCTGGGGATCGTCCCACCGCCCACCAGACCTGCGTCGGAGATCGTCGGATGGGGTGACCGAAACGGGCGGGTCGTGATCAAGGGTTGTTGAGGCGAGGTCAGGCCCATGACGCTGTAGGCCAGGCTTGTCTCCAGGGCCTCTTCGAGAGACATCTCAGGCATGATCGTGGGGATCCGCTGAGCCAGCATCGTCTTTCCAGCCCCCGGTGGACCCAAAAGAATCAGGTTGTGTCCTCCAGCCACCGCCACCTCAATCGCCCGCTTGGCCACCTGCTGGCCCTTCACCTCTGAAAAGTCGAGGCCCTCTGGAGGGAGGGGCTTTATCCAATCCTGCGGATTCACGCGCAATGGAGCCACCTCTTCTTCCCCTTTCAAAAAGGCGATGGCCTGATGGAGATGTTGAATCGGATAAACCGGCACACCCTCGACGACCGCTGCCTCCGGGGCATTGGCACAAGGCAAAAGCAGCCTCTTTCCTTTACCCTTCAAACTTAACGCGACCGGAAGTGCCCCAGAAACCGGACGCAGCGTTCCGTCCAGTGCCAGCTCTCCCAACACAAAGGTATCGGTAAAAGTCTCCGGTGCCAGTTGCTTGGAGGCGGCCAACAGCCCCAGGGCAATCGGAAAGTCAAAGGCAGAACCTTCCTTCTTCACATCCGCCGGGGCCAGATTCACCGTAATCCTGGTCAGAGGCCAGGCAAACTGGGTGTTCTTGAGGGCCGACTTGATCCGGTCTTTGGATTCCCGAACGGTGGTGTCCGGTAGCCCCACGATGGTCACCCCAGGCAGCCCATCGGTTACGTCCACCTCCACGGTCACCGGTACCGCGGAGAGCCCCACCACCGTTGAGGTCATGATCTTGGCCAGCATGGCAGGTTACTCCGGGTGAAACCCGATTCGACGCCGAGCCGGGACGGACGGCGCCATCAGTTGCCGGATCGTGATGTTGACCTGCACAGCCCTCTCACTATTTAGAACGCTAGAAAGCATGGCTACACCTTGCTCAGTAAAAGCAAAAGGCAGATAACGTCTCCCTCCATGTTCACCTCTTGAGGTCGCAATTTGCGACCTCAAGTTTAAGGTCGTAAACTGCGACCTTAAAGATTCAGCTTCTCCAGGAGTCAGCTGGAACATGAAATCCAGAGGGAAACGAGAAATATTCCTTCGAACTTGCTCGTTGAGTCTCTTCGTAGGAACCCCGTACAGCTCCGCCAAATCGCTATCCAGCATCAGCTTCTGCCCCCGAATGAAGAAGATGCGGCGCTGGATTTGTCCCACTGCGAGATCCTTGTGACGAGGCCTGGCACTCATGAGGGGAATTAGGATACATGACCCAGTAAAATAAATCAACGAATATTTTGCATATTACTTAAATACCGACCGAAAGGGCTTCGTCATCACCAACCCTCCGAGAAACGGGGGGGCTTGTAAGAAACTTTCCCATGTGGGACACTAGGGGCGTGGAAATAGTTTCTCACTCCAAATTCCTCACTCCCCTGGTTCTGCTACTGCTCACAGGTTGTGCCACGAGCTTCAACCCGGCCACCCAACAACAAGAGACCCTTTTAATCAGCAGCGAGCAGGAAATCCGGTTGGGAGAGGCGCTTTCCAAGCAGGTGGAGAAAGAATACAAGCCCCTCCACGACCCGGAACTGCTCGCGCGGCTGGACCGGGTGGGGGAGCGACTGGTGGCGGGGGCCGACCGGAGGGATCTCTTGTACCACTTCAACATCGTGGAAGAAAAGGAGCCCAACGCCTTTGCCTTGCCTGGGGGACCGATCTACGTCACCTCGGGGCTCCTCAAAATGGTTCAATCGGATGATGAGCTGGCTGCTGTGTTGGGACATGAGATCGGCCACGTCACGGCCCGGCATGCGGTGAAGCGCCTTCAGGCGGCATTGGGCCTCCAACTTTTGGAGGCCCTGGCGGTGGGTACCCGAACTGCCGATGGGACGACTCGAGAAGGAATGGACCTGGCCTTTGTTTCGATCCTGACCGCCTATTCGCAACAGGATGAACTTCAGGCGGACCGCTTAGGGGTCCGATATTTGAAGCGAGCCGGTTACCAACCGTTGGCAGCGATCGACTTTCTGACCCGCTTAAGGGACTACACCTACAAGCAGCCGATCCACCAGTTCTCTTACTTTCGGACGCACCCGTACTTTGCCGACCGGATCCGGGCGGTACGGGCAGAAGCCACCGGCCAAATTCAGTTCGACGACTACATCAACCGTGCTCAATAGAGTTCTTTCATTGGTAGGTAGAGCGGCCATCACCGCGCTGGCCTTTTGGCTGATCTTCCGGAATGTCGACGTAGCTTCTCTGCGTGATGCCTTCTCTACCGCCAACCGAGCTTGGTTGCTTGCCGCTGTGGTCTTTTTTTCCCTCGCGCAGCTGGGCTGCGTCACTCGATGGCGGATGCTGGTCCCCCCACACCCGGCCCTCAAGTGGAAGTTCCTGGTAAATTCCTATCTCGTGGCCTCCTTCTTTAACACCTTTTTGCCCACCACGGTGGGGGGAGACGTGCTGCGCAGTTACGACCTGATCAAGGCAACAGGACAGTGGCGGGAATCGCTGGCCTCGGTGCTGATGGATCGTCTCGTGGGCTTGGCCACACTCATGGGACTTGGGTTGGCGGCGTGGCTGTCCTTCCCTCCAGCTCGCACCGACCCGGTCTTACGCGGCGGCTTCTTCGGATTCTGCCTGATTGTTCTGACTGGCATCGGGTTTTTAAGTTCCCGCCGGGTACTTCATACAGCCTTAAGGCCATTTGGGAAGATTGGGTTGGGACAGCTACAGGCCCACGCCAAGCAGTTACAGGAGAGCCTGTTGGCCTACTTCCATGAGCCAAAGAGGTTACTGAAGGCCTTTGGGATTTCTCTTGGGACGCAGGTGGCGGCAGTTCCGATGTTTGTGGCAATCTCGCGGGCCCTGCACCTACAGGTACCCATTCTGTTTTTCATCCTGGTGGTGCCGATTGTCATCACCGTATCGCAGCTTCCGATCTCACTCAATGGCTGGGGGATCCGCGAGGGGGCAACGATCCTGTTCTTTCAGCGCATCGGCATCGAACCGGCTCGGGCATTGACCTTCTCCTTGATCTGCGCAACAATCCCGCTTCTCGCTGGGGCAATCGGCGGGATCCTTTTCCTGCTACGGCGTCGGCGCCGTCGGAGTGGCTAGGCCAACAAGGGCCTCGCCAACCACAAACAGAGATCCCGTGACGACGATCAAATCCTTGGGGTCGGCAGTGGTCAAGGCCTGTTCAAGGGCTTCGGTGACCGAATCGGTCACCGAAGGATTGCTATGCCAGGCGCGGAAGGCTTCGGCCAGCTTGGCTTGCGGTTCTGCGCGGGGAACTTGGGCACGGGTTAAGATAAGCCTCTTCGCCCATGGGCCCAACACCGAGGCGATCCCAGCCAGATCCTTCTCCAGGGAGACGCCCAACACAAGGCAGACAGGCCTTTCTGGAAACAGTTCCTCCGCGGTGGCTCTTAAGGTTTGAGCCGAGGCAGCGTTTTGTGCTCCATCCAGCAGGATCGGTGGGACCCCCTCCAGAAGCTGACATCGCCCAGGCCAGATGGTTTTAAACAATCCTTCTCGAACCGCTTGGGCGGTCAAGGAAGATTCTCGTCGCTGATCGCTCAACAACTCCACCATTCGAACCGCGGTGGCAGCGTTCATCAGTTGGTGGCGCCCAAGAAGTGGAATCTCCAAGTCAGGGTAGACCCCTTGAGGGGTTCGCAGCCGACATCGACTACCCATCGGGGAAAGCTGCACCCCTTCGATCTGAACCTGTTCCTCTATCAGATGAAGGGGGGCTTGTCTATCTCTGGCGACTTCACGAAAGATTTCCAAGGCTTGCCTTGGTTGAGGGGCCACGACCAGCGGCACACCCGATTTCACAATCCCTGCCTTCTCTCGAGCTATTCTCTCGAGGGTGTTTCCAAGTTTGGGCATATGGTCTAGGCTAATCGGGGTAATGGCCGTTACCTTTGGGATCAGGACGTTGGTTGCATCGAGCCGACCCCCTAAGCCTACCTCGATCACGGCGATGTCGACCTGAACTTGGGCAAAATAGAGGAAGGCGCAGGCCGTCGTTACCTCAAAGAAGGTCAGGTCCCGTGTGGCCAATGGCTGGAGATGTGTGACGACATCGGCCAAGGCTTCCTCAGGAATCGGCTGACGATTCACCTGTATCCTCTCCTGGAACGAAACCAGGTGAGGTGAGGTGTAAAGTCCCACCCGGTACCCTGCTGCCTGCAGGATGGAAGCGACAAAAGCACAGGTGGATCCCTTGCCCTTGGTACCGGCCACATGGAGGCTGAGAGATCGGCGATGCGGATTGCCCAGGCGAGCCAGAAGTTGGATCATCCGATCCAGAGAAAAATCTTGCGGGTATCGGTAGGTCACGACCTGCTCGTAATTGAGGAAGGAATTAAGAAACTCGAGTGCCTCGGGGTAGGTCATCAATGGCGGAAGTGCCGCTCTCGGGTCAGCAGCATCGGGATCCTCGCCCTTTGGGCGACCTGGATCACCTGCGGATCTTGGATGGAGCCCCCCGGCTGGACGATGGCCCGGATCCCGGCCTTGAGGGCGGCCAAAGGCCCGTCTGGTTTGGGGAAGAATCCGTCGCTGGCCAAGACTGCCCCTTTTGATCGAGGTCCTGCCTTGTCCAGGGCCAGTCGGACGCTGTCCACCCGGCTGGCCTGCCCTGCCCCGATTCCAACGGTCCGCTCTTGCCTAGCGACGACGATGGCGTTGGATCGGACGAACTTGGCCACTCTCCAGGCGAAGATCAAATCTTGTCTCTGTTTAGCAGTGGGTCTGACAGTGGTCGCCAGGTGCCACCGAGAGGGTGGCACCCTAAACTCATCCGGCTGCTGAATGAGAAGGCCTCCTCCGATCTGCTTGACTTCCATGCATCGTCGTCGATAGGAGCGAAGTTCCGAGGCCGACACTTGGAGGATCCGCAAGTTCTTCTTGGCTTGAAGCACCTTCAGGGCCTGCGGTTTAAACCCGGGGGCCACCAGGCACTCCAGGAAACCGGCTCTCACAATCGCTTGAGCCGTTTCCTTGTCCACCGCTCGATTGAATCCCACAATCCCACCAAAGGCTGAAAGTGGATCGCAGGCGAAGGCCGCTCGGAACGCCTGCGCCAATGTGCCTGCACAAGCGACCCCACAGGGATTCATGTGCTTGATCACCACAGCCGTAGGCTTGGTCCAGGCGGCCACCACCTGGAGGGCGCTATCTAAGTCCAGCAGGTTGTTGAACGACAGCTCCTTGCCGTGGAGTTGTTTGGCGCTACTTAATCCATTCGTCTCGCCGGAAACGGTTGGCCATTGGTACCAAAGCCCCTCCTGATGGGGGTTTTCACCGTAGCGCAGGATCTGGCGCTTCGTCGCTGCTAGAACGAGCCGTTCAGTCCAGCCGAGCTTCAACCGGCTTCGATGAACCAGGGTTTGATGGATGACACTGTCGTAGTAGGCGGTCTCGGCGAAGGCCTCCACGGCTAGCTTCAGGCGTGTCACTTGGGAGAGGCTGCCTCGATGGCGAGTCAGCTCCTCAAGGACTTGCGGGTACTGGCAAGGCCGCGAGAGGATCCCCACCGATTCGAAGTTCTTCGCCGCTGAGCGGATCAGGGCCACACCGCCGATGTCGATCTGCTCGATCAGTTCCTGCTGGGTTGTTCGAGGCTGGCGGGCTGCCTCTTCGAAGGGATACAGATTCACCACGACCAGATCGATCAACTCCAACCCCAGCCGACGCACCTGAGCCAGATGTTTTCGATCCGTTCGTCGGGCGAGGATCCCTCCGTGCACCTTCGGGTGCAAGGTCTTGACCCGGCCGGCTAAGATCTCCGGGAAGCCGGTAAACTCCGCTACCTCCTTGACGGGGATCCCTGCTGCCTTCAAGAGCTTGGCTGTGCCGCCTGTGGAGATGATCTGGATCTTCAATCCCCTTAATCCTTGGACAAAGGGAATGAGATTCTTCTTATCCGAGACACTGATGAGGGCTCGCCGGATCCGCTTCACCCTACCCCTCCCGCCACAGTCCTCATCCCAAGGCTCGCATCAAGCGGCGAGTGATCGGCCCGGGGACTTGTGTGCCGATTTGACGGCCGTCCACCTGAGCAATCGGCGCAATCCCCATGAGAACATTGGTGAGGAAGGCCTCTTGGGCATTAAACAGCTCGTGCCGAGTTACCGGGATTTCCTGAACCGGGATCTTCCCTCGACGAGCCGCTTCCATGACGCGGTGCCTTGTCACTCCTTCCAACACCCCTATCCAAGGGGGCGCAGTGATGAGCGTCTTGTCTTTCACAAGGAAAAGGTTGCTCACCGTTCCTTCGGTGAGGTATCCATGCGATCCTAAGCGAAGAACCTCTGGGGAATTTCTACCCTCTAGGCGCGCCAAGATGCCAGACAGACGCTGCGAATGTTTCACCTGGGCCGGCACCGCCTCCACCGAGGGTTGCCGGGTAGGGACCGTGGTCAAGGCAATCCCTTGCATTCTCTGGCGCTCAGAATAAGGAATCCCAGGGTGACGGTGAAGGATGAACCTTGGTTCTCCCTCCCTACGCACGAGGATTCGAACGAAACCGTTTCCTACCTCCCGGGCGGCCTGCCGCAGATCCCGCAGGGTCGAACCTTCTTCTAAAGGAGTTAAATCCAACGTCTTGATCGAAGTCTGAAGCCGCTTGAAGTGATCGGACAGATGGAGAACGACCCCTGCCTTGACTCGACAGGTCTCGAAACAGCTGTAAGCGTCAAAAGGCTCTGGCGCCTGAAACGGGTTCGGCGACGTAAGCGGCGGCACCCTTGTCCCCCTGGAGGGCCTCCATCAAGGCCTGGGCCTTGTGCAGGGTTTCCTCATACTCTCTTCCTGGATCGGAGTCGGCGACGATACCCGCTCCTGTCTGGACATAGACCCGATCTTTCACCACGAAGGCGGTGCGAATCAAGAGGTTCAAGTCCATGTCACCCGTGTAACTGATGTAGCCCAGGGATCCTGTGTAGAGCTGCCGACGGACCGGCTCCAAGGCATCGATGATCTCGATCGATCGGATCTTGGGACATCCGGTGATGGTCCCCCCGGGAAACGTCGCAGCGACCAGATCCATGGGTCGGACTTTTGACGCCAAGGTCCCTCGGACGTTCGAGACGATGTGGATCACATGGGAGTACTCCTCCAGCACCATCAGTTCGTCGACTCGAACCGAACCATACCGGCAGACACGACCCAGGTCGTTTCTCTCCAAATCCACCAGCATCAGATGCTCTGCCCGCTCCTTTTCATTTAAGATCAGTTCCTGACGCAGTCGAGCGGTCTCCACGGGCGTTGTCCCTTTAGGTCGTGTTCCAGCGATCGGCCGAGTTTCGACGCATCGGTCTTGTACCCGGAGGAACCGTTCTGGAGAAGCGCAGGCGATCTGGAGGAATCCGAAATCCGCAAAGGCCGCAAAGGGAGAAGGGTTGATTCCCCTCAAACGTTGGTACAGAGTCCAGGGCTCCTCAGCCAAGGGCGCTGTGAAACGCTGAGAAAGATTGGCCTGATAGATCTGGCCCTGAGCGATAAAACCTTGAGCCTGCCGGACCATCGCCTCGAAAGCAGCGCGGGCGTGGGTAGATATCGGTGGTTCGACAGGCTCACCACGAACGAGAAAGGGCAACCGTTCACCCTGAGCTTGTCGAAGGGTGAATGCAGGGTTTCTGAATATCCTGTCCGGAGAGCGTTTGATTCGATGAACCAACGCGTCAATCTTGCCCACCGCTTCGTCATAGACCCGATTCAAGTCCCCTGTTGATTCAGCCAGGACGATCACCCAAAGCTTTTGAAGGAGATGATCGAGGACGATGGCCTCATCGCACAACAGGAAGCTTAAGTCCGGAAGATTCAGATCATCGATCGCTTGGGAAGGGAGAGGCCCGATGTAACGGTAGGCGTCGAACCCGAAGAATCCCACCGTCCCGCCCCCAAACGGTGGGAAATGGGGCAAGCGAGCTATCCCTTTAGCCGAT
>OBEQ010814968.1_pt1 | contig 10533 bp, 9 predicted proteins | sample 1670901 | NCBI WGS metagenome assembly OBEQ01 (sample SAMEA104232315, study PRJEB22302) | groundwater metagenome | biome: forest; feature: aquifer; material: groundwater | place: USA | collected 2011-08-07 | depth 5.4 m | reverse complement strand
TGCATCCGCCAGCCACCGTCGCAAGCTGGCTCCGGCCTCCGGCCAGGGTCCCGGACGCCGGAACCGGCGGCGGCCGGACCGTCCCGCCTGTCCCCGCGGAGGCCTGGCAGGCACAGCAAGAACGTTGCCGCCGGATTGGGGAGCCCACCCCGATCTTGACTGGCATCCCGGATTTCTCCCATCACGCGACCGATGGCAATCTACGGGGTGGGTCCGAGAGTGTCAATGGCTCGACCCACCCCGAGGCAGATCGGGCAGGGACCAGGAGACGCCGCGACTCGAGAGTTCCTTTGCTGGCCGGCACTGATCCTTTGCTATAATCATCCCATGCGTGTGAGCCTGCCCCCCGGTGGTTGCCGCAAGTGATGCGGTCGTCATCGCCCGTTCTTCGGGCGTTCTCGCCTCCCCCGCCAGTCCTCATTGCCGGCCGCGAAGGCACTGGGCGAGAGTGTGTTGACTGAAGACCACTCACCGGTCGGATCGCGGCCGACACTCCACGACGCGTGAGCGGGAGCGCCAAGGATCGGGGGGTGAGGCTGACCTGGAAGTTGGCGAGCGTCCTGCTGTTGCTGGCGTGGGGCCTGTACGCCGGCCGCTTCTGGATCGGCGAGCCGCCCGTTATCGGGGCCAGCGCCGACGACTCGATCTATCTGGCGGTGGCGATGAATCTGAACCATCCGCAGGCCTTCACGCGCGATTGGGGTGTCCGGGCGAACACGGCCGTCGTGGGGCCGATCGCGTGGACGAGGCTCCTGGCGCTGTGCCTCCGTTTCACTGATGATGTGTCTCGCCTTCGGCTTGCGCTCTCCTCGATGCTCCTGCTGCTCTTCGTGACCGGGGCCTTCGTGCTGGTCTTGAGATGGAGCGGAGAGCCCGCGGTGGCCCTGGTGGCCGCGGTCGTCTCGCTCCGGCCGAGGCTCGGCTTCATCACCGAATGGGGCGTGGTCCTGCCGCATGCACTGCCGAGGACGCTGGTGATGGCCCTGACGGCGTGGGTCATCTGGGGAACCTGGCAATCGCGGGCGAGATTTCCGATGCTGGCGCTCTGGAGTGGCCTGCTCTCGGTGGCCCATCCGATCACGGGACTCCACCTGTTCCTGCTCAGCGCCGTCCAGCACGTGCTCCTGGCCGCCCGCTCGCGCCGGGCGCTCGGGCATCTGCTCCTGGGGGGCGCGCTGTTTGCCCTGGGCGGCCTGCCCACGCTGCTCACGGCGGTCTCGCTAGTCGTGGACCGCCCCGCCCCCGATTGGTTCCTTCGCTTTCGGACCCCGTACCTGTTTTTCCAGCCCAGGCAATTGCTGGGCACGCTGATCTACGACCTCGGGCCGCCGCTGCTGTTGATGGCTGGGCGTTGGTCGCGGGCGCGAGCCGGGCTGGCTCCCGAGGCCCTGCGCTGGACGCGGATGGGGATGGCCGCCGTGGCGGTCTGGACGGCGGCCTGGCTTGCCAGCCTGCCGGGCCTGGCGTTCTTCCAGCTCTGGCTCGGGCGGATGAGCGCGTTCGTGCATCTCTTCGCGCTGCTGATTGTCGTCGGCGCCGCGTGGGGGTTGTGGAAGAGGGAAGCGCTCTCCGCCCGCGCCCACGCCATGGTGCTGGTCGGGCTGTTGGCGATCTGCTCGGGTGCAGACTGGGACGCCGCGCTGGACCGCGCGCAAGCCTGGCTGGGGAGTCCCGTGGGCCCGCGGTCGTCCTGGCTCCGTTGGGGCGAGACCCCCGAGCCCGTGCCTCCGATCGCGGTCGACGCGCCGGAACTGGACCTCCGGGCATTTCGCGAGCTGGTCCGCTGGGCCGGGGAGCGGACGCCCGCGGGGAGGCGGTTTCTCACCCCGCCATCCGCATTCGCCGCGTTCCGCATCTACGCTCGGCGGGCGATCACGCTCTCGGTCAAGGATGCCGGGGTGTTGATCTTCTCCAGGGCCGCAGCGGAAGAGTGGTACGGGCGCTTCCGGGCGGTGGCCGGGGCGTACGCTTCCCCCGGCGGGAGCGGACTGGAGCCCCTGGCGCGGCGCCTGGGGGCGGAGTACGTGGTGGTACCTCGTTCCGGGCCCCGCCTGAGCCTTCCGGTGGCCTTCGAGAACGGGGCGCACCGCGTCTATCAGGTCGCGAGGGCGGCGTGACCGGGCACCCCGAGCTGTCGGTGGTCATCCCGGCCCTGAACGAAGGGGCCAGCATCGGGGACCTGATCGCCGGGCTGTCCAGGGCGCTCGGGGCCCTGCGCATCGCCTTCGAGGTCCTGGTCGTGGACGGCGGTTCGACGGATGGCACGCCGCGCTGGGCAACGGAGGCCGGGGCAACCGTCGTGCGGCAGGGCGGGCGCGGCTATGCCGACGCGCTGCTCACCGGGTTCCGGGCGGCCCGCGGGCAGTACGTGCTCACCATGGATGCCGACTACTCCCACGATCCCGACTTCCTTCAGAGCTTGTGGCTCCGGCGTGCCCAGGCGGAGCTGGTCATCGCTTCCCGCTATGTCCCGGGTGGCTACGCGCACATGCCCTGGCTCCGCAAGGTCCTGAGCCGCCTGATCAACGCCGTGAGCCGGTCCGTCCTGTCCATCCCGATCCGGGATATGACGAGCGGGTTCCGACTGTACCATCGGCGGGTCCTGACGCCGGTCCGGGCGCAGGCGGCACGTTTCGATGTCCTGATCGAGCTACTGACCCTGATCCATGCCGATGGGTGGCGCGTGGCGGAGGTCCCGTTTCACTATCGACCCCGACGGGGCGGACGGACTCACGTGTCCCTGCTTCGATTCGGCCTGGCCTATGCGCGGACGCTGGGGCCGATGTGGGCCGTCCGCAATTCCCTGGCGTCGAGCGATTACGACGACCGGGCCTTCTCGTCCCGCATTCCGCTCCAGCGCTATTGGCAGCGACGCCGCTACGCGATCGTGCTCGGAATGCTGGGACACGCCGGACGGGTGCTGGACGTCGGGTGCGGGTCCTCGAAGATCCTGGAGGCGCTGCCCAACGCGGTAGGGTTGGACCGCGACTTCAGGCCGCTACGGTTTCGGAGCCGGACCAACCGCTGGCTGGTGTGCGGGGACGTGCGGAGCCTCCCCTTCCCGGACGGCCTCTTCGACACCGTGATCTGTTCGGAGGTCCTGGAGCACGTGCCATACGATCCGAGGATCTTCACCGAGCTGACACGTATTCTTCGGCGGGCCGGCCTGCTGATCGTCGGAACGCCGGACTACGGCCGATGGCAGTGGCGGTGGATCGAGTGGTGGTACAAGCGGCTCCTGCCGGGGGCCCACGGGCAGGCGCACGTCGAACGGTATACCGAGCCCGGCCTGCGGGCGCGCCTAGCCGAGTTCGGCTTCGAGGTGCTGGGGGCCGAGTCGATCTGCCGGGCGGAACTGATCCTGAAGTGCCGGAGGCGGCCCTGGGGCGTCTTCACAAGCGAGGCAACCGGGTCGTGAGGCGCAGGAGGGGCACGGGTCGGATGCGGTTCATGGGATCGGTTGTCCGCTCGACAAACATCATCGTGGGCATTATACTTTGGCACGGTGCTTGCCGGATCCATCATCGACGGCCGCACCGGTTCAGCATTTGTGAAAAACCGGGCACCTCGGCTGCTCCTGCCCGCGTCTCCGGTTGCTTTCTGGGCAGGCTGGACGCCGGTCGAGCCTGCTGACGCAGCCGGGGACCAACGGGGATTCCGCCCGCTGCCGGGCAGGCGCGGGCGTGCCCGCACCACCTGTTGGTCGGCGGCTCGCCGCGTTCCTCCAGTTGCTCCGACCGCCCCGAGCCCGGAGCGTGGGAGTGATGCTTCGATCCTTCGACTTTCCCAGCAGGGTTGGACGGGCTCGGCCGTGGGGACGAGCCGAAGGATGCCGCGAAAGGCTGATTGGCGACGCATGATCCTCCAGCCGATCGAAGGTTCGAGGGGCCAGGCTCAGGTGGTCATCGGGCCTGCTCGGGACTCGGTGAGTCTCGGCCTGGGAGAGCTGTGGGAGTATCGCGAACTTCTCTTCTTCCTGGCCTGGCGGGACCTCAAGGTCCGCTACAAACAGACAGTCCTGGGCGCTGCTTGGGCGATCATCCAGCCCTTCTTCACAATGGTGGTATTCTCTATTTTTTTCGGCTACCTGGGGAGGATCCCATCCGACGGGATCCCGTACCCGGTCTTCGCGTACAGCGCGCTCCTGCCCTGGTCGCTGTTCGCTCACGCCCTCAACGAATCGAGCAACAGCCTGGTCAACAATCAGAGCCTTATCACGAAAGTGTACTTTCCGCGGCTGATCATCCCCATCGCTCCGCTCTTCGTGGGGCTCGTGGATTTCGGCGTCGCCTGTACCCTCCTGGTCGCCTTGATGCTCTTCTACGGGATCGTGCCGGGGACCGCCATCCTCGCGGCGCCCCTGTTCGTCCTGCTGGCCGTCGTCACGGCCCTCGCTGTCGGGATCTGGCTGTCCGCCCTGAACGTTCAGTACCGGGACGTCCGGTACACCATCCCATTCTTGACACAGCTCTGGTTGTTCGCCACACCGGTCGCCTACCCCAGCAGCCTCCTGTCTGAGCCCTGGCGAAGCCTCTACGGTTTAAACCCCATGGCCGGCGTGGTCGAGGGCTTCCGCTGGGCCCTGCTCGGCCGCACGAGCGCTCCCGGCCCGCTCATCGCAGTCTCGGTCGGAGCGATCCTGCTCCTGCTGCTCGGCGGGTTGTGCTACTTCACCCGAATGGAGCAGACGTTCGCAGACATCGTGTGATGCTCTTCGACGCCCCTCTTACCTTCGGGGTGGGGGGTTGAGGAATTGTGGAACGGAGGTCAACCACGAAACCGCGAAGGACGAGAAACCATGGCAACTGTGATTGACATCGGGACACTCATTGTTCGAACGCCAGAAGTCCGTGGAGGACGACCTCGTCTCGTGGGTACCGGCGTCACGGTGCGGAGGATCGTGGGCTGGTACAAGCTGGGGCTGACTCCGGAGGAGATTGCAGACCGGATAGGCCACCTATCCCTGGCACAAGTCCATGCAGCCTTGGCTTATTATCACGCCAATCGAGAGGAGATCGAAGCCGATATCGCTGCCGACGGGGCCGAGGCTGACCGACTGGAACGGGAACGCTTCCTTTCCAGGAAGAATTCGTGACGATACGTCTCTATGTTGATGAAGATGCCATGGACAGAGACCTGGTGCAGGCACTACGTGCCCGCGGTGTGGACGTGATCACCGCCCTGGATGCGGGCATGATCGAACGTCGGGATGAGGAGCACCTGGATTATGCAACCGCACATGGACGCGTTCTATATACTTTCAACGTGGGAGATTTCTATCGTCTCCATATCGCCTTTCAGGCCCAGAGAAAACCACACGCGGGTCTCATCCTCACACAGCAACAGCGTTATTCCTTAGGCCAGCAGATGCGCCGCCTTGTAAGATTGATCGCCAGCAAGTCTGTAGAGGATATGATGAATCACGTAGAATTTCTCCCAGCCCGGGAATGATCTCAGCCAACTGACCATGGGCGACCTCGTCATCCGCGCCGAAAACCTCTCCAAGCTCTACCGGATTGGAGCCTCCCGGGCCCGCTACAAGACCGTCCGAGAAAGCCTAGCCGAGGCCGTTGCGGCGCCCTTCCGCCGCCTCCGCGACGGGAAACGACGCGTCGGGGATGAACGATCCGGTCCCCCGTCCTCGGTCTCCGGTCCCCACAACACCATCTGGGCCCTCAAAGACGTTTCCTTCGAGGTCAAGCAAGGCGAGGTGGTCGGAATCATCGGCCGCAATGGGGCCGGGAAGAGCACCTTGCTCAAGATCCTCTCCCGGATCACCAAGCCCACCCAGGGGCGAGCCGAAATCCACGGCCGGGTCGGGAGCCTGCTGGAGGTCGGCACCGGCTTCCACCCGGAACTGACAGGCCGCGAAAACATCTATCTCAACGGGGCCATCCTGGGGATGAAGAAGACGCAGATCGATCGCAAGTTCGACGAGATCGTCGCCTTCGCGGAAGTCGAGAGGTTCTTCGATACCCCGGTCAAGCACTATTCCAGTGGAATGTACCTCCGTCTGGCCTTCGCCGTCGCCGCGCACCTCGAGCCGGAGATCCTCCTGGTTGATGAAGTGCTGGCCGTGGGGGATGCGGCCTTCCAAAAGAGGTGCCTCGGAAAGATGGGGGATGTGGCGAAGGAGGGCCGGACAGTCCTCCTGGTCAGCCACAACATGGGCGCCATCACGAGACTGTGTCGAAGATCCCTCTGGCTTGGCCAGGGGCGCATTGTTATGGACGGGCCCTCCGCCGAGGCGGTCAACAGCTATCAAGCACAATACCTCTCGGCACGGCCCGAGTGGACTCGACCGGGCCTGAAGAGCCCCAACGGGGATTTCGCCCTCCTCAAGGTTGCGGTGAAGAATACCGAGGACCGTTCCACCAGCGCCTTCCGGGGGGATGAACCCATCGTTGTGGAGATCAGGTATGTCGTCGGGCGTGCTCTGGCTGGGTGTCAGATCGGGGCTCGCCTGTACAATGCCCAAGGGCTTGTGGTCCTGACAAGTGCGGACGCCGATGTGTCGGGAGTCTCGGCACAACCCAAGGCGCCGGGCCGGTACCGGTCCCAATTCGCAATCCCGGCCACCTTGCTTGCGCCTGGAACGTATTCGCTGCTCGTGGCTGCGCACCTGCCGGACCGCAACCTGTATGATGTCGTAGAGGAGGCGGTGGTCTTCGAGGTGATCCCGTCGGGGTCCTTGGCTTCCCTCGACGGTCGCCTCGGGGTCATCACTCCCCTGCTGACCTGGAAGACCTTCCCTGATCCGGTTCCATGATCCGCTTTCGGCACTTGCTGCATCCGCTGCGTTCGGGGCGATCGGGGTATCGTCGGGCCACCGCCGCGATGGCGCGTTGGCATCGCGCGCGGGCATTCCGCGACATCGCGCGGGCGGAAAGGGATCGGTGCTGGTGTGGGGGCGAGCTCCGATCCTTTTCATGGCATCCAAGTTACGGCGTGTGCGCGCACTGTGGCTGCTACGTCAACCGGCCCCCGACACAGTCCAAGCAGATGGAGCGCCTATACTCCTTCGACCTCTATTGGCACTCACGCCAGCGCCTGAAAGGCCATCCACCGATCGAGGACCGGCCCGCCAGTGATCGCTCGGACGGCCGGATCGACGTCTGGCTCGGCCTAATCGCGCGCTTTGCGCCGCTACAGGCTACTGCCATCGAGGTCGGATGCGCGCATGGCGAGTTGCTCGCCGAACTCCGGTCGCGCGGCTACCGCTGCCTTGGAGTCGAGCCTGACGAAACGACGGCAAGATGGGTGAGGAATAGGACGGGGCTGGATGTCCGCGTAGGGTTTTTCCCTCACCTGCAACTACCTCCATGTGACCTCTTTCTCGCATTCGATGTTCTGGAGCACTCCCCGGACCCGCTTGTTTTCTTGCGCGGGGTGACGGGCATCCTGAAAGGCGGAGGCATCGCAATCATTCAGACCCCCATCGACAGGTACGAATTGGAACCGCCCTTCGGGGAACAGTTCTCCAAAGCATTTGACGACCTGGAACATCTATTCTTATTTACCGACAAGGCAATAGGGGAACTGGCACAAAGGAGCGGCCTCCGGGTCATCGATAACACAGAACGTTTGTGGCTGCACCACGAGATTTGCGTTCTTCGCAACCCATGACCTGTATTGCCCGAGGTCTCTTCCGCGTGGTGCGAGGTCGTGTGGATAGGACCATCCCGCGATTTGTGCCGCCCCAGGTCGCGCTGGGTGTGGATGAGCCGTTCTTTCGTGTCTGCGGTAGGCGATCCCGCGCGGGCGGCCAGGCGACGATGGGCGGGGAGCCGCGAGGATACGCACCGGTGGGGACAGGAGGGCCGCGGGACAGACTCGTTCGAGTGACGCTACGGGGCGCCACGGCCGAACGGGTGATTCGACGTTGGACAGGGATGTTGGCCGGCCATGGGTGGGGGCGTGGCCCCGGAGAGGAGCGGAAGGACCCCCCTGCACCGGACGAGCAGGCCGGCCCTGCCGTGCCCATGCCGCGTCGCGCCACCCGGGGAGGCCGAGGATGAAAATCGCGTTTCATCCCATGGGGGGCGAGGCGTGGACCGCGGGACCCATCTACCTGAGAAACCTCCTGGCGGCCCTACGCCAGACGTATGGCGAGCAGCTCGGCCTCGCCCTCCTCGTGCTCGATGAGGGCGCAAGAAAGGCGACCGCGGCGGACCCCCTGCCCGTGGATGCGGTGATCTGCGGCGACGTGCCGCGACGCTGGAGCGCCCAGTGGGCGTACTACGGCCTGATGCGACGCCTGGCAATGCGGCGGCTCGAAATCGAGCGGCCCCTCCGAATGCACGAAATCGACGCCGTGTTTGGCCCCGTGCTGACGGTCACGTATCCGAAGATCGCCACCCTTTCGTGGCTCCCTGATTTCCAACATGTACATTTCCCTCAGATGTTCGCCGAGGGGGAACGTGTCTGGAGGGACCGGTGGTTTCGGCAAAGCGCGGAGCGCGCCACGCGGATCATTCTAATGGCAGACACGGTGAGAGGGGAGTTCGAGTCCTTCGCCCCTCAATACGCGTACAAGGCGAGAACCGTGTCCCCGGTCAGCCATGTGGCGGAATCGGTGTATGAAGAGGACCTCGAACGGCTCCTAAACATATATCACCTCCCGGAGAAGTTCGTATATCTCCCGGGCCAATTCTGGAAGCATAAGAACCATGCGCTAGCGTTTCGATCCGTCAAGATGTTGAAGGAGCGGGGCGTCCGGGTCGTCGTCGTGTGCAGCGGCAGCGCGGGGGATTACCGGCACGCCGCGCATTTTGCGGACGTGTGGCGGAAGGTCTCGGAGTGGAACCTTCGCGATCAGATCATTTACGTCGGCGTGATTCCCCATGAGCATGTGCTTGGCCTGATCCGGCAGAGCGTGTGTGTGCTCAACCCCTCGCTGTGTGAGGGGTGGGGGCTGACGGTGGACGAGGCGCGGTCAGTGGGGAAGCGGGTCATCGTTTCGGATATCCCTGCTCACCGGGAGCAAGATCCCCGGAAGGCGGCGTTTTTCAATCCCTGCGATGGTGAAGACCTCGCCGGAAGGCTGCGGGAGGTCTGGGAGGCGACGGCACCGGGTCCCGACCTGGCGCTCGAGGCGAAGGCCCGGCAAGAGTTGGCGAAACGACGGCGTGCAACCGCCGAGAGTTTCGTAACGGTGGCTCAGGAGGCGATCGACTCGGCCAGGTGCTCGTCGCCGGCCTCCCGGTTTCCGGTGGGATGTCGCAGGACGGATGCGGGGGCACCGGGGCGCGCCGGCGAACCGGTTAAGGGGTTCCGGGAGACCCGCTGAGCATCAGGAGAGCGTCCGGGAGCGAAGCAGATCCTATGAGATGGGCCAAGTGAGGGTTGGAAGATGGAAGGAAAGCGCGTGGTGGTAACCGGAGGGGCCGGGTTCCTAGGCTCGTTTGTGGTCGAACAGCTTCGGCAAACGGATTGGTGTGGGGCGGTCGTCGTCCCCCGCAGCCGGGAGTACGACCTGCGGGAGAAGGAGGCCGTCAACCGTCTCTATCAAGACGCCAGGCCGGAAATCGTTATCCATCTGGCCGGAGTTGTGGGGGGGATCGGGGCCAACCGGGACAACCCCGGGCGGTTCTTCTACGACAACCTGTTGATGGGCGCTCACGCGATGCACTACGCCTGCCTGCATGGGGTGGAGAAGTTCGTGGCCATCGGCACGATCTGCGCATACCCCAAGTTCACCCCGATCCCGTTCCGGGAAGAGCACCTGTGGGACGGATACCCCGAGGAGACCAACGCTCCCTACGGCCTGGCCAAGAAGATGCTACTCGTCCAGGCCCAGGCCTACCGCCAACAATACGGCTTCAATGCCATCTGCCTGCTCCCGGTCAACTTGTACGGCCCGCAGGACAACTTCAACCCTGACAGTTCTCACGTGATCCCGGCGCTCATCAAGAAATGCTTCGATGCCATCGAGAGCAATGCCCAGGAGATCGTGGTCTGGGGCGATGGAAGCCCCACCCGTGAGTTCCTGTATGTGGAGGACTGCGCCGAGGCTATCGTCTTGGCGACCGAACGCTACGACAAGCCCGATCCCGTCAATATTGGCGCTGGCTCCGAGATCTCTATCAAGGCGCTCGTGGAGCTGATCGCCCGGCTGACCGGGTTTCAGGGCCGGGTCGTTTGGGACACCAGCAAGCCCAATGGCCAGCCGCGGCGATGCCTGGACATCAGTCGGGCGGAACGGGAATTCGGCTGGCGCGCCAAGACAGGGTTTGAAGAGGGGCTCCGGCGAACCGTGGAATGGTACCGGGCACAGTGCCATAAGGCCCCAGCGCCTGGGCCCCGGGCCGTGCCGTCCGACGACCCCCCCGGATCGACTGTCGTGGATCGGCGCGCCGGCTCGTAGGGCATCCCGATGCGCTGCCCACGCCTGAGCGAGCTCCCCGCTACGCCGCCAGGGAGAACGAGCTGGCCCTGGACGGAGGAGAGCGCCCGCGTCCCGGACCGGATGCCGGATGGCCGGCTCTGGCCCCGGGTGAGCATCGTCACGCCGTCATACAACCAGGGCCAGTT
>OBEQ010038090.1_pt1 | contig 10533 bp, 11 predicted proteins | sample 1670901 | NCBI WGS metagenome assembly OBEQ01 (sample SAMEA104232315, study PRJEB22302) | groundwater metagenome | biome: forest; feature: aquifer; material: groundwater | place: USA | collected 2011-08-07 | depth 5.4 m | reverse complement strand
AGAGGCATTAAATCTTTTGGGGTATTTATCGCTTCTAAAGTTGATACCAAATAATATTCCCCTGGTTTGATAGTTACTTCAATCTGCTTTCTGGCTCTTTTTTTATACTCAGCCAGAAGTTTAGTTTTAACACCTTTTCTGTTACCTAAAACCTGTCCACTGTCACCTTGTATAAAAGCTCCACCTGAGGTAATTTTATAAACAGCTCCCAGCCTCAAGTCTATTCCAACTCCTTCAGGATTTTTAAGTTCTCTAAGACTTAAGTTTTCAACTAACTTATCTTTTTTTACTCTTCTTAAAACCTCATCTAAACCTAGCACACTCATTTCTTTCTTTTCCCCATCAAATTTGAAACTTGTGGCAGCGGGCTTCCTCCATATCTATTATTAGGGCTGCTCTTATATGAACGCTCTACAGAAACAGCCAGTTTTTCAAAAGAAAAAGCACAAATTGGACTCCCTTCATAAATAACCAACTTTTTACCTTTTAGAAAAGTTCCAAATTCTAAAACCGGATTTCCATCCCAACCAGGATCAAATCTGGCAGCTGTTGAGTGAACAACAACACCAAGCCTGGCAAGAGATGATTTTCCATGTAAGTGCCCAACAATATTATCTGGTAAAGTTAATCTCTCTTTAGTTGTGGCAATTACAAAATCATGTTCAGTTAAAATAAAGGGTTGACCTGGCTTTAACGCGACAAGCCTCATCATTGATTCCATATCTTCTTTGGTGCCGTAGCGGGTATCTATTGTATTTAAGCCTTCATCGGTAAAGACTTTCAGTTTATTTCCCAAATGAAAATCAATGGTTACCTCATCAACACTCTCTTCCCAATCTTTTGGAAGAGGGTCAATTTTGATAATTCCCTTTTTAATATACTGCTTTATTACCCAATCAGGCAGGGTACCAATCATATCTGAGATGGATGTTTTTTTACTTGCTTTTTTTCTTGGCATAAGTGACAATTTAAACTTTCAACTGTATAATGTCAATATGAAAAAGACAGCTCAGCAGATTCAAGATCAGATTTTTAGAAAAATGCCAGCAGAGAGGAAAATTAGGTTAACCTCCTCCTTTTGGCATTTTGCTAAAACAAAATTCGGTGTTAATAGAATCTATTCTAAATCAAAAAGACAGGTAGAGGATATCCATTCAGTTATGGCAATAATAAAAGATCGACTCGATTATGATTATCTAAGAAAATGGGCAAAAAAACTAAACACCTTAGGGATTCTAGAAGAACAAATTGCTCTGGTATCAAGGTAACAATTTAATGGTTTTGACGGCCGTCATAAAATGATAGACTTATCAAAATTTCTAGATCGGGCTTTTTCTGTCTTAAAAAATCTTTCTTTTTAAAATATTTATTATTTCTTGATGAATTTCTTCAGGAGTTTTCATTGCTCCATTTTTCATACAATTTATTACCACCCAATTTGGTTTTGATTTTGCCAGCTGTAAATAGATTTTGGCAGCCTTCTCTAAATGTTTTAAATCATGCTCATGGATATCTGCTTTGTGCAGTTTAAGAGCATTTTCCTGACCCTTCTTGGGATCTACATCTAAAAGAATTGTCAGATCCGGTTTTGGCATCTGATCTTCTGGCAAGTCTACACCCAAGTGTGCTTTATTGGCTGAGGTATACCTATTGGCAAGTACCAGTTTACCCTTCTCTAGCCATTTTTCTATTATTGGTTTAGCCAGTAATCTATCCCCAGCATAAGCTTTGGCAATAGTATGAGGATCAAACTTTTGTTCTCCTTTTAAATATTTTTCAATCTGATCTGTGTAGGGATTATTCCCATATCTGGGAAAACTAATAACTTCAAAAGGAATATTTTTCTCATTAAAATACTTAGCTAATAGCTCAATCTGTGTAGTCTTACCAGAACCATCAATACCATCTAAGACAATCAATGTCCCTTTTTTCATTAATTAATTTTTACTTACCGCTTCCACAAATGCAAGAAACAGTGGATGAGGCTTCAGGGGTCTGGATTTATACTCAGGATGGCCTTGAGTTGCCATATAAAATGGATGTTCCTTTTCTGGCAGTTCTATTATTTCAACCAAATTTTCTTTTACAGATCTTGCTGAAATTACCAATCCTTTTTTCTCAAAATCTGATGAATAATCATTATTAAATTCATACCTGTGTCTGTGCCTCTCAGAGGTCAGTTCTTTTTTATAAATCTCATATGCCCTTGTTCCCTTTTTAATCATTGCATCCCAAGTACCCAGCCTCATTGTTCCACCATAAGCTCTTTTAGCCATAAACTTTTTTTGTTTTGGCATCAGGTGAATTACCGGATGTTTAGTATTTCTATCATTTTCTGTGGTATTAGCATCAGCCCAACCCAACTTATCTCTGGCAAAACCAACTGCAGCTAGTTGCATTCCATAACACAGTCCTAAATATGGGATCTTTCTTTCTCTGGCATACGAAGCAGCAGCGATCATTCCTTCTGCTCCCCTTTCACCCCAGCCAATTGGTACAATTAACCCATCGGGATTACCAATAACACTTGTTCCTGCCCTTTCCACTTTCTCAGCATCTATCCATTTAGTTTTAACAGAAACTCCAATATTGAAACTGGCATGATCGATAGCATCTAAAAGCGCTGCATAGGAATCCCGAAGTTGATAATCTCCTGTCTCAAAATATTTACCTACAATAGCAATCTCTACTTCTTTGCTCTTTTTGCTTTTTATCTTCTCAACCAATTTCTCCCAATCTTTCAAATCAGGGCTTTTTAACTTCAAATCCAGTTTTTTAAGTATTTTTTCCTCTATTCCCTGTTTGTGCAAAACCAAAGGAATTTCATAAACAGATTTAAGATCGGGATTGGAGATAATATCTTCCGGCTTCATGTTGCAGAAAAGAGCAAATCTTTCTCTTCTCCGCTGATCCAAATATTTTTCCGATCTGGTAATAACAAAATCCGGTTGAATCCCCAAAGAATTTAGGGTCCGTACTGAGAGTTGAGTGGGTTTTGTTTTGGGCTCTCCCAAATGAGCAGGTGTTGGGACGTAGGAAACATGAATATGCAAAACATCTCCCGGATTTTGCAAAGTCATGATCCGGGATGCTTCATAATAGAAAACATTTTGATACTCACCGGCTGTTCCACCAAGTTCAATAATGACAATATCAGCACTGCTTTTTCTTCCAACATTATTGATCCTATCTATAATCTCATTTGTTAAATGAGGAATTGCTTCTACATCTTCACCATGATATTCAAACCTTCTTTCCCGATCTATAACTGATTGATAAATTGCACCCATGGTAACAAAATTAGCTTTACCCATATCTTCATCCAAAAATTTCTCATAAGTGCCAATATCCATATCAGCTTCAGTGCCATCTTCACACAAAAATGGATCCCCATGCTCAATAGGATTTATAGTTCCGGCATCTAAATTTAGATAGTTTTCAAATTTAATAGGGGCAATTTTGTAACCTGCAGATTTTAGCAGGAAAGCTATAGAGGCAGCTGTTGTGCCTTTACCAATACCCGAAATTACACCACCACTAACAAATATATACTTCATAAACTTCGGACAGAAATTAAACTAAAGGGGGATTTTTTGAGGCCCTCATAATAATACTAAATCAGGCACCTTGTGTCAACTGGGAAGTTTTAGGTTTAGTCCAGGAAGCAAACTTGCAGACTGGCCAGTTTTTACAGCCATAGAAAGTTTTCCCTCTTCTTGTTTTTCTAACTACAATATCCCCTTGATCCTGTGGGCACTTGGCATTGACAATTTCCTCAATTGCCTCAGTGTGTTTACAATCTGGGAAACCACTACAGGCTAAGAATTTACCAAAACGGCCAACTCGGACGATTAACTCTTTACCACATTCCGGACACTTTTTACCGGCATATTCCACAGCTAGCTTAATATGTTCAGCCTTCTCTGCTGTCTCGCCTAGCTTTTTCTCAAAAGGAGCGTAAAACTCACTGATAGTTGGCTTCCACTCTCTCTCTCCTCTGGATATTTCATCCAGTTCATCTTCCATCTGGGCCGTGAATTGATAATCAATAATATCTTTAAAATATTTCATTAGAAAATCAGTTACCGCAAAACCTAGAGCTGTTGGGATAAATTTTCGCTCAGTTCTTTCAACATAAAATCTCTCCTGAATGGTTGATAAAATAGGCGCATAGGTTGAAGGCCGGCCGATTCCCAACTCTTCCAGCTTTTTAATGAGAGAAGCTTCGGTGTAACGTGGTGGTGCTTCAGTAAAATGCTGTCCAGGAATAAGTTGAAGCAATTTTAGCTTTTCATTCTCAGAAAGAGGCGGCAAAACCTGTTTTTTCTCATCTGTATCATTATCTTCTTTTCCATACAATTTCAGCCATCCTTCAAACCTAATAACAGAACCCGTGGCTCGAAGGGCGTAATCATTGGCTTTCACATCAACTGTTGTTTGATCCATGATAGCTTCACTCATCTGGCAAGCAACAAACCTCTTCCAGATAAGCTCATAAAGTCTTATGTGATCTCTATTTAATCCATTCTGACTTCCGACCTCTGACATCTGAAGTCCGACATTGGTTGGCCTAATGGCTTCATGGGCTTCCTGTGCATTCTTTGATCTTGATTTATAAAATTTTGGTGCTTTTGGAAGATACGGCTTACCTATCAGGTTTGAAATATAGTCGCGCACCATCCCAATTGCCTGGGTGGAAAGATTTACAGAATCTGTTCTCATATAACTAATAAGACCGTGTTCATACAAGTTTTGAGCAAGCATCATAGTTTTTTTAGCTGTCATTCCAAGCTTATTTGCAGCTGCCTGAGTCATAGTTGAGGTGGTAAAAGGAGGAAAGGGGTATCTTCTAACTTCTTTTTTGGTAATTTTATCAATTCGATAATCTGCTTTTTCTAGGTTGGCAACATGTCCTTTGGCTTCTTTTTCATTATTAACAGCCAGCTTTTTACCATCTTGCTCTATTAAAGTGGCAATGAAATGACCATTTTTGGCCTGCAAATCTGCTTCAATATTCCAATACTCAACTGGTTTAAAAGCAACAACCTCACGCTCACGCTCAACTATCAACCTTAAAACTACTGATTGAACTCTTCCTGCAGATAAACCCCTTTTTATTTTTTGCCAAAGTAGTGGGGATAATTTGTATCCAACTAGTCTATCTAAGACTCTTCTAGCTTGCTGAGCATCCACGAGTTTTAGATCAATTTCTTGCGGATGAGCAAAAGCATCTTTAATGGCGTCTTCGGTTATTTCATGAAAAACCACTCTTTTCATTTCCTGTCCCTTGTTATCTAAAAGTTGCTCAATATGCCAGGCGATTGCTTCCCCCTCTCTATCAGGATCTGTGGCTAACCATAAAATCTTAGCATTAGCTGCTAGCTTTTTAAGCTCGTTAGCCTTTTTTCTTTTGTCCCTGGGGATAATATATTGGGGTTCAAAGTTTTTCTCCACATCAACCCCAATCTCGCTTTTGGGCAAATCTCTAACATGACCCATTGAGGCTATGACTGTATAATCAGATCCCAGAAACCTCTCCAGGGTCCTACCTTTTGTAGGACTTTCAACTATTACTAAATTCTGCATATTTACCTACTTTGGGGTAATTGTACCGTTGTTGTCAAGTTTTAATTACTCGAAATCAGAATCCAAAACCTCCGGATTTACCTTCTCTAGCTCAATTTTTAGATCAGTTGTAGCATCAAATTTAAATTCTTTAGGAGCTTTAATATTGGGAATGGATGTGGGTGTTGGATCAGTTTTTTGGCCAGCCACCCCCAAAGGATTAAACCCAGGGCTGACTAAATTAGCCTTCCATCTGCGAGGTACAAATATAAACACCATAGTAATAAGAATCATGCTAAACAAAGCAATAATAAAAATTTTACTCTTCATCCAGCACCTTTCCTACTTCTGTCTTAGCTCTAAGTAATTTACCTTTTAAAACTTCCAAATCAGATCTTAATCTTTGAGGGTTTGAGTATTGTTTAGCTCTTTGATATGCCACCGCTTCAGCTGCAAAAGTTACTTGATAATCAGCCTGTTTTATGGGAGTGTTATAACCACCAAAGGCAACTTTAGTTTCAGTAATTCCTTTTCTTCTCCTTAGCTCCTCCATGATTGCTGACATCCTGACAATATCTTCTTCAAATCTGTCACAAACTTTTTGGTTAACACTACCAAGAGAAACCTGAGCATAAACATGGGATAATGGATAGATAAGTATTATGGAAAAAATAATGAGGGGCAACAATTTCTTCACAAGTTACATCATAACATGGACAAACTTGCCACGGTCGTGGGTATTTTGTTCAAATTCCAATGGACACCCCGGGGGTGGATTCGTATTGACACAAGTTGCTTTCAATCTTGCTTACTGGCAATATTTATTGATAGAGTTTGTAAGTATCTCTGTTGCGGCCTGATTTTTTTGCTGACATTCCTGAAAATTACCTTGGTAACCTTGAGGATTTTGAGTGCAACTGGCTAAACAGGTTCTGAATTTTTCATTAGATCCTTTAACACAGGATTCAAACTCATCAAGACTGATTGAGTTAGAGTTTATTTTATCATTACATTCTTTCTGTTCTTTATCGGAAGTATCTTTGCAATTTGTATCACAATTTCCACTGAATTGGCCAGTTTCTTTACGGCATTTTTCAAATTCCAAAGATGCGTTTTGGGCAGCAAGGTCAGCAGTTTTAACAGCCTCGACTCCCTCAGGCTTGCAGAATACGGATATTCCAGTTGATAACAGCTTAACTTCTATTTTCCCTGCTAAATCATTAGGCGAGGATGATTGTTTATACAAATAAACTCCCCCTGCAATTGCAACCGCAGCAGCTACAATACCTACGATAAGTAGAGTTAGAGCAGAGCCTACTTGTAATTTTATTTTTGCTTCTCTCACTAATCTCAGTATTTCATAGAAAAAATGTGTTTGCAAGAACGGTTTTGAAAAATATCTGCCCTATGTTATGCTGAGGTTGTGGGTAACTCTTTTGATTTTAAGGCAATCTTTGTTATTTCCGCTTTCCTTAATCTGTTTATCCTGCTTGCTTTGTTTGTGATGCTTATTATAGATCCTTCCATGGTTACTCTTGATGCCCATAATGAGTATATTTATAATCGAGACAATCCTATTGTTCTGGCTATTCCTAAAATATCTCTATATTATATTGGCGCATATTTGATTTTTCATGTCTTGGCAAGTTTCTATATTTCCATAAGAGTATCACGAAATCCCAGCGGTTTAAATAATACGGAGAAAACTATTTTGAAATTGTTACCAGCGTCTTTTGTCGTTGGGATATTTATAAATTATGCTATGTATGACATGGTCTTACAATTCTATCTTCTTTTAAGGCCGCTTTTAGCCAGATAAAAGGGCTAATACTCTTTTGAGAGAAATTCCTAAATTTACTATCGGGTATTGACAGGGGGTTGGCTTGCCAAATACAATCGGGCTTTTAAAGGATACAAAGCTACACATTTTAATGTTATAGATAGAGTTAATGAAGCAGAAAATCAAATTCCAGCTCAATCCTAAAAAGAATTTTCATCCCAAAAGTTCTGCTCCAACTCTAAAGGTTTGCCCTTTAACAAGTTTTTCTTCCAAAATCAGTCTGGAAAGTTTTGCTTCCAGAGTATCCTGAATTAATCTTCTTAAAGGTCTTGCTCCTAAAACTGGATCAAAACCTTTTTGGGCCAGCTCACTAATTAACTGCTCATCAAATTCCACTAAATACCCTTGCTCCTTCATCTGCTTTTGCAGCGCAGCCAGTTTTAGCCGCACAATCTTTTGTAAATCTTCTTGTGACAATGGTTTAAATAAAACTACATCATCGAATCTGTTGATTAATTCCGGCTTAAAAATCTGGAGCAGCTCTTCGTTAACTTGTTTATCCAATGTTTCCAATGATTGTCCAGCTTGTAACCCATGAGCAATAGTTAAGGAAGCAGCATTGGAAGTGGCAATAATAATTGTATTGGTAAAATCAATTGTTCTCCCCAGCCCATCAGTTAGCCTTCCATCATCCAAAACTTGCAAGAATAAAGTTAAAATCTTAGTATCAGCTTTTTCAAATTCGTCCAAAAGAAGTAAGCAGTAAGGCCTTTCTCTTACAGCTTCTGTTAGTTGACCCCCTTCACCTGCAGAACCAATCAATCGCTCAACTGACTGCGGGTTTTGATATTCAGACATATCAAAACGGATGAATGCTCCTTCAGTTTTAAAGTATACCTCGGATAAAGTTTTAGCCAGCTCTGTTTTCCCAACTCCTGTTGGGCCAACAAATAAAAAGGATCCTATTGGTCTTGTTTCATCCCGCATACCTGTTACGGCTCTGCGCAACGTGTCTGCCACAAGTTTGACAGCTTGCTGCTGATCTATCAGTTTTCCGTGAATCTCTGCTTCCAAATTGAGCAGTCTAATCTTTCCAGCTGCTCCTACTTCCATCAAAGGAACTTTGGACCGCTCTGAAATAACTCTTCTTACAATATCTTTGGTCACCCATTTATTAAGGCTTTGGGTCTCCGCTTCCTTTAAAATGCTTATGGCAGAATCGGGTAGAACTCTATCATGAATCAATTTATTTGAGAGCAGAGCTACTGTTTTTAAAGCAAGAAAGCTAATTTTGATTTTATCTTTTCGCTCGGTAGTAATACTTCTATCTTCTAAAATCCGAAGTGTATCTTGTAGAGTAGCAGGAGGCAATTCTATCTTCCTAAACAGTCTGGCAAAGCTGCCATTTTTTTCCAAAACTTTTGTGTAATTTTCCTCTTCTGTTGTACCTATAAACTGAAAGCTATCTGATTCCAAATATGGTTGTATTAGTGAATAAAGATTCAAACTACTGCCAGCCTCACCTATACCCAGCTCATGGATTTCTTCAATAACTATAATTATATTTTGAGCAAAAGAGACTTCATCAAAGATAATTTTAATCCTCTGCGCCAGTTCCCCTTGGGTTCTAACACCTGATAAAAGTTTAGTTAAATCCAAAAGAAAGAGCCTTTGTGTAGCTAAAGCGCTTGGAGCATCTCCTGTTACGATTTGCTTGGCTAAACTGTGAAGAAGAGCACTTTTACCACTGCCTGGAGGTCCAACCAAAATTACATTCCTCCCAGTTTGTTGTGATAAGATATTAACTACCTCCTTCACCACTCCACTTCCTCTGATAAAATCAGCAAAGCCCTTTTCGGCTGCGGTCCTGGTTAAATCTTCACCTACCAACTCTAAGGCGGGAGTAGGTACTCCTAACCATCCACGATTAACACCTTTTAAATGATGTATTGTAAAATCGCTATCCCAGATGTAAACTCTTCTCCAGGAATTTTTTTTCTTCTCTAAATAAAAGAGGGTTTCCTTAAAATCATCTAATTTAAGATCCAATTTAAGCAGCACATTATCAACGCCGGGAAGCTCTTCCAAGATTGCCACAAAAAAGTGGCGAGGTCCTAAATACTCACTGCCTGAAGATTTTGCCAACTCATATGCTTTTTGTCCCAACCCTTCTATATTTTTTATTTCCGAAGGAAAGAACTTGTTCATTTCCGCATTAGGCAGATGATCTATTTGTAATTCCAAGTTTGATAAAAGATCTAAAACTTGTTGATTTTTTAAAAGACTGCCAAAGTTTATATTTTCCTTTTTAACTTCTGAGGCAGACCAAAAATTATCTTTCCCAACCTGCCAAACTTTTTTCTCCGGATGAGTAACTATATGAATAATAAATAGCCCCAAACCAGTTAAAAATAAAATTCTACTCACAATTTCCGGGTTATCAAAAACTGCCAGGACTGGCAGTGTCAGCCAGTAACCACCTATTACAAAAAGAGCGAACGTGGCAATAGCAAATGCGAAAAGCCCAATTAAAATTCTACCAGCCCTAAACAATAAACTTAACAAGTGACCAACAATGCTCGAATCATGAAATAAGGGCACAAAAAACAGTTTAACCATCAGTCCCACAGCCAAATCCTCTTCCAAAAATAGCATTAGATTTTTCCAGGTCATGATAAAAAAAGCCAAGCTTTCCGGATACCAAAATTTAATTAAATGAATTGGTAGTGTTAGATATTTCATTTTACTCTGATCAGATTCCCCTCCAGATCCAATTCCACAAAATGTTGGGCTGTCCCCTGTAAATAAGCCGGACATTGATTTTCCGAAAGATCATCTATAGCTTGACGGGGATTATGAGCAATATCCAAAACCCATCCTGACAATAAGGCATTAGAAAGACATGGGCCGCTGGAGAAATCTATGCCTAACTCCTTTTTTTGATTATAGAGATATTTTGCTTGATTAACAGCAGTTTCCGCCTCAGATTTTGGAACTATCTTTGAGGGATTTTCATTAAAAATAAGGGTGGCAGCGGCAGTTAAAATTATTACACTTAAAACTAGTATTAAAAGCAGAGATTTGGGCATACAAAATCATTATACATTACTTATCCCTAAATCCTCTAAAATTTCATCTGCATTTGTCACAAGTCTTGCTCCTGCTTTGATAAGATCTATTGGACCTTT